>OIYQ01000845.1_pt1 | contig 12230 bp, 16 predicted proteins | sample 1588311 | NCBI WGS metagenome assembly OIYQ01 (sample SAMN03283244) | human gut metagenome | biome: human-associated habitat; material: feces | host: Homo sapiens | place: Peru | collected 2012
CTCCTCGTGCTCCCTGGCAAGGCGGGACAGTATCTCCCATGTTTTGTCCCTGCTGCCGTCGTCTATGTAGATTATCTCAAAGGGATAGCCTATGGAGCTCATGGCCCTGTACGTCCTCTCAAAGGACTGCTCCATTGCCTCCTCCTCGTTGAATGCCGGTACAACCAGCGATAAAAGCTTTTCCATTTTCTTTCCTTTCGGCCTGTTTTGGCATATATTACCTGTTTGTTATTATACCCCAAGCACCAGCTATCTACAATTCTAATATGCATTTTCTAAAAACCGGCTTTGACACTATTGAAACATACTTTTTTAGGGATATAATATTTAGTGTTGAAGTTTTATACACTTTTTTGAAAAGGAGATAATAGAATGGCACTTGTAACGAGCACCGAAATGTTTAAAAAGGCCTACAATGGCGGTTACGCCATCGGCGCCTTCAATGTCAACAACATGGAGATCGTTCAGGGCATCACCGCTCTGTGTCAGACCATTCGGGAGAATCTGCACTGATCCCTTTCCTGTAAATTACATAAAACACCGGTTTGGCTCAGCCAAACCGGTGTTTTTAACCGTATTATTTACATTATATTTTACATTTTCCTATAAAAAAGGCGGAGATATCCCATGGATCTCCGCCTTTTTTGTATAAAATCAGAGCTTGCCCAGAGCCTTCAAAATCTTCTCCGGAGTCATGGGCCAGCTGCGCACCCACACGCCGCAGGCGTCATGAATGGCAATGCCGATGGCCGGCGCCGCGCCGTTGCAGGCGATCTCCGAAATGGACTTTGCGCCGAAGGGGCCGCCCACCGCCTGCTGCAAGGCTTTCAGGTCGTTATCAATCTCGACCTGCTGCGGATACTGTCCCGGTGCAATTTTCAGCACCGACAAAGTGTTCTCGTTCTGTTCCATTATCTTCCTCCTCAAATTTGATAGTGATTTCCTGCCCAGCACGGGCGGCGTTCAACAGAGCTGCCACAAAGAAGCCGAAAAAGGCACCGGCTTCAAAAATGATAAACGAATAAATATAATTCATAGCGAACCCCCTGCATTGACTGAACTGTGAGAAGAATCCTCTCAGGGAGGACGGGGAGCGCAAGACGCGGTGACGGTATGCTTAGTGGAAACATTGGCATGAGTATGCGGTGCGGCATCGGTAGAAAAATAGTCGTACAGAGCATCCTGCAGAGAATGGAAGCAACGAGCATGGTAGTCGTGCAGACGGAGAACCAGAATCTTCAAAACATCAACGGCGGAACAGTAAAAGTCCTCCGTGACTTCTGCGAAACTCTCATAGCGGGTCATTTCGGTATCCATGCTGCACCTCTCAGTCAATGCAGATGCAGACCATCTTCTCGCGGCCAGCCATAAGAGGGACGCTGTTCTCGGCCAGATAGCACTGGATCAGATACAGGTCACTGGTGGTAAGGGCAACAAAGCTGCCATTGGTATCGTAGCGAACAAAGACAACGGCACCGGACAGATACCGCTTGCCAGCCAGTGTGATGACCTGACGAGGGTCGTAACAGAGAGCCAGCGGCACATCTTCGCTGATGCTGTAGCAGGAATCTGCTTCATCGAAGCAAGGCAGGTAACTGCGAACGTTCGCCAGCGGAGTGATAGTCAGTTCAATCTCCGGGGCAATCACAGCGGCGTAAACTTCATCATCGCCGAGCTGCCGCTCCAGCACATCGCTCATCTTGTTGAAGAAGTCGGTCACAGCATTGTCCATGTGGTTGATCTTCTGGTTCATGGCTTCGATGGTCTTTGCGGTCTTGAGATCAATAGTAGTGTTCATAGTGTTTTTTCTCCTTTTGTTTGCAAAAGAAAAAGGCCCCATCGGGTCTTTCGTTACGGTATAAGTCAGCGTTCGTTCTGCCGCTGGAGTTTGCGCTGCCACTGTTCCAGCAGCTTGATGATGGTGTCCTCCATCTGTTTCGGGGTGTAGCTGCGGGGAAAGTATTTCCGCAGGGTGTCGTTTTTGATGACCACCTTGTCCAGCTCGTCCTTTTTCTCTTCTCCCATGACCGCAAAGGCAACGTCATACGAGAAGTGCCCTTCCTGCGCCAGCTTTTTAAGCCGCTGCGCTTGGGAAAGGGACGGTGCGTTCTGGGTGTCGTTCATCGCTTCTAAAAAATCCCGCTGTTGGCTTTCGTCCAGATAGGACAGCTCCACAGCGGGATTAAAAGCAATTTTCTTTTCGTCCACCATGTTCAGCAGTTCCGGGATAAGGCTGGTCAGGCGGATAAAACGCTGGATTTGCTTATAACTTTCGCCTGTTCCTTCAGCAACAACCTCTGTACTGCGTTTCCCGAAAAAATGTGGGACAACTTGTCTCACATTTTTTGGTCGTCCAACAGTTCGTTCGATTGCTTCCAGCTTCATTTTGTAGGCGAAAGCCCTTTCACTGGGCAAGATGTTCTCACGCTGGAGATTGCTGTCCACCATGAGCAAAACAGCGGCATCATCGTCCATCTGACGGACAATGACCGGCAGGGTTTCCAGCCCGGCAAGCTGTGCAGCGTGCTGGCGGCGGTGCCCGGAGATGATCTCGTAGCCACCCTCCGGGCGTGGACGTGCAATCAGCGGAGAAAGCACGCCGTACTGTTCTACGCTTTCCACCGTGCGCTGCATGGACTCATCGTCCAAGACCTTAAAGGGGTGGTTTTTGAAAGGGAACAGTTCTCCGATGGGAATCTGCTGCACCTGTTCCCTCTGCTGCTCCTGCCGGGATTCCTCGGTGGAGAAGATGTCATCTGCCCCTTTCAGCGACACGTTTAAGCTGTTTTTCGGCATCAGCCAGCACCTCCTTTGCGATGGAATGATAGGCTTCTGCCACTTTGCCTTTCGGGTCATACTGGAAAATGCTTTTTCCGGTCGTGCTGGTTTCGGCAGCGCGGACAGAACGGGGAATTGTCTGGTCGAACACTTTCAAATGCTTTCCGTAGGCTTGCCGAATCAGATTGCTGATTTGCTGCCCATAGATGGTGCGGCTGTCCGTCATGGTGAGCAGGATGCCCTCAATTTTCAGTTTCGGGTTTATCTGCCGCCTTACTTTCTGCACGGTTTGAAGCAACTGCTCCAGCCCTTTTGCCGAAAGATATTGTGCTTGCACCGGAATCAGTGCGGAATCTGCCGCTGCCAGCGCATTGACCGTCAGCATACCGAGAGAGGGAGTGCAGTCAATCAGAATATAGTCGTACTCGCGTTTTGCGCTTTCCAACACCTGTTTCATCACTTTCTCCCGGCTCATGGTATTCACCAGAGCCACTTCCAGTCCGGCCAGTTCGATGTTGGCCGGGATAAGGTCAACGCCCTCCGCATGGTGCAGAATCCCTTCGCCGGGTGGAATACACTGGTCGTTCATGGCTTTCTGCATAAGAGTGGAGAGTGTAGTGGGCAGTGCATCCGGGTCTTGCCAGCCCATACTGACAGTAAGCGAACCCTGTGGGTCAGCGTCCACAAGCAGAACTTTCTTGCCCTCCATTGCAAGCCCTACGCCCAAATTTTCACAGGTGGTGGTTTTGCCCGTGCCGCCTTTCTGGTTGATAACGGCTATCGTTGTTGCCTTTTTGGAAATTTTCATCACCTCCGAGCTGCTAAATCATGGTTGACTTTGTTTTGATAATAGAGCTGTATTGTGGTTGGAGCATTGAATAGTGCGGCCAGAAGGTACTGCTTCATATTCCGTATCGGGGAAGTGTTCGCTGCCAGACAGTCCAGTACGAAGCGGATGTGGTCTGCATTCAACTTTTTTAGCCGACTGAGCACAACTTCGGCGGGCTTATCATCGCCAGCGATTCTTATGAGTTTACGCTTGCTGTCACAGGTGTCCACCAGCAAATCTACGATCTGATAGATGGTATCTTCATCATCCGGGTAAAGCCGGAGAAGAAGTTCTACCTCCAAAGAACGTGAAAAATATTCTTCGAGCAGTTTACGATTCTTCATTTTCTCCGATTCATCGGAAAGGATAGGATTCGTATTATTCCGCTCTGTCTTACTCTTTTTATTCTTATTACATCGTGATTTGGGCGGGTCTTGACAAGCGTTTTTAGGACTTCCAGATTCGTGGTTTTCACGATTCTGGACACGCTCATTTGAAAGGTCTGACGAAAAGTTTTTCACATACACCAAACTCGGTTTGCCCAGTCCACGGCGTTTTCGTTCAATTAAACCAAAATTTTCAAGTTCCCGGAGTAGCTTGGTCGCTTTGTTGTCTGCGCAACACAAAGCCCTCTTGACATCCTCGATCGTGAAAATGATGAACACCCGGCCTTGCTTGTCGAACCATTCATTTTTAACAGAAAGGCTCATGCGGTCAAGCAGGATGCCGTAGAGTGTTTTGGCATCGGTTGACAGATTTTGAAACCGCTGCTCCTGAAACAGTGCTTTGGGGATGCGATAGAACGAAAAAAGTTTTCCGGCCTGTCCATAGAAGTAGTCGAGCGTCATACAGTTCTGTCAAGGATGAAAAAATGACGATGTTTCATTGACATGGTTGACAAATCCTCCTTATGAATAATTCGTGCAAACAAAAAAGCGCAATCTCGATTTTTGAAAATCGGAATTGCGCCATGTAACTTAGTAGGGGAGAATGGTCATTTGTCAGGGTCGGTTGACCACAATTTGACCACAAAAGAAACGAAACATCTTGACATCTAACGAAACAGAATGATAAAATAATTTTGAAATTTGATGATACTGCGTACAAGTGGTATCGGAGTGTCCATTGCGTTTTTGAGAGAAGCACAATGGGGTTCAAGAGGCCGTGAGTTCGATTCTCGCCACTCGGACCAAACAAAAATAATCCGAACTTATTTCCGATAGGAGATGGGTTCGGATTATTTGTTTTCTACGGAACCTTGCGGCTGCTGATGGAATGTGCCGCAGAGTTCGGGCAAATTCTGTAAGGAGGGTCATAGTATGAATACCACATTGCGGCGGGATGCGGATGAAATCATCCGTTCCAGTATTCAGGCGGTGCTGCCGGACGAAGCGGTGCGTCGGGCGCTGAAAGCCTTTCAACCCAAGGGCGGCAGGGTGCTGCTGGTGACTATGCGGACGGCGATACTGCCGCTGCGCGGCGCTCCTATAACATTTGCCCCCGCTTTGCCCGCAGTGTCCGGGCAGGCGGGGATTTTTTTGTTGGAAACACTTGACAGCTTTTTCATAAAGTGATATGATTTTGATATCAGAAAGAAACACTTCCGACCCTGATAAGGAGGGACTTGTTATGGAAGAGAAAATTTTGAATACCCGCAAAAACGGCATGGCTATGCTGCTGCTCACCCTGCTGGGCTATGTGGCATCCATTGCCCTGTTCGTTTACAGTGTCACGCTGCTGAATGCAGACCGGATGCTTCTGGGCGTGCCGCTGCTGATTTTGTCCATTGCCTATTGGATCGCAGGTATCTTCCTGTTCTGCGGTCTTAAAGTATTAAAGCCGCAGGAGGCGCTGGTGCTTACCCTGTTTGGTGATTACATCGGCACGTTGAAGGGACAGGGCTTTTACTGGGTGAATCCCTTCTGCACCGCCGTCAACCCCGCCGCAGGCACCCGTCTGAGCCAGAGCGGAGATGTGAACAGCAAGGAAAACAGCGTTGCTGCGCTGTTTAGCAATAACGGGCAGAACAGCCAGCTGAGCGCCGAGTCCATGAGCAAGAAGATCTCCCTCAAGATGATGACCCTGAACAACTCCCGCCAGAAGATCAACGATTGTCTGGGCAACCCGGTGGAGATCGGTATTGCAGTCATCTGGCGGGTGACCGATACCGCAAAGGCTGTGTTCAACGTGGACAACTACAAGGAATATCTCTCCCTGCAATGTGACAGCGCCCTGCGCAACGTGGTGCGGGTGTATCCCTACGATGTTGCCCCCAACGTGGACACTACCGGCGACGGCGTGGCCGACGAGGGCAGCCTGCGCGGCTCCTCTGAAGTGGTGGCTGCCCGCATCCGGGACGAGATCCAGAAGAATGTGGCCGAGGCCGGTATCGAGGTGGTGGAAGCCCGCATCACCTATCTGGCCTATGCGCCGGAGATCGCAGCGGTCATGCTGCAGCGCCAGCAGGCCAGTGCTATCATTGACGCCCGCAAGATGATCGTGGACGGCGCTGTGGGCATGGTGGAAATGGCGCTGGATCGTCTGAACGAGAACAAGGTAGTGGAGCTGGACGATGAACGCAAGGCGGCAATGGTGTCCAATCTGCTGGTGGTGCTGTGCGGCAACCGCGATGCCCAGCCCATCGTGAACAGCGGCAGCCTGTACTGATGGCTGAGCCGAAAAAACAGGTGCCCCTGCGCCTGAACGCCAAGCTCTACGATGCCCTTGCCGCTTGGGCAGAGGATGACTTTCGCTCGGTGAACGGGCAGATCGAATATCTGCTTACCGAGTGCGTGCGTCAGCGCAAAAAGAACGGGAAATATGTCTCCGACCAGCTGGACGTCCCGCCGGAGCTGGATCTCCATTGAAGCACTCGTGAAAAAAGCGTTTGGAGCACGCCGCAGGGCGCGACAAACGCAAATGATTCAATAAGGCTGCTGCACAAGACCGGTGCAGCGGCCTTTTGTTTGTCGGGAAAAAGCCGTACTTTCCGGCAGAAAGAGGGAACAAATAAATGCTGATTTGATATATCAGTTGGCTGCGCGATGCTCCGGTATTTCGTCGAAAAAAGCGACCAAGGCTACGAAAAGGTCTTGAAGATATAGGAGAAGATAGACAAATATTTGGACGAAAACGTTTCTTTTTTGGATTTTTCCAGAAAATAACTTGCCTAAAAGTTTGCGGCGTGCTAAACTAACAGCGGGGAATTGTTTTGCACAGACAGGGGGTGAAGCTATGAAAATACTGGTTGTGGATGACGGTCAGCTTGCGATCAATTCGCTGATCCGTATCCTGTGCCGGGTGGCACCGGACTGTGATTATATCAGTGCCATGACGACCGACGACGCCCTGACGTGGATGCGGCAGGGCCCGATGGATGCTGCCTTTTTGAACTTGGAAATGCCGGGCATGAACGGCCTTGCCCTTGCCCGTATGATCCAGAAATTGCAGCCCCGCTGCAACATCATCGTGGTCACAGAGCACCCGGAATATGCGCTGGAAGCATTGCAGATCTTCGTCAGCGGTTTTCTGCTCAAGCCCGCCAATGAGGCTGATGTGCGCAATGTGCTGGAAAATCTGCGCTACCCGCCGGAAACGGCACCTGTGGGCATCAAGATCCAGTGCTTCGGCAACTTCGAGATCTTTGTGGGCGGGCGTCCGCTCTCTTTCAAGCGCAGCAAAAGCAAGGAACTGCTGGCCTACCTTGTGGATCGCAACGGTGCCACCTGTACCAACGGCGAGATGTTGGCTGTTCTTTGGGAAGATAAGCCCGACACCGCTTCGCTGCACAGCCACCTGCGCAACCTGATCTTTGACCTCAGCCATACGCTGGAGGACGCAGGGGTCAACGGGCTGCTGGTACGCGGGCGCAGCACATTGGCGCTGGATACCAGCAAGGTGGACTGCGATTATTATAACTTCCTGCGGGGAGACCGCTCGGCGTTCAACTCCTACCGGGGCGAGTATATGACCCAGTATTCCTGGGCAGAGGTCACCCGTTCGGCGCTGCGTCAGCAGGCCGCAGCTACGCCCAAAAGCGGGTCGATCCCAAGCTATTACGTCCCGCCCACGGGCTTTTAAACTGTATAAACCACCAAAGGCTGCCGTGCATCGTTTTGCACAGCAGCCTTTTTGACTGATTTTACAACTTGCAGGCCGGGAAAATGTGCGTCTCTTCCTGTGAAAATGGGATAATGGAACGCCCACAGGCGTTCCATTATCCCGAAATAAAAAAGTTAGATTCCTTGAATTATGGCCATAGCGCACGCGGCGGCCATTTCTAATCGTTCTATCTCAAAACCGTTCCAGTTCCAGCAGATATTCCTTGATGTCCAATCCTTCGGCATAGCCGGTCAGGCTGCCGTCTGCGCCGATGACCCGGTGGCAGGGCACCACGATGCACAGCGGGTTGCGGTGGCAGGCGCTGCCCACGGCGCGGCTGGCCTTGGGCTTGCCCAGCGCCGCCGCCAGCTGGCCATAGGTGCGCACCTCTCCGTAGGGGATCTTGCGCAGCTGCGCCCATACCGCCTGCTGAAAGGCGGTGCCCTTTGCCGCCAGCGGCAGGTCGAACTCCCGGCGCACCCCGGCAAAATATTCGTTCAGCTGCTCCTCGGCCTCCTGCAGCAGGGGCGTCTCCACCACCCTGCGGGGCAGCGGTTCCAGCTCCGGTGCGCCGTCCGGGCAGAAATGTACCCCGCACAGCGCGTCGTTCTCCTCCTCCAGACAGATGGCTCCAAGGATGCTGTTGATGTACCAGACGTTCAAAACCGGCCTCTTCCTTTCCTACGAGAATGTGCTATACTGGTACTATCTTAACACAAAAGCTTCCGTGAGGAAAGGGGCGTTTCAACTATGGTCAAGGCACTGGAAGACATTATTGCAAAAAGCAGCAGCATCGTCTTTTTCGGCGGCGCGGGCGTTTCTACGGAAAGCTGCATCCCGGATTTCCGCAGCGTGGACGGGCTGTACCACCAGAAATACGACTACCCGCCCGAAACCATCCTCAGCCATACCTTCTGGGAGGAAAACCCGGAGGAATTTTACCGTTTTTACCGGGATAAGCTAATTGTAAAGGGCGCAAAGCCCAACGCCGCCCATCTGCGGCTGGCAAAGCTGGAACAGCAGGGCAAGCTGCGGGCCGTGGTCACCCAGAACATTGACGGCCTGCATCAGGCCGCAGGCAGCAAAACCGTGTACGAGCTGCACGGCAGCACTCTGCGCAACTATTGTACCTGTTGTGGTAAGTTCTACGATGTGGATTTCATCGCAAACAGCACCGGCGTGCCCCGCTGTACCGAGTGTGGCGGCATCGTAAAGCCGGACGTGGTGCTCTACGAGGAGGGCTTGGACGAGGAGGTGCTGTCCGGCGCGGTGGATGCCATCCGCCATGCCGATACCCTCATCATTGGCGGCACCAGTCTGGTGGTGTATCCCGCCGCCGGGCTCATCCGGTACTTCCGGGGCGATAACTTGGTGGTCATCAATATGCAGCCCACCGGGGCGGATGCCTCTGCCGACCTGTGCATCGCAAAGCCCATCGGGCAAGTGCTGAGCGAGGAGGTTTCGCTGGACTGATTTTTGCGCTGTAAGGCGCGCTGTTTCGTGCCAGTTCGCATGCAGTTTTCCGTATGCTGATGGAAAGAACATCAGAACGGAGGAACTGCAAATGATCCAGGTATGCGACCCGCCGAGGAATTTTTTACATTGGTGCGCTGCGGCGGGGCGGGGTTTTACCGTCCCTGCTCCGAGGTGCTGCGGATGCTGACCGCAGGCGAGGCGTGGGGTACATCCGGGGCGGCGCTGCTGGTGTTGCCCCTTACCGCCGATACCGCCGCCGCAGCGGCACTGCGCAGCTGGCTGGGACGCCGGCAGCTGGAGGGCGGCTGTCTGCTCACCCCGCCGGTGTGCACCGACACGGAGCTGCCCGTCCGGCTGGTGGAGGTTGCCGCAGCCCGGGCAGACCGGCTGCGCCGCAAAGGCACGGCATGGGCGGTGGTGGAGTGCACCGAAGCGGCGGCAGCGCTGTTGCCGCTGTATTTCCGGCAAGGCTTCGGGCTGCGGGCGCTGCGCCCGCTGGAAAGCCTTGCGCCCTGCTTTTTGCTGCGCACCGGCTGCGTGCCCGCCCGCACCGCGCCGGTGTGGGTGCCGCTGGAAGATAGGGTGCAGCTGGCGCTGCTGCTGGCAAAAGGCTATGCCGCGCTGGACAGTCGCCCCTACGGCGGCAGCCTTGCGCTGGCGCTTTATCCGCTGAAAGAAACGGAATAACGTAAACCAGAGAGGGAATGAGAAATTATGAAGGCAGTGATCTTGGAAAGCTATGTGATGGAAGAAGGGGATTTGGACTGGTCCGGGGTAAAGGCACTGGTGCCAGACACCATCAGCTATGTGCGCACCGACTATGCCGACATTGCACCCCGCATCGGGGATGCAGAGCTGGTGCTCATCAACAAGTGTCGCATTGACGAGGCAGTATTGGCGCAGTGCCCGAACCTTAAATGGGTAGGCATCATCGCCACCGGCACGGATAATATCGACTTTGAAGACTGCCGCCGCCATGGGGTGGCGGTAGCCAACGTGCCGGGCTATTCTACTTACAGCGTGGCGCAGATGACCTTCAGCCTGCTGCTGGCCATCTGCCAGTGCGCCCAGCGGTACGACCGGGCGGTAAAGGCCGGGTACTGGCAGCTGGGCATCCCGGCAGAATATGGTCTGCTGCCGCAGGTGGAGCTGCTGGGCAAGACCTTTGGCATCTACGGCTACGGCAGCATCGGCCGCCAGACCGCCCGCATTGCAAAGGCCTTTGGCATGGAGGTGCTGGTGTGCACCCGCACGGTGCGCCCGGAGTACGCCGCCGATGGGGTGGAGTTCGTGGACTTTGACACCCTGCTTGCCCGCAGTGATGTGCTCAGTCTGCATTGTCCGGCCACCCCGGCGACCCGCGGACTGATGAGCAGGGAAGCCCTTGCAAAAATGAAGCCCGGTGCCATTCTGCTGAACACCGCCCGGGGCGCACTGGTGGACGAAGAAGCCGTAGCCGATGCACTGGAAAGCGGCAAGCTTGCCTTTTACGGCGCAGACGCCTTTGCCACCGAGCCGCTGCCGCCCCAAAGCCGGCTGCGCGGTCTGCCGGGCGCGGTGCTTACCCCGCATATTGCGTGGACCACCAAGGAAGCATTGCAGCGGTTGATGGACATCACCACCGGCAACCTGCGCAGCTTTCTGGCCGGGAAGGGCGAGAATATTGTCAACCCTTGATTTTGGCGGGGCACTGTACTATACTGTTCCATGATTTCAGGCTCTCCCGGCAAAGGAACTGCCGTAAAATATCGTATGCACAAGAGTATCCGGCAGCATTGCCGCTGCTCTGAGGGAGGTAAAAATGAGTTACGCCATCGTATTCAGCAGCAAAACAGGCAACACCGCACTGCTGGCAAAGACCCTGCGGGAGCAGCTGCCGCAGGCAGACTGCTGCTATTTCGGTGCACCGGACGCTGCCGCACTGGCAGCAGATACTTTGTATGTGGGTTTCTGGACGGACAAGGGCAAGGCCGATGCCGACACGCTGGAGTTTTTGCAGCAGTTGCGCGGCAAGCGGGTGTTCCTGTTCGGCACCGCAGGCTTTGGCGGCAGTGCGCCCTACTTTGAAAAGATCCTTGCTGCCACCCGGAAGGCGCTGGACGGCAGCAACACCGTGATCGGCAGCTTTATGTGTCAGGGCAAAATGCCGGTGTCCGTCCGGCAGCGGTACGAGGCCATGAAGGCAAAGCCTTTACATATCCCCAATCTGGACGCCCTGATCGAAAACTTCGATAAGGCGCTCTCCCACCCGGACGCCGCAGACCTCGAGCAGCTGAAGCTGGCTGTAAAATAAGCAAAAGACCGTTGCGCTTTAGTGCGCAACAGCCTTTTGAACAAGTGGGACGATTTTGAATGGCCGCCGCGTGCGCTTTGGCCATAATTTAAGGAATTATGCTTTTTAATTTTGGGTTCCGAAACGCCTGCGGGCGTTTCGGAACCCTTTTTCACAAGAAGAATCGCTGCGGCAGGACGCTAGTCAATGGTGGTTTTGGTGCGCCCGATGCCGATGACGGCGGTGGAGATCTTTTTCCAGCTGTCGCAGCCGCACACGCCGTCCACCCGCAGGCTGGTGCGCTTCTGGTAGCCGCGCAGAGCCTGCTCGGTGCGGGCACCAAAGATGCCGTCGATGCGGCTGCCGGTCTGGTAGCCAAGGGTGGAAAGTGCGTCCTGCAAAACCATGACATAGCAGCCCCGGCTGCCCCGGCGCAGGGTGGGGTAGCCAGCGGTTGTGCTGCTGCAAGCCGGAGTGCCGTAGCGGCGGTCAAAGTGCACCCATGTGGGGGTCTGGCTCAGCGGCTCCACATAGCCCCATGCGCCGGTAGCGCGGGCGGCGTTGTAAATGGCGGTGCGCTGGCGCTGTCCAAGGCTTTGCCCCACATCGAACGCTACCCCCGCGTAGTGCTGGCTGCGGGTGCCGTGGCCGCCCTCCCAGATGCGGCGGAAGGCATACCCCACCGGGATGCCCTTGCCGTACTTGCGGCGAGTCAGGTTCCATGCTTCCATGGCCGCAATGGTGGTCCACAGGGTGGGGCTGGCAGATTTTCCC
>OIYQ01000849.1_pt1 | contig 12201 bp, 9 predicted proteins | sample 1588311 | NCBI WGS metagenome assembly OIYQ01 (sample SAMN03283244) | human gut metagenome | biome: human-associated habitat; material: feces | host: Homo sapiens | place: Peru | collected 2012
ACAAGGCATCCGAACTGCAGAATATAGTTTATAATGCAAGAAAAGAAATCCTGGGAGAGAACCATCCTGATACATTAGTAGCCTTAAACGATCTAGCACGCTCTTATAATAATTTAGGAGATTATAGCAAAGCAATTGAACTATTGAACACAGTTTATAATGGAAGAAAAGAACTTCTAGGTGAAAATCATCCAGATACATTATTTACATTATCAAACTTGCTAACAGCACTGATTTATCAAGATGAGAATGATAATCAAACTACCAAGAAGTATATGACTGCATATTTTGAAAATATTAGTAATCTCAAAATGACAGCATTTAATATAAAAGAACTCACTTCCAGAAGACGCTTTCTTATAGATTTCAATAAGGTATTTAAATTATTGAAATTATGTGTCTTTGAAAGAAACATCAAAGACTTACTAAATTATCTCTTCATTAATAAGAATCTGTCTTTTGAGATGGATATCAATAGATTCCACAATGAAACAATGGATGAGAGATTATCTCTAGAAGAAGTATCTCATACGATAGGCAATCAGCTGATTATTGATTTCTATGAACTTGATAGTTTTAAATACGGTCTTATCCTCATAAAGGATGGAAAGTATTCATATTTTGTAGCTGATTACTCAGATATCATCAATGGCTCATTTATTAATGCTGAGGATATTCAGTCATTTACCTGTTCTATTGGTGATTATGATCATCTCTATGTCTGTCCTGATGGTGAACTCTATAACATATCCTTCGAAAGAGTACTTAACTGTTCAAATATTTCTTACCTAAGTTCAGTACAGATACTATTCAAGAAGAATATAGATGATGACAGTACAGATCAGCTTATATCCTTTGTCTATCCTGATTTCTCTGGAAGATTGTCAGATGATAATGATAGAGGAGAAAAAAAAGGAATACTTTATGGTTCCTATCTAGAAGGTATGTTCATTCATGATATCTATGGTGAGAATTCTATTGTATATAGTTCATATCAAGCTAACCACGATAATTTTCTTGAAACAAAAAGACCAAGAATACTTCATGTATCCACACATGGAGACTATCTAGATAATGAGCATATTGAACCTATGGATAGAGGTATCCTATGCTTATCAGGTTATAATATTGATGAAAATAATTCTGGTTATATCAGTGCCAGAGAAATACAGTATATGGACTTAAAGGGAACAGAACTTGTTGTATTATCAGCCTGTAATACAGGACTTGGTGAGAATATAAGTGGTGAAGGTATCTATGGTATTAGACGTGCATTTGAGCTTGCAGGATGCCAGACATTGCTACTTACTGTAGAAGAAGTAGATGACTTTAACTCGGCAATATTCATGAAAGTATTCTATGAGAGATATAACGAGACAAATAATATCTATCAATCCTTTAAGGATACCAAGGAATACTTAAAAGAACATGGCTTAAAAGAACTCAAAGAATTGAGAGATGTCTTTGAGAAAGAAATGAAGAACAAAATAAACAGTCATATGGTATACACAAGAAATCTCAAAGAACTTAATAGAAGAATTGAGGAAAGTGAAAAGAGAGAACAAATAGTCAGAAAGAAGAATGGAGAATATGTAATTGAAGACTGGAACGGATTTATTATTCAGGGAAAGATAGAAAATTCATAGTATTAGAAAATCAGAAAGGTGAAGATTTATCTATCAAAGATAAAGTGATCACCTTTTTGTTTACTATTATGTTAAATATCTAAAGTTATCTCTTCTTGTTTGAGTTACTCTTAAATAAGACTTTGATATATATGGTCTACTAAACCATAATCAATCGCCTTTTTTGCATCCATATGGTAATCTCTATCACAATCTTTCGCAATTGTCTCAATACTTGCACCACAATTATGTGCAAGTATTGTATATAAGTTATTATTGATTTCTTCTATATGTTGAGCACGTCTAATAATATCTGTAGTCTGCCCTGAGAAATCAGCTAAAGCTTGATGAATCATCATTCCAGCATTTTGTCCAATATAACGTTTCCCTTTTGTACCAGATGATGCTATCACTGCAGCCATAGAGGCAGCCTGCCCCATTACAATTGTTTTAATATCACATTCAATGCTATTCATTGTATCTAAAATAGCGAATCCTGCAGTGACAGAGCCACCAGGAGACATGATCCAAAGAGTGATATCTTCATCACTTACTGCAGCTAAATGATTAATTTGGCAGCAGATATCTGTGGCTAATGAATCAGTAATCTCTTCTGTAATGTAGATGACTCTTCTAGAAAATTCTTCTGATACACAGTCAGAAGCCATATAACCTGTAGAAGTAGTAATTCTTGTTGTTGGTGATTTCATATTTTATTCCTCCTCATCATCAGATGAATCAAGTACTTCATTAAAAAAATGATCAATATAAGTTATTTTAGATTGTTCAGCAATCTTTATATCTGTTTTCTCTTCTTCTTCGTTAAAATTATCGTAAAAAGGAAGAGGTATATCACGATCCAATATACTGTCAATAAATGTACATGGTGAATAAATTTCAACCTCTGGTGGATTTATATCATATGAAGGCACTTCATATTTTTTATTGTCGTAGATATAAATGCTTGGTAATATCGTAGAATATTTGATTCCTTTTGAAATATTGATATAGATTGCTTCTTTGTAATTCCATTCTTTTTTAAGCATCATAAGATCTGTTATACTACATAATGGTTTTTCTATACCATCAGGAGTAATATTTGTATTTCCTAATTTTGCTTCCAAGTTATTGAGTAATTCCAGTTCAGTAGAGCCAAGATACAATGTAGATGTACAGTTAGAAAGGAGTTTTTCTGGATTTTGATATCTTTCATTTAATAGTGCTAAACTCTGTACACAAAGGTAATACCTTATATTTCTACTACGATGTGTTGCTAATGCTTTATCCATATTTGGAATTGGTATTGAAGCAAACTCATCTAAGACAAAATTTATACGAGTTTCTAAATGACCATCTTTGGAGTGATAAGCGTTATCAATTAAGAAACTCTGAATCTGACTTATAATGATTCCAACAATTGGATCAGCTGTAGATGTTGTATCATCTGTCACAATAAATAAAGCAGTCTTTGGTTTGAGTAAATCATCTAATTCAAATGTATTGTGGGATAACATTCTAGATAACTTAGGATTTTGATTAAAAACCCCAAAACAACCAGCTGCTGAAACCAAAATACATCTAAGTGTATTTTCTGGAGAAGATAATATCTGCATAAGAGAGCTTTTTATCATATTATCAGGCATTGCACTTAAAAAAGAGGATTCAATATACTTAGCACAATCAAGAGTATTAAAATCAGACCAGTTCAAAACATTAATCTGTTCTATCTTTGGATAAGATTCAAACATTAATGCTCCAGTAGCATTCATATACATGCGGGATGTATCACTCCAGAAAACATCTTTTGTGATTTTACGTTGATCTTCCGATAAGGTATTAACTATATTTGAAAGTAAAGACAGACCTTGGTCTTTATTACCGTTTCTATATATTTGAGCAGCATATTTCAAAATATTAAAGGAATCCTTATCCATAGAGCGAAAATCTATACAAAACACTTTATATCCATCCTCACGGAGCTTGCCTGCAGTTAAATTATATAATTCACCTTTTGGATCAGTGATAACCATATTTTCAGGTGTATTAGATCGACCAAGAGTATAAATAAGAGGAGTAAAACAAGAAAGACTCTTCATCATACCACTTGATGCAATAATTGCTGTATGTCCATCATCAGAATCAATATATGCTGTTTTACCGTCAGATATAATTGGAATACCACCTTTTTCAATCTTACTCTTCTTATTAAAAGATACTTTGGTAAGATGTTTTTTTACCTCTTCTGTTTCACTCCAATAAGAAACAGGCTTTTTATATACATAACCAGCATAACTAGCTTCGTGCTTCTTCATGTTTTTCTTTTTCCTTTCTTAATTCGACTAAATGACATAGCTCATCTTTACTTAGCATATAATGAATTAAAGAATCTGGATCAGATATTAACCTATCAATCAATTCCATATTTATACACTTATGTGAATACCATGAAATACTTGTAATCAATTGAGAAATAACCTCTTCTTTAAAATCATGATTTAATAGTTCAACAAATAAGCTTTTTACATCATCACTACAGCTAATTTCTTTTGCTTTACATATTGAATTTAGAATTTTAACTTCCTCTTTTTCTTTTCTTTCCTCGATAACTTTACATGGAATATTGTCACTAACAAAGTAATGGAGAACCTTACTGATTAGCTCATTGACTGATTTTTGATTCTTATTATCAATCAGAAAGATATACTTCCATCTATCATTCATATCTAAAAGAAAATAGAGTATTATTTTTAAATAATGATCATTAGCATGACTTAAATAACTACTTAAATTGATAATGATGTAACCCTTAAATTCATTTCTTCGTCCTGCATATTCAGCAGCTAATCCTTGGAGACGTTTTAATTCAGTAAATTGTTTTTCGAAGGGTTCTGTATAACGTAGTTCAAATACAAATGAATCCCGTTCACCTTCAAAAAAATCTGAATGTTTATCTTTATACTCATTAACAATACATTGAATAATTTCTTGTTGTTCATAGGGTTTACCTAGAAGAACATAGTTTTCTGAATAATAATTTTTTCTTGAAGTACTCATATATATTCCTCCTTTAAATTGAAACTTATGTAAAATATGTATGGTTCGTACTTTGTTATCACCGCGTTCACTTATAACGTATTGTCTTTTATTTTTCCCTTCTTTTGAAAATAATATTTCTTATCAAAGAAAGGTGGATGGACTTTACTTACCACCCACCTATAATCATAAATAATTCTGCTTCAGATACAGAAGCTAATTGTTTTGTGGTAGTGAATACCATATTTGTTTATTATTTTCATCTAACCCATAAATTGACACTGGAGATCGTCTTAAATTAAGGAGGTCTTCAGTAAATAGAATTGGATCTTCATCATTATATAGATTAGACTCTTTCAATAATTTCAGTATTTTTACATTATGTTCAAATGATTCACCACAAATGATTAACTGAGGATAAACTATATCATGGTGAAAATTGCAAATAAGATAATCTTGGTTGTGAATTAATTGATAATAGCGGTTTACTTTGTCAAGAATCTTCAAATAACCTTCTTCTGTATCTCGAACAACGTCATATGCTAAAACAGAATCTTCATCAATACGAACATAGACGGCTGTGCGAATGAGATTGTTTTCTACACTACCCTCAATAATAGGACGCATTGTTTCCATTACACCGAAACGTTCCATTACTGTATTGCTCATAAGAAGATTGAGAATAATCTGATTTCCAACTAGTATTCTTTTTATATGGCTAGGATCATCACTTTTTGAAATACCAGTAAACTGTATCCCTTTATGGAAATCAATACCATTTTTACTTAATAGAAAACCTAAGTAATTAAGCTCGTAATACATTATCCCTTTCACGCATCCTGGCTGTAGTAACATACTCTCTTGAATTACACGATATTTCATTAACTTAAGAAGATGTTTTCGGAGTTTTTCTCTTTTTACATCTAAACCTCTTAATGTAATGTATTCAAAAATTTGTAATGAAGTTAAATATTTGGAAGCTGCAATTGTTTCTACAATTGTAATATCTTCTTCATCTAATAAAATACGGAGTTCTTGTAATGTTGTTGTACGAGATTGTACATATGAACGTTTGATTTCTTCATTCTCTACAACATTAAAAATAGTATGTGCAGGTATTGGCATTTCTTCTAGTTCAGGTGTTATTCTTGAATAAGTGTTTGGGTCATTCAACTTAGTATATTTCATTTGTGTGTCCTCCTCTATAAGTCATTCTCAAGCATTGTGAAAATCTTTTTACGTAAACTATCGTTTTTTAAGTTTACACAATAGTATTCACAAAAATATTCTATTGATTCAATCTGTTCATTAGAGAGATAATTATTAATCATCATCAATCTCTTAGGAATAACGTGGTATTTACAACCAATATTGTAAAATTTATCGAATTCATTGAAATTATTACCAGACTTAATCTCAATTAGATAGATATGACCATCAGATGGACTTTCTATAATCAAATCGAATTCTTGTTGGATGGTACCATTTGCTGTTTTAACAATAGTATTAGAATAAAGATTGAATCTCTTTGAATACTTATTTTCAAATTCACAAAGAATATCTTTTACCATTTTTCGGCATGCAATTTCCATGTATATTCCATCGATGAATTTCTGTGCTTTTGGACTATAAGTTAATTTTCCATAAAGAACATCACAATTTTCACAGTAATATACACCTGAGAAAACACCTTGTAAGTTTTCAAATAACTTGATGATTTCTCCCTTTTTCTCTAAAGGAATATGATCCATAGTTAGATGAAATGTATCTTTTTTTGAAGCGTATAGTGATCTTAATTCTCTTAGATAATCTTTGATATAATCATCTAAATCAACCATTTGACATGCAAGAGATTCTACTACATGAGGAACTAAGTTTTCTTCTTCTGAATGTTCAATTTTTATATTCTGACGCCCATTTGTAAGTACATTGTTTACAATGTTCATATCACCAGTAGTCACTGGCTTTAATGCTGCTGCTTTAATCATAATTAAGTCTCCTTCTAATTTTTATTTCATTCATCGATTAAAGTGAACCAATTGGTTTACTTTACACACTACATACTTCTTAGATAAAAAATCATCTAAAGAGATTCTATTATCTATATCATTTCTTCATAGTTGATATTTCACTGCTATCACCTCCGTCACCTATAACTTATCCTGTTTTCATTTTCCCTTTATTAGGACATACCCTATAGAAAATCATCTAAAGAGATTCTATTATCTATATCATTTCTTCTTAGTTGATATTTCATTGCTATCACCTCCGACACCTATAACTTATTCTGTTTTCGTTTTCCCTTTATTAGGACATTCTTTTGTGAAATTCTAATAGCTAAATAAAAAGAGGATAGATGGATCATAATTTATCCATACTATCCTCATATCAAATTCTTAATATTATTAATTTACTTCTTTTGATTCTGAAATTTCTTCTTCTGATTCTGGAATTTCTTCTTTTAATTCTGGAAACAGCGTCGCTAACTGCTCTGCAAAATCACTACTATTGTCAATTGTTTGATCTTTAAAATACTCGATACACTCATCAAACATATCTTTATCATAAGTTAATTCTTTTCTTAAATATTCATTAACAGCACGACAATAAACATCTATCTTTAATAGAACTACATGTTTAGTTATTAATATTTCGTCATAACATTGTTGTCTCACAAAATCAATAAGATCACTGTATAAATTTATTTTAGATAAACACTTAGATATTTTCTTCTGTCTAGATTGAGTTACATTCCAATCTCTGCTTAACTGACGAGAAAGTATCGTTAAATATTTATCTCGTTTGATATAATATTCATATGTTTTATCGTGGTAAAGTTTAATATTCTCAGCTATATACTTATCAAATAAATATTTCTGGTGGTTGGAATAATCTTCTACTTTTACAGACTCATAAAATAATGCATTAATAGTTCCGTGTAAATAAGTGATAAATAAAGGATGATTTAATCCTTTGAATTTTATACTTTTCATTGCTTCCATTTTTGTTTCCTCCCTTTTTAATTTATAGTTATCCATAACCTTTAATGATTCATGCATCATTGTTATCACCTCCGTCATCTATAACTTATTCCTATTTACTTTTCCCTTTTTTGCAATTGTTTCTATTCGATAATAAAAATAGAAGGGTTGCAACGCTTAGGGTAGTAGTAAATACTGTCTATTCGTTACAGCCTCCTATCATATGTAAGCCTATTTATTAAAATATTAACTCTAAGATAACTTATTCATTTGTCTTGTTATCGTTAGGTAGAGCTTTATCTTTATGCAATGATGAGTAGTAATTACAAATTAATAATCCTAATCCCATAGTATCAATACATAATGATAAACTATTTGAAAAAGGAAGATTAAAAGGAATCATAATTCCAAAACTGTATAATGTTCCGAGTACAACTTCTAATGCTAGTCCATACCATACAGCCTTGCATAAGACATAATAATCATTAGAAATCGCATGTTTTCCTAATAAGCGATAAGTACTGCACAAGAATACAAAAAGAGTAATGATAATCGCTATAACCATTATCCATCCACCTTGACATAAGCCACTTAGAATATAAGTATTTCTATCTACTAAGAATTGTGTGATATTTTGATTCTTAAGTAATTGAGAAGATGGGCCAACTAATAGACCACCATTAAAAATCATCTTTACATATTTTATACTTGTATTCAAATAAGTAGAAAGGTGAAGAATATATCGTATTCCTTGATTAAAACGGCTTGTTAAAGCGAACACCCAGAAATATACATAGCCTATCATAAAGATACTTATTTTTTTCTTACTCCACTTTTTCCAAATATATTTTCTGATTGCAGCTGCCACAGTTAGTATTTCAATTATTGCTAATTCAAGACACCAGCTGTTTGGTAATGCCATCAATAAAAGATAAGAAGCTAAGGTTATTATAAGAATCTGCATAGTTACAGAAGAACCATAGTTATTGTCAAAATTCTTTTCTTTTAACCCTTTAAAAATCAAGTTAAACCATAAAGGAACAATCAAATATGTTACAATCGGAAACATATAAAATTTGTTAATTCTGAATGATTCAATTTGAATATATCTTTCAAAAAAAACATCAAAATAGTTAGGAAACTGCAGTTGCATTAGACAACAAAAGAGAATTATAAATGCTAGATTAGCAATCAATTCCATGGAATAATCTAGATAGCTCAATTCTTTATCGCCTGTTGATTCTTCTAACACTTCGGTTCTTGGTTTAAAAATTTTCCAGCAGATAAATGTAGCACCCATAGCTGCACCTGCAAAAAGAACATAAATAAATAAAATCATTATGAAATTTGCTTTATAATGCAATACAGCATTCAACGTAGAGAGAACTATAAATATAACCCAACATACAAGGGATATTATAATAGGTAAGAAACGTTTCAATTTTTTAAACTCCTTCTTTGTAATAAATTGATGGATTGTCCATCTTTTTAACAGTGATATACACTTTGTATGATTACAATCAAACAGTTGATATCACCTCATATTATGATTTTCGAAATCAATATATCTTAAATAGAAAATCATCATCATTTCTTTTTGATTGATATTTCATTGTCATCACCTCCGTCATCTATAACTTATCCTGATATCTTTTTCCCTTTTTTATACAGCAAATAAAATTGATGATTGTATTCTATTAACCAAATATGAAACACAAAAGAGGATAGCTGGTTTTCAGTCAACCAAACTATCCTCATATAAGAAAAACAAAAGATAAAATTATTATCAGCATATGTCATTTATATTAGAATTCCTTGAAAAATATTTTATAATATAAAAAGGAGGGGATATGATTATGGATACAACACCAAAATTTTATTATCTTAGAGAAGATGGTCCTATAACAGGGGATATTGAACCATTAAATTTAGACGGTCGAGATATAAAAATAGTTTACGATGAAGTTATTGCTAGATATTACAAACTAGAATCCAACAAATTTAAAAATGTTGAGAAACTAGAACTTATAAATCTGATCACAGACTTAATATATCTTAGAAATTGTTTGTCACCTTTTTATATAAAATGTACTGATGAAGAATTTGAAACATTAAGAAAAAAATATTCTGTAGTTAAATGTGAGAAGGATTTTTCTGACATCTCTGAAAATTTGGAATTTTTTAGGACACAACTTGATTCATATGATCCAGACTTCATTTTCATTAAAAGAAGACGCAGATTAGCTGTTAAAAGTGAAGATGGTTACATAATAGATAGTGCTTATGTATATTCACCAATTGATAAAAGTTATAAACCTAAGGATTTAAGTTATAATAATTTTTTAACTGAGAATAGTATAAAAAGATTAATTGAAGTACCACTTCAAGAAAAGCTAAGTATCAAAAATAGTGGGAGTGCTTCTGAATTCAGTGAATCATCTTATTTCTATGATATTAGCAAATACAGTATGTTTAAAAGAAATTCTAAAGCAAAATACTTTAATGAATTTAGCGAATATCACGAAGAGATTGAAAAAGAACTAGGTAATATTAAGAATGATGAGAAAACAACACGTGAATCATTAGATTTTATACATAAAAATAATAATCCTGGTTATATAGTTTTTAAAAGTGATGAGATGAGAGCTAAAAATAAAGCTTTGATGTTTTATGAGGTTTGTTATTGCATTTCTAAAATACTACAAAGTTTCATTTTCAGTTTTGAACTAAAATTATCAGATTATTTTTATGCGTGTGAATTTGAGAATACAGAAAGTGTTTCTATAGATTTTTTTAAGAAATTTAATTATTTTACAGTTATGTATGACTGGGATGAATTCAAGTATATTAAGAACAAACCAAAAAAAATCGATATTTTAAATTCATTCATAACTTGCTATTTTCGTGATTCTATAGTCAAATTTAAGGCTGAGAAAGAGGCAAGACTAGAAAAAGAGGAAGCAAAAAGACAAGAATTGAGTGATGCAGAAAACGATATAGCAAAAAAACATAGAATAGAGACAGAAGATCTAAGAAATTTCATGAGTGCAGAACCAGTTGGAGAAAAGAGTATTGATCTACCTAAAAAAACAGACTGTACAAGTATTAAGTATGATAAGGGTAATTGTGATTATATACGTAAGGAAGCAGCTAAGTTAGAAGAACTTGCGACATATGGTTATAGTAAATCTGAATGGATTGTCTTGCTTTCTGTAACATATGTAATTCCTCTTTTGAAAAATTATTCTAAAGAGCTAGAGAGTTTAAAACTCAAAGAGTTAATTGACGAATTAAATAACAAATTAGAGGAAAGCAAAACAGTAACAAGAGATGATATAAAGAAAATAAAAGATATAGCAAAAATTATTAAAAAGCAAATTATAAGATTGGGTTATATCTATTTTACTTTCTATAAATATTTAGATCCAAAAAATACAGGTGCTGATTCAATAATCACTTTTGATGAATATCATAAATATCTTGATGTTGTAAAACGTATTAATGTCGAATTGCGTAATTACTGTAGGGGTTGGTACATTAATGTTTTGAAATGTTATGAGTATTATATAAATAAACATAAAGCTATCTTTGATATACTAGATATGAATCCTTTAATAGATACATACTTTAACTCATGTAATGAGTTATTAAAGTTAAGTCATGGTATATATGAAAAAGTTAATTATGAAAAAGTTAATTATGAAAAAATTAATTATGAAAAAATTAATTATGAAAAAGTTAACTATGAAAAAAATCCTTTTGATAGTATTTCAGTATCTAAAAATACTGGCATTACACATTGTTATAATAAAAAACTTGATTTGCTAAGTGAATATCAAGAAAATGCAAAGAGAATTGTTATCAAAGTGTTGATAGGTAGAGGTGATAAGGATCATGAAAGATAATTACGAAATTGTTATTGAATATATTAAATGTTTGAATTCTTTTTATCCTACAGAAGAACAAATTCAATTTATAAAGGAAAATAGAAATATAATTCAAGAAAACGATGACTATCGAGCATTAGTGAGAGAATCTATTGAAATCAATGATGCGCTAGATGAATATTATAAGAGAGTAGAACAACTTCCAGAATTTGAAGTAGAGCCATCTCTTGTTAAAAAAATTGGTACTTTTGTGACTGATAAAATAAAGGATAACATAAAGGATATAAAGAATAGCATTGATTGTTCATTACAATTAACTCAATTAATTCCTTGTGCAACAAGAGGAGGGGACGATTATAAAGAGAACGAGATTTACTTATATTATTACACTGATGAACATATGCTGAATATACAATCTAAAGAAGAACATAATTTTATTGTATATAGAGGTGACGAAGAACTAGATGTAATACATGAGGATTATTCTGATCCCGAAACAAATATGCAATCTTATATAGTTGAAGATGTTTATGATGATGAGAATATTGAAATACTTATTGATGAAGATGAAGAATAAATAAATTATCTTATAGAGAAGGGGACAGCAACCGTAACATTGCTGTCCCTTTTAATATGAATATTAATTTTCTATCTTTCCTTGAATGATAAATCCAT
>OIYQ01000851.1_pt1 | contig 12180 bp, 7 predicted proteins | sample 1588311 | NCBI WGS metagenome assembly OIYQ01 (sample SAMN03283244) | human gut metagenome | biome: human-associated habitat; material: feces | host: Homo sapiens | place: Peru | collected 2012
ATACTATAACCTCTTTCCAATCGAGAAATCTGTGCTCTTTTCACGCCAATACGCTCACCAAGTTGTTCTTGTGTCAAATTCTGTTCTATACGAGCTTTCTTGATTGCTTCTCCCAAACGGTATGCGTGCAATGCCTCGTCCACATCACTTTCAAAAGCATCACGTTTTGGAGTTCCGATTTTTCCAAAGTGCTTGTCAAGCACATCGTCCAATGGGGTAAGATTCATCTGTGCCATGATTATTTGTTTTTGAAATATTCTTTTCTTATTGCTTCTGCTTTTGCTATTTCCCTACTTGGTGTCTTTTGAGTTTTCTTGATAATGCCATGAGTGGCAATCACCAATGTTTCTTTGTCCTTGTCCCAAAAGGCGAACAAGCGATAAGCAATTTTGTTGTACAATGTACGGAACTCCCATATTTCCGAGTTTTCCAACTTCTTGAAAAGTTCTTTATTACGTTCTCCACCTGCAACACGCTTGATGTTGTAGTAAATCTTGTAAGATACCGCTTCTGGTAAACTCTCAATAAAGTTTTGTGCCTCGTCTGTCAAGACAAGTCGGAAGATATTTTGTGCCATACATATTCATCTTTGTGCAAAGATAAATATATTGTTTCATAAACAAGAAACATTAGACGATTAAATGTACTTTGCGGTTCATTTTTAACATTCTCATAACAGATAATTACGCATAAGGAACTTGTACGGCAAATGTAACACCCAACTGAAAATAAAATCTAAAAAGCATATGCGATTTTCGTTAATCCACAAAGTTGTTGTACCTTTGCCATCGAAAAGAGTTGTTTGACAAGCAAACTTATGCACAATGCAGAAGTTAGAACTGCTGCCAAATCATTACCTCTATTGAGGTGAAAAGCTCATAAATAGCTCATTTTAAGCTATTTGGCAGATTTTAGCGTAATTTTTCCAGAAAAAAAAACAGTTTTGACACACCCTCTTTTCAGCTTAATGAGGAATGGCGCGTTTCCTGGCGTTTTCCCGCGCCGTGGCTAACTCAGCGCGTCGAGCATTATGAACGCCGCCCAGTATACAGGGTTGTCGTACTTGCCCCCGTCGCACGCGCGGAGGTATTGTTGCGCCTTCACGAACGAGGCGCGCTTCTGCCCCTTGGTGTCGCCGCTGAGATAGTTGGTGTAGAATCGCGTCATGAGAATCTGCGTGGCGGTGTCGTCCACCTTCCACAGGCTCATGAGCAGCGTCTTCGCCCCTGCCTTCTTGAATCCTCGTTGCAGGCCGAACACTCCGTCGCCCGTCATGTCGCCGAGGGCGGTCTGGCAGGCCGAGAGCACCACGAGGTCTACCTTGCGGAAGTCGAGGCTCGTGATTTCTTGCGATGTCAGTATGCCGTCCTCAAGGTTGTAGGGCAAGGTCTCGTTGTGGAGGGTGGCGTTGGCTCCGGCGAAGAGCAGTCCGCTGTGCGTCATGGCGCGGTCTTCCTCGGGTATGGAGTTGTCGTTGACCATGAAACTGAACGTCTGGCGCGCGCGTCCGTTGCCGCCCTTGTCGGGGATGTAGAAGCCGTGGGTGGCGATGTGGAGGCAGGTGTTGTCGGTGCCCGAGAGGGCCTTGAACGACTCTTCCGTTCCCTCGCACGAGGAGTAGACCTTGTATCTCTCCTTGGCGTCCTTCATTATCGCCGCTATGTTACGCACCTCTTTCTCCGTGCCTTCGAGCGGCATCACGCCGGCGCGCATCGACCTGTCGTCGGTCAGGGCGCGCGAGCGGTAGGCGTCGGTGGCGTAGGCTTGGTTCACCTCCTTCAGCGTCTCCGCGTCGGTGTCGTATTCCAGTCCGCCATAGAGTGTGGCCTGCTCCTTGTCGGGCCTTGTCTGCTCCAGGGCTATCTCCCTCGTTGATGACAGGCGGCAGAGGTTGAATCTCTCGGCGGCCAACGTACCACGCCCGTCGGGCGCGTACTCTATCGCCACGCTGTGCAGCGCTCCGGCTGGCGAGAAATAGACGCGCGTGGCACCTTGGAGCGCGCTTTCGAGCGGTTTCCACACGAGATGGTAGAGCCTGTCGGTGCTATATAGGCTGTCTTGGCCTATGGCGGAAATCTGCCTCTCCGCGCAGAGGTCCACGCGCCGCGGCACCTTGCTGTCGTGTCGCAGCACGAGGGCCGAGAGCATGGTGGAGTCGGCGTTCAGTGGAATGCTCATCAGCTCTATCGCCGCCTCGTTGGGTTTCAGGCTTCGCCGCACGTCGGCCCATCCCACGGCGAGGCGCTTGGTGTAGTCGCCGTATGCCTTTGACATGGAGAGCAGCCGCCTCTCCTTGCCCTCGGTCTCCGCCGCCAAGGCAGAATATTCGGAACCTGTCCGCCCGGCTTGCGTCATGCGGTCGAGGCGCGCCTTGTCGGCTTTAATCTCGTTGTAGAGGTTGAGCACCTGCTTGTCCTTGCATTCGCTTACGAACTTGTTGATGGCGGTCTCCGAGTTGAGCAGCAGTCCCTTGCTCAGCAAGGCGTTGTCGTAGGCGAAGCCGCTTACCTCATCATTGGGGAAGCGGTAGAAGAACTGCGGGAAGTCGTACTGGTACCAGCTGGAGAATTCGTCCCAGAAGGTGGTGCGTTGCCTGTACGACATCCACGAGAAGTTGTTGCGCACGATGTCAGCCAAGAGCGCGTTGAGCTGCTTGGTGCCGGCGATGCCTTCCTTGTAGTTCTTGAGCCTGATGTTCAAGTCGCTGTTTATGTAAAGGATGTTGGCCTTGTTCTTCGGTTCCAGCGTGTAGCTTGGCAGTTCGGGCATAATCTCGTCCATGATGGCTTTCGCTTCCGCGTATTTACCGTCCGTCACGTACATCCTTGCCAGCCATCCCTTCCCCACCAATAGGTCGGAATTGGTCTTGCCGATGATTTTCCCGAACGATGTCATTATCTCCTTCATCATCGTTTCCGCCTTGGCGTAGTTGCCCGACATCCAGTGGTTTGCCACTATCGGGAGCATGACCCAAGCGTCCTCGCCCTCTGAGCCAGTGTTTATCCGTTTGCTGGTGGCCAATGCCTCGTCCACCATTCGGTCGCATTCATCGGCATGGCCTTTCTTGAGAGCCAGCACGCTCTTGTTGACAAGCAGTGCCAGGTACGTGTAAGTGTTTCGCAAGTTTTCCGCGCCTTCCACCACATTGTCGGCCTTTTGGGTATAGGCTTCCATCTTGCTGGCATCGCCCACCGATTGGCAATACTGTATTATGTTCAGCAATGTTTTCAGGTAGCTCTCGTTTGCGGTGTCGCCAGTCTTCTCGTAAAACGCCTCTATCTTGGCGTAGTGGTTGAAGGCCTCCTCGTATCTCCCGGAGTTTTGGCAGAGCTTGGCGAGTTCGGCCACGATGGAATAATACGCACGGTCTTTTCCGCCGTGCCTTTCCATTATTGGCAGCGCCTCAAGCAAGTCTTTTTCCGCCTCGTCGGCCTTGTTGTAATATCCAGCGTCGATTATCGACTTCTTTTGGTACACGTCGGCTATGATATGCGTGGGTACGCTGTCCATGCCGCAGATTATTTCCCCGGCCTCCTTTATGTGCGCGTAGGCCTTAGCCATCATGGCTTCGACATCGGGGAAGTCCATTTGGTGATTGATGGTTCTTGTCAGTGTTGACAGGTAGAAAACGCTGTTCTTGCCATACACTTGCCCTGCCAATGAGAGTTGCTTTTCCATGGTCTCCACTCTCTCTTCCTTGGTCATGGACTTGTAGGCGTTGTGGTAGTATATGTCCAACAGGGATATGAAACTTGGAGTCAGGGCGAACTCAGAGTTGAGGTAGTTGTCCTTGGTTTGCCTTGTCAGTTCGGTGGCGTTGTCCTTCTTTAGGTTCAATGCCGACAGGGCAATGCACAGGTCGTTCTGGAAATGGGCGAACGAATAGTTGTCGCCGTTGTTTTCCAGTATGCGCTTTGCCTCCGTCGCCTTGTCGTAAGCCTCTTGCTGGTTGTCCAAGGCATAGTTGGCCGAGGCTATGGCGTATGTCCACCGTCCGTAGAGATACGACTCCTTGCCCATGTCGAGTTGGTCTACACATCTGGCAGCGATGGACGTGATGCTGTCGAGCCCCTCCCGCGGTTTCCCGGTGAATATGTCGCATTCGGCTATCGTGGCGTTGTCCACGGCGATTTCCAGCTCGGGGTAATTGTTGGCTACGCGCAAGTCGCGCGAGACGGTAAGCAGCTCCTTTGCCGTAGCGTAGTCGCCCGTGTCGAGATACCATCCGTAGAGCAAGTCGTTGGCCTGGATGTAGCTGTCGTGCATACCGTAGACCTTGAACACCGCCAAAGCCTTGTCAACGTAGGTCCTCGCCTCGTTGAAATCACCAGTGGAGTGGGCGAGGGCATTGGCGTAGAGCATCATGGTGTTGGCACACCACACGGAGTTCTCGCCAAGGTTCTCGCGCTCCAGTTCCATCACGCGTTTCAGGATTGGCGCGGACTCGGTGGCCTTGCCTTCTTGATACATGGGCATGACCAAGTCGGAAAGGCTGTCCGACCGTGAGCCGCCTGTCCACTGGTGGCGCGGTATAGTAGGGCGACAGCTCTTTGGCCTTCGCGTCATCCCCCAACTTGTGGTAGCACGCGCCCATCCATACCTTGCCGTACCACGCGCGGCTGCTTTCCGCTGGCAGGGTCAAGGCGTCGATGGAGTCGCACCGCGCGAACAGGTTGATGGCATCCTTGTACTTGCCTTTGTTGTAGAGGCTTACGCCTTGGGCAAATATCGCGTCCGACTCCTTGGTCTGGGCTCGCGACACCATGCTGGCGACAAAAAGGAGAATTGCAGGCAGGAGGATTTTTCTCATATATTTATATATGAAGGATATGTATTTTACGAAACTTTTGACAACAGGCTTATTGTTTACCGGCGGTGCCTTGTTGCGAGGGAGTCTTCATCATGGCTGCACCGGAAGCTCCCATTGCCCCCATTGCCGCCGCGCCCGTCGCCTGTGGCTGCAAGAATCCTATCGTGGCGAGGAAGTCTTGGGTGAGCATCTTCGCTGGGGCTTCCACTATTGACATGACCCACTTGCTGCCGTTGGCATCCCACAGCTGGCGCATGGCCCTTCCGAAGTCGACCTTGTGGCCCTTGTTCATCTTGCGCGCCTTCCAGTCGGCCTTCCAGTTTTTGTCGAAGGCCTCGGTGTTGGAGCAGGTCTCCCTCAACGTCATCGACATCTTGTATTGCCCGGTGCCCCACGCGTCGTGGAACCTTCCGTTAGCGTCGCGCACGCCTATGTAGCTCCTCGGCACTATGAAGCTCTCGCCCGTGATGTCGCACACGGCCTTGTTGTTGGACGACCCGCGGTAGAAGCGGAACACGGAGTCGGCGTCGAGCGTGTTTTCGTTGATGGGCACGTTGACGAAGAACTGGCCGAGCGTCTGGTCGCGATGCAACTGTATGGCCTGGTTTATCCACGACGACATGACGTTGAGGCTGATTTGCAGGTTGAGGTTGTCGCGGTTGGTGAAGGAGAACGGCATGCGCAGTGAGTAAGGCAGGGTGGAGTCGTTTGGCAGGTCACACTTGTAGGGGTTGAACACAAGGGTGTCCAAGGTTAGCTCAAACTTGGAGTGCTTCAATATGCGTCCCACGCCATACTCGGTGGTGTCCAAGTGGCACACCATGTAGAGCACGGTGTCGTTGTCGCGCTTTTGCAGGCAGCCAAAGCCGTTGAACGACAGCGAACTGGGGTCGAGTGCCCCGGCGAACGACACGTCGCTGTAGAAGTCCTCTATGTTTTCCATCATGGGCAGAGTCTTCACGAACACGTTCTCGCATGCCACCGCCGCGCGCCAGTCGTTTTTCTTCGACCTCACCATGTCGCCAATCATGTTGACACCGGTGGACACCAGTCCCATCAGTGAGGTGCTTGCCGCTTTCTTGGCGGCCGTCAGCCCTTGCCCGAGAAGGTTGGAGAGGTAGCCGCGGCTCATGTCTTGGCGCAAGCCCTCGAGCTGCGCGTCATATTTGCGCGTGATGTCCTTGCCGATGTTCTTGTCTTGGAACACGAGCAGGTCGTAGGTTGACACGTCCTTGCCCTTTGCCATGTTAGCGTGAGAGTTTGCTGTCGCGGCATGAGCCTTAGGTTGGGCAACGGTTGTTGTGGCGAGACACTGTAGTGTCACGAGAAGGAGCAGTGATAATATCCTGTTCATTGTTTTATGTAAGTGTTTTGTTGTTTTGTCGTTGATATTATTGTTTTGTCGTTATGGTTGGCGCATGGCTTATATTCCGTCGATGAGGATGAATGCCGCCCAAAGGTGAGGCTTGTCGAAGGTTGTCCTCACGACGTGTTCTTCCTGCCGCGTGGCTCCCGTGGTAGGGTCGAACACGCCGTAGGTCTCCTTCTCCGTGAGCACGGTTTCCCTCAACTGCCTTTGCGCCTTTGCCAGGGCCGCGCGCTTGCCCATGCCTCGCTCCATGTTTTGGTAGAAATGGCACATGAGAAGTTGCGTGGCCTTGTCGCTCACCTCCCACAGCGACACCACCACGGCGCCCGCGTTGGCCTTCTTCAGTCCGCGGGGCATGCCGAAGACACCATCCGAGGTGACGTGGCCAAGCCCGGTCTGGCAAGCCGAGAGCACGGCGAGGTCTACGTGGCTGAGGTCAAGGTCGCTTACCTCCTGGGCTGACAGCACCCCGTCCTCATGGTGGCGGTTGGAGTCGTTTGGCAATGATAGGGTGTTTGCTCCGGAGAGCAACACGCCGCAACGCCGCATCGACAAGTCCTCGCGCAGGCGGTCCTTGTCGTATTCGGCAGGCGTGGGCGCTTCGTTGACGGTGCTGTAACCATGTGTCGAGACGTGTACGATGCCGTATCTTCCCATCATGGCTTTCACCGCGGCCTCGTCGCACTGCCTCCGCGTGAGCTTGGTGGCCTTGCCTCGCTTGTATGTCGAGGCTATGGCGTCAACCTCCGCCAATGAGCCAGGCAGGTAGCCATAGCCTCCGCCCACGGCAGGAGGCATGCGGTCTTCGGCGAGCATCTGGCTGGTGGAGCGGTCGGGGGAGTCTTGCCGCTTGGCAAGTGCCGCGTCGTTGTAATCGATGCCGCCAAGGAGCAATAGCGTGGGGGCGTTGCCGCCCTTGCGACGCTCGAGCAGGTAGCGTGTGGACGACACGCGGTAGAGTTCGCAATCGGGACGGTCGAAGTTGAGGTATTCTATGGCCAACAGGTGAAACAGCCCGTCCGCGGCGAAGAAGAGCCTTCCTTTCCTTGGCACGTGTTTCATCACCGGGCTCCAAATCATCCTGCCAAGCAAGGTGTCTGTATAGATGTTGTCCTTGTCGCTGTGGCGATGCGATTCCATCGCCTCTCTCAACGTGCCGAGCGACGCGTTGCCGTGCAAGGCGTAACCGTAGAGCCCTTGCTCGGTGCCAATGGGTATGTATGTAGCCTTGCCTTGCGGGTCAATCATCAAGGCGGCGTAGAGCGTGGTGTCGCCACGGTTCACCCTCACGAACTCCACGGCGCGGTCGGTGGGACGTGTCAGGGCGCGCGCTATGTCGCCGCCCGTGACGCTCATCTGCCGGGAGAACCCTTGCCAGTCGGGCAGCTTGCCCATCAGCTCGCGCTCTTTCCTCTCCACGATGTTTTCCATGGAGTCGCGGTGAGCCCCAATGAGGTTGGCGGCCTTGCTTCTCAATACCAGCAACCGCTCGTATTCAGTTTTAAGTCGCTTGTCGGTTGACACCAAGCGGTAGAAGTCCTTGTTGGATTGCAGCAAAACCGACTTGGAGAACACCGCCACGTCGAAGAGGAACCGTGGGTTTTGGCTTCCCAAGGTGTAACACTCGGCGATGAGGTCCTTTTTCGAGTTCCAGTAGTCGCGTCGTTGCTTCTCGGTCATGAACGCGAAATTCTTTTCAATGTTTTGTCGCTCAATGCCGAAAAACTCCTTGAAGGCTTTCTCCGCCTCCGCCGTCTTCCCTGCCGCCATGAGTATCTCCGCCTTCTTTCGCGTGGATATCGCCACGTCGTCGTGGTTCTTTCCGAGCCACGTCTTCTGCCAGGCGATGCATTGGTCTATGTGGCCCAATGCGTCGCCGCTCTTGCCGAGTGCCGACTCCGTGAGCGCGAAATTGCCCAAGGCTTGGTAATATTCCTCTTTTGTCTCCAGTCTTGGCAGCACTGCTTTCATCAAGAGGTAAGCCTCCGCGTGCCGCCCTGTCATGTCGAGGACGAAAGCCTTGTTTTGCAGTGCCGCCACGTTTGCCTGCCTCATTATGGCCGTGGCGCATGGAGCCGTCCTCGTTGCCACTTCGTCGAGCAACTTGAGCGCGTCGTCCGTTTTCCCCATGCGGCACAACGCCGAAGCCATGTTGATGGTCTTCTTGGCGTTGTCGCCAGGCAGCTTGCCGAGGACGGCAATCACCTTTCGGTATTCGCCAGTGAGCAGGTAGAGGTCGGTCATGTTGAGCATGATGTCGTCGCGGCTTGGCGACGACGGCCCCATCATTCCCAATTGTTTCTCATAGTAGCCGAGGGCCTTTCGGTATTCGCCAAGTTGCTGATGGGCATAGGCAAGGCGGCCGTAGAGCAATTGCCTGCGGTTTCTGAGTAGCTTGCCCTCGTCTTTCTCGGCCAGTCCTAACTCTTGTATGGCGGCACCATACAGTCCGCGCGCGGCCAATGAGTCGCCCTTTTGGTAATGGGCGATAGGTGTCTGCGACATGGCGCACGTGGCAAGGCAAAGGAGGATTAGCGAGATAGCGGTTCGCATGATACGAGGTTTGTGCGTTGACACGGGTCTTGTGTATTCTTACTGGTTTATCGCCACCACGAAACTGACGGCGGCATCTGTCTTGTTTTCCACTGTGACTAAGAAAATGGAAAACCGTGGCATCTTCCACCGCGCGTAGGCCGTTCCCACGCCATGGCTCTTCGCCCCTGCGATGTGTATGTCGTTTTTCTCATCGTCAACCATCATGCTTACCTCTGCGTTGCCTTCCGCCACGACCACGAGCTCTTTAGTCCCGGAGCCCTTGCATTGGAACGTGACCTTTCCGTGTGGTCTTAGTACCTTGTTGGCGTAGCAGATGTCGGGCATGTCGTCGCCGCGTAGCAGCATGGCGGGGTTTACTTTCACCACGCCAGTCTCGAATTGGCACACGATGAGCGAGTCGAGGTAGTGGGCATCGTAGACCAAGTGGCCGTCGAGTGGCAGCATGTCGGAGCCATCGACGGGCGCCAGACGGCTCTCGCTTAGCGATGCCATGTTGAGGCTTGTCAGCGCGTCGATGGCTTTCTGCGTCATGTCGGCGTCTTTCCGGGCCATGCCTTGGTTGGCGGTCAGGCAAGCGTCGAGAAACTTGCCCATGGTCTCTGAGAGGGCAAGGGAAGTGGTGCCTTGGGCGAGACTCATGGCAGCGACACTTGCCAAAAGCATAATGGATATAAAGAACTTCCTCAGGAACATTTCTTTTTAAGTGTTGTGCCGGCAGTCCCTCTCCAGCGTTAATAAATTGTCAGGGCGATAGAGACAAACGATTATGGTTTCATATTCCGTTATCGCACAGTGGGTTTTATCATGGTGGATAATGTTGCAAATTTATGAAAAAATCTGTTATTTGCAAATGATTTTTTACATTTTGTTGGCTAATGGCATATGAAAAAGGCGCGGAAGACATTGTGTCTTCACGCGCCTTTATATTTGATAAGCCTTTATCATCTCCACGAGTGGAGACGGAAAGGTTGATTAGTCGCAGTTGGCGAGCTTGTTGTCAGAGCCCAGCACGTCCTTGATCTTCTCCTCGTACATGTCGATCATGTAGTTGCGAGCCACCTTGCCATACTGGCGAGGATCGAAGTAGTCAGGATGCTCAGAAAGAGTCTCACGCACACCGGCAGTGTAAGCCAGACGAGAGTCTGAGTCGATGTTGATCTTGCAGACAGCGCTCTTTGAAGCCTTGCGGAGCTGCTCCTCTGGGATACCAACGGCGTTAGGCAGCTTGCCACCGAACTTGTTGATGATGTCTACATACTGCTGTGGCACTGAAGAAGAGCCGTGGAGCACGATTGGGAAGCCAGGGAGCTTCTTCTCGATCTCGGCGAGCACGTCGAATGCCAATGGAGGAGGAACCAGGCGGCCAGTCTTCGGGTCGCGTGTGCACTGCTCGGGCTTGAACTTGTAAGCACCGTGGCTTGTGCCGATAGAGATGGCGAGGCTGTCGCAACCAGAGCGCTGTGAGAAGTCGATGACCTCCTCAGGCTTTGTGTAGTGGCTCTCCTCAGAAGCGACCTCGTCCTCAACGCCGGCGAGCACGCCGAGCTCAGCCTCGACAGTGACGTCATACTTGTGGGCGTACTCCACGCACTTGCGTGTGAGCTCGATGTTCTCCTCGTAAGGCTTGCTTGAACCGTCGATCATGACGCTTGAGAAGCCGAGGTCTACGCAGTCCTTGACAAGCTCGAAAGTGTCACCGTGGTCGAGGTGCAGCACGATCTCAGGATGGTTGCAGCCGAGGCTCTTGGCGAACTCCACGGCACCCTGTGCCATGTAGCGGAGCAGGATAGGGTTAGCGTATGCGCGGGCACCCTTAGAAACCTGAAGGATGACAGGGCTCTTGAGCGTAGAGCTGGCTGTGATGATAGCCTGAAGCTGCTCAAGGTTGTTGAAGTTGAATGCTGGTACAGCATAACCGCCTGTTACGGCGCGCTTGAACATCTCGCGTGTGTTGACGAGACCCAAATCTTTGTAGTTAACCATTTTATTAAATGTTTAAAAGATAATTGTTTTCCTTTTGAAATCCTGTATAAAGAGAGACTGCCTTGCTCTCTTCAGCATGCAAATTTAGCACATATATTTCCTTTTACCATGTCCTTGATGGTTATTTAACGTTTCCGAATATTAAAAAAAGGTAATTAGAAGTGTCGCGTTGCCGTTGCTTTGCGGTTTTGCAATATCCGTTTTGCAAAATTTGTCATGCCATGTAGGCGCCGCGCCTTAAAGCGTCAGCACGGGGTCGTGGCCCTTGCCCTTTCGCGCGAGTTCCAAAGCGAAAAGCAACACGAGGAAGAAGCAGAGGAAGGGAATGATAAACGGCAGCGACATCATCTGCGTAGACTCGGCGATGATGCTCATCAGCAGGAATCCGCAGCCGCCTATCGGCGTCATCATCAGCAGCGACGACGCGCTCTTGGTGAGGTTGCCCAGCCCTCGCAGCGAGAGCGAGAAGATGGTGGGGAACATTATGGCCTCGAAGATGTAGTTGCATACCAAGGCTATCATTGACAGCTTGCCGAGGTTGCAGAGCACGAGGCCTATGCTTATCACGCTTCCCGTGGCGCAGGCGAGGAGCATGGTCTCCGCCTTCACGGTCCGCATGATCCAGCTGCCGCCGAAGCGTCCGAGCATGAAGAACGCCAGCGCGGCGGTGAGCACGATGGAGGCGGTGTTGTCGGTCATCCATCCCTTTGCCGTGACGAAGTTGATGAAATAGCTGTTGATGCTGATCTCCGCCACCTCGTAGGCCAGGAGCGAGAAGAGGCCGAAGACGAACATGGGGTGGTGGCGGAAGAGCTTCACTATGCGCGTGCCCTGCTCGCTGTCTTCATTGGTGGCCTTGTAGTTTATCTCCGGCAGCCTGACGCAGGAGAAGACCACGGCTATTATGAGCACGATGATGCCGAGAATGGCGTAGGGCAGCACCACCTTGCCGCGCGCGTTGTCGCCGGTGAAGAGAAACTGGCCCACGATGAACGTGGCGGCAAGCGAGCCGAGGCCATTGAACGACTGCGAGAAGTTGAGGCGGCTCGTGGCTGTGGCCGGGTTGCCAAGCTCGGTGACATAAGGGTTGGCCGACGTCTCGAGAAACACCAGTCCGCACCCTATGATGAAGAGCGCGCCCAGGTAGGCGTAGAACGTGCCGGCCTCGGCGCCGGGGATGAAGAGCAGCGAGCCGACGCCAAAGAGCATCAGGCCGAAGATGACGCCGGTGCGGTAGCCGTGGCGGTTGATGAACCAGCCGGCGGGAATGGCCATGATGAAATAGCCGAGGTAAGTGGTGACCTGGATGAGCGACGACTGCGACATGGAAATGTCGAGCGCGTTCTGGAAGTGCTTGTTGAGCACGTCGAGAATGGCGCGGGCGAAGCCCCAGAGGAAGAAGAGGGTGGTTACGAGGATGAACGGCAGTAAATACTGCTTGTTGGTGAGTGTTGGTCTTTCC
>OIYQ01000852.1_pt1 | contig 12171 bp, 12 predicted proteins | sample 1588311 | NCBI WGS metagenome assembly OIYQ01 (sample SAMN03283244) | human gut metagenome | biome: human-associated habitat; material: feces | host: Homo sapiens | place: Peru | collected 2012
CCATATATACCATCTGTTTCTAACATCATATTTCTATCTAATAGGTTATAGCATGAGTCTATAAGTTCTTTGTCTGCCAATGGACAAACATCAACACTATCGCAGAAATAGGAAACTTCTTTTCTCTGAGCATAGGCTCCTACGCAATAGAATATTAGCATAAATACTAATGATGTTCTAAATGCTTGCGTTATAGTCTTCATTCCGTCTCAACACTTTTGGGTTGTACAATCAGTTCCAATCGCTTGACATCATCTTCTGCCAGTTGAAAATCTCCTCCATTTTTGTAATAGTCAAGTACTCTCGATGCACCACGTCGCCCCAATACAGCGTGTTCCTCTGCTTTCATGTAATATTCCATAGCAAGTTGTTTGTTGGTTTCACCTCTTTCATCTGGCTCATAATAGAGATTGCCTAGAAGATAGTAGGCAAGTGGCATCTGGTCTGCTATGATGACAAGTTTTGTAGCATCAGCTCTCACGCTTCCTTTCCAGTCGGGAACTGTCAATAGCAGTTTCGCCAACGAGCAACCTTGATTTGCTGCTTCTTCAATAATATTTTTTGCGGTGATGGTGTCTCCTTGATCCATCATGATAAAGCCAAGTAATGTTTGGGCTTCTGGACTTCTTTTTTCACGAAGTACTTGCATCACACTATCGGCATTTTCTTGGATATAAGACTTGTATCCATCCATCAAAAGAAGTAGCGTCTTGTATTCATGTCCATCAGGCAAATTATTAATGTAATCATCTGCCTTTTGAATGCCGCCACGTTTTTCAGCTATTTCTGCCATCATTATCATGCCAAAGAAATCCTTTTTTACCCCGAATCCGTCACGGTAACAGTCTGCTAATTTCAAATATGCCGAACCATCACCCCAACGAGCATGATTGAGCAAGGACATGACCGAGTCTTGCGGACTGACAGTCATACTTGTCTGTTCTGTCAACTTTGTTGAAGAAGTTGTTTCTTCCATTACCTGTTGTTCTGAGCAACTTGCAAGGAACAACATCATTATCATATATATACACCAATTCTTCATTTTTTATAACTTTGTGTTTGGTTCTTACTCAACATCGCATTAGTTTTATAGATTGCTTACCAATACAGTTTATGCTTACCGCATATATCGCATTCATTCCATGGAATATGTTCGTCAACATGAACATGTCCACTTCCTTTAAATGTTGGCATCCCTGTAGAATAATTTGGATTTATGCCATACCCACTTCCACTACAACTACTACATTCCTCAGAAATGAGTCCACCAAGGTAATAGTAGTCATATCCTGTACCATGACAATATCCACAATACAAATACCCATCAGGAGGCAAAGATTTCTTGTCTGCAGAGCAGGATGTCATTGTACTTAAAAACATCATCATTAATATAATCCACGAATACATTTTGAATCTCATATTTCGATACCCTAATTCGTGTCGGGCACAACTTCTAAGTTTGTTATTTGTCTGTTTATGAGATATAGAGTATCGAAGTAACCATTTGCTATCAGAAAATATTTATTTTGTGATTTTCTGTACCGAAAAACAAAAAGCAGAAGTCTATGAAATACAAACTACATAGCCTTCCGCTCTCTTATCCTTTCAAAATAACCCAAATGATCGATTATTTTTCTAAGGTAAACTTCTTGACAACCTTACCTTTTTTGTCAATAGCACCATAAAGATTGATTTCCTCATCATCGGTCATGCCGAATCCATCCTCATCTCGATAGTACATTCCATTAGGGTTGAGTTGCCATCTCACCTCTGCCACACCATCTTTGTATTCAGATATATATCCTGGAAAATGGAATGAATGTCTTTGCGCTCTGTCAAGGGCATCCTGTGGCAAATCTTTTATACTGTACCAATCAATGTCGTCATCTGTAACACATTGTAAGGTCTCAGAACTTGACATGAACTCGTATGCACAATTCGCTTCATTATCCATCAAGTAACGAGGTTTCCAATATTCTCCAATCACTTGATTCACCAAGGTCATTCCCTCCCCAAGGTCACGTTGTTCATATGGATAGTCTTTATATTGAGGAGCACATAATCTTTTATACAGTTTTTCTTCTTCAGACATATCCACATCATAGGCATTTCTATCATCATACAGTAAATCCCATGGATTGCTATTGCAGATGATAAGTCCCTCCATCTTACCCTGCACAAAATCATCGTCATTTGTGTCGTCCTCATTCTTCGCCTTGGCAAGGAAACGAAGCTTTCTCATCAGATCACGTTCTTCTTCATCTGCAATGTCATAAACAACCTGTACAAAACTGTCGAATGAATTTTGCAATGCTTCGGTAGCTCGTTCTGCAACTTCATTACCGTCATTCTTGTTTATTATATGTATAGCATAAGCCATAAGTCTTCCACCGTATCGTGAATTACTGAGGTCTGGCGTTTTGTCCAAAAGCTCATGATAGCCATCTTTCAATTGAATGGACACATTGTTTCCACCTGTTGATTTGGCTTGCATATTTATCTTAACGTCCTCGTATGACTTATATCCAAATATGGCAGCAGCTAAAGATGCAAAATTTTTATCGTCAACAACATCAACTGTGTGAATCATTGTCTCTTGGATTTCATTTGGGGTGTTCTCAGACAACACATCAAATTTCTTTACCGTAGCAGCTGCGATTTTGTACCCTTCGTCTTTTTCTGTCAGATAAATATTTGTTCCTGGAAGTTCATCTGTAGAACACTTGCTTATTCTTTTAACTTCATAGTTAGCAGCAAATGCTACGTTAGCATCTACAGGTATAGGGAAAGGAACATACACAAGCAGTCTATTTCCGTCCATACTGGTTAATGCTACATTGAATACACAATGTTTGCCTTCTACTTCTGTTGCAAACTTATTTCCATCTCGATTGGGTTTGATTCCTGACGAAGCAAACATCTTTACAATACATTCTTCAAGAGTGAGCCCATTTTGTGTAACTTTACCTCTATTTTTGAAAAAATCGAATAATCCCATGATAAAAACCCTTATCCGTGTCGGGCGCAACCTCTAAATCAGCAGAAAACTACTATTCATCCCAATGTCTTAATTTTTCATCAAGTATTTTTACCTTATCTATCAAATTACTTATGCTTTCATTATCATTAAGAAATGCAAGCACTCTACCTTTATCCCCATAAATAAGGGTTACTGATACATCACACATACAATGAGGATGCAACAAATGCAAGTTAAGATACCCTTTGCCTGTATTATGTAAATCTTTTTGGATTTCCAAAGCAACAGCCCTTGCAAACCATCCTCCATTAGACAATGCAAAATCCTCGCAAATGTTCTTTTCTATATGTTTCATAACTGTAAGCCTTTGGGACAGAGCTTTTATTGTTTGATGAAATTGCTCGTAAATATCATCTTTTTTATCGAGTTCTGGTCTTTTCAGACCAAATAAAACCTTGAAACATTCAAATAGTCTCACCTTCATAGTTTCTACATTTCACTTTATCCTCCAAGTATCTTACTGCAAAATCCAAAGTTTTTATGATATGTGGCACAATGTCCTTGGCCGATTCCTTATCTGTAATCTTGTGGTCATAGTCCAAAGAGACTTTGCCCTCATCTTTCTCCGAAAGCAGAGCCTTGATGAATTTAACATTTCTGTTAGTTTCGTTCACCGCCTCTTTCAATTGTTTCTTATTCTGTAATGAAAATCCAGCAACAAAGGGAATGCAGAAGCGTATCATGCTTTTATCCTTACCTGCTACATAGAAGTACACTTGTCCGTTGTACTTGAAATGCCAACCTAAAGAAGGCATCGGTAGCGTTTGACCACACATTTTGCGAATTTCGCTTACAATTTCTTCCTGCTTCATATTCATAATAGTTTTGTTTGACTATTTATGAATCTATTAGCTGATTAGTAACCTCTTACTAAATTAATTATTATGGGACAAATGATTTCGAATATTCAGCCCAAGTACATATTTGGTTTATTATTCCAAAATCCAAAGCTTCTTTGGCTGCAAACCAAGTTTCCCTTTCACAATAATTTTTTGTCTCACCAATAGTATGACCTGTTCGTTCTCCAATTATCTGATAAACTTCCCTTTTCAATGAAGTCAATTCCTTATTTATATCTATTGTGTCTTCACTTTCCTTGATTTCTTTATGTTCACCTAATCGAGGACTATGTATTAAAATTCTTGCGCATGGATCCGCTATCCTTTTATCTTTATTTCCTGCCATCAATAGTATAGCAGCAGAAGATGCCGCCATACCATAAGCATATGTTGAAATTTCACAATCATCCCCAATCATATAGATTAAATCATAAATACCCAATGTGGACACTAAACTTCCACCTATAGAATTTATGATTATACTTATCACCTTCTGTTGATTTTCTTTATAGTACAATAGAATCAAGTCCCCTATAATTTTACAACTATAATCGTCAATAACACCAAATATTGGCACTATTCTGTTTTTCCACAAAAATGAATAGAATTTTTCCTTAGAATCTATATTTGTGTTACCTAAGCTATCCTTAAAAAACTTATATGCAGTACTTGTTTGTGGCAGTTCTACTTTATATTGATTAAAGACAGAATCCACTTTGTTCTTTTTTATTTGTCCCTTTATTGAGCAAACGGAAAAGCATAAAATAAGTAGAATTATATATTTTCTTCTCATTAGTTTTTGATTTTCAATTTAACAAATTCTCAATCCAACATTACAAACGCAGCCCAATGGAATGGATCGGGATGCTTCTTTCTGATGATTTCTTTGGCTTCCTCAAAAGCCTTGCGCTTGTTCCAGCCATTATTCTTATCGGCAAGACGTTCATAAAATGTGGTCATAAACTCAGAAGTTGTTTTGTCGCTCACATTCCACAATGACATAACAATTGTTCCAACTCCAGCTTTTTTGAAGGCTCGTTGCAAGCCATATAATCCTTCTGATGTCGCCTTGCCTTGTCCTGTCTGGCACGCAGACAATACCACTATATCCGTATTGCTCAAATCTAAGCGTGCTATATCATTAGCTGAAAGTATTCCACCAAGTACGCCTTTAGGTAAGGGTTTGCCTAACCATGCAGCATTACCACCAGACAGAACAAGTCCTGAAAGAGACATAGCATCTGTATAGCCTTTGAGATAATCTACATTCTCCGCTCTATTTGGAGTGTAGTAAAATCCATGAGTGGCAAGATGAAGCAATTTAGGCGATTTGCCGTGCATATTTAGGAAAGACTCTTCTGTGCCGTTTTTGCCCATATACGAAGAGACTTGCCATTTATTACTTTTCAAGATGTTTTCTATCTTAAAGATCTCTTCCTTTGTACCTTGTAAATCATGGAATATGGAATCACCACGAGCTATTTCTCCACGTATGGCAAGCAAGTTAGACAAATCATATTTCTTTGACTCTTCTGCCATTGCGGTTGTCTCCACATCATATTGCAAACCTCCATACAGTACTGCAGTATCATCCTTACAACCAATAGCATTGGACTTCATCTTCACCAATTCACGAGCCGAAGACAATCTGACAAAATGATAATGGCTACCTAAGAGTGAACCGTCTGGCAATGGTAAAGATTCCAATGAAATCTGGAACAGTAGCTGTGATGGAACATAGTATATGGTAGTACATTCTGATACATTCTCTTTCAATGGCACCCATAACAATTTCAGTACATCTTCTGAATAATCTTCACTATAGTACATATCTGGTCTCACGATGCCAAGAGAATCAATCTGCCTTTCAGCAAACAATGCTTTTAGCAGCGGATAGCCTTGCACCTTATTTATAATATAAGCTGCATACTTTCTTCCTTGAGTTTGTGAAATAAAGTCGGTGAAGTCTATCAACACTTCGTTTTGTCCCAAAGCGTGCTTCACCGCATCATAGTCCACATCCATGAAGTCTGTGCCATCGCTATATTCCTTGCATCTGTTAGTCAACAGATTTTCCAAACGGCTTATTTTTCTTGACACACTTAGGATGCTGTCAGCGTTTGCATTATAGTCTTTTTCCCAAACCTTCACCTGATTCTTCATACTTGCCAATGTGGTATAGTTGCGCATGTCCTCAGACGTACCCATCCTCTTAATGACATCATACATGGAGCGTTCCGATTCCAAGAGAAAAGACTTAGACATAACAAGAGCGTCATAGCAATTCTTTGTGAAAGCCGTCTGTGTCTGCTTTGCCTCCAAAGCGTATGGTGTCATCATTGTAAACAATGAGGATAGAGGATTCCACAAACCTTCACGCTCTGTACTACTCATATATGGGATGCGTTGTTTCATCAAAGCCTTCAATTGCAGTACCGCTGCTGTGTAATCATTGCAACCATACGTTACATTCTCTGCAAAACCTTCAGCATTGGCAAGATATATTTGCGCATTGATATGTTCCTGACTTTTTTCACCATATAGTGCCTTGGTATATTCGGCATACTTCCGATAATACTGTTCAGATTCTGTGTAGTTTCCCAACTGATGCTCAACGCCTCCTATTAGGGCTAACAAGGATATTCTGTCGCCATCCGTTTGCGGATATTTTGTAGCAAGCAATTCATCTGCTTTCTTATAGTCATTCAAGGCTGACTGATAGTTTTTGAAAGCAAAATGGCATCTGCCTCTTGTTGTATATAAGTGATAGAGTTCTTTAGAATCTACTATTCGTGAAGCCGTTTTAAAAATCTTATCAAGGCTCCTATAGCAGTTCTCCTTGTCACTCATCAGTCGATAAATATCAGCCAAAGCCATGTAAGGCATATTATAAGTAGCATCACCCATTGGGGTATGTGCCTGAAATTCTTCTATTGCTTTCTTGGCATATAACAGAGCATCGTTATACCGTCCTATAGCTGCATACAGATTTCGCAAGTTGGAATAGCTCAGGTGTTTGTTGGCTGATACGGATTTTGTATCAGCACACTCTGCAATATCTTTTCCACGCAAGTACCATTGCTCCGCAATGCCGTATTGCCCCAAGTCTCTTGCCTCATTGCCTTTCTGATTATAATAAGTGAACTTAGTTTGTAAATCAGCCGTTACATCCACCAATGAATCTATACTCGCTGCATAAGTCAGTGCCTGTTGTACATTACCTATTGTATTCCCCAAATTCCACAGCCCTTTCAGAATTTCCATCTGAACATTAGTTTTGCCAATCTGTTTTGCCAAGGCCAAAGCCTGTTTGTATGCATCCTCGGAACCTGCCACGTCATAAAGAGTTCCTTTTATTTCAGCGATATGCCGTAAGACAGAAATCTCATCATCTGTTTTCCTAAGTTCTATAAAACCTTTTAGAGCGTTTTGATAACATGCCAAAGCCTTGTCATACTGTTGGGACAAATGATATTCTGCCCCTTCCAAGTACCATGACAATGGTATCTTAGGCAGAGCATATTCTCTTACCTTGCCGTCAGCATAAGGCATAATCTCTTCCAATATGGCACGAGCCTTTACAAATTGCCGGTTGCCTCTGAGCATGAAACCGGAAGCATACATATATCCGTTCATCGCATACAGATGAGCGACATCTTTCTTCTCGTTCTCTGTAAGACGGCAAGACATCAGCTTCTTAGCCAACAGATATGCCTCTTCATATCGTTTCAATGTCTCATAACACATGCAAGCCATTGTCTGACTGCACACATATACTTGATGCTCAACTTCATTTCGTTGTTGTTCCGTGTTCTTGCCGACAATGAGGAAAGCATCCAGGGCTTCAGCGGTCTTCTTGGCATTGTTCAATGCAAAGGCTTCATTCATTTTAGCCGTGACTTCTGCCTCGGTCAATGTCTGCGCTTGCATCTGCAAACCACAACAGAATAGGACTAACGACAATAGCAATGCTTTATTCATGATGCAATGATATGGTATCTGTTGATATTGAGTCATTGTTAATACTATCTGTTGGTACGGTCATATCAAACACATCGTTTTCATCGCCACGCACATTGTCAGTAGGGGAGTTTTCTACAAACAGAGGATTGATGGCAAAGAAGCCTATCACCAATATAGCAGCAATGCTTGAAATCCAAAGCCAAGTATTTCTGTGATGGTGAGACTTCATTTCCTTTTGAAACTCAGTCATGGCTTTCAGCTTCTCTCCACGGCTCACCATCGCCTGTTTGACATTCTTCGTAAACTCATATTGCTCCTTTTTCTCAGCATCCTCTTCTATCTCTTTCAGAAACTGTACCTTGTCTTCCTCCGACATGGTATCACCATGAAGCAAGTATTCGTCTATTCTGTCTTGAAAATTATAGTTCATATTCATCTGCCATTTTATGAGTTCAAATAGTTGTGATAAATGTTTCGTGCTGAAGTACGCAATGACTCCATGCACTTATGCTTCTTCGTTTTGAGGGCGTTCTTCGAATCTATTGTCGATATTTCCAACAGGATTGTGTCCAAGTCCTTTTCCTCATAGTAGAACTTGCTCAATATCTCACAGCACCGCTCCGACATATGTGATATGACATCAGCAATGATGTCAAGCATCTTGTTGTCTTCCGAATCATACAGCATATTGATGTATTGCTGGGCATCAAATCCTTCTACCTTTATCTTACGTCCCATTTCTGTTTCTGGGTCAGCATAGGCTGGATGCTCCCTTACCCATTCCAAATACTTGATACGAGCAATCCCCATAAAATAGGTGAGGATGCTGCCGCTCAATGGCTCGTTGTTCTTGCCCATCACTCTGCCGTCGCTCACGTAAATCTTCCTGCGCTCTATATTTTCCCACATCGCAATGAATGTGTTTTGGAAAATTTCCATAGCAGATTCCTCATCAGCGAAGAACACGCCACGATAGTTTGCCCAAAAGTACTTCGAACAATAAGCATATAGTTCCGACTGTATTTTCCGATTCTTATCGTACATTCCAGCAACAAGTCGGGCTTCCTTCTCCTGTTGCGACGTACGCATTTGTATTGTCTTTGCCATTTTATCTACTCAGTATGTCTGTTATATTGTATTTATTGATGTCCTCACCAGTCATTTCAGGTTGTTGTGGTCTGCTACTGGTATTGCGGTTCACGAACTTTCTGATTCGCTTCATAAACTCATCATTGCCAACCTTGTCAATATTCTTCAATTCTTTCCACAATGCGTATGTCAGTTTACCAACAGCAGGACTTTTCATTTCGACATTCACTTGGTCGCTTCTGCAAGCACTGATGGTGATCCATCGTTCCGCCAAAGGCTTTGCCTTAGCATTAATGATTTTTTCCTTGCCGTTGTCACCCATGAAGAACGATTTAATCGCCTCAAAGGTTTCATACAGTCCACGAGCATTCAGACTATCTACTTTCAATGTATCTTCCACACCTCGTACTATTTCATCATTATCTCCACGAGTGCCGTCACCACTATGGCAAGCATCTATCACCACAAGGAGTTTTCCTTTTGCTCCGATTTTGTTACGAATAGCATTGAGATACACATTCAATTCATCGTCCGTCAAGTGTTTCTCACCATGATAAGTTGCGCTTGCTTTCCTACAAGCATCATACGGAATCCAACACTCATCCAATCCATCTTTCTCGTCATTATGCACATCCGTCATCTGCTGTCCATGTCCAGAATAATGGATATATACCACATCGCCTTGCTTGCATGATGCCGTCATTCTCTTGAATGCCCCGACAATGCCAACCTTTGTCGCCTGTTGATTTTCCAATATCGTGACAGATTTGAAACCTGCATTTTTCAGCATCGCTTGAACAAACGGAACATCCTTGTCGCCATTGATTTTATTCCAAGCCTTATCCTGCTGTTCGCCTAACCCTATAACCAAAGCTCTCTTTGTCTGTGCGGTAACGGACAAAGAGAGCAATAGGAGAATATATGTGATGATTCTTGTTCTCATTCAGTGTTTATAAGCATATATAGGTTACTTTCCAAAGTATCTTATATTACTTGGCAAAGTATCTTAAGATAGTTGAGCGTTTATCTTAGGATACTATTCTCTTATACATTTATGACTACCTATGTAATGGTATTCGCCACAGTTTTTACAAGTATGTTTTCTGTCATACCCAAATGTTGGCACTCCTGAGCAACAATTATAAATAGAAGACTTCCTGCCAGAACCTCTACTACCACCACGGCTCGTACTACTTACATAACAATTGCCATGTTCATCATATCCTATTGTTCCTCCAAAAGATGTTGTTTGGTAATTCATGATGCTAAATCCTTTTCCACCACATCCCATACACCTTCCTCCATTCATAGAACATGCACCACAAGGAACAGATTCCCCAAAACCGTAATATATTGCACCTATACCACCACAAGCACCACACCGTCCAGTGCCATTGCAAGAATAGCAAGGAGTTATTGATTGGGAATATATTGTTCCATCCTCTGTTAATGTACTGATTATTTTTCCTCCCATAAATGGCAACTCCCAAGTATAAGGCAAAGTTTTTCCTACAATATTGCCTGGTAGTCCTTGCGCATACATATATACATCCACACAAATGGACAGAACTATCATTGTTAATATTTTTTTCATTTATCGAGAAAATGTTATTTGTGTATTGTTTTTTCTTGCCAATTGATTACCTGAAGCATCAGTTATAGCAATATCAAAAGACAACTCGGTACTTCCTGTTCCTGGTTGCATATTTAAACCATCATATGGGACGAAAATGGTAAAATCATTGAATGTGCAACGCTCATAATTTGAAGTTCCATAGCTATAAAATTTTAGATTGTTGCCATACGTATCGTGTAATGGTGTTTCATTATCTCCATAATAAAAGTACGCATAACCATATACTTTTTCCCCTTCCATGTTATTCACGTTAAATTTAACATGGATCTTCATTCCCTTTACATTGTTTACATACACGCTGTGGTCCATCCATATCGAATTGATTTCTGCTGTTGGTTCAGTATTTCCTTCTTGATTGATATTTATTCGTTTTGTATAAGAACCTGCTGTAGTAACGCTATTACTATATTTCGATAAATGTCCCCAATTAGCAGTGCTCGTACTTATTTCCCAATCGCCATCTGTTTCAATTGATATGTCTTTGCTGCCTCCAGAGGCGTCAATATCAATATTGTCATCAGATACGTTAAGGTATGTAGCATCTGCTGCATCAATGTCTGCAGATGCCGTATCAACCACTGCTACAGAATCACTATCTTCCGCAGCAGGTGTTGGGGTATAATGATAGGAAGAGTGACTATTTGCTATTACAATAAAGCAAATTATGCCGATAATCACTAATATTATAATTCCCCAGATACATCCTGTATTCGATTTTTCTTTTGTATTTTGGGAATGCTCATTGTTACTATTATGCTCAACCTTTTTTTCCGTATTATAGGAAAAAGCATAGCCACAATGCCGACAAAATTTAGCATCTGAACTATTGGTAGTTGAACATACGGGACACTTAAAAATAAACATATTCAAATATCATTATTTATTACATCGTTCATGTCATTTTGTATTTCGTGAGCTTCATTTTGCCACATTGTCGCAGAAATATACATGCCATCATCCATACATTGCTGAGCATGTTCTTTGGCAAAATCCAAATTGTCCTGCATTTTATCTAAAGTTAACTGTTTGTTATAACCTGAATCTGTATCAACAACAGGATCTTGATATAAGCTCAAATCGGTAAACCATCCTTGATCATTTAAGCCACTATAGTCAAAATTATAAGGATCAATATAATTTGTTGTTGGCATTATTAAATTAGGATTAAAAGGCGGCATATCGAAATGTGCTAAAGCATCATTGAAGGAGTAAGACGAAGGCATAGTTGGATAACTTTGGAAAATATCATACAATTGTCCTCCTTGTGTCGAGTAGTCTATTTGATGACTATAATCTTGAAATTGTGTAAATGTGTCATAATCTACATTCGCAACTTCTTGAAGATGACCTTCTGTCAATCCGTTTGATACCATTTGCTCTGTCTGTTGTGGTGCTGCTACATCAGTAGAAACCATATAACAGTTGGAATCAGACCAAGCGTCCATAAATTGGTCTAATGGATAAGGCTTTGCGCATTCACCTGTACCTGGGTCTGTCACCATTACCATAGGATTGTTTGGGTCTGACATATCAATTCCAGCAACAATAAGTGCATGGTCTGGAGTATTACCAACAAATATATCCTTTAACCAGTCCAAAATATT
>OIYQ01000854.1_pt1 | contig 12147 bp, 11 predicted proteins | sample 1588311 | NCBI WGS metagenome assembly OIYQ01 (sample SAMN03283244) | human gut metagenome | biome: human-associated habitat; material: feces | host: Homo sapiens | place: Peru | collected 2012
CAAATGGTACACAAAAACCAACAATCAACCCAGATGGAAGTGTAACATTACCAGAAGGTGGAACAGTTACATTACCAGGTAAAGATCCTGTAGATGTACCTGCTGGAGGAACAGTTAAACCTGATGGAACAATCGTTGATAAAGATGGTAATACAATTAATCCTGATGGAACAGTAACTACTCCAGGAGCAGATGGTAAACCTGGAACTAAAGATGATGTAACAGTTAAACCAAACCCAGATGGAACTATTACATTACCAGGAGCTGATAATAATATCAACACTCCAGAAGATAATGTTACTGTAACTCCAAATCCAAATGGTACACAAAAACCAACAATCAACCCAGATGGAAGTGTAACATTACCAGAAGGTGGAACAGTTACATTACCAAATGGTGAAACAGTTGACGTACCTAACGGTGGAACAGTTAAACCAGATGGAACTATCGTAGATAAAGACGGTAATATAATTAATCCAGATGGAACAGTAACTACTCCAGAAGCTAATCAAACACCACAAGGTTCTACACCTAATAAAGGTGATGTGGCTCACACAGGAACTAGTGTAAACTTAGGATTAGTAGTAGTTATTGCATTTGCAGCAACTGCTATAGTAGCTATTCGTCGTCGTAAATAATAACTAAAAGAGATTGATTTAATCAATCTCTTTTTTTAGTAAAAAATTGCTAATTTTCCACCAACCTATCAAAAAATGCTATAATTTGATAGGTTAAGGAGAAGAAGATGAAACGTAAATCATTTAATATAACAATGTTATTATTGTTAATTATCACTGTAATCGGTACTCATACAGTGAGTTTATTTGCTGAAGAAGTAGTTCCAACAGTTGAAAATGAAACTACTCAACAACAAAATACAACTATTGAGGAGCAAGTTACTCCGACAACGCCAGAAAACAGCGTAGTAGAAGCACCAGCTCCAAAACAAGAAGATAAAAATCAAGTTGTAGAACAACAAGATTTTAACGTTAGTGTTGAGCCGACAATACAAACTTATAGTGATTATCCAGAAACAACAGAGAAAATTGATAATTCCCACTCTGAAGCTAAAAATAACGCTGGATTAAATCAAATTGTTGTCAACCAAGGACGTAGTGCTAGTAACTATAATGATGATAATACAACTATTGTTGAAGGAAAAATAGTCAAAACTACACCAACTGTTTTTACGACATTAGGTGGAGCTAACCATTTAGTGCCATTTTACAATACCCTAGATGATGCTATTAATCAATATAATCCAGTACCAATTAGTGGAGCTAGTTATGATGGATGGTATTTATCAACAACACAAGTTGATGATAATTACTATGCTAATGTAATAATTGGTGGATTAAATTGTTATGTTAATGTAAAAGATATTCAAATCATTCCTAGTAGCTTATTAAAAGCACGTAGTTATTATCAAAGAATTGGTAATGATTGGACTTATTATGAAGCTAATGATCCAATTACGAGTGATCAATATACAACTTATGATTTAGGTAATGCACCAAGTCAAGCGGTTGAAGGAACAAAATATGTCTTAAATACTAGTGAAGTATATCAACCACTAGATGGTGGAGTTAGTTTTTCCACTTTTAATTATTTCCAAAATTTACCAGGAAGAGCAACAACAAGTTATACAGCGCAACAATTTCAAAGTTATTTAGCGCATGTTGGTAAAACTAATTCACAATATTATAATGCAACTAGTTCCTTTATTGATGCACAAAATCATAAAGGGGTAAATGCTCTATTATTATTTGCGATGGCAAATCATGAAAGTTATTATGGAACTAGTTATTATGCACGTACTTGTTATAACTTCTATGGACGTGGTGCTTATGATTCAGATCCAGATCAAGCTTGTAAAATTGTTGGATTTCCGTCAGCTTATGATGGAGCTGCAGCCCAAGCATACTTTTTAAGTAATGACTTTTTTGATGCACTAGATTGGCGTTATTATGGTTCTCATCCTGGAGATAAAACTAGTGGGATGAATGTTAAGTACGCATCAGATCCAGCATGGGGAGCTAAGCTAGCTGCTCACATGCAAGAAGTTGATAATTACTTAGGTAATAAAGATTATAATCGTTTCTCTTTAGCTCTTAGTAGTCGAACTCCTATTTATACTGATGCTAATTTAAGTACTGGTCAATTAATTACTGGTAATAATAAACCTAATCAACAATATTATACAACTAATGGAATTCCGGTAATTGTTACTAATAAAACAAGTAAAAGTTATGCAATTCAATTAGATACTGGTAGAAATACTGGTAGTGGTCAACAAATGTATGCGATCATGGCTAATCATGGTAGTTTCCCTAACTATGATGGATTAAGTCCTTATGGAGCATATGTCGAAAATAATGTTAGTAGTTTTTGTGTTAATTATACAAATCATCGTGCTAATGAAGGATATGTAAGTGGAGGACTTACGTTCTTAAACCACCAAAATTATGTCTCTCCTTCTTTAGTCAATGATCCTGATAGTGATAAACCATTATATGGAAATACGGTGACAGGGCCAATTGCTTATAGTGTTTACCAAAATGGTCGTTGGTTAGATGTTGTTGGTAATAATACTGTCATTGGTGATGTTAATAGTGATGCACCAATTACAGCATTAACAATTGATAATAAAATCGGTAAAGATAATCTTCCTTTTAGAACTCATGTTAGTTATGAAGGATGGAAAGATAATAGTATTGATTTAGGTATTAATGGTAGTGATACATTAAGTCAAGGGATTGAGGCGATTCAAATTGATCCAGAAAGAGAATATCTAGATCAATTTGATGTTTATTATCGAGTTCACTCTAAAACTTATGGATGGATGGATTGGGCGAAAAATGGTAATATTAGCGGAAGTTATGGTAAGAGTGCCCCAATTAATGCGATTCACATCAAAGTAGTACATAAAAAAGATCATGTATCTTTGCCAATGACTCGTCCTTATCAAGGAGATGAGTTTTTATATCAAACCCATGCTGCTTTTGTTGGTTGGTCAACAATGCTTAATAGTGGGCAAGCCATCAACAATCCGTCAAGTGGAAAACAATTAGAAGCAATTCGTGTTTTCTTACCAACTAATTACCAAGGTGGATTAAATGCTTGGGGATATAGTCAAAATAAAGGTTGGATTAAAGAAGTTCATAATGGTGAAGTAATTGGGACTGTTGGTCAGAGTTTACGCCTAGAATCTTATGAACTAAACTTAACAGGTAATATTGGTCGTAATTTTGATATAGCTTATCGTAGTTATGTCGATGGCTTTGGTTGGACACCATATACATCTAATGGTGGAGATAGTGGTAGTCAACATATGTCTGCACCAATGTTATCAACAGAAGTTAGTTTAGTTGCGAAAGGAACTAAACTAAATCCTCAAGGTAAAAGTTTAGTTAATGAAACGTTTAAAGCTAAAGGCCATGTTCAATACCAAGGTTGGCAACAAGAACAATATCCAGGGATGATGATTGGGACAGAAGGTCAAGAGTTGAGAATGGAAGCCATTGAAATTGATAATAACCTAGGAAATGATAGTCATATTAACTATCAAGCCCATGTTCAATACCAAGGTTGGCAACCATGGAAGAGTGATGGACAAGTAGCAGGAACTACTGGTCAGGGATTACGAATGGAAGCCATTAGAATTTCATTAACAGGTTCAGCTAGTCAGTATTATGATGTATATTATCAAGCGCATGTTCAATACCAAGGTTGGCAACCATGGGTAAAAAATGGTGCTATTGCCGGAACTACTGGTCAAGAATTGAGAATGGAAGCACTACGCATTAAAATTGTGCTAAAATCTAATTACCAAAATGTAATAAATAGAAATAGACAACAAGGAGAGTAAACGTGGCTAAAGCTGTAGAAAAAAAGAAACCTAGTTTATTAAATCGAATTATCTCATGGATTTTAGTAGTAATTATTATTGGTGCTACTGCAATGTTAGTTCCTGAATTATATGCTTTATATCGAGAATGGCAATTGAAGCACAATTATAATGGTATGGTAGTACATGATGCTGGTGATGGTGAGGTAATTATTGATCCGGATTGGGCACAATTAAAAGCTCAAAATGAAGATATAGTAGCTTGGATTGCTGTACCTAATACACCAATTAACTATCCTATATTACAAGGTCCTGATAATGAATTTTATCTACATCGAGCAAGTAATAAAGAGAAAAATAAATTTGGATCAATCTTTTTAGATAGCAAAGCTAATCCAAATTTTAGTGATGATAATACATTAGTATATGGTCATAACGTGTCTGGTAATAAATCGATGTTTTCAAAATTAACAAATTTTTTAAATCCAGAATTTTTTAAGGAAAACCCTAATTTCTACATTTTAACACCAAATGGTAAATTTCAATGCCAAATACTTACAGTTAATCGTTTATTAGATAGTTCTAAAAGTTATGATACTCAATTTAGTAATCCACAACAAGTTGTAGACTTGGTGGAACAAAACCGTGCTCAAGCACAACTTAAAAGCGAAGTTCCATTTGAATTAGGTGATAAGTTGGTTACATTATCAACTTGTGATTTAAACTTTGGATTAGAATCAGAACATAGAATAATCCTAACTGCTAAATTAGTACCATATGAAGGTGAAGTTAAAATGAAAATAACATAAAAATGAGAGATTTTATCTCTCATTTTTTACTACTTATTGTTTAGCAAATACGGAATTGTTAAGTAATGATGATATATTGGATTTGAAGCAAATACCATACTAAATGTTCTTAGAAAGATTGTTTCATCTGTATCAAGATCTAAATCTTCATTAATCATTTTTTTAATAAGTTTTTTATAAAAATCATCAGTATCATAAATATCAAGTAAATAGTTAATTCCAGATTCAACATCCCCTTCTTTGATCAACATAAATGCTAGCGCAATCTCCATTTCAGTTGCTTCTTCTTGATAAAAATCAATTAATTTTTCTAAAGATTTACGTTTGTCATAATATAGATAAAGGCCTGGTATCACATATCTAACACCCATATTATCATTGGGATTTAATTTTAATATTAGCTCAAAATATTTCAATGCTATTTTATACATTCCTGCATCACATGCTGATTGAGCTATATGCAGTAAACAACGCATATAAGGTCTTGTTTCGAAAATTCCATACATCCTTCCAGGTTCATATAAGTCTTCTTTTTTAGTTTTCGCTTCTCGGCCCTTTCAAGTTCTTGTAATCTAGAAACGGCAAAATAAGGCGGTAAATTATTAATTATCATTAATATGTTAGCATCAAGATGATCTGGATTTAAAGCAAGACATTTCTCTAATAATTCTTCTTGCTTATCCAAATCATTTGTCTCTAATGCATCAAAATAATATTCATCGGCTTCATATAACTTTTTAATTTCTTCATCAGTAAGTAGTTTCATTCTTCCTCCCTTGTTAACAATATTATAACACAACCACAAAGTGATTTTTTATGTTATAATATTAATTGTTATGGTGGGGTAGCCAAGTGGTAAGGCATGGGACTGCAACTCCCTGATCGTCGGTTCAAATCCGATCCTCACCTCCAATATTTAATCTAATGTTCTGAGTCACTAAGGTGACTCTTTTTTTAATTTTAATGAATAAATATAGTATAATATTTAAAAAGGAGCTAGCGTGAATAAGGAGATTGAAGCTTTAAGTCAACAAGAATATCAGTATGGTTTTAGCGATGAACGTGAAAACGTATATCAAACAAACCGGGGTTTAAGTGAAGAGATTGTTAGAGAAATATCAAAACAAAAAAATGAACCTGAGTGGATGTTAAATTTAAGATTAAAGGCATATCACAAGTTTTGTGAAATGCCGATGCCAAGTTGGGGTCCTAATTTATCTAATTTAGATTTTGATAATACTATTTATTACGTTAAAGCAACTGATAAAGTGGAAAAAAGTTGGGATAATGTTCCTGAAGATGTTAAACAAACTTTTGAAAAATTAGGTATTCCTGAAGCAGAAGCTAAATATTTAAGTGGAGTATCTACACAATATGATAGTGAAGTAGTATATGAGAATATGCTAAAAGAAGTAGAAGAAAAAGGGATAATTTTTATGGACACAGATAGTGCCCTTAAAAAATATCCAGAATTATTTAAAGAATATTTTGCTAAATTGGTACCAATGAGTGATAATAAATTTGCGGCACTAAATACAGCTGTATGGAGTGGTGGAACTTTTATCTATATACCAAAAAATGTTACATTAGATATGCCTCTGCAAGCTTACTTTCGAATTAATACTAAAGATATGGGTCAATTTGAACGTACACTTATAATTGTTGATGAAGGAGCTGATGTTCATTATTTAGAAGGGTGTACAGCTCCTAACTATAGTTCTGATTCACTGCATGCGGCTGTTGTTGAAATATATATTAAAGATAATGCGCATTGTCGTTATACGACAATTCAAAACTGGTCTAATAACGTATATAATTTAGTAACTAAACGTGCTAAAGTAGAAGCTAATGGACATATGGAATGGATCGATGGTAATTTAGGAAGTGGAATTACGATGAAATACCCATGTTGTATTTTAAATGGAGATAGTGCCAAAGGAACGTGTATTTCGGTTGCGTTTGCTAAGGATCAACAAATTCTAGATGCTGGAGCTAAAATGATTCATTTAGCACCGCATACTTCAAGTAAAATTATTTCTAAATCAATCGGTCATAATGGTGGAGAAGTAAGTTATCGGGGAATTGTTAAGCATGCAAAAAATGCAATAAACGCGAAGAGTAGTATAGAATGTGATACTATATTAATGGATGATAAATCTAAGAGCGATACAATTCCAATTAATATTATTGATAATGATACTTCAAGTATTGCCCATGAAGCGACTGTTAGTAAAATTAATGATGAACAATTATTTTATTTAATGAGTCGTGGGCTTAGTGAAGAGCAAGCAACACAGATGATTATTATGGGCTTTATTGATGAATTTAGCAAAGAATTACCAATGGAATATGCGATGGAATTAAACCAATTAATTAATTTAGAGATGGAAGGAAGTATTGGATAATGCTATTTAAAAAAGCATTACAATCCGGACTAATGTTAGCTATATGTATGATGTTAGTCCTAATGTTCCAACATTTTGGTTTACAATCAAATATTTATTTTATGGGAATTGGTGCAATTGTGACCATCAATCACGCTAAAGATCAAGGTTTACGTTCAGGAATTGAACGATTAGTTGGTTGCATTAGTGGTGGAATTATTGGATTATTATTTATGATTATATACAATCAAGTAAATATAATTTATATTGCACCAATTCTATGTTTTGTTGGCGCAGTCATATTAGTATTAGTTAATGGTAAGCTTAATAATCAAAGTGGAACATTAGAAGCATTAATTATGTTTGCCACTTTGATTACTAATATTGGAACTGCGAATAATATTTATCAATATACAATTCTAAGAATTATTGATACTTTAATTGGATTTGTAGTAGGTGTAATAATTAATCAATTAATTTTTAAAAATTATTAAGGAGTAAATTATGGATATAAATAAAAAAACAATTAGAGATGTAGAAGTAAGTGATAAAAAGGTATTAGTTAGAGTTGACTTTAATGTACCGATTAAAGATGGAATTATTCAAGATGATAACCGTATTATTCAAGCATTACCGACAATTAAATACTTAATTGACAATAATGCTAAAATAATTTTATGTTCACACTTAGGGAAAGTGAAAACAGAAGAAGATAAAGCGGCTAAGAGCTTAGCACCAGTAGCTAAACGTTTAGCTGAATTATTAAATCAAGATGTAGTATTTATTGATCAAACTCGAGGAGAAAAATTAGAAACAGCAATTAATAATTTAAACCCAGGTGAAGTATTAATGTTTGAAAATACACGTTTTGAAGATGTTGATGGTAAAAAAGAAAGTGGTTGTGATCAAGAATTAGCTAATTACTGGGCTAGTCTAGTTGATATGGTAGTAATAGATGCCTTCGGGACAGCGCACCGAGCACATGCATCAAATGTAGGAATTAGTAATGCTAGTGATATTGCTGTTAGTGGATTTTTGATTGAAAAAGAAATTGACTTTTTAAATAATGCTTTAACTAATCCTAAGCGTCCTTTTGTTGCAATTGTTGGTGGAGCTAAAGTTAGTGATAAAATAGGGGTAATTAAACAATTATTAACTAAAGCTGATTATGTATTAATTGGAGGAGGAATGGCTTATACATTCCTTAAAGCGCAAGGTTATAATATTGGAGACTCTATTTGTGAATTAGATAAATTAGATGTTGCTAATGAAATTTTAAGTTTAGGAAAAGATAAAATCATTTTACCAATTGATGTAAAACTTAATAATCAATTTGCTAATGATGGAGATATAAAAGTAGTTAGTTATGATCAAATACCTGATGGATATCAAGGATTGGATATCGGTGATCAAACTATCGAATTATTTGCTAAATACATTAAAACTGCCAAAACTATTGTATGGAATGGGCCAATGGGAGTATTTGAATTTAGTAATTTTGCTAAAGGAACTAATAGTGTTTGTGAAGCAATCAAAGATAATCCAGAAGCGATATCAATTATTGGTGGAGGAGATAGTGCAGCAGCAGCGATTAGTTTAGGATACCAAGATCAATTTAGTCACATTTCTACTGGTGGTGGAGCTAGTTTAGAATTTTTAGAAGGAAAAGATTTACCAGGAATTAGTTGTCTAGATAATAAATAACAATAATTATCTAAAAGTGATATAATAATTTATATAAGGAGTGAGATATGAGTACTTTTGATATGATTTTATGTGGAGTTATAGTTGTATGTGTAATTGGGATTATTGCATTAATCGTTTTAATTGTTAAAGCTAACAAAAAAATTAAACAATTAAATGGAACTGCTAAAGTTAAAACTAAAGCAAGTAAACAACAAGTACCACAAGTACCAAACTACCAACAACCACAAATGGCTGGTCCAATGATGAACCAAGCTGGAATGCAACAACCTACTAATAACATGCAGCCACAAATGGTTAATCCAACAATGAATCAAGTAGGAATGCAACAACCTGCGCAACCACAACCAGTTGTGCAACAACCGATGCAACAGCCAGTACAACCACAAATGGCACCACAAAATCCAAATAATATGCAACCACAAATGGAGATGACACAACGACTTGATGTAGTGAATAACCAACCTGATCAAGGAGTTAATCCTACACCAGTCCAATAACTTGAAAGTCAAAGTTTAAAACTTTGACTTTTTTAGTTTAATTGGGATATTTACACCACATTTCTAAAATAGTGCTATAATAAACTTAATGGGGAGGGCTTATGAATAATATGGAAAAGAAAAAAATGAGCTTTATAGAAAAAGTTGGAGCTAAATTACCTGATATTAATATTATCTTTTTAATCTTAACATTAGTAGTAATTGTTCTATCTTTCTTTATGCAAGGTGAGTATAACTTTAAAACTGCACCACAAGTGGAAGTAGTTAATTTCTTATCAGTTAGTGGATTTGATTGGATGATCCATAATATGACAGATAACTTTGTTAAATTTGCTCCACTAGGACTTGTATTAATTAGTGTAATTGGGACAGGTGTTGCAGAAAAAACTGGATTTTTTGGTGCACTAATTAAACGTTTAGGATTAAAAGTTAGTGATAAACTTTTAATCCCAATTACGATCTTTTTAGGGGTAATGAGTTCAATTGCGAGTGATGTTGGATACATTATTTTATTACCACTTGCTGGTTTATTATTTTTAGGGTTAAATAAAAATCCATTATTAGGGATTATTGCTGCATTTGCTGGAGTTAGTGCAGGATTTGGAGCCAACTTATTCCCTACACCAGGAGATGCCTTATTAGGGGGGATTACACGTGAAGCGATTGAAGCTTATGGAATTCCATTTGCCCTTAGTGACGTAACAATGAATCTATATTTTATGATTGCATCAACATTCTTATTATCGTTAGTGGGATGGTTTATTACTGTTAAATTTGTTAAACCATTCTTAGATAAACGAAGTTATATTGTGCCAAATGAATTTAAAGAAGAACATTCTAGTCATAATAGTGAGGTTGAAAATAAAGCCTTAAACTATGCTTTAATTAGTTTAGTTATTTATATTATCATTGTAGCGATCTTATATTTTACAGGATGTTTAAATGCACCACTAGATGATAAAGGTCATATAATCTTAAATGGACAAGCTGAAGTAGCTAAGTATAGTAACTTATTATTAGATAATTTAATTGTCTTTATGGTCTTTGCCTTCTTAATACCAGGATTGGTGTATGGATTTGTTACAGGTAAAGTGCGTAAAGGTCGAGATTATATTCGTTTAACTGAAGAGGGATTTAAAGATAATGCTGGAATTATTTTAGTTGCCTTTTTTGCTGGTAACTTTATTAATATTTTTAGCCAAACTGGATTAGGTAAATTAATTGCTAGTTCTGGAGCTGAGTTTTTACAAACTTCAGGATTAAATAATTATCCAATCTTATTATTAATTGCATTTATCGCACTTACAGCTATTATTAACTTATTTATGGGAAGTGCGTCAGCTAAATGGTTAATTTTAGCACCAATTTTTGTCCCATTATTATATCAAGCAAATAATCAATTAACACCAGATATTATTCAAGCTGCTTATAGAATTGCTGATAGTAGTACAAATATTATTACCCCATTAATGACATATATGCCAATTATCTTAATTTTAATTCAAAAATTTGATAAGAAATTTAATATTGGAACAATGATTCAAGTCATGGGTAAATATTCTATTGGATTCTTAATTAGTTGGACATTATTATTAATTGTGTTCTATACATTCCATATTCCATTTGGTGTTTAAAAGGAGATTTTATCTCCTTTTTTTAATTAAAAAATCAAGAATGGGATAAAACATAAAATATAAAAATGTTATAATATAAAAAAAGGAGTGGTATGAGAGTAGAGTTAGATAAATCTTTAAAAGATAATATCAATAGTGATATAGATATAATTGAAATCGATAATAATTTTTATAATACCAAATCTGAATTGACATTAATTAATCAAGATCTAATCGATAATGTTTCTCAAGTTGTAGATAGATTTAATTGTTTTAATAATAGCATTAATAAAAATATAAACCAACTAGTTGATAATTTTGAAAGTTTTGATCAAAACGTAGCAAAGGAATTTAGAGAAAATGGGTTCAGTAAATTTAGTAAAACTATTACAAATAAATAATGATTTAGCACACCAAAACAGTTGTTTGAATAAAATTAATACGATTAATGAGGATTATATTATGATAAGTAATTATATAAATAAGCTAAAAGTAGTTGACGATGAGACGGTTGTCCAATGTATAAATTCGTTATCAGTATTAATGAATAATGTAAACAACAACATTAGTAATAATGCTAAGCTTATGATTAACAACAATAACCAAACGATAGCTGATAATAAACAAATTATAAAGGAAGAAAATGAATAAATTACACTATGATATCAATGAATTAGAACAACAATATAGTGTTTTATATCAAACATTAGAACAATATATAAACCAACTGGAAAATAAAATTTTTGAACTACAATCTTTTAGTGATGACAAATCATCTACCAGTATATCATTATTAGCCATTAAAGAAAAAATTGATGATCAGGCGATAACGAATTTAAAACAAATGATTGAAGTGTTTAGAGAGATTCAAATCAAACTAAATTATGCCAAAGAATATTATAGTGAATATTGTGGGAATATTTCGCTTGATGAAGAAGATTTGTTGCAAAATATCGAATATGTCAAACGAACAATCAATTATTATGAAGACCTAGAATATTCACTTCGTCTAGTACCTGAATTAAATGTAATTCACGATGTTGAACAAATTATAGATAAACTACATGAGCTATTAGTCATGTATCAACAAAAATTAGACGGTATGTATCTTTTTGAAGATAGTATTCGTCATTTATTTTCTAACGAAATAGATGAATTAAAAGCCATTCAAGGTAATATAGAAGATATGAATTCTATTAGTGGATATGGCCTGTTAAGATTGTCATCCTTGGTATCGAACTCTTGTAATGTGGATGATCCTCCTGTTTTAGAAAATTTCGATAATTATGA
>OIYQ01000856.1_pt1 | contig 12129 bp, 6 predicted proteins | sample 1588311 | NCBI WGS metagenome assembly OIYQ01 (sample SAMN03283244) | human gut metagenome | biome: human-associated habitat; material: feces | host: Homo sapiens | place: Peru | collected 2012
TTAATAGTTAGTCGATCTTGTAATGTCATTTTATTGTTTTTTCTCATTTTTCCTCCAAAAGTATTTTACCATTACAGAGTGGCAACTTCCATTTTACAATCTACAAAGCAAAATAGTAGTTTGACAACCTATCAAAAATATGGTAAAATAGATAAGAACATGATAAATATTATCGTCACAAAATAGTCATACTACTATTAAAGACAAGGAAAATTACTAAGCAAGTAATCCTTGTTTTTTGTGTTTTTATAAAGGAGCAAAATGAAAAAACAACATGTTTTAACACTAGGAAATAACGAAAGAATTAACTTTTCTAACCGTGAAGAAAAGTTACAAATGCCTAATTTAAATGACATTCAAACTAACTCTTATGAGAGTTTAGTTAATGATCGTTTAGAAAATGTATTTAAAAATTATTTTCCAATTACAGATGATAAACAAGAATTAGAATTTCGTTATGTAAAATACTTCTTTGATAAACCAGAAGTACAATTTGATAATGAGATTGAATATAAACGTCGTGGTTTAACTTATTCTCATCCTTTAAAAATTACTGTCCAATTATATGATTTAGTTAATGATTGTGTGGTTGAAGAACGTGATGTGTTCTTATGTGATTTACCAATCATTACTGAACGTGGAACATTTATTATTAATGGAGTTGAACGTGTAATCGTATCACAAATTGTACGTTCTCCTGATTTATATGTAACTAAAGAACCAGAAAAAGCTAACAATGAAGAAAAAATTGTTGGTCAAATTATGCCTTCTCGTGGGACACGTTTAAGTATTGAACAACGTTACAATCATGATATTTTCTCAGGACAAAAAGACTTATTAAAAAACATTGTTGAAGCTTTAACTAAAGCTGAAAAAGAAATGTTAGGTGATGATATTGATAACGAAGAAGTGTTAAGTCGTTTAGTTTATGCTGGTGAAATTAAATCAGCGAAAAAACAAGTAGCTGACATGAAGAAAGAAATTAAACGTAATCAAATTCGTTTCCAATTTGATTCTTCTCGTCGTGTAACACTACTTGCTTTTTGTCGTTTATTAGGTTTAAGTGAAGAAAACATTATTAATACATTAGGGGATTCACGTTTACTTCGTGAAAATTTATTAGTAGAAGAAAATCACAACTTTGATGATGCCTTAAATACATTTGTACAATCACAATTATTAAATGTAGCTAATGTTGAACCAATGGATCGTGACTATTTAAAAGATGTTGATAATTTAATTGCTCACTTAGAAGGTAATGGTGTAGATGTTGATGTTAAAGTAGTTACTAACTTAACAGCTTTAACTAATGAAGAAATTAATGATTTAGTTATTAAATCATTAAGTGGTACTTATCCTAAAGTATTAAAAGAATTTTTAGAACTATGTGATGATAATCGTATTAATCAAGAAAATACTTTAATTGTTAAAAACAACCACATCTATCGTCAAAAACGTAAAACATATGAAGATATTATGGCACGTTTTAATACTCGTGCTTATAACTTTGGATCAGTTGGTCGTTATAAATTCAATTTAAAAGCAGATTTAGTTAAAAACTCTTTAATGAACGTTAACTCACGTTTTTATGGTGTGCGTTTAGCTGAAGATGTTGTAAGTCCTACTAATAAAAAATTAAAATTAGCTAAAGGGACTTTAATTGATGCTAAAAACTTAGATACATTATCAGAAATTTTAGAAGATGGTTTTGGTATCTACAAAGAAGTTATCAATAATAGTGAATTGGGAATTAAAGAAACCCTAACTTTACAAAAAGTACGTGTAATTTCACCACGTTATGGTGAAGAAATTGATGTAATTGGTACAGTTGAATCAAGTGATAAAAAAATGACAATTGGATTAGATGATATTTTAGTATTCTTTAACTACTTTATTGGTGAAGCTTACGGAATTGGTAAGTTTGATGATAAAGATCACTTAGGTAACCGTCGTGTGCGTTTAGTTGGTGAATTAATTGAAGAAGAAATGTCTCGTGCTTTATATGAAATTGAACGTCGTATTATCCGTTATGGATTTACAAGTATGAAGAATGATGAAGTAGAAAATAAAATTCCAAAAGGATTTGTAACTACAAGTTTTGATTCGGCAATTAAATCATTCTTTGCAACAAGTCAATTATCACAATTTATGGACCAAACTAACCCACTTGCAGAAGTAACACACAAACGTCGTTTATCCGCTCTAGGACCTGGTGGAATTAGCCGTGAACGTGCAACAGTAGAAGTACGTGACGTTCACTCAACTCACTATGGACGTATTTGTCCAATCGAATCACCAGAGGGTGGAAACATCGGGTTGATTAGTTCATTAACTGTATATGGACGTATTAATGATAAAGGATTTATTGAAACACCATATATTAAAGTTAATAAAAAATATGATCGTAAAGGTAACTTTAAAGGAAGTTATGTAACTGATGATATTGAATACGTAACAGCAATTGATGAAGATCGTTTCTGCATTGGTCAATCAACTGTTAGTGTTAATGAAAAAACAGGACAAATTTTAGATGAAATGGTTCCTTCTCGTTATAATGGAGTTAATGATATTCGTCCATTAGAGTGTGTTGATTATATTGAGATTTCACCAAAACAAATCTTTAGTGCCGGAACAGGATTAATTCCATTCTTAGAGCACGATGATGCCAACCGTGCGTTAATGGGTGCCAACATGCAACGTCAAGCAGTACCGTTAATGATTAGTGAATCACCAATTGTTGGTACAAGTATGGAGTATGCAATTGGTAAAGATTCAGGAAGTGTTGTTAATGCTAAGTGTGCCGGAACTGTAAGTTTTGTAAGTAGTGAAAAAATTACAGTTAAAAATTCTAAAGGTGAAGAAATAGATCACAAATTAATTAAATACTTACGTACTAACCAATCTACTACACTTAACCAAACACCAATCGTTAAAGTTGGACAAAAAGTTAAAAAAGGTGAAGTAATTGCTGATGGGACAGCGATGCAAAATGGTGAGTTAGCGTTAGGTAAAAACGTAACTGTAGCATTCTTAACTTATGATGGATATAACTATGAGGATGCGGTTATTATTTCTGATCGTTTAGTTAAAGACGATGTTTATACTTCGATTCATATGGAAGAATATGTGTGTGAAGTATTACAAACAAAATTAGGTTTAAGTCAAATCACTCGTGATATTCCAAACGTTGGGGAAGAAGCGAAAAAACACTTAGACGAACGCGGAATTGTGCTTGAAGGAACATGTGTTGAAGAAGGAGATATTTTAGTTGGTAAAGTTGTACCTAAAGCTAAAACAGATCCTACTCCTGAAGAAAAATTATTATTTGATATTTTAGGAGAAAAATCTCGTGATGTTAAAGATGAATCACTACGTGTTGAACACGGTGGTGGAGGAATCGTTCAAAAAGTATTAGTATATGATGCTGTTGAAGACCACTTAGATGTAAGTAGTGAAGTTAAGCAAGTTGTTAAAGTCTTTATTGCGCAAAAACGTAAAATTCAAGCCGGAGATAAAGTTGCCGGGCGTCACGGTAATAAAGGGGTAATCTCACGTGTGCTTCCACAAGAAGATATGCCATATCTAGAAGATGGAACACCTGTAGATATCATGTTAAACCCACTAGGGGTACCTTCACGTATGAATATTGGACAAGTACTAGAAATGCACTTAGGTATTGCCGGTAAACGTTTAGGTGAAAAATTTGCCACAGAAGTATTTGAAGGGGCAAAAGAAGAAGATATTATTCGTTTAATGAACGAAGCTGGCATTGATCAAACGGGTAAAGTAACATTATTCGATGGTCGTACTGGAGAAGCATTTGATAATCCAGTAACTGTTGGGGTAATGTATATTATGAAACTTGCGCACATGGTTGATGATAAGATGCATGCGCGTAGTATTGGTCCTTATGCATTAGTAACACAACAACCACTTGGTGGTAAAGCCCAATTCGGGGGACAACGTTTTGGGGAAATGGAAGTTTGGGCCCTAGAAGCTTATGGGGCAGCGAATATTTTACAAGAGATGATGACAATCAAGTCAGATGATATCTTTGGACGTAGTAAAATGTATGAAGCATTAACACACAACCAAACTACAACAGAAATTGTTGTACCAGAAAGTTATAATGTATTATTAAATGAAATTCATGGTTTAGGAATTGATTTACAAATGCTTGATAAAGATGGTGAAGAAATTCGTATCACTGATTTAATTGAATACTAATTAAGGGAGTTTTAATGGTAGAAAAAAGAAATATTGATGAAGTAAAATCACTAAAAATTAATTTAGTATCACCAGACAAAATCGTTAACGAATGGTCTAGTGGGGAAGTATATAATTTTGAAACATTAAATTATCGTACCCTAAAACCAGAATTTGGTGGACTATTTTGTGAACGTATTTTTGGACCAATGAAAGACTACGAATGTTCTTGTGGTAAGTATAAAAAATCAACTTACCGTGGGAATGTCTGTGAAAACTGTGGGGTTGACATTGTAAGTAGTAAAGTACGTCGTCAACGTATGGGACATATTAAATTAGTAAACCCAGTAGTCTCACCCTTATTTAAAAAATATATTGCCATTTTATTAGGCGAATCAACTCGTTTATCAGATTTAGATGCATTAATTAATTACCGTGCTTATATTGTTACTAAATCAAATAATAAACAATTACCTGCAGGTACAATTATTGATAAAAATGATGTAGCGCGATTAGAAGATATTGATAATGTTGAAGTTAGTTATGGAACAATTGGGCTTCAAGAGTTTTTAAAAAACTATGACATTGATAAAGAAATTAAAAAAGTAAAAGCGGCAATTAGTAAAATTAAACGTAGCATTAAAAATAATATTGATCAAGAAAAAACTCCTAAAAATCAAGGAGAAAAATTACGTAAACTTAATGAACATTTAGAGTTATTAATTAACTTTAAAAATTCAGGGAATAAACCAGAATGGTTAGTAATGACGGTAATTCCTGTCATTCCTGCTGACTTACGTCCATTAGTACAATTAGGTAGTGGACGTAATGTTGTTAGTGGAATTAATGAATTATACCGTAAAGTAATTATTCGTAATCAACGTTTAAGTGAAATGATTAAATTAGGTTCTCCTCGTTTATTATTAAACGATGAACGTGTGAGTTTGCAAAATGCAGTAAATGATTTATTTGATAATTCAAAAAACAATGAAAATGCCTTAAATAAAGGGAAAAAAATTCAAAAATCTTTAGTTGAACAATTAAAAGGGAAACAAGGGCGTTTCCGTCAAAACTTACTAGGAAAACGTGTTGACTTCTCAGGACGTAGTGTAATTGTTGTCGGACCTGATCTTAAATTAAATGAATGTGGTCTACCAAAAGAAATGGCCTTAGAATTATTTAAGCCAATTGTAATTGGACGTTTAATCGCTAAGAAAAAAGCACCTAACATGGGAACTGCGAAGAAAAAAATTGAAAACCGTGAAGAAGAAGTATGGGAAATTTTAGAAGAAGTAGTACGTGAAAATAAAGTATTATTAAACCGTGCGCCTACACTTCACCGTTTAGGAATCCAAGCCTTCCAACCAAAATTAGTGGAAGGTAAAGCAATTCGTTTATCACCATTAGTTTGTGCGGCTTATAATGCCGACTTTGATGGGGACCAAATGGCAGTCCACTTACCATTATCAAAAATTGCCCAAGAAGAAGCAACTAAATTAATGTTAGCTTCTAATAATATCTTAAATCCAAAAGATGGACAACCAATCGTTACACCTTCTCAAGATATGATTTTAGGTAACTACTATATTACAATGGAAGATGCTAATCAAGATGTCCACATCTTTAAAGATGAAGAAGAAGCGATGATGGCGTATGAAACTCGTTTAATTACATTACATGATCGTATCTTTATTAAGGCAGATCATGTAAGTAATGCGTACTTAGGAGAAAATTTAGAAGATAAATTATTATTTACAACAATTGGTAAATATGTCTTTAACAATATTACACCAAATGATTATCCATATATTAATGAACCAAGTAATGCTAACTTACAACAATTAGATGAGAAATACTTAATTAAGTTAGGAACTAACTTAGAGGAAGTATTAAAAGATACACCAATTAACCAACCAGTTAAAAAAGGATTCTTATCTGATTTAATTTATGATGTGTTTGAAAAATATGACATTAATCAAACAGCAACAATGCTAGATGATATGAAAGCATTAGGATTTAAATACTCAGCATTATCAGGAATTTCTATTTCTTATGCTGATGTTCCTAGTGTAGAAAAACAAGATATCTTAGATGAAGCACAAGCACAAGTTAATGAATGGAATGAATTATACCAAGCTGGACTTATTACCGAAAACGAACGTTACCAAAAAATTACACAAACAATTTGGACAGATGCTCGTGAAGAAATTACTGAACGTTTATTAGCTAACTTAGAAGCTACTAACAACATCTTCATGATGTCTGATTCAGGAGCACGTGGGAACCGTTCTAACTTTACCCAATTAGGAGCAATGCGTGGGCTGATGGCCGCACCTAATGGTCGTATTATTGAACTTCCTGTAAAATCTTCATTTAAAGAAGGTTTAAGTGTCCTTGAATACTTTATTTCATCACATGGGGCACGTAAGGGTCTAGCTGATACCGCCTTAAAAACAGCCGATTCAGGATACCTTACTCGTCGTTTAGTTGATGTAGCTCAAGACGTAGTAATTACTGAAGAAGATTGTCATACTTATGATTATGATGTAATCACTGATATGATGGAAGGTGATGAAATCTTAGTACCATTTAAAGAACGTATTGTTGGACGTTGTCTACAACAAGATGTCTTTGATAAAAAAGGTAATGTCTTATTTGAAACAGGCCATTTAATTACTGAAGCTGATGCTGATCAAATTATTGATCTAGGAATTAAAGAATTAAAAATCCGTACAGTATTTAGTTGTAAAGCTAAAGATGGAATTTGTCGTAAATGTTATGGACGTGATTTAAGTAACAATAACTTAGTAAGTATTGGTGAAGCTGTTGGTATTGTCTCAGCCCAATCAATTGGGGAACCAGGGACACAGTTAACAATGCGTACCTTCCACACCGGAGGTGTAGCGGGAGCTGATATTACGCAAGGGCTTCCTCGTGTTGTTGAGATCTTTGAAGCTGGTAATCCAAAAGGTAAAGCAATTTTAACACCAGAAAGCGGTAAAGTTGATATCGACGAATTAGCTGCAGGATTTGAAATTAAAATTAAAAAAGGAAAAAAAGTATTGTGGAAAACAATTGTCCCTCATGGAATTAAAATTAAATACCAAACAGGTGATATCGTTGAACGTGGTCAAGAATTAACTGAAGGTAGTATTTATCCACGTGAATTACTTGAATACAAAGGTGTAGATGCTGTTCGTAATTACATCTTAAAAGAAATTCAAAAAGTATATCGTTTACAAGGGGTAGCAATTAACGATAAACACGTGGAAATCATCGTTTCACAAATGATGAAATATGTTCGTGTAACAGAACCAGGTGATACTGGATTAATTACTGGTGAATTAATTCGTCCGCAAAAAGTTTATCAAGCTAATACAAAAGCAATTAGTAAAGGTAAAGAACCTTGTTGTGTTAATGCTGAAATTATGGGGATTAAAAAATCTTCACTTGAAACAGAAAGTTTCTTATCAGCTGCAAGTTTCCAAGAGACAGCAAAAACTTTATCTAATGCAACAATTCGTGGTAAAGTTGATCCATTATATGGAATCAAAGAAAACGTTATTGTTGGTAAGCTAATACCAGCCGGAACTGGACGTTGTAAAAACTATAAAGGGGTTAGAGAATAAGCAAAGTAAAAAAATACTCATAAAAACATTATGAGTATTTTTTATTAAAGAAAGGAAGCATATGAAATATCTAGCTAAACATAATCTAGTATTAATCATTGTTAGTTTTGTATTATCATCAATCGCAACCTTAGTTGCGATTAATGTAACAAGCAGCTACTTAATTTATACAGATTATATGAAAAGTATTTTATTTGTTAGTAATAGTGTATGCTTCTTTTGTTTAGTAAAAATATTTTTTACTAGATACAATACTTTTTATAAGTATTTATTTTTTATTGCCTATTGTGGTTATATTTATGTATTTTTATTTTGTCGGGGAGCGGATAATGCTGTAAGTGGGGTTAATTTAAAATTATTTGCTTATGATGAACTAAATTTAGATGATCCGTTAGTTTTTAAGCAAAACTTGTTTAATACTTTATTATTTTTGCCTCTAGGATGTATTTATTTTAAATCAAGACTCAAGGACTTTGGTTTCGTACTAATCTTTTTTGTAATTTGTTTAGGAGTGGAATTTCTCCAAAACAAATTACAAGTTGGAGTATTTGATATTACGGATATCTTATTTTACTTGCTAGGATTTTTTGTTGGTAGAATTATTAGAAATATCTATTTACGAGTAATAAAATTTAAGCATTAAAAAATGTTATATAAAAAATTGATATAATTAATTAAAGGAGTTTTATGGAAAAAGTAAATGAGCATGTACAAGTGCGTTTAGATAAATTAGAAAAATTAAAAGCATTAGGAGTTAATCCATATCCTAATGATATTGTAAGTGATAATGAAATTAGTCAAATTATTAGTGATTATGATCAATTTTCTAAAGAAGAATTAGAAGAAAATATTCATACTGTTAGTGTGAGTGGACGAATTATTTCACGTCGTGATATGGGGAAAGCAGCTTTTATTACGATTAAAGATAATTTAGAACAAATACAGTGTTATGTCGCACAAGCAAATTTAACTGATTTAGAAAATGAAGTGTTTTCATTACTTGATTTAGGTGACTTTGTTTATATTAAAGGTGAAGTAATGAAAACTAAAATTGGTGCAATTGCAATTCGTGCTAAAGAATTAAAAATTATTACTAAAGCGATAGCGCCACTTCCAGAAAAATTCCATGGACTTACAGATATTGAAGAACGTTATCGTAAACGTTATATTGATTTAGCAGTTAATGATGATTCGAAAAAAGTATTTATTGATCGTAGTCATATTATTGCTAGTATTCGTAACTACTTAAATGAAAATGGATATTTAGAAGTTGAAACGCCAACATTACAAACGGTAGCAGGAGGAGCAGCAGCTCAACCATTTATTACTCACCATAATACTTTAGATATTGATATGTATATGCGTATCGCTCCTGAGCTTTATTTAAAACGACTAATAGTTGGGGGATTTGATAAAGTATATGAATTAGGAAAACAATTTAGAAATGAAGGAATTAGTATTAAACACAATCCTGAGTTTACTAGTATTGAAATTTATACTACTTATCAAGAAATGCATGGTGTAATGCAATTATGTGAGGAAGTAATTAAATGTGCAGCCAAACCACTTCACCCTGATTTAAAATTCATTTATGAAGATGTTGAATATGATTTAAATAACTTCAAAAAAATTCATATGGTTGATTTAATTAAAGAAGTAACTGGTGTTGATTTTTGGCAAGTAAACGATATCAAAGAAGCTAAAGCATTAGCTAAAGCTAATAACATTGAATTAGAAGATCATCACTATGATCTTGGTCATATTATTAATGAATTCTTTGAACAACGTTGTGAAGAAACTTTAATTCAGCCAACGTTTGTATATGGTCATCCAAAAGCTATTTCACCATTAGCAAGAATTGATGAAAGTGATCCACGTTTTACAGAACGTTTTGAATTGTTTATTGGTGGACGTGAATATGCTAATGGATTTAGTGAGTTAAATGATCCAATGGATCAATATCAACGTTTTGCTTCACAAGTTAAAGAACGAGAATTAGGAAACGTTGAAGCAACTGAAATTGATTATGATTTCGTTAATGCTCTAGCGATTGGAATGCCACCAACAGGTGGATTAGGAATTGGAATCGATCGACTAGTAATGTTACTAACTAATAGTAGTAGTATTCGCGATGTAATCTTATTCCCAACAATGCGAGGTAGATAATAATATTAATAAAAGTGTCCGAAAGGACACTTTTTTAATTTCTATATTGTTGTGCTTACACTTTATTTATGGTATAATATGAGTGTAAACACAACAAGGAAGATTATGAATTATGAACAACAAATAGAAAAATTCCTTAACAAAACAGGTGGAATAATTACAACAAGTGATTGCAATAATATGAGCATACCAACAATATATTTAACACGTTTGGTTAAAAACAATAAACTTTTTCGAGTAAAAAAGGGTATATATATTACACAGGGTGGAAACTATGATGGATTATATTTTTATCAACACCAATATAGTAAAATAGTATATTCTTATTTTATTAGTTTATATCTTCAAGATGTTGGAGATATAATTCCTGATAAAATTGATGTAACTGTTTACCAAGGTTATAAATTTAACAAAGTGCCTAATAACTTTAAGGTTCATTATGTAAAACCTGAGTTATATGCATTAGGAATTATTGAAGTTGATACGATATTTGGTAATAAGATAAATGTATATTCGCTAGAGAGAACCTTCTGTGATTTTGTTTATAATAAGCAAGCAATTGATCAGGAAGCATATATTAAGTTAATTAAGTATTATGCTAATTATAAAAACAAAGATTTAAAACAATTATACTCAATTGCTAAACAAATGGGTATAACTAAAAAAGTTCAAGCTATAATGGAGTTAATTAATAATTAAAAAATGGGAGAATATCTTTCTCCCATTTTCTATGAATTACGTTCATTATATAATTTGGCAAGTCCACCTAAAGATGTTTCTCGGTATTCTGCTTTTAAATCTTTTCCTGTTTCGTATAATACTTGAATCATATCATCTAAATCAAGCACCATTGGTGGTTTATGTTTGGCATACTCATAGGCCATTAAACTTTTAACAACACCCATTGCATTACGATTAATACAAGGGATTTGTACATATCCTAACACAGGATCACAAGTTAGTCCCAACTGGTGTTCTAGACCAATAATTGCTGATTGTTCGATGATATCGATTGATTCATCATTAAGATAAGCAAATAAAGCAGCTCCCATACTAGTAGCTGTACCAACTTCAGCTTGACATCCACCTTCAGCTCCAGAAATAGTAGCATTGTGTCTTACTAAATCACCAATTAATCCCGCTATGATTAAACCGCGTTTGATTTTAGCTGGATCAATTTGTTCGTCATTAGCATGATAATAACAAATAGCAGGGATGATTCCGCAAGCACCACAAGTAGGGGCTGTCACTACAACGCCACCACTAGCATTTTGCTCATTAGCGGCTTGAGCGTAACTACTTAGTTTTAATTCTTTAGTTGTTGCTGTCTCAAACATTTGTTTGGCACAGCGCTTTAATTTTAGTATACCAGGAATAACACCAGTATTAGTTAAACCGTGGTTAACGCAATTAATCATCGCTTTATAAACTTCATCAATATGATTACTTAATTGACTATCTTCTATAAGTAAATGGTCAATAATATCATCAGCGCTTTCAAAGTGCTGTTGATATTGTTTAAATTGATCATATTTATGAACATTAGGATCAACTGCTTCTTGTACAAATTCTTGAATCTCGATATCACCACCACCAATTGATAAGACTGTCCATTTAACAACTGTATTATCAGCTAAAGTTATATCAAATGTTAAAGTGTTAGGGTGAGTTTGCTTAGTAGTGTAATCAAAATTAACATTACAACTAATTGGTTGTAATGTTTTTTTGATCACTTCATCAGTCAAGTGTCCTTTTCCAGTTAAGGCTAAAGAACCATATAATGTCACTTCAACATGAGTAATATTATCAAACTCGTGTTTGATAATATTACATGCTTGTTCCGGTCCCATTGTATGAGATGAAGAAGGGCCACAACCGATTTTATATAAACTAGTTATAGATTTCATAATTGTCCTAGATATTATTAGTATTATAATAGATTAATTTTTGATGTATAAATCTTTTAATATTCGTACCTTTATTATATCAAAAAAGATAGTTCTTTTGATAAATGAAAAAAATATGTAGATTGTAAAATGGAAGTTGCCACCCTGTAATGGTAAAATACTTTTGGAGGAAAAATGAGAAAAAACAATAAAATGACATTACAAGATCGACTAACTATTAA
>OIYQ01000857.1_pt1 | contig 12097 bp, 10 predicted proteins | sample 1588311 | NCBI WGS metagenome assembly OIYQ01 (sample SAMN03283244) | human gut metagenome | biome: human-associated habitat; material: feces | host: Homo sapiens | place: Peru | collected 2012
GGTAAGTATAAAAATAGTTTAATCTATACGATTGATGATCCTAAAATTGATATTGATCAAACTGTATTATTAAATCATACTCAATCATTAATGGAACCGCAAGTCCAAGAGTTTATTCCTTTTGATGTCAAATATTTATCTGACATGCAAATGGAATTAGAAAGTTTAACAGGAGTTGGTGATAGTTACCAATTTATCTTTAAGTTTACTAATATTAGTAGTAATAATTTTATCGTTAATCGAATTCGCATTAAATTATTTGATGCTAATAAAAAATTTTATGTCAACATTAAAGAACAAGTTAAATTTAAACAACATAGTTCCAAAACTATCAATGTCTTTATTCCTGTAAGTGAATTACATGATGTTGATGTGAGTAAATTAGATATTAAAATAAGCTTAACATAAAAGGAGTTATATGATAAATGTTGTAGAAATAATAGATAAAAAGCGCCAAAATCAAGCTTTAACTAATGATGAGATTAAACAAGTAATTGATTTATATGTTGAAGACAAAGTTCCAGATTATCAAATGTCAGCGCTACTTATGGCAATGTGTTGTAATGGTTTAAATCAAGATGAGATTAATACACTTACAACTAGTTATATTAATAGTGGTGATGTTATTGATTTATCAGCTTTAACTAAACCTACAGTTGATAAACACTCAACTGGTGGAGTAGGTGATAAAACGAGTTTAGTTATCTCACCTATTCTTGCTACGTTTGGTGTTGATGTAGCTAAAATGTCGGGACGAGGTTTGGGGTTTACCGGAGGAACGTTAGATAAGTTAGAAGCAATAAATGGATTTAACATTAACTTAGATGAAAAAACATTTATCAATCAAGTTAATAATGTTGGATTAAGTATCATTAGCCAAACATCTAATTTAGTTCCTGCTGATAAAAAAATTTATGCTCTTCGTGATGTAACAGCTACAGTGGATTCGATTGGTTTAATAGCTGCTAGTATTATGAGCAAAAAAATCGCAGCAGGAGCTGATCATATTTGTTTAGATGTTAAATGTGGTGCCGGTGCTTTTATGAAAGATGAAGCTAGTGCTAAAGCCTTAGCCCAAACGTTAATTAATATCGGAAAAGCATATGATAAAAAAATATGTGCAGTTATTTCTACAATGCAACAACCATTAGGTATTAGTGTAGGTAATAGTCTTGAAGTATTAGAGGCAATTGATACCTTAAAAGGGAATGGTCCTAAAGATTTAGTAGATTTGAGTATAACAATTGTTAAAAACTTATTAGCCCTTTGTCAGATTAATGTCAGTGAAGAAGATATAATAGCTAAATTAACTAGTGGAGAAGCATATCAAAAATTCATTGAATTTGTTGAAGCCCAAGGTGGAAGTAAAGAAGCGATTGACAATTTAAGGGTTAGTGATAAAATCTATCAATATAGTGCTGATCAAGCAGGATATATTGATTCATATCATACTGATATGATTGGAAAAGCTGCCCAAGTATTAGGGGCAGGACGCTTAGTTAAAACAGATAGTATTGATTATAGTGTCGGAATTAAATGTCCATATAAAATTGGTGATCCAATTAATATCGGTGATCCTTTATTTACAGTTTATTATCAGGATGAAAATAAATTACAACAAGCAATCGAATATTTAGATCAAAGTTATAGTATTAAAACTACACCAGTGACAGTTAGTCCAATTATATTAGATGTAGTTAGATAGGAGTTTTATGAAAACAATTATAGCCGGAAATTGGAAAATGAATTTAACTAATGATGAAGTTAATGATTATTTAAAGTCATTAAATAAGATAAAAATTAATAACGATAAAGCAGTTAAACTATTTGTTCCTAGTATTTATTTAGCTTTAGCTAAATCATTAAATACTAATAACAATGTTAGTATTGGTTGTCAAAATATGCACCAAGAAATGCAAGGAGCATTTACTGGTGAAATTAGTGCCCCAATGTTAAATAGTATTAATATTGATGAAGTATTAATTGGGCACTCTGAACGTCGTGAATACTTTAATGAAAGTGATGTATTAGTTAATAAAAAAGTATTACAAGCTTTAGCTAATAATATTAAACCAACTATCTGTGTCGGTGAAACATTAGAAGAACGTCAAGGTAATTTAACTAATAATGTTTTAGAATGTCAATTAAAAGAAGCGCTAAAAGATGTAGATCCTGAAAACTTAACTACAGTTACTATTGCTTATGAACCGTTATGGGCAATTGGAACAGGAGAAACAGCTACTAGTGAACAAGCACAAGAAGCATGTAGTTTTATTCGTCAGGTATTAGGTAAAGTGTATGGTGATGAAATTGCTAATAATGTCGCTATTTTATATGGTGGAAGTGTTAATAATGATAACTTTAACGAAATTATTCAGCAAGCTGATATTAACGGAGTATTAGTTGGTGGAGCTAGTTTAAAAATTGATACTTTTAGTGATATGATGAAATAATTTCAAAAAACATATAAATAGTGTTATAATTAAATGTAGTTTAATTATAACACTAACATGTCTTGTTAGCTCAGTTGGTAGAGCATCTGGCTTTTAACCAGAGGGTCACAGGTTCGAATCCTGTACAAGACACCATTAACAGCAATCTAACAAAAGATTATAAACATATTGATATTAGTACAATTCGTTAAAACTGTAATTAAGAGTCGTGTAACACGACTCTTTTTTAATATAAAAAGCTAGGATACTCAAACATTTAACCTATTAAATGATTATTTTAATGTCTATAAATATTTATCTTGCTATAATAAAGTTATGAGAACAATTAATATATTAAATCAATATCATGTTTACATTAAATCTGGTTTATTTAACCTGTTTTTAGATAATGTTGATCAAAATTATTTAATCATTAAAGATGAAAATGTCGATATTAATTGCGATAATTTTATTAGTATACCTTTTAGTGAGCAAACTAAAAATTTAGCGACAGTCAATCAATTATATGATTTATTTATTGACAACAATGTAAGTAGGGAAACTACTACCATAGTGGCAGTAGGAGGTGGAGTGACTCTAGATGTTGTTGGCTATGCAGCCGCAACATTTAAACGAGGAATTAAAGTGATTTATGTGCCAACCACACTACTTAGTATGGTTGATGCAAGTGTAGGTGGAAAAACCGGCGTTAACTATCAAGGGTTAAAAAATTATATAGGTTGTTTTTATCAGCCAAGTTGTGTCATTATTGATCCAGTGTTTTTACAAACACTAGATCAACGCCAATTTAATAATGGCATGGCCGAAGTTATCAAATATGGTTGCATTAAAGATAAACAATTATTAAACGATATTATGCAACATAATCTTGATATTGAAGATATTATTGAACGAAGTATTAATATTAAAAAATATTTTGTCGAACAAGATGAACATGATCATCATGTTCGTCATGCTCTAAATTTTGGTCATACGTATGGGCATGCCATTGAAAGTTATTATCAGTTTGATAAGTATTTACATGGAGAAGCAATTAGTATTGGGATGAATATGAAATGTAATGATCCGCTTTTAAAAGAGGTATGTGAATATTATCATCTGCCAACAACTTTAGAAGATGAGATTGATTTAACTAACTTAATGTTAAAAGATAAGAAAAATGAAGGTGGAATTAAGTTGGTTAAATTAAAAGAGTTAGGTGAAGTAGATATTTAATAAAAATATCTATTAATAAATAAAACATGATATAATATTATTGTTAGTAAGTAGCATGATAATAAATATTATTATGATCAGTAATCGTTTAGAAAGTAAGTAGCTTGAGCTAAAAAGTGAAATCCTAATTAATGATCATCTTAATAGGAAATTATTAACCTTTACTGACAAATAAAGAAAGTGGAGGTACATTTATGTCAAAATATACAGGACCTAAATGGAAAAAATCAAGAAGATTAGGTTTTAGTTTATCTGAAACTGGAAAAGAATTACAAAAACGAAATTACGCACCAGGACAACATGGTCAAGCGCGTAAAAAACAAAGTGAGTATGGAATTCAACTTGCTGAAAAGCAAAAAGTACGTTTTATGTACGGAATGACAGAAAAACAATTCCGTAAATTATTTGAACGTGCTGGAAAAATGAAAGGGATTCACGGTACTAACTTCATGGTATTATTAGAATCACGTTTAGATTCATTAGTATACCGTTGTGGATTTGCAATGACTCGTCAACAAGCTCGTCAAATCGTAAATCACGGACACATTTTAGTTAATGGGAAAAAAGCAACTATCCCATCAATGATCTTAAAACCTGGAGATAAAATCTCTTTCCGTGAACGTTCTCAAAACTTAAAAGTAGTTAACGAAGCATTAGAAAACCGTGTTTCAACTTTAGACTTTGTTAATGTTGATAAAGCGAAAAAAGAGGGAACATACGAACGTTTCCCTGAAATGCGTGAGTTAAACCAAGATATTAACCCACAATTAATCGTAGAGTTCTATTCTCGTTAGTAGTAACTAAATGGGAGGTAATATGGCTATTAATCATATTCATAGTAATGATGAATTTACTCAAGCAATTAATCAAGATTTAGTATTAGTAGACTTCTTTGCTGATTGGTGTGGTCCTTGTCAAGCATTAGGACCAATCCTTGAGCAAGTGAGTGGAGAAGTTGATTATCCAATTTATAAAATTAACATTGATGAATTAGGTGATATTGCAGGTCAATACCAAGTAGTATCAATTCCAACAATGATGATTTTTAAAAACGGAGAAATGGTTGATAAACACGTAGGTGTGATGCAACGTGATGAAATTATGACTTGGGTAAATAGTAAAAAATAAGACTTAGGTCTTATTTTTTTAATAATATGACACTGCAAGATAAACTGGCCAATTTACCGCACCATCCTGGATGTTATCTTTACAAAGATAAGACTGGTAAAATAATTTATGTTGGGAAAGCCAAAGATTTATATAAACGGGTACATAGTTATTTTCGCCCAGTTACTAACTTAAAAACGATGAAGTTAGTTAGTGAAATTAATGATCTAGAATATTATCTAGTTAATAATGAATTAGAATCATTAATTTTAGAAAATAAATTAATTAAAAAGCATAATCCAAAATATAATATCTTATTAAAAGATGATAAGACTTATCCATATATAGTTCTGACTAAAGAAGAACATCCGCGTTTAATAAAATCACGAAAAAAAGATATTAAAGGTACTTATTTTGGGCCTTTTTCTTCAGCTACATTTGTTAATGAAATTATTGATTTTATCAATAATCAAACCCAACTTAGAAAATGTAAAACAATTCCTAAAAAGAAATGTATTTATGCAGATTTAGGGTTATGTTATGCTCCATGTATTAATAATAATATCGATAGTAAAAAGTATGTTGAAGAAGTAAAAGATTTATTAAAGAATGATTTTAGTAAATTAAAAATGAAATTAATTGAAGCACGTAACACTGCTAGTGATAAGTTAGCGTTTGAACAAGCGCAAACTTATCAAACATTACTAACCCAGTTAGATGAGTTTAGAGTTGGCCAAATTGTGGAATTAAATAACCATAAAGATTTTTATGCGCTTGATTATTATCAAACTGATGATTGGATTAGTTTAGTAATCTTAGAAATTGTTGATGGTAATATTGTTAATATTAATCAAACGTTATTAGATTATTTTGATGATCCATATCAAAGTATTATTAGTTATATTTTCCAACAATATGATATTAAGCAATTACATAGTTTATATTGTCCTGATCAAGAACTATATACCCAATTAGATGAATTATGTGTGCTAACACCTATTAGTTTAACGAAAACTGTAAAAAGTCAGCTTGAAGAATTCATGCACATCAATGCCCATGAATTCTTCAAGAACAATGTTGATAAAATAACCAAACAATTTTTTAATCAAAAACAAACTGGTTTTGATAGTTTGAATAAATTAAGTGATCAATATTTAGAATATATTGAAATGTATGATATTTCACATACACAAGGAACAAATGGTGTAGGAGCTAGAATCGTTTATCACAATGGAAAAAAAGCACCTAAATTGTATCGTAAGTATCGCTTAAAACAAGATCATCATGGAAATGATTTACAAGCGATGAAAGAAGTATTAACAAGAAGATTGTCGAAATTAGATGATTATATCCCAGATCTAATTGTTATGGATGGTGGGATTGAACAAATTAAGATCGCTAAGCAGGTATTAGCTAAGCTTAATTTAGCTATTAAAGTAATTGGTTTAGTAAAAGATGATCACCACCAAACAACTGCAATTATCAATCACCAATTAAAACGAAAAGCATTAAAGGCCAACACTCCTTTATATCGCTTCTTGTATAATATGCAAGAAGAAGTACATCGCTTTGCAATTGATTATCATCATCAACGTCAAAGTAGTACAATGCTAACTAGTATCTTAGATCAAGTGCCAGGTATTGGCCCACAACGAAAAAGAGCATTATTACAAAAGTTTGGTAGTATTGAAAAGATTAATCAAGCAAGTATAGATGAGTTAAGAACCATTTTACCGACACCAGTCATCGATAATTTATTAGCAATTTTACAAAATAATTCTTAAAAAAATTTAAATAAATTATCAAAAATTTGTTCATTTTTAAAAAACATTAAAAAACCTAAAATACCTACAATATAGGCCTAAATAATAAAAAGCAACTAAATTTTGAGAAAATAGTTGCTTTTTTTAGCGATTTTAATACCACTAATTTTAAGAGTGTTATAATAAAAGTGGAAGGAAGATTACGTTAAATAATCAAGTTGTTTGTTAAAAGGAGTGAAATGAAAATAAAAGTAAATAGTGAAATTGGTAAATTAAAAAAAGTTTTATTACACCGTCCTGGAAATGAATTATTAAACTTAACTCCAGAATGTTTAGAGCGTTTATTATTCGATGATATTCCATATCTTGAAATAGCGCAAAAAGAACACGATGAATTCTCAGGAATTTTACGTGCTAATGGTGTAGAAGTATATTATATCGAAAATATGGTTGCTGAGGCCATTGAAAACCCAGAAGCGAAAGAAGAATTCTTAACAACATTTGTTAATGAAGCTATAGATACAAACGAATCAATCGTAAATAAAGAAGAAGCTAAACGAGTTTTAAGAAAATACTTAGACAGTATTGAAGACAATAAACAATTAGTAGATTTAACTATCGCAGGATTAAGAGTTAGTGACTTACCTGAAAAAGTAGAAGTAACTGATGATTATTATTTTGTAGCTGATCCACTTCCAAATTTATATTTCCAACGTGACCCATTTGCAAGTATTGCTGATGGAGCTAGTATTAACCACATGATGAGTGTTACTCGTAATCGTGAAACATTATATGCTTACACAATGTTTAAATATCACCCAGAATTTAAAGACAGTGGAGTTAAATTCTGGTATGATCGTAAAGATACAACATCAATTGAAGGTGGGGATCAATTAGTTATTAATAAACATACTTTAATGATTGGTATTTCGCAACGAACTCAAGAAGAAAGTATTGAAAAATTAGCTAAACGTGTGTTTGCAGATCCAGATAATGAAATTGATACTATCTATGGATTTGACATTGGTGCATCTAGAGCATACATGCACTTAGATACAGTATTTACACAAGTAGATAAAGATAAATTCTCAGTACACCCAGATGCAATTAATGAAGGTATGCGTATTAAAGTATATAAAAAAGATGGGGATGCAATCCAAATTGAAGAAAAACATGATGTTAAGTTAGAAGAATTATTAGCAGAAGCAACAGGAAATGATAAAGTAACATTAATCCCTTGTGGAGCTGGTGATCCAATTGCTAGTATGCGTGAGCAATGGAATGATGGAGCTAATACTTTAGCTATTGCACCAGGAGAAGTAGTAGTATATTCTCGTAACCCGATTACTAACGAAGAATTACGTAAACAAGGAATTAAAGTACATGTAATGTCAAGTAGTGAATTATCTCGTGGTCGAGGAGGACCTCGTTGTATGAGTATGCCTTTAGAACGTGAAGAACTTTAAGACATTAAATAAAATAATATAATTATATTTTGAGGAGAAAATTATGGCAGTTAATTTAAAAGGAAGAGACTTTTTAAAAATTAAAGATTTTAGTACAGAAGAAATACAATACTTATTAGATTTAAGTAGAAAATTAAAAGAAGATAAATTAAGTGGATGTGAAGCTCAAAATTTAAAAGGTAAAAACATTGTATTATTATTCCAAAAAGACTCAACAAGAACTCGTTGTGCCTTTGAATGTGGAGCACATGATCAAGGTGCACACGTAACTTATATTGGACCTAGTGGATCTCATATGGGAACTAAAGAAAGTATTGCCGATACAGCTCGTGTACTTTCTCGTATGTTTGATGGAATCGAATTCCGTGGATTCTCACAAGATGATGTAGAAGAATTAGCACAAAATTCATACGTACCTGTATATAACGGGTTAACTGATGAATGGCACCCAACTCAAATGTTAGCTGATTACTTAACAATTCAAGAAGAATTTGGTCGTAACTTAAAAGGACGTGTATTTACATACATGGGAGATGGACACAACAACATGGCTCACTCTTATATTGTAATGGGAGCTAAAATGGGGATTGAAATGCGTTTAGGATGTCCAAAAGAACAATGGCCAGAACAAGATGTAATTGATTATGCTAACGAGGTAAACAAAGAAACTGGTGGTAAATTAATTATTACAGAAGATCCAATCGAAGCTGCTAAAGATGCAGACATCATTACAACTGATGTTTGGGTAAGTATGGGAGAAAGTAAAGACTTATTCAAAGAACGTATTGAATTATTAAAACCATACCAAGTTAATGATGAATTAGTTAAACACTGTAAAGAAGACTACATTTTCTTGCACTGTTTACCAGCATTCCACAACGATGAAACAGCTACAGCTAAAGATGTAATTGAACACGTTGGATTTGGTAAAGATGGTATGGAAGTAACAGATTCTGTATTTGAATCTAAACACTCTCGTGCATTCCAAGAAGCAGAAAATCGTCTACACACTATTAAAGCCGTAATGGTTGCTACTATCGGTAGCCAAAACTAAGATGGCTGAAACTATAGTTATTGCATTAGGAGGTAACGCCTTACAAATGGATGGTGAGGCGCCTACTTATGCAAATCAAGTTAAAAATGTTACTACCGTAGTCGATGGGATTATTGAGCTTATTAAACAAGGGAAAAACATTATTATTTCACATGGTAATGGTCCACAAGTAGGACGTATCTTGTTACAACAAGAAGCAAGTGATTCAGAACAATTACCAGCAAATGACCTAGACATTTGTGTTGCGATGAGTCAAGCTAGTATTGGAATTACAATTCAACAAGTATTAGAAGAACGATTAAAAAAAGAAGGAATTAATCGTGGAGTAGCAACTATTCTTACAGAAGTATTAGTTGATGCTAATGACCCGGCCTTTAGTAATCCAACTAAACCGATTGGGCAATTCTATAATGAAGAAGAAGCTAAACGTTTAGAAGAAGAAAAAGGTTTTGTGATGAAAAAAGATGTGGAAGGACGTTACCGTCGTGTTGTAGGTAGTCCTAAGCCACAAAAAATTTTACAACTTGATGCCATTAAAACATTAGTTGACAATAACTTTATTGTGGTATGTTGTGGTGGTGGAGGTGTTCCTGTAATTGAAAAAGATGGTAACTTAACAGGAATTGCCGGAGTAATTGACAAAGATAATGCTTCGAGTTTATTAGCACAAGATTTAGATGCTGATAAATTAGTAATTTTAACAGCAGTGCCTGAAGTATGTTTAAACTACAATACTCCAGATCAAGTTAACTTACATGAAACAACAATCAAAGAACTTGAAAATAATATGGATCAATTCGAAAAAGGAAGTATGTTACCTAAAGTAGAAGCTTGTTTAAGCTTTACAGGTAAAACTGGAAAAGAAAGTATTATTACTAACTTAGAAAGTGTAACTAATGCACTTACTACAAGAGAAAATGGTACAATTATTAAAAAATAGTAAGGAGAAGAAATAATGAAGAACTTATTTAAAAATTATAAGTTGTCTGCATTTGGGATTTTATTCATTATTTTAGTTGTTGTTGCAATCGCGACATGGTTTGTACCAGCAGGTGAATATGTATACAAATGTTCAAATGGTCAATCTGCCTTCGTTTATAGTAACGGAGGACAAGATGAGGCAATTTGTCCAATTAGTCAAGAAGAATCTGACCAATTAGTATTAGCTAAAGCTAATGCTGGTGAAAATGGAATTAGCGTTGAAGATGTTACAACAATTACGCAAGTATATGATGCAAGTCCTATTAATGGTGAGCGTCCTGGTGCAACACTTGAATATCAACGTGTTGAAGAGCCTAAACGTCAAGGGGTGTGGAGTGTAGTTCAAGCACCAGTAGATGGATTTATTAAAGCAATTGAAATTATTGTCTTCGTATTTGCCATTGGTGGATTTATTAATATTGTTATCCAATCAGGAGCAATGGATGCGGGAATTTATGCTTTATTACGTAAATTTAAAGGTCGTGAATTATGGTTAATTCCAATCTTAATGACATTATTCTCGCTAGGTGGTACATCTTATGGGATGGCCGAAGAAACAATTGTCTTTTATATCGTATTAATTCCGATTCTTTTTAGAGCAGGATTTGATAATGCGGTAGGAATGATGGTTATTGCCCTTGGAGCGGGAGTTGGGGTACTTGCTAGTACCGTTAACCCATTTGCGATTGGGGTAGCTGCTTCTAGTGCAGGAATTAGTCCTGGAACTGGAATCGTTGGTCGTAGTATTTTATATGTAGTGGTCTTATTGATCGCAATTGCATATGTTATGCATTATGCGAAAAAAGTATATAATGATCCAACTAAATCAATTAACTATGACAAATATGAACAATTAAAACAAGAATTTAGTGCTAAAGAAGGGGAAAATAAAGAAGTAAAAATGACAGGAGCACATAAAGTAATTTTAGCTTTATTTGCCTTAACTTTCATTTTAATGATTCTATCAGTAATCCCTTGGGAAGATGCATTTGGTGTTACAATCTTTGATCAGTTTACAAATATGTTAAACGGATTAGGGATTCCATTTATGGGAGGAGATACAGGTTTAGTTGCCTTTGGACACTGGTACTTTGTGGAAATGACAGGTTTATTCTTAGCTGGAAGTTTCGTTATCGGATGTGTCGCTAAAGGTAGTGGATTATTAAAAGGACCTATCTTACCTATCTTTATTGATGGTGCTAAAGATATGATGAGTGTAGGATTAATTATTGGTCTTGCTCGTGGTATCCAAATTATTCTAGAAAATAGTGGAATGGCACCAACAATCTTATATTATGGTTCTCAAGCATTAAGCCACGTATCAGCATCTATCTTCTCAATCTTAGCATATATCTTCTATATTCCATTATCATTCTTAGTACCATCAACATCAGGATTAGCAACAGCTTCAATGCCAATCGTTGGAGACTTAGCAGCAACTGTGTTTGGTAGTGAGATGGGTAAAGTGCAAGCTATTACTGGATTTAGTGCTGCTAGTGGGCTTGTAAACTTAATTACACCAACTAGTGGGGTTATTATGGCAGCATTATCACTTTCAAAAATGGAATATGGACGTTGGATTAAATTAGTAACTCCGTTATTAATCATTCTATTCATCGTAAGTGCTGGATTCTTATGGTTAACAACAACTTTCGGATTCTTTAGCTAGAATCACCAAAAGAGGCGTAAGCCTCTTTTTTATGTGTAAATTTTGGTTACCCATTTAGTAAATAAAAAGAGGATGAAAAATCCTCTTTTTTAAGTTATATTATTTACATGCTTCTTCAAAACGATTATTAACAACATCCCAATCAATGATTGTAAAGATATTATTAACGTAATCAGCACGTACATTTTTGTATTGAATATAATAAGCATGTTCCCACACATCAATTCCTAATAATGGAATTAAGTTATCCATATAAGGGTTATCTTGGTTATGGTATTGTTTAATCGCTAATTTATTATTATCTAAAACTAACCATGCCCAACCTGATCCAAATAATGTTATGGCTTTTTGTTTAAATTCTTCTAAGAAGTTTTCAACACTACCAAAGT
>OIYQ01000860.1_pt1 | contig 12047 bp, 11 predicted proteins | sample 1588311 | NCBI WGS metagenome assembly OIYQ01 (sample SAMN03283244) | human gut metagenome | biome: human-associated habitat; material: feces | host: Homo sapiens | place: Peru | collected 2012
CCAGCCAATATACGTGCACTTCTATTCGCCTCGATGGATTTGCCGAGTGGGAAACTATCGCTCGCTCAGCGAGGCGAGGCGCATGCTCAAGGCCATTAAAGGCATGGGCTATAAGGCGGCGGTAATCGTGAAAGGACAAATAACCGTGTTCGATTAACTCGACAAGCTTTCACCATAAGCCACGCCGTGAGCCACGCGCGTTCATTTTACACATTATCATATATACTTCTTAATATCATATATTCTTTCAAATGAATCCAGAGACAGAATTCCGTGATGGGCTCGACGAGCTTGCAACCCACTATAAGGCCATTTTATCACTCTTGGGCGAGGACCCAGAGCGCGAGGGTCTGCTGAAGACACCCATGCGCGTGGCAAAGGCCATGCAGATTCTGACGCGCGGTTACACGCAAGACCCGCACAAGGTGCTCACCGACGCGCTCTTTGAGGAGCAATACGACCAGATGGTGATAGTAAAGGACATTGACTTCTTCTCGATGTGCGAGCACCACATGTTGCCTTTCTATGGCAAGGCCCACGTGGCGTACATACCAAATGGACACATCACTGGACTCAGCAAGATAGCGAGGGTTATCGACATCTTCTCGCACAGGCTGCAAGTGCAGGAACGCCTCACCGAGCAAATAATGAATTGCATAAACGACACCCTCAAGCCGCAGGGCGTGATGGTGGTCATCGAGGCGCGACACATGTGCATGCAGATGCGCGGCGTGGAGAAGCAAAACAGCGTCACCACGACATCGGCCTACAGCGGCGTGTTCGAGTCGATGAAGGTGCGCGAGGAGTTCATGAGTCTTCTAAGAGGTGAGGCAAAGCGAATATGATGAAGTTTATTTCATGGAATGTCAATGGGCTACGCGCTTGCGTGAAGCCTAAGACCGACGACGAGGGCAACGTGAAGAGCAAGGGCTTCGAGGCTTACTTCAAGGAGCTGGACGCCGACTTCTTCTGCCTTCAGGAGACAAAGATGCAAGAGGGGCAACTCGACTTGCAGTTTGAGGGTTACCAATCGTATTGGAACTATGCCGAGCGCAAGGGATACAGCGGCACGGCTATCTACACACGCCACACGCCGCTGAGCGTCAATTACGGCATTGGCATAGAGGAACACGACCACGAGGGACGAGTGGTGACATTGGAGATGACCGACTTTTACCTTGTGTGCGTATATACTCCAAACTCCCAGGAGGCCGAGACAAAAGGCGGAAAACCACGTCGGTTGGCTTACCGCATGAAATGGGAAGACGACTTCCAGGCTTATCTCCATGCCCTCGACGAGAAAAAACCGGTGATAGTGTGTGGCGACATGAACGTGGCACACGAAGAGATAGACATCAAGAACCCCAAGACCAACCACCTAAGCGCGGGGTTCACCGATGAGGAGCGAGGCAAGATGACAACTCTGCTCAGCAATGGCTTCACCGACACGTTTCGCGCGTTGCACCCCGATGATGTCACATACTCGTGGTGGAGCTATCGCTTCCGCTCACGCGAACGCAACACCGGATGGCGCATCGATTATTTCCTCACGTCTAACCGTTTGCGCGACCGCATAACCGATGCGTCGATACATAACGAGATATTCGGATCGGACCATTGCCCTATAGAGCTTGACATTGATTGAGCCATTTGCGGGATTGCGAATGCCAAAAGGAATGTTTCATGTGCTGGTTGACTCTATAAGATTTTATAGTTTGATGTGCAGATTAAAAAAGTGAAGAAATAATTTGGCGGTTACGCGGAAACAGCGTAACTTTGCCATATCTTAGTACAATGGGCTTGTATGGATTTGACGGCAAGACGAAATTGTATGTAAGCACGCGGAGCCTCGTTGGCTAGCTCCATAATCTGAGTGAACAAGAATTTAATTGGCGAAAACAACTACGCTCTCGCTGCCTAACTGAAGTACAGTAGGTTACTGGCTTAATCCCTGCGCCAGGCGCGGGGACGAGACATCGCTCCGAGGATGTTTTTCCGAATCCAGAGATTAAGCGGTGCAGACTAAATCGGGAATAGTCAAAGGCTGCCTCGCGCCTTTGATGAAACGCTTTAGAGGATAAGACGGCAGTTGGTGGTCCAGGTCTTGCTGCCGTACGAAAATGAAGGCTGGAATAAGCGTGTAGAAAGCGTATGGCTTCCTTGTTCGGACCGGGGTTCGACTCCCCGCAGGTCCACATCACAGAAAGATTTTTATGTGAAAAGGCAGAAAACGGAATCATCCGCTATCTGCCTTTTTGCTTTATAGCTATCGATTTTTCCTTATGTGTCATGCTGTGCCTGCCGTGGCTTGATACCTAAAAATGATGAGTGGCCAAGGAAAAACATTTACCTATTTTTGAGTATTGCGCACTTTTAAACAAACTTTTACCTTTGCAACCATAAATAAAGGATATCAATAGCAATGAACAAAATCATTCTTTCTCTCTTTTCCACAGCTTTATTATTAGGTGGTTCACAGAGTGTTGAGGCACAACAAAACGCGGCCGACTCCGTGATGAACCATGCCAAGGGCAATCGCCTCAGCGTGGGCGGTTACGGCGAGGCAGCTTACAGTCGCAATTTCTTCACCGACGCGGGCAAGCGTTACTCCAACGCTACAGCTTACAAGAACGCGCCAAACCACGGTCGCTTCGACATTCCTCATGCCGTAATCTACTTAGGCTACGACTTCGGCAAAGGCTGGACAATGGGCACGGAGATTGAGTTTGAGCATGGCGGGACAGGCCAGTCAATCGAATACGAGGCAGAGGAAGCTATTGAGTATGAGCAGGAAGTGGAGAAAGGTGGAGAGGTGGAACTTGAGCAGTTCTGGCTTCAGAAGTCTTTCGGCAAGTTCGCCAACATCAAGGCCGGCCACATCGTGGTTCCTGTAGGCTTGACCAACGCTTACCATGAGCCATTGAATTTCTTTACCGTCTATCGCCCTGAGGGTGAGAACACTATTCTTCCTTGCACTTGGCACCAGACGGGTATTAGCTTTTGGGGCAAGAGCGGCAAGTTTCGCTATGAGGCTCAGTTCTTGGCTGGCTTGAACGCATATCGTTTCAGCCGTAGCAACTGGATTCAGGGTGGCGCCAAGAGCCCTTATGAGTTTGAGGTGGCCAACAAGTACGCCGTGGCAGCACGTGTCGACAACTACTCCATTCCTGGCCTCCGCATCGGCTTGAGCGGCTACTATGGCAAGGCGATGGGCAACACCACCCCACAGGATACCCAGCACAAGAACATCAAGGGAAACGTATATGTAGGTGCCTTCGACTTCACCTACAACAAATACAACTGGAAAATCAGAGGAAACGTTGATTACGGTTATGTAAGCGATGCCACGGCCATCACAAGCATCGTATATCCTGGCACGTCATTAGTGAAGCCGAATGAGAGCGGCAGCGGCAAATACTTCGGCAGCCATGCCATCGCCGCAATGGTCGAGGCAGGCTATGACGTCTTCTCACAGATTAGCAAGCTTCGCGCGCAAAACCAAAAGATGTACGTGTTCGGTCATTACGAGTACTACGATTCTTCTGTGCACAACAAGACGGCACAGTGGACCAATCGTAAGATTGTGGCAGCAGGCATCAACTACTATCCCCTCCCACAGATTTGCGTGAAAGCCGAATACACGCAGCGCATCTTCAAGTCGCAATATAATAACGAGCCTGCAGTCAACATCGGCATCGCTTATCAGGGTTTTTTCCTCTAAAAGGGAAAGAAACGAGTGCGAGAAATTTAACAGATAACGAAATAGCAATAACATCTAATAAACAAAAAGTAGACACGAAATGAAAAAGACATTTCTAAAAGCCTCTTTGTTCGTAGCAACAATGACCTTATCTTTGGGTTTCGCTTCTTGTAGCGATAATGATGACCCTGTAACAGAGGGAAACGTAGTTCCAGCAACAGAATTATCAGCTGTTGCCAACACTTATGTAAACGACATTATCAATCCTACCTACAAGGATTTGAGAGACTATGCCAAGGTTCTGAAGGATGCATGCGACAAGGCATACGCCAACGCCAAGGCTGGCAACTTGAGCGATGCAGATATCACTTCAGCCTGCGAGGCTTTCAAGAACGCACGTCGTGAATGGGAGCGCAGCGAGGCATTCCTCTATGGTGCAGCAGCCAACAACGAGATTGACCCACACATCGACTCATGGCCACTCGACCACGACCAGATGGTAAAGGCACTCAACAAACAGGACATCATCGCCGGCATCAAGGGTGAAAACCCAGCCCAGTTTATCTATACAAAACACGAGCACTTCGAGTCAGTAATCGGTTTCCACGGATTGGAGTTCGTACTCTTCCGCAATGGTGCTGCACGTACTGCAGCCATGCTGAATGCCAACGAGACAGAAGCAGGCATGACATCTGTAAAGGGTATTGACGAGTTGGCATTTGCTGCCGCTGTAGCTGGCGACATCTACAACATGACTTCACTCCTCCAGTATGGTTGGAATGGTGATGCAACCCTCGGTTCTTGGTTGACATCCAATTGTAATTGGGTGGTTGAAGGTCTTAAAGGTCTGGAAAATAGCGCAGGTGCCCTTTCTTCTGCAGGTATCGGCTACGGTCAGTTCCTCCTCAATGCCACAGGCGACAAGGCTTGGTTCCCTACATGGCAGGAGACCTTGGAGAATGTATTCGTAGGCGGTTGCTCAAGCATCTGCCAGGAGGTTTACACCCAGAAGCTGGGTCAGGCTTACCGTGTAGCTACCGGTCATGGTGGTACTACAGAGGATGGCAAAAAAGAGTCTCGAGACTACATCGAGTCACCTTACAGCAAGCGTTCATTCATCGACTATCAGGACAACATCTACTCTATCAAGAACTCTCTCTATGGCACACGTGATGTAACTGCTACAACTCCTGTAGCTAACTCTTTGATGACCATCATGAAGAAGTACAACTACAGTGGTTATAACACATTGAGCACTGCTCTTGATGAGGCTATCGCATCTTTGGAGACAGCAAAGAATAGTGGTATCGCTTTCGTTGACGACCCAGCACATGCACAGGTTAAGACTTGCATCGACAAAATCAACACTTTGGACGATGAGTTGAACAAGGCTGGCGCTTGGTTCCGCGCTTTGAAAGTCTCTAAGTAATATAATACTTTCCTCAAGAAAGATACATATTATTAAATATCCGACATAAGCATTACGTAGCTTTGCTTTCCAAGCCTTGGAAGCTAAGCTACGTTTAGCCATGAAAGAGAAAGAAATAAGAACAAAACAAAATACATTATGAACAAGAATCTTAAGAATTACGCTTACATGTCATTCGCCTTTGCGTTGGCAATGACAACGGCAAGCTGTTCTGATGATAACAACAAGGTTGAAATCACGGAAACAGACGCCGCGTACGTAGGCAACAAAGTGGGCAACTTCACCGCCGAGGAGTGGTATCCCGGCGGCAAGCTTGGCACGACCATGAACACTGGGTCAAGCGCATACTCTGACCAGACTCCGGCCATCGACAACGACGCGGAACTGTTCAACCAGTTCTTCATCGGCGAGCAGATGTTCGAGCGTCAATACACATTGAACACCGGCGCGTTCAAGGGCTTGGGCCCAGCGTCTGTTCGCACGTCATGTTTCGACTGCCACCCTGAGTATGGCCACGGCAAGCGCAAGGCTCAATATGAGACTCGCTACGGCAACGGCAACGGTTATTTGCTCGTGATTTATCACCCGACCGATGGCGCCAACAGCAACGACGGCGGATATGTAGCCGAGGTGACTGGCATGCCTCAGACACAAGCTCAGTCTCCGTTCTTGCCTCCTGTTGATGAGAGCAAGATAAAGATGAGCTGGGAACACGTGACCAAGATGGAAACGGAAGACATACCGTCAATGCAGTTCCCTGACGGCGAGAAGTTCGACTTGATCTATCCTGAGATTTCCATACCAAGAGAGGCGTTCAACACCACTCCCACACCATACGAGACTGGTAATGGCGCTGTGGCGGTAAGGCTTGAGTCTACCATCGGCATTGGCGGCACCGGACTGGTGGATGCCATTCCAAACGAGGCCATCAAGGCACAGTATGCTTCTGAGGCTGCTTACTTCAAGAAGGCCGGACTTGACGTAAAGGAACATATCAACCCGTCGTTCTGGGACGCTGACAAGCAGGACTTCACCGACGCGGCATATTACACCACGTTTGGCAGGGACAGCAAATATGCCACTGGCGGCGTTCACGCTGACGGCAGCACGTTCGATCCCAACAGTTCCGACTTGAACAAGAGGATTGTCAAGCGTTACACTTACGCTTTGACTCGTGGCAGCTTGCAGGATGGCCCTGGAGCAAACGCCATTTGGAACATCACCAACGTGACCCGTACCGACCGCCCCGTGCTCTATACGACGAAGGCATGGGCAAAGGCCATGTCGGAGAATTCCAATGTCATAGCAAGCATCAAGAAAGACCCTTCTTCACCTTACTATGCCGACACCGACGAAGGCATCAAGGAGAAAGTCTACAACTTGCTTCTCCCTTCAACCAACCAGTTCGACAACAAGTGGCACAACTTCACGCCTGAGCAGAGCATGGACAATTTCTATGCCTTCATGGTATGGCATCGTGGCCTTGCCGTTCCACGCGCCCGCAACTTGAACGACCCTGAAGTGCAGAGGGGCAAGAAGCTCTTCATGGAATGGGGTTGCGCCAACTGCCACAAGCCGTCTTGGAAGACCGGCGACGACAACTACGTGACGTCAAAGTATATCGCTGACAAGAAGTTGCCTCGTTATCCGAACTGGAGGCTACCGAACTAACAGCCATCGGGGCCGTGGTGAGTGCCGCTTGTTTGGCACACGACATGGGAAATCCACCTTTCGGACACTCTGGCGAACGCGCCATTCGCACCTTCTTTAGTGAAGGCCCAGGACGCGAACTTCATCAATTAGTGAGCCCAGAGGGTGAGCGACTGACGCAGGCAGAGTGGAACGACATGACGCGTTTTGACGGCAATGCAAACACGTTTCGACTCTTGACCCACCACTTTAAAGGCCGTCGCCGAGGAGGCTTCGTAATGACGTATGCTACGTTGGCTTCGATCGTAAAGTACCCCTACGCCTCAGATGGGGCACGGCAAAAACCGAAGTTTGGCTTCTTCGAGGCAGAACGCACTACATTCGAACACATAGCACAGTCGCCCTCTCTTGTCCCTTCGGAAGATACCTTGTCGGGCAAAAGAATCAATAACCAAAGATTGGTTATTCTCTATTGATGTTCTTATACTTGGTAATGTAGGCATTATTCAGATCTTTTAAATTTATTAGAAATGTTATCAGACAATTTAGCCATTTTCTTCTGATTTACCTCAGTCTTAATGTACCCATTGCCACTTCCCCATTTACTATATATCATAGATGATTCTGTCACTTTTGCTTTTTTCTGCTTGTAACCATTTCCCGAAGCCCATTTTGAGGAAATTCCTTCTGCTTCACTTTTCAAGACTTGTTCTAACGGCAACAATTCATCAATGCTTGTCTTTCCGACAAACTCTATCAATCTATTTACCATTGGCAACAATGTACTATTAGATTTTAGTTTATCTATCACCATAGATTTTGATGGATTATCTATATCTTCTTTGGAAAAAAGCATAGTTTCAGTATCTTCAATATGCAAATCATCCCAAAGAGACGGGAACAAAGCCAAAGCCTTCAAACTCAGATATATCACCAATTCAGAAAAATAGTCTGCCTTTTCCGAAAGAAATTCATTATTCCAACGAGCATTATGTTGATAGCCAACAAGCCCCTTTATCTCATCTTTCATCCCTTGCAAAGATGGGACATACATAGAATCATAATCCACAAGAATGATACTTCCATCATTCTTCACCATAATATTTCCATGTTGTAGGTCTCCATGAGAGAAATGATTACGATGCAAGTCTTTTACCATTGTCATGAATGTATCTGCCAAAACACTGATAACAGAACTTTCATGAATATGCTCGCCTATATATTTCTTTAATGGCAGGGCATCTACCCAATCCATCACCACTATTGGTTGCTTGCCTATAGCAGTTACTATACCTTCATCATAGTAATCAAAGCCTACGAAATATGGCAATCCACTTGCATGTAATGTCTCCGATATCAATTTAGTTCTTTGTTTACTTTCTGCAATTTCTGCATGCCAACAACGAACTGCATATTTCTTACCAGGTGTTTGATAAGGGTACACCACACAAAAACCACCTGCATATTTTACAAGACGGTTTCTTTTTTCTATAGGATGCCCATCTTGCAAAACTGCAGGCAAGACTAAATCTTGTACTTTTATAGAGGTATCATACTCTGGAATACTCGGTAACGCCATAAGCCTCTATCGTTTCAAAAATTTATACTTTTTGCAATGACTTTCCAAAGTCTCTCTCAGCGATTTTTTCACAAACTTATATGCAATTTGTCCTGTGAGGTTCTTAATACCAGGTTTCTTACGTAAGTTTCTTTCAAAAGAACCCATGAAATCTTTTATAAATTCTTCATCAATTTCACTTTCGTTCGTTTTCATCACTGGCATTAAAGTCTTCTTCGAGTCATCTTGTCCCAAATTCTTTAAGGAATCCTCATATCCAACATTAAATTCAGTATTTCCGTCATAGCGAATAACCACTAAAGTACTATCGTCATTATGCATACCTTTGGTAATCCTCCAATCAGAAACAAGTTTTTCAAAATCCTCATGGGTTCCAATATTCAAAAGTGCATCAACAAGTTCCTTGACACTCCCCTTTTTCCTTCGCTCGTTCAAAAAATCAGAAAATGGATCAGAAACCAACAAAAGAACACTATCCGTTTCTAACGTTCCTTTAAATTCTTTTACATTTCCTTTACCAGACTGCTTTGGATTACTATCAAAATGGTCAGGAAAGTTATCAAATTCATCCCCCTCTTGCGATGTACAAATTTGCACGATTTCCCCATCTTTGATTTCTATCAAGCAGGAATCACCAAGTACTTGACAATGCCAGTTAGCACCAACAAAACGAACGCCAAGCAAAGTCGCTCCCGCAGATTTCCCCTGTGCCACAAATTTCTCATTACGATAAATTATATTTTCTTTCGTTCCGTCATGTTTTTGTTCTTCAATTCTATCCAGCACTTTTTCTAACCATTTGCCTTGCAGTTCTTTTAAAAATTCATTACACTGTTCGCCATACAAGTTCCAACGAGGATTATTTACAAAAGCATCAACAAGGTTCTCCGCCCAAATCTTTTGGAAAAAAGATTGGGACATTCCATCTGATACTGCCACAGATTTAGTATCAGAATTGATACTAAATCTGTCCTGGCAATCAGAAAATGTTTCTGCTTCTTTATGTGTTATAAACGCACGTATATCCATATTTACAAACCTTTATCTCCTTGACCTTTAGATGAGCCAAAATCTATCAACTGAATAAGATCTACTGCTCCGGCATTAAATATACAAGCACGAGAACCTTCCTTCACATCTAATTCTTTCTTGCGAGCTGCATCCTTGTAAGAATCAGGAATTTCACTTGTTATATCAAATAAGAACTGAGCCTCAACTTGCTGTATCGTACCACGTTCTGTTGGGAATACAACTTTATTAGAATCCTCACCTATTTCAGCATTAAAAATTAGGACATTACCATCGTTGTTCGAAAGGCTCTTTATTGAGTCAACCAACTCAACAGTCTCTTTCATACACACTCTTGGATCTTTTCCATCATAATAAGGCACACCATCTGATATATTTATTATAACAGGGGCAGGACCATCAGCATTATCTTTCATCCATTTTTCGCACAAGTCTTTAGCTAATTTAAAAGCACCCAACATATTTGTTGCACCATCTTGCGTAATTGGCTCAACCCAAACTGGTTGTTTTACCTCAACCTCGATAATTCCCCCATTACCATTATACTGTTTCTCCTTGGCTGTTTCATAACGCAAAGGATTCTCATCAAGATCTTTTAACCAACCAGAACACAACTCTTTGACATCGTGATTATAACCTATTACAGAAATAAAGCAACGATTCTTTGGAGCCTCACCATCATAATTCTTAGATATAATATTATCTATCACTTTGTTTACAGCCAAAGAAGCAAATTCTGTACGGTTTTTTCCTGCAGCATAAGGGCTTAACATTGAACCAGACTGATCCAACAAGATAATTAAAAGACCAGGAGTCGCAGAACTCCATTGTTTTTCATTTTTTGCCATAACTTATAAAATTAAAAATGTTTATAAACTTATTATTGTTTAAGTACTTTAAACTTCAACGATATACTATCTTTTAAATTATTCACATCAGCATCTAATGTATTGAACTCATAAAATCTTCGATAAATTTCATCAGTATACATACCGGGACCTCCACCATCCCTATATAATTTAAAAGGCAAATGAACCAATTCTGTCAATTGCATATTATCATTTACATATATATCCAGTTGTAGATACTTGTATTTTTCACATTTCCAATTATCGCCAACTTCTACAAAATCATCTTTTGCTGATTTTTTCGATGACATTATGTTGAAAATAATAGGCAAAGACGTTTCTCCTTGATTCTCTATCCATTTTAACAGTATCTTTTTAGCTTCATCTAAAGCTAGCTCCTTTGCAGAATCATCACTCTCGGATTTGACTTCTATCCAAACTGGTTGTTTTACCTCAACCTCGATAATTCCCCCATTACGATTATACTGTTTCTCCTTGGCTGTTTCATAACGCAAAGGATTTTCATCAATTAACCAACCAGAACACAACTCTTTGACATCGTGATTATATCCTATTACAGATATAAAACAACGATTCTTTGGAACTTCACCATCATAATTACGCATTATAACTGTATTTATCAATTGATTCACCAATTGAGTTGCAACAACAGCCTTACTTTTGGACACACTTTTAAGCAAACTATTCATTCGAATAGATTGTTCAATAACGAATATCCAAATGGTTGGATTGAATGTTGACATAATATATTTTTCCAATACCATAAGTATACCTCGATCCCCAACTTGTTCCCAGAAGTTAGCTTGTTAGTTGTTAAATACCAGTGAAATGGCGTGGGACTATTGTTCTGTCGCCGAAATAGAGGTTGTGGAAAGACCTTTCAACTAGCAACTAACAATAGCCCACGCCAAAAGGTATATCGGCACCTTCCTCCTATAGAGAAAAGGATACAATAATCCCATAGCGTGAGCCGTATTGCAGTTCGTCATAGTTGAATTTTGAAATTTCCACATTTCTATTTCAAGACTAACGTTCAATACGCTCATTCATTTGAGTCTTCATCGCAGCCGTTCTTTTCCGTCTGCTCCAACTCTGACCGCAAAAGTAAGCAATATTCTTGATACTGCCAAACTTTTAGCGATGTTTTTTATCCCGAAGGACAAAAAAGGCATTGAACGCTGCCATTGCCGAGAGAAAAATACTTCCACATTTCTATTCCATGGCAACAATTCAATGCCCTATACCTATATACCATCCCTTGCAAGAAGGTAAACAAACTGTAACGATTATCTCTTCGTTATCGTTTCTTTTCTCATAATCATCGTAAAATTACCAAGGGATGTCTTGACTTTATAAACGCCATTCTTTGATGATACCAGCTTTGCCGACATTCCCATAAAGCTGACGCCGCCGTCCTTCTTCTCAATGGTGTACTTTCCGAAAGGAGTAGCTACGATGATGTGGCGCTTGGTGTTTTCAACTACACCATACACTGTACCGGATGGTGCCTGCTTTACCTGCTCAGCTACGCTCTTTACGGCATTTGCCACATCGGTGTTGTTACTCTTTGCAAAACTGATTGTGGTGACAGCTACTACCATCATCAACGAAATCATAATCTTCTTCATACCTTATTATATATAAAAAGGGTTACACCTCATTTTCCCCGTTCCACGATTTTTTCTTTTCTACCGCTTCCCGATTACGAGCGCAAAAGTAAGAAGATTATTTCTATCAGCCAAATATCTAAACCTACCTTGTATGAAATGCCATTCTGTATGTACCAAATGA
>OIYQ01000861.1_pt1 | contig 12040 bp, 8 predicted proteins | sample 1588311 | NCBI WGS metagenome assembly OIYQ01 (sample SAMN03283244) | human gut metagenome | biome: human-associated habitat; material: feces | host: Homo sapiens | place: Peru | collected 2012
ACGATGCCGCCGTGGCCCTTGTCCAGCAGGCAGTTGCGGATGACGGTGTGCTCGCAGCTCTTCTTCAGCTTCATGCCCAGGAAGACCTTGCTGGCCTTCATGGCGATGCAGTCGTCGCCGACATGGATGTTCACGCCGATGATGCGGGTATCCTCGCAGCTTTCGGGGTCAATGCCGTCGGTGTTGGGGGCGTTGTAGGGGTTGTTGATGTTGAAGTTCAGCAGATCCAGATGCTTGACGAAGATGGGGTGGATGGTCCAGGAGTAGCTGTTCTGCACCGTGATGCCGTGCAGGCAGACGTTGTCGCTGTCCACCATGGCGACCGCGCGGGGACGCCATGCGATCCGCTTGACCTTCGGATTGATCCACCAGTCACCATTCTGGGCGTCGCAGTCCAGGGTGCCCTCGCCGGTGACGACGACGTCGTGCACCTGGGTGATGTTCAGCAGGCCCGCAAAGCTGCTCAGGGGGTTGCCCTCCCAGCCGGTCAGGTAGTATTCATCCACCTCGTTCTCGCTGGGCAGGACGCCGGGCAGGATGGGGTAATGGGTGCGGTCGTTGTCGCCCAGCAGCACGGCGCCCTTTTCCAGATACAGGGTCGTGCAGCTCTTCAGGAACAGGCTGGCGGTGCGGTAGCGGCCGGCCGGAACATAGACGGTGCCGCCCTTGGGGCAGGTGGAAAGGGCCGCCTGCAGCTTGCCGGTGTTGTCGGTCTCGCCGTCGGCCACCAGACCGTAGCGGGACGCATCCACAAAGAAGCTCTCGTCCTGGGTGCGGAAGTTCGCGGTCAGGGTCTCGCCCTCCGACTCAACGGTGACGGTGTAGTCGGTGGCCGGGGTCAGGGAGAAGAGGGAGAACACGTTGGTGTCCTGGGCCTCCCGGACCGGTTCGCCATTCAGCAGCACCCGGAAGGGGTGGGCCGGACGGAAGCACAGGCCGTTTTCCAGCTCGAAAACGGCGCTGCGGGTCATGGAGCGGATGAGTGACAGTTTCATAAAACAAAACCTCCTTGGGGTTTCGGCTTGCCCGCGCGGGGCGGACGTGATACACTGGAGAAAACGAAAAAAGCGGGGAACGAATGATGCCAATGCGAGCGGAACGCGATAAACTGAATGCAAAGACACTGGCGCTCCAGCTGCGGATGACCGAGAGCGAGTACCGCCTGCAGGAGGACGAGGAGACCTGCCGCATCCTGGTGGTGACCGGCGGCAGCTGCACCTTCCGGCGGGGGGATGCTTCGCTGCTGCTCAACCCCGGCTGCGTGCTGCTGCTGGGGCCGGGAGGCGGAGTGTTTCAGCAGGCGGGGCATCTGGCCCCGGAGCTGATCGGCTGCCGCTTCCCGGCGGCGGTGCTGACCGAGCTGAAGAGCGTGATGCAGCGGGATTTCAGCCCGCTGTTCGAGCCGGACGACCCGATCCTGCTGTACGGCCCGGTGCAGTGGGCCAGCCGCCTGCGCACCCTGCTGAACCTGATGCGGAGCGCCGCCGGGGAGCCGGACTGCCCCGGCATCATCTACCTTTCGCTGCTGCTGCATTATGTGGACCAGGAGTGCAAAGCCGAGCGGCAGACCTCCCGCCCCCGGAACGAGACCGTGGAGCAGATCTGCGCCTACCTCGCCGCGAACTATCAGCAGAAATTTTCCCTCACCGATGTGGCGGCGCGGTTCTATCTGTCGCCCTACTACCTCAGCCGTCTGTTCCGGTGGGTGACGGGGCAGTCCATCGTGGACTACATCAACGGCCGCCGCATCGAGGCCGCGCAGCATCTGCTGGAGACCACCGACCTGAACATCAGCGCGGTGGCCGAGCAGACCGGCTTTGCCTCGGCGGCCCACTTCCGCCGGGTCTTCCGGGAGATGATGGGCGTCGGCCCATTGCAGTACCGCAAGAGCAGCCGCGGCTGAGCCTTGCAAAGAGAAACGACCCCTATGCCGTGTGCACAGGGGTCGTTTTGATTGCTGCGTCAGGATCTCACAGGCCAGAGTGAAGAGCGATCAGCCCTTGACCGCACCGGCGGAGATACCTTCGACGAACTGATCCTGTGCACAGAAGAAGACGATCAGCTGCGGCAGGATGGAGATCAGGGACAGAGCCAAGATGCGGTTCCATGCAAAGCCGGTATCACCGTCCATGGACAGCTTGACGAACAGGGACATCGGGTACTTTGCAGGGGTCTGCACATAAAGCAGCGGGCCCATGAAGTCGTTGCAGCTCCACATGAACTGGAACAGAGCGCAGGACACCAGAGCGGGCATCAGCATGGGGACGATGACCTTGTACAGGGTCTGGAAGGAGTTGCAGCCATCAATGGCGGCAGCCTCGTCCAGGTCACGCGGGACATTGCGCATGAACTGCACCAGCTGATAGACGAAGTAGGTCTCGGTCGCAAATGCGCAGTGGACCCAGATGGCCAGATAGAACGGGCTGTTGACCCAGCCGAACTTGGTGTACAGCAGGAACTGCGGAACGTTCAGAACGACCTGGGGCAGGAACAGGGTGGCCAGCATGATGCTGAACAGGATCTTCCGGCCGGGGAAGTCGAAACGGCCGAAGCCGTAAGCGGCAACGCAGGAGGAGATAACCGTGCAGATGACCTTGGGCAGAACATACGAATAGGTGTTCAGCATAGCCTGCAGGATGTTGATGGAACCGCCGAAGTTGTTCAGCGCGTTCTTATAGCCCTCCAGAGTGGGGTTCTTGATCCACAGGCCGATGCCTGCGAAGATCTCGCTGTTGTCCTTGAAGGTCGCGCTGATCATCCACAGCAGGGGATAGATCATGATCAGGCCGACCAAAATCAGGACGAGGTACTTGAAGAACGTCGCGATGACGTTGGATGCTTTCATTCCCATACTGTCACACCTTACCTTTCATCCGAGTAGTAGACCCACTTCTTCTGGCTGGTGAAGGCAATGATCGTGAGGATGCAGACGATCACGAACATGATCCATGCCAGTGCGGAGGCCATGCCCATCTGGTTGGACTTGAAGGCGTAGTTGTAAACCAGAATGGAGATCAGAGTGGTGGAGTTGCGCGGGCCGCCGTTGGTGATGATGAACGGGCCGTTGAACTCCTGGAATGCCTGGCAGATCTGCGTGACCAGGTTGTAGAAGATGATGGGGGTGATCATCGGAACGGTGATGGAGAAGAACTGCTTCCACTTGCCGGCACCGTCGATGGTGGCCGCCTCATACAGGTCTGCGGGCACGCCCTTCAGAGCGGCCAGGAACAGGACCATGGCGGAACCGAACTGCCAGATGCGCAGGAAGCAGATGATCCACAGCGCATAGTTGGGGTCGCTCAACCAGGAGGGGCCCTGTGCGTTGCCGAAGGTGATGGCGCGGATGATGGTGTTGACCAGACCGTCATCGCGGAAGACGGCCTTCCACAGAACGGCGATGGCAACGGAGCCGCCCAGGATGGACGGGATGTAGTAGACGGTACGGAACAGGTTCACGCAGGCGATCTTGAAGTTCAGGATGTATGCGATAAACAGAGCGAAGATCAGCTTCAGGGGCACGGTGATGAAGGCGTACTTGAAGGTGGTGATCAGGGCCTTGGTGATCTTGGCATCGGAGAAGGCGGTGACGTAGTTCATCACGCCGTACTGATGGATGCCGTTGAAGAAGTTCATATCGGTGAAGCTGTAGTACAGCGACTGACCGAACGGGATCGCCTTGAAGACGACGAAACCGATGATCCAGGGGATCAGATAGATCAGACCCTGCCACTTATCGAAGAACTTCTGGGCCGGGGTACGCCCCAGAGAGGGCGCATTACTTTCTTTCATCCGGGAATCCTCCTTTTGTGGGTGATTTTCCAACGCATGGCATACCGCGCGTCACACTTTGGAAACAGACTTGTCAGAGATTTGTAACCTGTGCCTGAGAAAAAAGGGCATCGGCCGAGTGGTCGATGCCCCTCGTATGTAAGAACTCAGGTCAGAGTCTGAAGCGATCAGACGGTGTAACCAACAGCGGACATGCCATCCAGCAGGGTGTCAACGACATCAGCGCCGGAAGCGTTGTCGTAGTCCACGGTGTCGAAGACTTCCTGATAGATACCGGTGCCGTTTGCCTTCAGGTCGTTTGCCTCGAACAGGGGGTCCAGCTGGAAGCCGACGAAGCTCATGACCTTGCCGTTTGCCTCAGCGACCAGCTCCTTGATCTTGCCAGCAGCCTGTGCAGCCTCCAGGCCAGCCTTGGAAGCGGGCAGACCGCACTCAGAACCCATGATCTCAGCGCCTTCCTTCTCGTTCAGCAGGAAGTTGATCAGCGTAGCAGCCTCAGCGGGATGCTCGCAGGTCTTGGTGATGGCCAGACCCATGGAGACCTTGGAGAAGCCGCCGTTGTAATCGCCGAACTTGATCTCCTCGCCGACGGTGAAGCCAGCCTTGTTGTCTTCGTCCAGAGCATCCTGATACTTGGTAGCGGAGGAATCCCACTCGAAGATACCAGCCATCTTACCGGTGATCCACTCGTTGGACTGGTGAGCAGCGTTGTCGCCGTTGGAGCCGTAGTAGGTGGGCAGGCTCATGATGACATGGCCGTCGACCAGGCTCTTGATGAAGTCGATGCCCTCGGCGATCTCGTCAGCGGTGTAGTTCAGGGTAGAGGTGGTGGGGTCTGCCCAATCCTTGCCGTACTTGGACTCAAGGTAGAAGACCATCAGGATCATACGGTCGTATGCGCCCAGGTGCAGAGGATAGTAGTCATCGCCCAGCTTCTCCTGGAATGCCTTGCCTGCGTTCATCAGGTCGTCCAGAGTCTTGGGGACCTCGGTGATGCCAGCCTTATTAAAGGTGGTCATGTTCCAGAAGAAGATACGGCCGGTCATAGCGACAGGCACGCACTGCTGTGCATTGGCAACGTTGCAGGCTGCCAGCTTGGCGTCATCCCACTGAGACAGGTCCAGATAATCGGTGACGCTGTTCAGGTCGATGAAGGTCTGGCCGTTTGCAGAGTAGTTGTACAGCCAGTTCCAGTTGATCTGGCAGACATCCTCAGCCACGCCGCCGGCAAACTTGGTGGACATGGTGTCCTCCCAGCCGGACCATGCAGCGAAGGTGGGGTTGACGGTGATGTTGCTGTGCTCAGCAGAGAAAGCCTTGATGGCGTCCTGATAAGCGTTGTGACGGGACTCGCCGCCCCACCAGCTCATCGTCAGGGTGACAGGATCAGTGCTCAGACCGGCAACGGACTCAGCAGCTGCGGAAGAAGCAGTAGAGGAAGCTGCGGTGGAGTTGGAGCTGCCGCCGCATGCGGCCAGCAGACCAGCAGCGCCCACAGCGCCGGTGACCTTCAGGAAATCACGACGAGAAATTGCCTTGCTCATTTTTGTTCTCCTCCTAATACAGAAAACATTGTTCACGGCCTTATCTGCAAAAGGCTCGTTGTATACAATTATAATAACAAAAGATACCGCAAAAAGAAAGATGTAAATTGAAGAGAAGCGCGCAAAAAACGAACAAATATTGCGCTCGTGTTTGGCGCGGTTTTGACGTCCTTGCCGAAATGAATAAACTTGAGCGAAAAAACTGTGCAACATGTATACTTCAACAGATTGCATAGAAAATGGAGCAAGGAGCCGGAGAAACCTCCTAAAATTGCAATATTTTTGTAACCAATCGGGAAATTTGCGTGGTTTTGTTGGATGCAATACGTGAAATCGTTGACGATTTCACCGATTTGTCAACTGATATATCAATAGCGCAATAAACGCGCGAAGTTGGATACAACTGATATATCACCCTGTCGGAAACGGTCTGTTCCGGGCAGAAAAAAGCGCCGCCCGGCGGGGCAGCGCTGAAAAAATTTTTCTGTTTTTTGGGGAACACGGCTGCAAAATGAACGCAGCACAATGCTTCTTCCGGGAAACGCTCCGCTTTTTTATTTCGCGGCCCGGCGGGCGTAGAAGGCGCGGCGCTCGCGGAAGTAGCATTGGGGGCACATACTGACGTACTGCACGTCGTTTTCCAGGTCGATGGCGACCTGTTCGCCCTCAAAGACGAACTCACCGTTGACTTTGCGGCAGTTGCAGGTGGCCTTGCGGCCGCAGGTGCAGATGGTCTTCATCTCCTCGATGGTGTGAGCCAGCTCCAGCAGGCGGGTGGAGCCGGGGAACCCCTTGAGCGAGAAGTCCGACCGCAGACCGTAGCAGATGACCGGGATATTCAGGTCTACCGTGACCATGAACAGCTGCTCAGCCTGTGCCGGGGTGAAAAACTGGCTCTCGTCGCAGAGGACGCAGGCCAGCTTCTGGGTCTGGCTGGCGGCGCGGACGGCCTCAAAGACGTCCGCCTCCGGCGGGATGAGCAGGTCGGCCTTGCGCCGCACCCCCAGACGGCTGACCAGTTCGCCGCCGCCCTTGGTGTCCACCTGCGGCTTCAGGATGAGCACCTGCATCCCCTGCTCCTCGTAGTTGTGCGCCACCTGCATCAGGGCCGTGCTCTTGCCGCTGTTCATTGCGCCGTAACGGAAATATAGCTTTGCCATGAAGGTCTCCTCATAAAAAGCAACCCTCTCAGCCATCGCTGCGCGATGCCAGCTCTCCCAAAGGGAGAGCCATTGGCACGCCGGTCAGCTTTCTACGGAATGAGCAAAGCCCAAACGATGGGAAGCGAGCGGGCTTCGCTGTGATGGGAGGGTTGCTTTATCATATTATATTATATAGTCAACGACGAAACCGGAACATCAGTCCTGATTGCGCAGGCGGTAGCCCAGGCTCATCAGGCTGTCGCCCAGGTGGACGTTCTCGACCACGACTTCCGGATACGGGACGGACAGGTCGTAGTGGGAGAAGTTCCAGAAGCCTTTGATGCCCAGGCTGACCAGACGGCCGCTCAGCTCTTCGGCACCGCTGCGGGGCACACAGAGAACCGCCACTTCGGGCTTGTGCTCGGCGCAGAAGCTCTCCAGCTGGTCGATGTGGAGGATCTGGATGCCGTTGATCTCCCTGCCCACTTCGTCCGGCGAGTTGTCGAAGGCGGCAATGAGCTTATAGCCGTTGGTATCGGTGGTGATGAACCGGCTGACGGCCTTGCCCAGACGGCCGCAGCCGATGAGGATGGTGGGCAGGCGGTCGCCGTTGCCGAACAGAAGATTCTCCAGGATGGAGAGCAGGTTTTCGACCGAGTAGCCGATGCCCTGACGGCCGTTCACATCGCCGATGCAGTTGAAGTCCTGCCGGACCTGAGAGGCCGTGGTGCCCATCTGGGCGGCCAGTTCGCGGGAAGAGATGCTGGTGATGCCGTCGTTCTTCAAGGTCCGCAGAAAGCGGTAGTACTTGGGCAGGCGTTTGATCACCGGCAGAGATGCTTTACCAGGGGTGTTCATAGGTGGTTCTCCTTTCATCCATCCGATGCCGGTCCTCTGCGCCTACCGTGGCGCTCCGGCAGATTCAAAGAGTTTTGCACAATAATGATACATCTTTGTCAATCTTATTCATTATCTAAAGTATACAGCGGATGTGGAGAATGTCAAATAAAATGGAGCAATTTTTTCAAAAGTTAAGAAATCTTAGCCGCCGCATAATCATTTGACCCGCCGGGAACCCTGAAAAAAACAGAGCAGGAGGGGCTTATGGCAGAGCAGAACGAAAAAAACACCCCGGTGGAAGAGCAGCGGCTGGAAAAAGAGCAGATCGAGGATCTGGGCAGCGTCTACCGCACCAAAGGCCCCCACGCCATCCACTGCCTGACCGTGGTGGGGCAGATCGAGGGCCATGTGGAAGCACCTCAGGGGCAGAAGACCACCAAATATGAGCATGTCATCCCGCAGCTGGTGGCCGTGCAGGAGGACCCGGCGGTGGAGGGCCTGCTGGTCATCCTGAACACCGTGGGCGGCGATGTGGAGGCCGGGCTGGCGCTGGCGGAGCTGATCGCCAGCATCTCCAAGCCCAGCGCCGCCGTGGTGCTGGGCGGCGGACACTCCATCGGCATCCCGCTGGCCGTCAGCGCCCGGCGGAGCTTCATCGTGCCCACGGCCACCATGACTGTCCACCCGGTGCGGCACTCCGGGATGATCCTGGGTGTGCCCCAGACGATGCGGTGGTTCGAACAGATGCAGGAGCGGATCACCGGCTTTGTGGCGGCGCACAGCGGCATCTCGGAAAAGCGCTACACCGAGCTGATGCTCCGCACCGGCGAGCTGGTCATGGATGTGGGCACCATGCTGGACGGCCGCCGGGCCGTGCGCGAAAAGCTCATCGACGAGCTGGGCGGCATCTCGGATGCGCTGGCGTGGCTGTATCGGGAGATCGAACGCTGAGCGGGTTTTCGTTGCTATTTTCCATAGGTCGTGATAAAATGAAAGAATCGAATACTATGGGAGAAAGAGACAGGGTTGCAACGAAAGATGGCAAAGAAAAAACGAAAAACGACCGCAAGACGCGCACCTGCGCGGAGAAAGAGCCGGGCACAGGAGCGGATGCCCGCAGGGCTGGGCACCCTGTTTGCGGGCCTGCTGCTCATCGTGCTGGCCTTTGTGGAGGGCAGCTCGGTCTGGAAGGCCCTGCACGAGGTATTGTTCGGCCTGTTCGGCTGCGGCAGCTTCGTGCTGGGCGCAGCGATCTGCTATCTGGCCATCCTCTACACACGGGGCGAAGACCTCATCGGCCAGATGTTCAAGCTGATGCTGGGGCTGGTGTTTGCCAGCGGCACCGTCATCGTCTTTTCCGAGATCCCCGCCGACATCCCGGCGGCCCGCATGGTAGCGGAGTGCTATCAGAACGGCGTCCATGCCTGGCTGGGCGGCGGTGCCATCGGTGCCCTGCTGGGCGGCAATCTGCTGCTGCTCTGCGGGCGTCCGGCGGCGAATCTCGTGATGGTGGTGCTGGCGCTCTGTGCCAGCCTGTACATTTTTGATATCACCCCCGCCGAACTATGGCAGTGGATGTGTGAACTGGGCGGCAGCGCCCACGAAAAGGGCGTGGCCGTCTACGAGCAGAATGCAGCCCGCCGCGCCGAGCGGCAGGCCGCCCGCCAGGCCGAGGAGGAAGCGGCCGCGCTGGAAGCCGGAGACGAGCCGGACCTTTGCGGCGAAGAGGACGAGGAGGACGGTTTTGCGGCTCCGGGCTGGCTGTCCGGCATTTTCAGCTGGGGCCACAAGGTGACCAAAGAGCTGGAGGGCGAAGCCGTGCCCGAACCGGTGGACGACTCTCTCGGCTACGAAGCACCTGCCCCCTCCCCCGCGCCTGCCCCGGCAGAGCCGCAGGAGGCCCCGGCCTTTACGCCGGTGCAGGTGGGCACGCCCCATCCCCGCGCCTCGTTTGACATCGACCTTGGGCCGGACAGCACCCCCGTGGTCGAGGGCGGCAGTGAGCCCATCGAGCCCTTCATCGTCGGGCCCGGCGGCACCTTCGGGCAGGACCCGCTCCACAAGCCCGCGCCCCGGCCCATCGTGAAACCGGTGGTGCCCGATGCCATCGAGACGGCGGCTGAGGACTTCTTTGCAAAACCGGAGACCCCGGCGGCCCCCGAAGCACCGGCCCCGGTGGTAACGCCGGGCATCCCGGCCCAGCCGGTGGACGAAGGCCCCGCCGAAGCTCCTGCGTTCGACGGCAGCAGAGCCTTCCAGACACCGACCCTGCCCACCACCGACGAGCCCTCGGTTCCGGTGCGGGTCATGGCCGACAACGTGATGGCCATGCGCTCTGCCCCGGACGAGGACGGCTGGATCAGCATCACCAGCGAGCCGGTGGAGGAAAAAGACATCAACACGCTGGTGGCCGCAGCCATGGAAAAACCCGCCGTCGGCGAGCAGCAGGCAGCCACCGCCCCGGCCGAGGAGCCGGAGGCTGAGGAGAGCTATCAGTACCAGTACCCCGGCATCGACCTGTTCGAAAAGGCCCCGGAAGAGAGCGACCCCAACGCACAGGACGAGCTGAAGGCCAACGCGCAGAAGCTCGTGGACACGCTGGAAAGTTTTGGCGTCCGCACCCGTGTGCTGGACATCTCCCGCGGCCCGTCGGTCACGCGGTATGAAGTCCAGCCCATGGCGGGCGTCAAGATCAGCCGCATCACCTCGCTGGCGGACGATATCGCCCTGAACCTTGCCGTGGCGGACGTCCGCATGGAAGCGCCCATCCCGGGCAAGGCGGCGGTGGGCATCGAGGTGCCCAACCACAAGCGGCAGGCTGTCAATATCCGCAGTGTGTTCGAGAGCCAGAGCTTCCAGCGCATGACCTCCCCGCTGGGCATTGCGCTGGGCAAGGATATCGCCGGCACCGCGCAGGTGGCAGACCTGTGCAAGATGCCCCATCTGCTCATCGCGGGCAGCACCGGCAGCGGCAAATCCGTCTGCGTCAACAGCATCATCATGAGTCTGGTGTTCCGCTCCAGCCCCGAGGATGTGAAACTGCTGCTCATCGACCCCAAGGTTGTGGAACTGGCCGAGTATAACGGCATCCCGCATCTGCTGATGCCGGTGGTCACTGAGCCGAAAAAGGCCGCCGGTGCGCTGGGCAGCGCTGTGCAGGAGATGGAGCGCCGCTACCGGCTGTTTGCGGAAAACAATGTCCGCGACATCAAGTCCTTCAACCGTCTGGCGGCGGAAAGCCCGGAACTGGAAAAGATGCCCTACATTGCCATCATCATCGACGAGCTGGCCGACCTGATGATGGTGGTGGGCAAGGACGTGGAGGATTCCATCTGCCGCATTGCCCAGAAGGCGCGTGCCGCCGGTATGCACCTGATCGTGGCTACCCAGCGCCCCAGCGTGGACGTCATCACCGGCCTGATCAAGGCCAACATCCCCAGCCGCATCGCCTTTGCGGTGTCCAGTCAGGTGGACAGCCGCACCATTCTGGACGGCTCCGGCGCCGAAAAACTGCTGGGTCAGGGCGATATGCTGTTCATGCCCGTGGGCGCACCCAAGCCCACCCGCATCCAGGGCACCTTTGTGCGGGATGAAGAGATCAGCCGTGTGCTGGACTTCATCAAGTCCAGCGCGACGGTGCAGTACGACGAAGCCATGATCGAAGCCATGGAAAAGCACACCATCCAGGACGGTAAGAAGGGCAGCTCCGGCGCGGATGCCGATGACGAGGCCGATACCGACCCGATGTACAATCAGGCTGTGGAGGTGGTCATCGATGCCGGGCAGGCTTCCACCAGCCTGCTGCAGCGCCGCTGCAAGCTGGGCTATGCCCGTGCGGCCCGCATCATGGACGAGATGGAACAGAACGGCATCATCGGCCCCTCCGAGGGTGCCAAGCCCCGCGCCGTGCTCATCAGCCGCCAGCAGTGGCTGGAAATGCAGATGAACCAGCCGGATGAAGGATAAAAAGGAGCATTATGGAAAACTCTTCCCCAAACATCTACACCGAATTTCTCCCCATCAGCCGGGCCGATATGGAAGCCCGCGGGTGGGATCAGCTGGACTTTGTGGTGGTGGGCGGCGATGCCTATGTGGACCACCCCAGCTTCGGCACCGCTATCATCAGCCGCCTGCTGGAGGCCGAGGGCTATAAGATCGGCGTGCTGGCACAGCCCCGCTATACCGACTGCGAGGACTTCAAGCGGTTCGGCAAGCCGAAGTACGGCTTCTTCATCGGCGGCGGCAACGTGGACAGCATGGTGAGCCACTATTCCGTCGCAAAGATCCCCCGCGCGGAGGACGAGTATTCCCCCGGTGGCAAGGGAGGCGCACGGCCCGACCGCAGCGCCACCGTCTACACCAGACTTGCCAAGCAGGCATACCCCGACCTGCCCGTCATTCTGGGCGGTCTGGAAGCCTCGCTCCGCCGCTTTGCCCACTACGACTACTGGCTGGACACCGTCCTGCCCAGCATCGCCGAGGATTCCGGCGCGGACATCATCAGCTTCGGCATGGGTGAGCACCAGACCGTGGAGATCGCCCGCCGTCTCGCTGCCGGGGAACCGGTCAGCTCCATCACCGATGTGGACGGCACCTGCTACCTGACCGATTTCGACCACCTGCCCGAGCGCTATGTGGAGTGCGCCGGCTACAGAAAGGTGGCCAGCGACAAGACCGCCTACGCCAAGGCCTGCCGCATCCAGATGGACAATCAGGACGTGGTCA
>OIYQ01000865.1_pt1 | contig 12017 bp, 13 predicted proteins | sample 1588311 | NCBI WGS metagenome assembly OIYQ01 (sample SAMN03283244) | human gut metagenome | biome: human-associated habitat; material: feces | host: Homo sapiens | place: Peru | collected 2012
AGGCCGAAGCCGATGAGCCAGTAGCAGGGCGTGCCGATGCAGAAATCCATCATGTTTTTCATCAGGATGTTGCCGGTGTTCTTTGCCCGGGTAAAGCCGGCCTCGCACAAAGCGAATCCGGCCTGCATGAAGTACACTAGGAACGCTCCCACGAGCGTCCAGCAGGTGTTGACGGAGTTGAACATACTTTCCTACCTCCTACGGTCGTTTTTTGCACAGGGAGCCCTCTATTCTCCCCGTGCGGCAGTATCCCCGAAAACACAAAAGGCGCTGGCGGAATCTCTTCCGTCAGCGCCTTTGCTTTCGATGGGGCAAGTATAGACCCTTTGCGGGAAAGTGTCAATACTTCATCTCAAGGTTTTACGTTTTTCACAACACGGGGAAAGAATGGCGCGCAAAAGTTCGGCAAAACTTTTTTAGTCATTCTTTTCCGCCTGGGCTGCTTCTGCAGCTTCCTCGCCGCTTTTGGCATTGGCCGGGCGGTGGCCGCCCTCCATCTCCCAGTGCAGCAGCAGGCTCATCATGGCGCGCAGGGCAAAGGTTGCCGCCAGCGGCACCACAGACTCCAGATTCTGCAAAAGGAAGGTCTTGGCGATCTCCGCCGACATCAGAAATTCCAGCGCCGTGGTCAGACCGCTGCTCATTTCATGATGGAAATCGTGGTGATCGTTGAAAAAAGTTGCCCGGACATAGTGATACGTTGCCTTCGCCAGACTGGTGATGATGATGAACAGACCAATGACTTCCGCAAGGCCTGCGATCATGGGCACTGCTGTTTCCAGAAAGCCCTCCAGCATCTCGGTGATGATGACATTCAGGTGGTGAAACCCTTCCATGGTCCCGTCCTCCGCAGCTTACAGCAGGGTCTTGACGTAAGCGGCCAGCTCTTCGTCCTTGCAGGCGGCAAAGAACAGCTCGCTGAACTTTTCACCGGCCACTGCGCCTTTCAGCAGGTCCTGATCGATGCTCTTCAGGCACTCGATCAGCGGCTTGAAGGTGGCAGCGCGCACGCCGTCCAGGATCTTCTTGTTGCGCTGCTCCGGCTCCACACGCTCCTTGGGGTAGCCCTGACCGTGGCCGAAGCCGAACAGCTTCTCAAAGCAGTACTCGAGGTTCAGCTCGCCGCCCCAGCCAAAGCCCTTGGCAAAGGGCATGGCAACGGCGTTGCCGTCGTTGACGTGGGCAAAGGTGTAGGCATCCACGGGGTCCTCCACATGGCCGCAGATGACGCCGGGGAAGCTGTTCAGCGCCAGCATAGCGCCCTCGCCGGTGCCGCAGCCGGTGATGACGTAGTCGGCAGCGCCGCTGTTCAGCAGGATGGCAGCCAGAATGCCGCACTGGACGTAGGTCAGCTGGGCGGCATCATCGGCGGCGTACATGCCGTAGTTGACCACCTCGTGGCCCATGGGCTCCACGACCTTCTTCAGAGCGGCTTCGATGATGCCGTTCTTGGCAGCCTGACTGTTTTCGTTGATGAGTGCAATTTTCATGATTTGTTTTTTCCCTTCTTCTATTCCCTGCCTGTGGGGCAGGCAGTTATACAAATTCGTCCCGCATGGGGGTAAAGAAGTCCAGCAGCACACCGGCTTCCAGACAGACGCAGCCGTGCATCACGCCGTTCTGCTTGAGCAGCGTATCGCCGGGGCCGACCTCGCGGGTCTCGTCCCCGATGGTAAAGCGGAAACGGCCGGAGACCACATAGCTGATCTGGGTGTGGGGGTGGCAGTGCATGGCGCCCACGCCGCCGGTCTCGAAGACATTTTCCACGCACATGGCGTCCTTGCTGTAGGCCAGAATGCGGCGCTTCACGCCCTGTCCGCACACTTCCGGCTCGATCTCGTCATGGGGCACCCATGCGGCGTCCTTATGATTCTTTTCCATTATAGCATAACATCCTTTCCGGTACAAATGCAAAACGGCGGCAGCGGGACAGGACTTGCCCGCCCGGCTGCCGCCGTGCTTGGTTCTTCGGAGTCTCCTCAGCGATTACTGGGGCTGCTTGCCGATGTAGGCCAGGATGCCGCCGTCGACATACAGGATCAGGCCGTTGACAAAGTCGGAAGCCTCAGATGCCAGGAAGACAGCGGGTCCGCCCAGATCCTCTGCCTCGCCCCAGCGGCCTGCGGGGGTCTTGGCAACGATGAACTGGTCGAAGGGATGACGGCTGCCGTCGGGCTGGATCTCGCGCAGAGGTGCGGTCTGCGGGGTGGCGATGTAGCCGGGTCCGATGCCGTTGCACTGGATGTTGTAGGCGCCGTACTCAGAAGCGATGTTCTTGGTGAGCATCTTCAGGCCGCCCTTGGCTGCAGCGTAGGCGGAGACGGTCTCACGGCCCAGCTCGCTCATCATGGAGCAGATGTTGATGATCTTGCCGCCGCCCTGTGCGATCATGTCGGGGATGATGGCCTTTGCCACGATGAAGGGAGCGTTCAGGTCAACATCGATGACCTGACGGAACTGAGCAGCGCTCATCTCGGTCATGGGGATGCGCTTGATGATACCGGCGTTGTTGACCAGAATGTTGATGTGGCCGACTTCCTCGGTGATCTTTGCCACCATAGCGTTGACGGCGTCCTCGTCGGTGACGTCGCAGACGTAGCCGTGCGCCTTGATGCCTGCCTCTGCATAGGAAGCCAGACCCTTGTCCACCAGCTCCTGCTTGATATCATTGAACACGATGGTAGCGCCGTTGGCTGCCATAGCCTTTGCAATTGCCATGCCGATGCCGTAGGATGCGCCGGTGATCAGCGCGACCTTGCCGGTCAGATCAAAAGATTTGGGAGTGCACTGTGCCATAATAAAGTCCTCCTGTCAAAAATCGTATTCTACACGGCGCAAATTGCAGCCGTGCTGCTTTGCAAAGCGCGTCGTATCCGGCCGTGCCGGAGTGCGCTCTTACTTGTATACCAGTCTAGCATCCTTTGCAGAAAGTGTCAAGGCACATTCTTGTGAAGTTTTGTTGTACTTTCTTTCAATTTCCGCTTTTCCGCCGCAAAACGATACGTCAAATCGCCGATTTTCAGTGCGGAAGTTTGTACAGACTGACGTACCTTGTCACGGTGCACAAGATATTCCGGCTTTCTTTGGGCTTGTTGACAAGTTTGGACGACTTTTGTCTTTTACCCCAGCTTTTTCTTCTGCTGGCGTGCCACGATGGGCATCAGCAGGGGAATGGGTACAAGGCGCTGGGCACTGGTGCACAGCCGCATGAAAGCAGAGGGCACAATGATGGTCTTGCGGTGCATCATGCCCAGCAGGGCCTCCTCCACGCAGAGTTCGGGCGTGATGCCCCGCAGGGCAAACACCACCCCGGCGCGGTCGTTGAACTCGGTGTCCACCGGGCCGGGGCAGAGGGCGCAGACGTAGACCGGGCTGTGCATCTCCCGCAGCTCCTCAGCCACACCGCGGGTCATACTGACCACATAGGCTTTGCTGGCGTAGTAGCCCGCCATATAAGGCCCGCCGGGCAGAAGCCCCGCAGAGGACGCCACATTCAGGATGGTGCCGCCGCCCTGCGCGTGCATCTTGCGCACCACGGCGCGGAACAGCCGCGCCATGGCGGCAACGTTCACTTGGATCATCTCTTCCTCGCGGGCTTCGTCCGTTTCCAGAATGCTGCCGCAGACGCCGAAACCGGCGTTGTTGATGAAGATGTCGATGTGTTCATCAGCCAGTGCTTCGCACAGGCGGCTGCACTCCTCGGTGCGGGAGAGGTCGGCGGTCTCGATGCGGCATTCCGTGCCGTGGGCTGCGTGCAGCTCCTCGGCGAGAGCCTGCAAACGGTCGGCGCGGCGGGCGGTCAGGATGAGCCGACAGCCCATGGCGGCATACCGGCGGGCAAACTCCCGGCCGATGCCGGAACTTGCTCCGGTGATCCAGATGGTCTTTTGCATGGTGGTTCTCCTTTTTTTCGCCCCCAAACGGGGCTTTCTGTACTTGTTGCCTCTATTTTAGCATAATTTGCCGGTGTTTTCTATGCAATTTTCGTAAACAAACCGGCTTTTCCGGGTGGGATATGCTTTTCGTTTATCGCGTGGCAGAAACCTGCATTTACAAACGTTAGCGTCCTCGCCCTCTCCGTCACGGCTTACGCCGTGCCACCTCTCCCAAAGGGAGAGGCCTTGGCATGACGGTAAAGTTTCCGATCAACGCGCAAAGTGCATGGTTTCGCCAGAGGCTCTCCCTTTGGGAGAGCTGGCGCGTTAGCGCCTGAGAGGGCGAGGACGCTGCCCATATAAAAAAGCACCCGAAACGCCGCAGGCGTTTCGGGCTCTCTTTTAAATATTATTTCAGCAGGTTATCGTTCTCGAAGTAGTCGATGCGCATGGCCTTGCGCACCTCGTCCAGCGTGGCGGCAGCGGTCTTTTCGGCGTAGGCGCTGCCCTCCTTCAGGATCTCCACCACCTCGGGCAGGCGTTGCTCCCATTCCTTGCGGCGGGTGCGGATGGGCTCCAGCTCAGCCTGCATGACGCTGTTCAGGAACTTTTTCACCTTCATATCGCCAAGACCGCCGCGCTGATAGTGCGCCTTGACCTCGTCCAAATTCTGGTACTCCGGCCAGAACTCGGCAAAGTGCTCGGGGCGGCAGAAGGCGTCCAGATAGATGAACACCGGGTTGCCCTCCACCTTGCCGGGGTCCTGCACGCGCAGGTGGTTGGGGTCGGTAAACATGGACTTGACCTTCTTCTCGATCTCCTCCGGCTCCTCGGACAGGTAGATGCAGTTGCCAAGGCTCTTGCTCATCTTGGCCTTGCCGTCAATGCCGGGCAGACGCAGGCAGGCGGCGTTCTGGGGCAGAACGATCTGGGGCTCCACCAGCGTTTCGCCGTAGACGGAGTTGAACTTGTGCACGATCTCGCAGCACTGCTCGATCATGGGCTTCTGATCCTCACCGGCGGGCACGGTGGTAGCCTTGAAAGCGGTGATATCGGCAGCCTGACTGATGGGGTAGCAGAAGAAGCCCACCGGAATGCTGGCTTCGAAGTTGCGCATCTGGATCTCGCTCTTCACGGTGGGGTTGCGCTGCAAGCGGCTGACGGTGACCAAATTCTGGTAGTAGAAGCTCAGCTCGGTCAGCTGGGGCACCATGGACTGGATGAAAATGTGCACCTTGTTGGGGTCCAGACCGCAGGCCAGATAGTCCAGCGCCACCTGCAAAATGTTCTGGCGCACCTTCTCCGGGTTATCAGCGTTATCGGTCAACGCCTGCGCGTCGGCGATCATGATAAAGATCTCGTCGTACTCGCCGGTGTTCTGCAGCCGCACCCGCTCCTTCAGAGAGCCGACATAGTGGCCAACGTGCAGGCGGCCGGTGGGACGGTCGCCGGTCAGAATAACTTTTTTCATGATGTTCTCCTTTGTCAAGGGTTTGACCCCCTCCGTCAATGCCTTGCGGCATTGCCAGCTCCCCCAAGGGGGCGCCTTTTTGCCTTACTGCACCGTAAAGCTGCGCGGCAGGAGGTTCCTTTTATACTTTATAGTGTGTTAAGTATAGCCCCCCGGGGCGGTGCTGTCAACAAGACTGCCGGAAAAAGAAAAAAGCGATGGAAAATTTCCATCGCTTTGCTGGCGCCTCTTGCCTGACTCGAACAGGCGACACCCTGATTAACAGTCAGGTGCTCTAACCGACTGAGCTAAAGAGGCATCTATATAAAACGGCGCGTGGCCGTTTTACTACTATAAAATGGTGACCCGTACCGGAATCGAACCGATGTTAAAGGCGTGAGAGGCCTCTGTCTTAACCGCTTGACCAACGGGCCATACGTCCATTTTGCATCAGGTGTTCGCACCCGACTTGGCTATTTTAGCACAGGAAAAGGCCGTTGTCAACAGCAAATTTCGATTTTATTTGAAAAAAGCAAAAATTCCTGCCGCCGCCCCGAAACGGCGGCAAACACTGCGCCCGCTGCTGCGCTGCGATATCTACTATAAAGGAACGATAAAATGGTGAAACCTAAGTTTCGATAGTTGACAATGTGGTAAAATGTGGTACTCTTAGGGTACAAAAAAGCTTTTGAGGAGGGCTTATAGTATGGCTATGAAAATGGATCGTCGTGCATTTTTAAAGACTTCTGCTGCTGTGGCAGTGGCAGTATCCATGACCGGTCTGCTGGGCGGCTGCGGCGACAGCGCTATCGGCACGGATTTTGGCCTGTTCCAGGCAACGGCAGGCAAGGCTCTGGGTAAAACCAACGGCATCGACTTTGGTGGCACTGCCGGCGCCGAATGGGAAGGCTACATCAGCGTCTGGGTGCGTGTCAAGGATACCTCCGGCATCAAAAAGCCGCAGCCGATCCCTGCAAAGGGCTATTTCTTCCTGAAGATCAATGGACAGGTGGTCAAGAACTATACTGATGGCGATCTGCTGGAAAATGACGGTAAGATCAATCTGTCGAAGGGCCAGATCAAAGAGGGTTGGATGACTTTCACGCTGAAAGAAGACCAGAAAGAGTTGTACGAAGCTGTCGTAGCCAAGAAGGCCGATGTTACTTTTACGATCTCGAGCGCAAGCGTAACGGAAATCTACACGCTGGATTATACGACCAGCACTTTTGTAAAGCAGACTGTCTGATTCCGCAGAGCAGCGTTTTCCAAGTGATACCCGATACAGGAGGTGCATTGCTATGATCGACCGCAGAACATTTCTCAAGCTCAGCGCCGGGGCTCTGGTGCTGACCGCCGCAGGGGCTTTGACCGGCTGCGGGGATACCGTGATCGACAAGACCAGCGGCGTAGCCAAGATCGGTGATGTCACCTTTATCTGCGCAATGCCGTTACTGGGTGGCGGCGTAGACCGGCAGCTGACCTACTGGACGCAGTTCACCATCCAGAATCACAGCAGCACTGAAAGGGTAGTCATCAAGCCGGAGGACATCACCTGCATCTTCCGCGAGGCAGATGCAAAGGAAACGCTGTATTTCAAGCGGAAGGAACTGGTCGCAGAGCCGGGTCAGACAGCTGTCTATAACGGCACGACAGAGTTCTATCTGGAAACCAAGGAAGGTGTGCCGGAAAAGAACGGTACTGGCACTTATGAGCTGCGCGTGCGCTACAATGGCAAGACCGCTGTGTTCCTCTATGGGAACAACGGCAAAAACGTAACGGGCAGCGTAGAATAAAACCGAATACACCCCGCCGCCGGGCACTTCTGGAAACAGGAGTGCCCGGCGTTTTTTTGTTTTGTGCCGCATTACCTGTTCTTTACATTGGGGCTGGCAGTATGCACAAAGTTTTACGCACTTTTTGCACGTCCATGGTCGCGGCAGGGGCGGCAAAGCGGTAGAATAAGGCCGTTCCCAAGGAAAACACAAAAAGACAGTGCCGGGCGGGCGCCCGGGTTTTTAATGGAGGAAATTCTATCATGAAAAAGATCTCTCGTCGTTCGTTTCTGACCGTTTGCGGTGCAGCTGCTGCGGCGGCTGCCCTGACCGCCTGCGGCGGCTCTGCCTCTTCCGCATCCGGCACCGCTGCTTCTGCTGCCGGGCAGGCAGCCGGTACCCTGAGCGGCAACGTTGCGACCGGCGGTTCCACTTCCATGAAGAACGTCATCGCTGCCCTGACCGAGGGCTTTGCCGAGGTCGAGCCGGGCGTCACCGTCAGCTATGACCCCACCGGTTCCGGCGCAGGCATCACCGGCGCTACCGATAAGACGCTGGACATCGGCCTGTCCTCCCGCGCCCTGAAGGACGATGAGAAGAACGATGTGGACGGCACCACCGTGGCGCTGGACGGCATCGCCATCGTTGTGAACAAGGACAGCAAGGTCGCCGACCTGTCCGTGGAGCAGCTCAAGAAGATGTTCACCGGCGAGATCACCAACTGGAAGGATGTCGGCGGCGACGACGGCGAGATCGTTCTGGTGGGCCGTGAGGCCGGTTCCGGCACCCGCGATGGCTTTGAGAGCATCGTGGACGTGAAGGACAGCTGCAAGTACGCACAGGAGCTGACCGCTACCGGCGCTGTCATCAGCGCTGTGGAGGCAAACCCGCTGGCCATCGGCTACGCTTCTCTGTCCGCTGTGGGCGACACCGTTGCCATGGTCACCGTGGAGGGTGTGGAGTGCAGCGAGGACACCGTGAAGGACGGCACCTATAAGATTCAGCGTCCCTTCGTGTTCGTCACCAACAAGAGCGTCACCCTGTCTGAGCAGGCACAGGCCTTTGTGGACTTTGCCACCAGCAAGGACGCTGCCGACCTCATCCGCACCGCTGGCGCTGTGCCCGTGAACGAGTAAAAGGCGCTCAGGGCCAGCCCGGCTGGGAGTTCCCCCGCGAAATTCGGGGCTTCCAGCTCCCGCCCTATTGCCTACGGCAACAGGGTCCCACCCTCGGATCATTCGCTGGTGAAACTCCCGGCCGAACTGACCCGGCAACAGGGATGGGACGATGATAAAATCAGCCCGCCGCGCCGGCCTGCCGTTTCTGCGAGCCGACGCGGCTTTTATAAAGGATTTCAGCTATGAACAAAAAATCCTATCTGGCCCGGGTGCGGCTGCCCCGCACCCCCGCCGACTGGCTGGAAGCGGTGATGAATTTCATCTTCTTCCTGTGCGGAATGCTGGCGGTGTGCTGTGTGGTGCTCATCTCGGTGTACATGGTGGTCTCCGGCGTGCCGGCTATCCATAAGATCGGCCTGTTCAGGTTCCTGTTCGGCACAAAATGGGCGTCCACCGCGGCAGAGCCGCTGTTCGGCATCCTGCCCTTCATCCTGTCCAGTGTCTACGGCACGCTGGGCGCTACCATCATCGGCGTGCCCATCGGCCTGCTGACGGCGGTGTTCCTTTCCAAGGCCGCAGACCCCAAGCTGCGCACCGTGGTGGTCACCGCCATCGAGCTGCTGTCCGGCATCCCCAGCGTGGTGTTCGGCCTTTTGGGTATGCAAGTGTTAGTGCCCGCCGTGGCCAAGACCTTCGGCAAGGCTTCCGGTGCCTGTCTGCTCAGCGCCATCGTGGTACTTTCCATCATGATCCTGCCCAGCATCGTGTCCGTGTCGGTGACGGCGCTCAACGCCGTGCCGCCGGAGTATGAGCAGGGAAGTCTGGCGCTGGGCGCTACCGACACCGAAACATGGTTCAAGATCAGCATCCCGGCAGCCAAAAGCGGCATTGCCGCAGGCGTTGTGCTGGGCATCGGCCGCGCCATCGGCGAGGCCATGGCCGTGATGATGGTGGCGGGCAACAGCCCCAATATGCCGGACAGCCTGTTCCGCAGCGTCACCTTCCTGACCACGGCCATCGCCAAGGAGATGAGCTACGCCAGCGGCCTGCAGAAGCAGGCACTGTTCAGCATCGCGCTGGTGCTGTTCGTCTTCATCATGCTCATCAATGTGGTGCTGAATGTTGTGCTGAAGGGAGGAGACCGCGATGAACGCTGAGTTCTCCCCGGCCCGCAGGGCCTGGAACCGCTTCTTCACCGCCGCTGTCTGGGCCGCGGCCATTCTGGTCATGGCGCTGGTGGCGGGCATCATCGGGATGGTGCTGATGCGTGGCCTGCCCCACATCAGCTGGAAGTTCCTGACCACCACGGCCAGCGTCCTCAAGGGGACGGACGGCATCCTGCCGGCCATCCTCAACACGCTGTATGTCATCGTGCTGACGTTGCTCATCGTGCTGCCGCTGGGCGTGGGGGCTGCGGTCTACCTGACCGAGTACGCCGCCAACCGCCGCATCATCGAGGTCATCGAGTTCACCAACGAGACGCTGGCGGGCATCCCCAGCATCATTTATGGTCTGGTGGGGATGCTGGTCTTCGCCCAGGCGCTGGGCTTCCAGACCTGCCTGCTCTCCGGCTGCCTGACGCTGGTCATCATGAACCTGCCCACCATCATCCGCACCACCCAGGAATCCCTGAAGACGGTGCCCCAGGGCTACCGCGAGGGGGCCATGGGTCTGGGCGCGGGCAAGTGGCACATCATCCGCACCATCGTGCTGCCCTGCAGCATCGACGGCATCGTGACCGGCTGCATCCTGGCCGTGGGCCGCATCGTGGGCGAAAGCGCCGCGCTGCTCTTCACCGCCGGTGCTGCCGAGGTCATCGCCAAGGGCGTTGCAAAGGCCTACACCTCCAACGGTGCGACCCTCTCGGTCCTGCTCTATCTGCGGGCCTTTGAGGACGGCGACTTCGATTCCGCCTGGGCCATCGGCGCGGTGCTGCTGGTGTTGGTGCTGGTCATCAACCTGGCTGCCCGCCTGGCCAAGACCAAGTTGAAACAGAAACAATAAACCTCTCCGTCATCGCTTCGCGATGCCACCTCTCCTAACGAGGAGAGGCCTTGGCAGTCGGATGCAGCTTGCTGGATACGCCAGAGGCTCCCCTGCCAGGGGAGCTGTCGGGCCGAAGGCACGACTGAGAGGTTGTACGAAGGAGAAACTGAATCTATGTCCTCCATGATCACAGCGCAAAACCTGAATTTATGGTACGGTGATTTCAAGGCACTGAAGGATATTTCGCTGGATGTGGGCGAGCGCGAGATCACTGCGCTCATCGGCCCGTCCGGCTGCGGCAAGTCCACTTTTCTGAAAACACTGAACCGGATGAATGACCTGGTCCCCGGCGTCCGCATCGAGGGCGATATCCGGCTGCGGGGGCAGGATATCTTCGCCCGCGAGATGCAGCTCACCGAACTGCGCCGCCGGGTGGGCATGGTGTTCCAGAAGGCCAACCCCTTCCCCATGAGCATCTACGATAACATCACCTACGGCCCCAAGCTCCACGGGGTGCACAACAAAGCTGAGCTTGACGAGCTGGTGGAAAGCTCCCTGAAGGGCGCTGCCCTCTGGAACGAGGTCAAGGACCGCCTGAAGAAGAGCGCTCTGGGCCTTTCCGGCGGCCAGCAGCAGCGCCTGTGCATCGCACGCGCTCTGGCCGTCAAGCCCGAAGTGCTGCTGATGGATGAGCCCACCAGCGCCCTCGACCCCGGCTCCACGATGAAGGTCGAAGAGCTGATGAGCGAGCTGAAAAAGAACTACACCGTGGTCATCGTCACCCACAACATGCAGCAGGCGGCCCGCATCAGCGACCGCACCGCGTTCTTCCTGCTGGGCGAGCTGGTGGAGGTCGGTCCCACGGCGCAGATCTTCAGCACCCCGCAGGACAAGCGCACCGAAGATTACATTTCCGGCCGGTTCGGCTGATGAGGGAGGTCACAGTATGACAGTTCGCACACAATACGAGGCCGACCTTACCGCCCTGAAGGCGGCGCTGGTCGAGATGGGCCAGAACTCCGCCGACGCGGTGGAGGCCGCGCTGGAGGCCCTCTGCACCGCTGACGCCGAGGCCGCTGCCGCCATCGTCAAGGGCGATGGCCGGATCAACAACATGGAGCGGGACATCGAGCATCGCTGCATGACCCTGCTGCTCCGCCAGCAGCCGGTGGCGGGCGACCTGCGCCGCATCTCCACGGCCATAAAGGTCGTCACCGACATCGAGCGCATGGGCGACCATGCCGCCGACATCGCGGAGATCATCCCCCACCTCGTCACCGTCCGCAGGGACGGCGACCCGGCGGTCAGCCAGGCCATCCGGATGGGCCAGAAAGCCCACAAGATGATCCTGGACGCCCTCGCCGCCCTGGCCGGGGAGGATGAGCCTGCCGCCCAGAAAGTCATTGCCGCCGACGACGAGGTGGACTATGACTTCAACGCCATCAAGCACACCCTCGCTGAGGAGATCGCCGCCGACCCCGCCAAGGTGGACGCCGCGCTCGACCTGCTGATGGTCATCAAGTATCTGGAGCGCATCGGCGACCACGCCGTCAACGTGGCCGAGTGGGTGGAGTTCGTCCGCACCGGACGCTACCACAACGAGAATATGTTCTGAGTTTCTCCCGGAAGATTCTGTGTTTTCCTCACTTTTCCGGAAAAGCTGCCGCCTGTGCCGGGCGGCGGCTTTTTTGGTGTGAAATTGTGAAAGTTTTGGTCTGCTCAAAATTTTAGGGAACTGCTGCAATCTTTTGCCAGGTACGACCGTATTATGGTCAGAAGGGCTTCCCAGAAAGCCCATGGAACTGGCAGCGGCGGG
>OIYQ01000867.1_pt1 | contig 12016 bp, 9 predicted proteins | sample 1588311 | NCBI WGS metagenome assembly OIYQ01 (sample SAMN03283244) | human gut metagenome | biome: human-associated habitat; material: feces | host: Homo sapiens | place: Peru | collected 2012
CATTGGCTGGTGTATATCCCATATCAGCTGGCTTATGGTTCTACCCAGAGTTCGAGTAGCGTAATCCCTGCCTATTCTATGCTTCGCTTCGAGATAGTGCTCGACAGCTACTATCGTCCGGGTCAGGTAATACCGGGTTCTAGAGCTGCTGCCCAGGCACTCAAGGGAGAATGGATTACTGAGTAGGAGATTTTTCGGATTTACACCTTATTATATATAGGGAGATTCATTCCTTTTACAGGTAGGATTCATACCTTATTATATATAGGTGATAGAATAGGAGCGTTCCTAGGATTGCCGTCTGATGGCATTCTTAGGAACGCTTTGTGTTAACATACCTTTTTGATGTGTTAACAAGTGTTTGTGTTCGCACACAAAACGCTATCTATATTAAAAAAATGTTAGTTTTCTGCATTTTTTCGGCTAAAAGTATTGCAGTTTCAGAAAATAGTTGTACCTTTGCATCAGAAAAAATAAGTTTTAGGTTTTTAGTTAGGTAATAGATTTTATTAGGTTTAGTTGTTAGGTAAAGTTAAGATTGTTGTTCATTGGTTTATTGGTTTTAGTTAAGGTAGTTAGAAAAGATTGTTTATTCAAGGACGACAGGTGTTAGTTAAGGTAAGAATAAGATTGTTTATTCAGTGACGACAAAAAACAGTACTGTTCCGCTCTGCGGAAGTTAAGTTTTGGGAAAAACAAAGGTACGAAATTCATGTAATTAAATAAAGGTGGCGATTCCTTCCGGGAGTCGCCATTTTTTTCGTTAACGCAATTAATAAGAGAAAAATATGTTATTCAAGAATAAGACAGATTATCTGATGGAGTCGATACGCGAGGGTAGGGCGATGGCTCGCAGCGAGAAACTCAATCTCATTGTGGGGTTGAGTATTCCATCCATGCTGGCACAGATTTCCACCGTGATGATGTTCTTCATCGATGCATCCATGGTGGGACATCTGGGTGCTGAGGCTTCGGCAAGCATCGGACTTATCGAGTCAACCAACTGGCTCATTGGCAGTTTGCTCAGTGCGGCAGCTACCGGTTTCTCGGTGCAGGTAGCTCATTTCATCGGAGCCAACGATTTCGTGAAGGCTCGCCAGGTATTCCGCCATGCCCTAATATGCGGTTTGGCGTTCAGCCTTTTAGTTACCCTGGTTTGTGTAGGAGTGCATTCCCATCTGCCTTATTGGCTGGGTGGCGGTGCAGATATAGCGGGCAATTCCTCGCGTTATTTTCTGATATACGGTTTGGCTTTGCCCTTCGTATTCCTGTATCATATCTCTGAGATGATGCTCAAGTCGGCAGGCAACATGCATACCCCGAGTGTGATGGCGGTGCTGATATGCATCTGCGATGTGGTGTTCAATTACCTCTTTATCTACGTCATGAAGATGGGCGTAGTGGGAGCTGCCTGCGGCACGGCGCTTGCCTATATCTGCATCTCGCTGCCCAATCTCTACCTCACGGCATGCCGTAACCGGATACTCAATCTGCGTCAGGACAAGGAACCTTTCCGATGGGTGAAGGAATACCTGCACCATGCCTGCAAGATCAGCATCCCGATAGCCATACAGAATGTCCTGATGAGCGGTGCGCAGATCGTGAGCACCATGATCGTGGCACCATTGGGCAATATCGCCATTGCTGCCCACTCGTTTGCCATCACAGCCGAGAGCCTCTGTTATATGCCGGGTTATGGTATCGGTGATGCCGCCACCACCCTGGTGGGTCAGACGCATGGTGCCGGGCGTACCGATCTCTGCCGCAATTTTGCCTATATGACGGTGGGATTGGGCATGTGCGTGATGGCATTGATGGGAGTGGTGATGTATGTCTTTGCCCCCGAGATGATAGGTGTGCTGTCGCCGGTAGAGAGCATCCGCGAGCTGGGCACTACCTGCCTTCGCATCGAGGCCTTTGCCGAGCCTTTCTTTGCAGCGAGTATCGTAACCTATTGTGTCTGCGTGGGAGCGGGCGATACCCGGAAGCCAGCCGCCATCAATCTGGGTACCATGTGGCTGGTGCGCCTCACCCTGGCTTACGCCCTTTCCAAGAGCTATGGCTTGGAGGGTGTCTGGATTGCGATGGCTACGGAGCTTACCCTCAGAGGCACGCTTTTCCTCATCCGACTTTACCGCGGTTCGTGGATGAAGAGCTTCCAATGTTAGTTTTACGTTAAGATTTGCAGGTATTGGGGAAGATAATCTTCCAAATGCTTGCAAATCTTTTTTATTTTGTGTAATTTTGCAAGCGGAATATTTGAAACAAGAAATTTTATAAATCAATAGCAGATGAAACTAAGAAAGATTTTTGCAGCGTTTCTGCTGTGTTTATCTGTGGGAAGTGCGATGGCACAGATGCCAGCCATTCCTGTGGACAAGAATGTGAAGATTGGTCATCTCGACAATGGATTGACTTACTACATTCGTCACAACAGTTATCCTGAGCATGTAGCCAGCTTCTACATTGCCCAGAAAGTGGGTTCTATCAATGAGAACGATGATCAGCGCGGTTTGGCTCACCTCCTTGAGCACCTCGCCTTCAACGGTACCGATCACTTCAAGGGTAACTCTCTCCAGGATTACCTGCAGAGCATCGGCGTGGAGTATGGTAGAAATCTCAATGCCTATACCAGCGTAGAGAAAACCGTATATTACTTCACCGATGTACCTACTACCCGCCCTACAGCCGTAGATTCATGCATGCTCATCCTCAAGGATTGGAGCAACGGTATCTCTCTTACCGAGGAAGCCATCAATGACGAGCGCGACGTGGTACACAATGAGTACCGTATGCGCATCGTGGGTCAGCAGCGCATGATAGAGCGCTCATTGCCAAAACTCTATCAGAACAACAAGTATGGTTACCGTTTCCCTATCGGATTGATGAGCGTCATCGACGGCTGCAAGCCAGAAACCCTGCGTGCTTACTACCGCAAGTGGTATCGCCCAGACAATCAGGCAATCATCATCGTGGGTGATGTAGATGTCAACCATATCGAGAGCAAGATCAAGGAGCTCTTCTCGGGCATCAAGGTGCCTGCCAATGCCGCTAAGATAGAGCCGGTGGAAGTAGCCGATAATGATACTGCTATCTACGTAATCGACAAGGACAAGGAGCAGCAGTATGATATCTTCAATATCTTCATGAAGCATCCAGCCATCCCTAATGCGATGAAGGGCGACATGAGCTATCTCATGAAGGGATACATGGACAATGTGGTTACCTCTATGCTGGGTGCACGCTATGCCGAGATTGCCCAGGAAGCTGACTGCCCATTCCTTCAGGCAGGTGCCGACGACGGCGACTTCCTGCTCTCTTCTACCAAGGGTGCCTTCAGTCTTATCGGTGTGGCTAAGCCAGGTAAGGTAAAGGAGGCTTATGCAGCCGTATTGCGCGAGGCAAAGCGCATGCACGACTTCGGATTCACCGCCACTGAGTATCAGCGTGCCAAGGAGGAGTTCCTGAGCCAGGTAGATAAGACGCTTGCCAACAAGGATAAGATGAAGAACGAGCAGTTTACCACCCAGTATGTGGATAACTTCATCTCCAACGAGCCAATCCCATCGGTAGAGGACGAGAGTCAGATCTACAAGATGGTAGTACCTCAGCTGCCATTGGAGGCCATCAATGCCTATGCCAAGCAGCTGGTTTGCCAGAGCGATACCAACCTGGTATCGATGGTGCTGATGCGCGAGGCAGAGGGTGCCGTTTATCCTACCGAGAAGGAGCTTGCCGATATCGTGAAGCAGGTGCGCTCTGAGAAGCTGGAGGCATACGTGGACAACGTGAAGCAGGAGCCGCTGATGGCTCAGTTGCCTAAGCCAGGCAAGATCAAGAAGACCGTAGAGAACAAGCAGCTGGGTTACAAGCAGCTTACCCTTTCCAACGGTGCCAAGGTGGTATTGAAGAAGACCGATTTCAAGGATAATGAGATTCTCTTCGCAGCCAGTGCCAAGGTGGGTTATTCTGCTCTTGAGAAGAGCGATTACCCTAGCATCACGCTGATGACCGAGGCTTGGGGTGCCAGCGGTTTGGGAGATTTTACAAGCACCGAGCTTGAAAAGGCGCTCGCAGGCAAGCAGGCAGGTGTAGGTTTCTCCATCAATCCTTACAGCCATGGCCTTTCCGGCAATTCTACTCCTAAGGACGTGGAGACCCTGATGCAGCTCATCTATCTCAAGATGACAGCATTGAACAAGGATGAGAAGTCGTTCAAGAATCTTCAGAATACCTTTGCCACTGTTCTTGCCAACCAGAGCAACAATCCTAACATGGTATATCAGGATTCATTGCAGAGCACCCTTTACCTGGGCAGCAAGATTGGCCGCATTCCTACTTCTGATGAGATCAACGCCATCAGCTACGATCGCCTGATGGCGCTTGCCAAGGAGTATTACGGCAATGCCAAGGACTTCACCTTCTACTTCGTGGGCAACTACGATGAGAAGACTCTCCTCCCGCTCATCGAGCAGTATATCGCCAGCTTGCCAAACAAGGGCTTCAAGCTGAAGAACAAGGAGATTCCATACGCCAAGGGCGAGGTGAAGAACAACTTTACCAAGGCGATGTCTAATCCTCAAACCCAGGCATCAGAGATATGGAGCACCAAGTTGCCATTCTCTATGCAGAACATGGTACTGGCAGATGTTACCTCCCGACTGCTGGAGATGCAGTATCTGCGCACCATCCGTGAGCAGTTGAGCGCAGCTTACCATGCAGGAGCCACCTTCGGCATGCTCCGCGATTTCGATGACAAGGCAGCCATCAGCATTACCGCCAATGCCGGCTTGAATCCGGAGAAGGCTGATACCGCCATCACCTATTTCTTCAAGGGTGTAGAAGAGGTAGAGAAGCAGGTAGATGCTGCCGACTTGCAGAAGGTGAAGGAGATTCTCCTGAAGCAGGCAGGTGTAGATGAGAAGAACAATGCCTACTGGCTCGGCGTTCTTGCCAACTATACAGGTCTTGGTTTCGATAACCATACCGGCTACAAGGAGTTCGTGAAGAACCTCCGTGGCGAACAGGTTTCCGACTTCCTCAAGAATGTACTCATGAAGAGCGGCAACCATGTCGAGGTAATCATGAAGGCTGAGAAGAGCAAGGAATAATATCCCCTCGCCGGGATATCATTCCGGTCAGCATAAAAATCCAAAAAGTCCCGTTGAACGATTTTACTCGCCAACGGGACTTTTTGCCTTTTTTCTCTTTGTGGTATCAAAGAGTCATTCTGAAAATAATCTTTTTACGTAATTTCCTTTCTCTCTTACGTAATTTTCCTCAAGAGCACTCTCTTGCGAAAGTTACCCTTAATCGTTCTTCTTCGCCTTAGAAGCAAGAGCCTCACGGCGATCGTTGAGAATCTCCTGGCACTTGTTCAATGCCATATTCTCGCTCATTGTGTTGACCTTAATTAAATCATTCATAACCTATTGTGATTTGTTAACGGTGCAAAGATAGGGCTTTCTTATCATATTCGGGTACACTTTTTGATAAATTTATGCTAATAATCGTTCTTTTTTGATGTACGTCAAAAAAATGAAACATTTATACCTTTTTCTGAACGATATTTGAACCTTTCGCCATCTCTTTCGTCTAAGAAAATAGCAAATAATGATGAAAAAAGCATTTTTTCTTTGTTATTTGCGGAAAAAGTGCGAACTTTGCAGCGAAAAAGGAAAATGCTGCATCATATAAGCAGGATGCATTTTTAAAACGAAAGTTACAATTTATAATAAATAGAAAGTAAAAAATGAAAAAGGTATTTTTAATGGCTGCCCTGGTGCTTGCCAGCACTTCCGGCAGCAATGTATGCGCAATGAATGAAGCTGTTCAGGAGGCTTCACTTTCAGAATTGATGCCTGTGAAGAAAACAACTAAAAAGACATCGAAGAAGAAAACAACTACCAAGAAAACAACAGCCAAGAAGACCACTTCTTCATCTACTGCAACATCTTCAGCTGCGGCATCTACTCCTACCACATCTACTTCTACTACCACCAATAGCGGTTATTCTGCAGGAAGCGTAGTGGCAGGCGTATTAGGCGGTTTGCTGGGTGGCGGCACTACTACCGGCAGCAGCTCTACCGGCAGCAGCATCATCAATGGCATTCTGAACAATGTGATAGGTTCTGCCACCTTCTCGCAGGCAGATCTCTGCGCCCATACCTGGAAGTACAGCAAGCCGGGTTGCGCCTTCACCTCAGAGAACCTGCTGGCAAAGGCTGGCGGCGAGATTGCTGCCAGCAAGATAGAGGAGGATCTGAGCAAGTACTACAGTAAGTTCGGCTTCAGTAAGAGCAATACCTACTTTACCTTCAAGACCGATGGCACCTTTGCTGCCAAGATCGACGGCAAGTCATGGAACGGCACCTATACCTTCGATGAGAAGACGCATGCCATCCAGCTGAAGGGTTTGCTGTTGAGTGCTTCGGGTTTTGCCACCCGCACTGCCAATGGCATCAGCCTGCTCTTCGAGCAGAAGAAGCTGCTCACCCTGGTCAAGACCCTGAGCAAGCTGAATCTTACCGGCAGCACTACGATGAGTGCCGTGAGCAGCATTGTGGATAACTACGATGGCGTGCGCATTGGCTTCGAGATGACGAAGTAAGATTGATTGCAATAAAAGATTTAAGATTTTAGAAGAACGAGTATTTCTTGTACTCTTAATTTAAAACTATATTCAGCACTTTTGAACCTATGTTCAGAAGTGCTGAACTTGTATTCCGCAGTGCTGAACTTAAGTTCAACACTGCGGAACATAATTTTCTTAGTGGATTACAAACATTTACACAGTGAAGAAACTAATATTTCCTAGTGAGATAAAAAAGTAGTATTCGAAGTTTCTATTTCACCTCAACCTGGAGAGGATTCTTCAATGCATCCAGGTAATCCTTGATGCGAATCTGCCATTCGGCATAGCTCCTTACATCATATTTGCTCCATGCAGCACCGAAGTAATAGCTGTACTTCTCCTGGTTCTTCAAACCACGCTTCAAGCCGAGAGCATGGCCGGTGGCACCATCGTGCTTCTTATCAAAGAGCTGGTAGTAGGTGTGGTCGATGCCTTCTGGGAAGAGTACACCCACGAAAACCTGCGAGTTGTTTACCTCTACGTTATCAGTAGGGTCGGCATAGCTTACGTAATCCTTGGCGAAGGTCTTCGTCTCCGTATCCTCCTCGTGGATTGGGAAACCGGTGGCGAAATCGGTAGGAGTGGTCAAGCCGTCATACCATACGGTCATCTTGTTGAAGTTGCTGCCCTTGTCGAGCGAGATGATGCGGTGCTCCACCACGTTCTTCATATCGCCTACGGTAGATGGGTTGTAAGTCAGTTCTACGGTGAAGCGGAGCGGACCGTTATCCAATATCCTGTAATCCTTATAGCAGTAAGGCAATACCTGGTTCTTGCCCACCATCAGGCTTGGTGCACCCAATCCCAGGGTAGCGCCCACACGATAAGGATCCAATCCGTTGCCATGGTCGAGATGGAAGGAGGTGAGGATATCTCTCACCTTGGCATCCATCTTATCGCCCTTGATATTTCCGTTCATATCCTTGATGTATCGCTCGTAAACCACGGTATCAGGAGTGTTCTTCACCCAGATGTCGGTGCCGAAGGAGCGCTCGCCGGTGCGCTGCAGGGCAGGACCATATACACGATAGGCGCATCTGTCGTTCTCCCATGCGATATCATCCTTTCTTATCTTATAGAGAGCACCGGTGGCATAAACCTTCTGCTGGTAAGGCTTGCCGATGCTCACGTAGTAAGTGGCTGAGCCGTGAGGACGCACGCTGGCATCTATGAGCAGAAGGCCATCGTGGGTAATCTGCGAACCAATCTGCTGTCCGCGCTTGTTCTTCACGATATAAGCTTCGCCCTTCTTGGGGGTGGCATTGCCCAGCTTCGCCTTCACCTCGCTCATATTGAGAGAGATAAGCTCCGTTCGGGGGGTGGAAGTTGGATTGCTGACCACGATGGTGGCTTGCTGAGCATGGCTGTAGCTAGAACCTGCCAGCGCCATGAGCATCATCAGGCTCCTGGCCGTGATGCTCTTCATTATTTTTCCATGAATCTTTTTCATTTTGATTTGTTTGTTTTATTTAATACGAATGAATAGTTGTTGATACTGAATAAAAAATTCTCGCAGCTTTTCTACGAAACTGCGAGAAATGTCTTTTATTCTTCTATAACGGAGATCTCCATGCTGATATCCTCCTTAGGGCGGTCACCACGCATGGTTTCGCAGTTCTGAATCTTCTCTACTACGTCAAGACCTTCCTCTACCTCACCGAAAACGGTGTATTGGTTGTCGAGGAATGGGGTTCCGCCCACCTCGGTGTAAGCCTTCTGCTGCTCCTCGGTAAACTTAGGGTAACCCTGCTCCTTGCAGCGCTTCTTGGTTTCATCCACCAGTTCATCCTGCAGCTTCATCAAGCCCTCACGGTCGCGGTTGCGGCGGAAGTTCATGATTTCATTATGGTGCTCCTTGGCAAGCTGGTTGAAGATGTTCTGCTCCATCTGCATGCCCATCTGCTTCTCCATCTGCTTCAGCTCGTTCTGCTTGTAGGTCTTTCCCCATACAATATAGAACTGGCTGCCGCTGCTCTCACGCTCAGGGTTCACCTCGTCGCCCAGACGGGCAGCGCTCAAGGCACCGCGCTTGTGGAAGAGCTGTGGATAAACAAACTCGGCAGGGATGGTGTAATCAGGTCCGCCCGTGCCCAGCATCTTGCCCTTTGGAGCGCCCTTGCTGTCAGGGTCGCCGCCCTGGATCATGAAATCCTTGATGACACGATGGAAGAGTGTGCCATCGAAATATCCCTCCTTTGCCAACTTCAAGAAGTTGTCACGATGCTGAGGAGTCTCGTCGTAGAGGCGCACCTTGATGTCGCCCTCTGAAGTCTTGATCAATACTTTAGCCATATTTCTTTTTTGTTTCTATCTTATTTATAATTCAATAAATCCTCGGAATCTCCTTCGGAATTCGATTCTAACATTTATTTTTCTTTGGAATTTTCCCATTCGTTCCACTCCTTCATAGCCTCCTGCCAGTCGGTTTGCTCACCGCTGGCGATGGCATCCTTCTGCTTCTCGGCTTCATCACGTGCCTTGTCTCTTGCACGTTTCGCCTTCATGGCTTCGATGGTGGCATCGTCGAGAATCTGGATGGCGCCACGCTTGATGGCATCCTGCAGTTCCTCCTCGCCGAAAGCCTTGCCCGGCTCATTGAAGTCAGAGATGTTGAATTCATAATCCACGCGAAGGTCGTGGCGTATCAATTTCTGTTGCAAACGGTTGCCGGCATTCTTCAGGCGCAGCAACTTTCCGATTTCCTTGATTTCTCCTGCTGAGTATTTGTTTCTTCCCATTAATTATTTATTAATATTATATTTCTTTCTTTTTCTTTCCTGCGTTTCAGCGTTTCACCTATATTTCCGTCTCTACTTCCACGCCTTCTTCTGGTTCACCTCTATCAATCTGTCGAATTCGAAATCCGCCTTGATCTTATCCAGTATTCGCTTCACGATGATGTTCATCACGCTTCCCTTGCTGTAGTTCGCCGTGCACATGAAGTTCACGCGCCCCTCCTTTACCAGCTGGCAAGCCATGGCCTCCTTCTGGGGCGTATCATATACGGCAATGGAATGGCCGCCGTGCTCCTTCACCATCTTCATGCAGGGCACATCGGTTTCTCCATCCCCGAAATAAATCATTCGCGGAAAAGGGATAGGGCGCTTGTTATCAGGAATATACTGGTTCACCCTGCTGTTGTCGCTCACCTGACGGATGCCCTTGTTGATCTTGAAGAGAAACTGCGTCTTCGTGGTATAATCCACGGCTACGGCTGGCCAGTAGGCGATGCCATCCTCATTATAGAGAAACGAGCAGGCATAGATGTTCTCGAATTCCTGAGCGATGGGTGTGCCCTCTATCATCTCCTTCAATCCCGAGGAGTTGATGTAGTGCTTGATCTCCAATCCGATGCTTGCACCATATTCGTTGATGAACGAGAACCATTGCCTTACGCCACGGAAGAGCTCCACATTCCTGCCGAAGCTCTGGAAGGATTCGCGGGTGAGGGAGATATGGTTTTTCTTCGCTTCATCCAGCATCATGTACATATAGGTAAGAATGCCGTTGGCATCCTTGCCCACGGCAAGCTTCCGGTTTTTATCCCAGAATTCCTCCTTCGTCTTTCCGGTTGCCTGGATGAATCCGAACTCCTGCATGTTGCCGGGAGATAATGTCCCGTCAAAATCATAAACCAGTGCTACCTGCGGTCTTTTCTTTGCCATATCCCGTTTCCTTTCCTTCTTTTACTAGAACTTGTCTTTTTCTTCTCTTGCTGGAACTTCCGCCCCTTCATAACCTGCAAATATACATATTTTTCTGCGATAAAGCCATAAGCAGATATATAAAAAAACATAAAGACACGAAAAAAGGCGTGTAAAACTCATTTTCAGAGCCTTACACGCCTTTGATCTTTATGCTAATCTAATAACTTCTCTATGATGAGAGAGATTACTTAACCTCCTCGAAGTCTGCATCCTGAACATCCTGAGCGCCATCGTTAGCACCCTGCTGTGCCTGCTGGCCACCCTGTGCACCCTGAGGACCTGCCTGCTGGCCGCCCTGGTACATCTGCTGAGAAGCTGCCTGCATTACGGTGTTCAAGTTGTTGATAGCTGAATCGATAGCTGCAACATCACCTGCCTTGTGAGCATCCTTCAACTGCTGCAATGCCTGCTCGATGCCTGGCTTCTTGTCTGCAGGAATCTTATCACCGTTATCCTTCAGGAAGTTCTCGGTGGTGAAGATCATGCTGTCTGCCTGGTTCATCTTGTCAATCTTCTCGCGCTCAGCCTTATCAGCAGCAGCGTTCTGCTCTGCCTCAGCCTTCATGCGGTTGATCTCGTCCTCGCTCAAGCCAGATGAAGCCTCGATGCGGATGCTCTGCTCCTTACCGGTAGCCTTATCCTTAGCTGATACGTTCAAGATACCGTTGGCATCGATATCGAAGGTAACCTCAATCTGAGGAACACCACGACGAGCTGGAGCGATACCTGTCAGGTTGAACTGACCGATGCTCTTGTTCTGAGCTGCCATTGGGCGCTCACCCTGCAATACGTGGATGGTAACCTCTGTCTGGTTATCAGCTGCTGTAGAGAATACCTCGCTCTTCTTGCAAGGGATAGTTGTATTAGCATCGATGAGCTTAGTCATCACACCACCCATAGTCTCGATACCGAGAGTCAATGGAGTAACGTCGAGCAATACGATGTCGCCAACACCCTCTTCCTTGTTCAGGATGGCACCCTGGATAGCTGCACCTACTGCTACTACCTCATCAGGGTTAACACCCTTAGAAGGCTCCTTGCCGAAGTAGTTCTTAACGAGTGTCTGAACGGCTGGGATACGGCTTGAACCACCAACCAGGATAACCTCGTCGATATCTGATGTAGAGAGCTTAGCGTCACGAACGGCATTCTGGCAAGGTACCAAGCAAGCCTGAATCAGGTTGTGAGCCAACTGCTCGAACTGTGCACGGGTCAAAGTCTTAACCAAGTGCTTTGGCATACCGTCAACGGCTGTGATGTATGGCAAGTTGATTTCGGTAGATGTAGAGCTTGACAACTCAATCTTAGCCTTCTCAGCTGCCTCCTTCAAACGCTGCATAGCCATAGGGTCCTTGCGGAGATCTACGCCTTCCTCTGCCTTGAAGCCATCAGCCAACCAGTTGATGATTACCTGGTCGAAGTCATCACCACCCAGGTGAGTATCACCATTGGTAGAAAGTACCTCGAATACGCCGCCACCGAACTCCAGGATAGAGATATCGAATGTACCACCACCCAAGTCGAATACGGCAATCTTCATATCCTTGTTAGCCTTGTCAACACCGTAAGCCAAAGCTGCGGCTGTAGGCTCATTTACGATACGCTGAACGTTCAAACCTGCAATCTGACCAGCCTCCTTAGTAGCCTGACGCTGTGAGTCAGAGAAGTAAGCAGG
>OIYQ01000868.1_pt1 | contig 11996 bp, 11 predicted proteins | sample 1588311 | NCBI WGS metagenome assembly OIYQ01 (sample SAMN03283244) | human gut metagenome | biome: human-associated habitat; material: feces | host: Homo sapiens | place: Peru | collected 2012
ATTATCGACATGGTAGAGACGGCAGAGAATGTATGGTCAGACTCCTGTGTCTGCGCCATGGTGGATAAGGACTTGAAAGGATAGAGTTCACTTGAAAAAGTATTCTCATTAAAAGTTTAACATACATTCGTTCTTCAAGCAACAGACGGGAATGACTGAGGAGGGAAAACGGAATATTTTGGCAGAAATGATTAAATTAATTATACTTTCATGCCACTTTTGCAGCATTTATTGCCAGTTCTGGCAAAAACCGTTCACTCCTGATATAAAAATTCACCTGGCACATAACTTGCTAATACCTAAGATGAAAGCGGAAGCCGAAAGGACAAGGGGAACGTTAAGAACCCTAAGCAATGGCATTTGAGGGTTTCTCGAAATCCTTGAGTCCTGAAAGCCGAAGCGTTCATTAAGAAAAAGGATAAATTAATAAACAATTAGAAATCCCGACAGAGCCGGAAGGTGAAGAGAGGACGAGAAAAATATAATTTGGAGGTTTTACATTATGTTGTTAGCTCGTAGAAATAACAGTGTTTCAAATTGGTTGAACAGTTGGTTTAATGACAACTTCTTTGATACCGAATTGATGCCACACATGAACGCCACAGCTCCTGCAGTCAACGTCAAGGAGGATGCTACAGCTTACACCATGGAGATTGCTGCACCTGGTTTGAAGAAGGATATGGTCAAGATGAACATCGACAAGGATGGCTATCTGAATGTATCTATCGAGAACAAGAACGAGAAGAAGGAGGAAAAGAAGGAAGAGCATTACCTGCGTCGTGAATTCTCTTACAGCAGCTACTCTCAGAGCTATGCTTTACCTGAGGATGCCAACCACGAGAAGATTTCTGCTGAGGTCAGCGATGGTGTCTTGAAGATTGAGATTCCTAAGGTAGCCAAGGAGGAGAAGAAAGACGATGTTAAGCACATTGAGGTAAAGTAATCACTCATAACGTGCTAAGCAGCTTTCTGGATGACATTTCATTGCACCCTAGAAAATAATTAAAACGGAGGGCTAGTCCTGGTAATGGGCTAGCCCTTTTTTTGTGCCGGTTCTCATATATATACATATATATAAGTGCCGGTTCCTCTATATCAATATCAAAAAACACCTATTTCAATACGAATACCTTCGTTTCATGGGCAGCTACACTACCCTTCCACTTGCTTGCCTTTCTGGCAATATCGCGATGCTGCCAGACATCTCTTACCGCATACTTGCCATTTAAGCCCAACTGCTTGAAATCTGCCTGTATGCTGATGGCTTTGTCGCTGCAGTTAAGAATGGCTACGGCATGGGTACCATTGGCCAAAGGACGAACATAAACCTGATAATCTGCCTGATTCACCTTGCGCTCTGCAGCCTTGCCCATCGGATCCTGATTGATGGCGATAATCTCCCTGTTCAGAAGAATGCGCTTGTCCTCAGGCGAAAGCTTTCGAAGGTCGTTGCTCAGTGCCAATACCGACGACATCATGCACCACATACTCATCTGAGTCTGATATTCCGTATAGTTGCACCCTACTCCACCCAAATCGCTGGATGGACCGCCCTTGCCGTTCAATCCCACTACCAGCATATCCATATCCGGCCACTGGCCGTGGCGCACATCCTTGGCAAGCGGTGCGGTGACGTTCACGATATCGAGGATACCCATTCCGCCCTGGTGAACAATATCCTTCCACATATCTCTTACATCATAGCTGGTTCGCCAGAGAGAACCGCCTACCTGCTCGCACCAATCTTCGCAGTTGCGCTGTCCCCACTCGCAGATACCGAGCACGATGTTTCTACCCGACTTGCTCAAAGCCTGGGCCATGGTACGATAGCGCTTCCGGGCTGTGGCGCTGTCCTCAGGAGCATGGCAGTAATCATATTTCAAATAATCAATGCCCCACGAAGCAAAGGTGCGGGCATCCTGCTCCTCAAAACCGTAACTGGCTGTCCATCCGCCGCAGGTAAGCAGAGCCGCATCAGAATAAATGCCCAGCTTCAAGCCCTTGGAGTGAACATAATCGGCAAGCGCCTTGATGCCATTCGAGTTTGTCAATTGTCACCGTGAAAGGAGTACCGAGCATAGAGGTGTTCTCTGAAACCTGATGCGGGAGATCCAATTCATCACATCTGCTGATTGTAATAGGTGCGCAAAGCACTCCACGCGCATGCTTGAGCATGAAATTCACCTTATCAGCATCTATTTTTTCAGCTGCGATGATAAGGTCACCCTCATTCTCACGATCTTCGTCATCTACCACGATTACGAACTTGCCTTCCTTGAAGTCTTTTATTGCATCTTCAACAGTACTTAGTCTTACGTCTTCCATATTCTAATTGATACCTTATTTAATATTAGTTACATTTCTTATTTTAATATAGCTTACCATTAAAGCCATATCTTTCACCTACTATTTCCTAACTTTGATGTCCTTTATGCGGTTAATGACATCATCATTGGTTTGTTTCACCACACGCAAGTCACGATACATACGCAAACGGAATCTCCACATTCTGAAGTAAAGTACCGTTCCCAATGGGATGATGATGGCAGCCATTATGTTGAGCCACTTGCGTTCAAACGGACGAGTATGAGCCTTGGTTGACAACACTGGATATTGGTTGATGTCATGCAGAATGTACTTGTTCTTTGTATTTGTCAAGTCATCTATCACTTTTTCCAGCTCTTCGTTGATACGTTCTATCTCATGATCTGGCTGATATTTGAAAAAGACATTGATGAAATTCGGCGCCCTCTTCAACTTATGTACCTTATTATATAATATAATGTCCTCATTGATAGTAGTCAACGACTGGGCATCTGCGGCGTAGTCTGGATCATGAATAATCACTTCCTTACCAAAGTAATGACGCTTCATGCGCAGTCCAAGTAACTTCATGAAAAACTCTTTGTACGCATCGATGTTGAACACAGCCGAATCATTGGTGGCTTTCCATGTCACGAAGATAGCTAGTGGAGCAAGTACAGCCGTCGAAAGGAGTCGGCCAAACCAAATTACTCACATACCACCTTGCCGGTCTCCTTGTATATAGTGATAACCTTTTCGGTGCTGTTTTTTTGAATCCAGATACGGCTGCAGTACTTGCCGTTAGCATCAGGCTTTTGTGCACCTGAGCTTCTGTCAAACTGAAGCACTATATTATCTGAGCCATTCAATTGTGTCTTGCCGGTATAATCATCATTCATGGAATAGTATACATCAATCCTGCTCTTTCCGATTTTACTTGGATCAGATTCCGTACCATTTATAGTCGTCTTATAATAGTAGGCACCATCTGATGCATCCTTATATATCTCAAGAACTGCGCTGTCCTTTCCCATAGTGGTGACTCTTGTTTTATTAATTATCGATTCAATATTTCTGGCACACTGCTTCACCTCAACACCCATGACCGAGCGAATGGATATAAGCTCTACGAGAGAAAAACCGCCATTATTCTTTTTTTCTTTTACAGACATATTGGATTCCTCCCTTGTATATATCGTCAAAATATGTCAAATATAAATATTTCGCAGCTGTTTTGTGCCTTGGAAACTACTTATTTTCTACTCCTTTGTCCAGTTCTGGTATGTAATGAGTGTAGCATAATCTATTTTTGTATCCGCCTCCTTCTTGTTTGAAAAAGAAGAAACATTACCCAGATAGTTGGCACCATCCATGAACACATCATACAGGTGCAGTGCATCGTCTGCATCACTTACCTTTTCAAGAAGCAATGCCTTAAATACCTCCTGTGTACCATTATCAATCTCGCACTGGTCTTTGTTTACGATTATCCTGCCCTTTGCAATTATGGTACCTGTAAAGTCAGCATTCAGTGTCACATCTCCCGTAGCTACAATAATATCCACATTGTGTGATTTGTCATTTGCATCATAGGTGTAGTTACCGTTTTTGACAATTGCCTGATACGTTTTTCCCTGATACTCAGTCTCAAATATATGTTTATTACCGGAATTTGGCACTATTTTCAGCAAATTGGTATTGTTAACTATATTTGTAAAAAGCGAAACACTTGCTGCATTTGTCGGTAAATCCGCATAATTCGTCAAAAGCTTTGAATTTAATGCAGTATATGTGCGCTGTAAGGCATCTGACTGTGCATCCATGTCTACACCATCAGCTATCCCCTTCAAAAGGCTTAAATTGCTGCCATCGTAGATGCTGTAATTGCCGGCAGTATAGATGCTTGCAGCCTCATTTACCTGTATGCTGTCAGTATAGAACTTAGTGTATCTATTGAGCTTGTCACTGTCTGCACCAAAATAGTCACTGTAATACTCAGCAGCCTTGTTCGTTGGCAGATTGACATAATAGTATACAAGTCCATCATCACTATTATCAGTAGAAGGAACAAAGACTTTCTTTATACACTTATCGATTGTCCTGCCCTCCGGCAGATATGCCGAGAGCGCCTTGCCTGTCTTTGTGCTGACCACATTGGCATTAACTTCAGTATACTTTGTCTGATCCTGTCCGGTTGCAGTAATATCCTTGTACTCCTTATAGGAGAGTGGATTCTTGTTGTAAAGTGATTTGGCATCCGCACCATCTCCATTTGTGCCTATACACTCAGGCGGCACAAGGTATGCTATCTGGTCACCCTTTACAGAGATTGACTCACCCATAGCCACATTGCTGTTTTGTGTACCCACACCACTTGAGTTTACAATAGCCTGTGTATTGATATATGCAGTTCCTGCTAACATAAGCTCCCTGATATTTGACATATCAAGAGATGCCTCCCTGCCGTTTATGATAATAGCAGAGCTATCGCCTGCGACAGGATTTTCCTTATCATCGCCTCCGTTGCCAAAGCCGACGTACTTCGCATTGTTATTCTTATTATTCTTGCCAAGTGTGACCTTTGAGCCTGTACCCTTTAAGGTCATGTCATCTGCCACATATGTCATGCCATCCAGCTTGACCGTTGCACCATTTACATTTATGTTGCTTGTCCACAGCTGGCACTGTGAATCAACAGAAAGTGTACTATTATTGTGTACCCCCGCCATGTTCTTTTTTATCGTAGCAGTATCTTTTCCGGCAAAGTCTCCCACCTCTATATCGCCCTCTGCAATCATATAGCTGGTATCCTTTACGTCAAGTGTGGCATTGTTTGGAATAATAACACTCGTAGTAGAAGTTCCTGTGTCTGCCGCATTTTCACAGCCGGCATAGAGATTGCCGGATAGATTTACTTTATTAAGTCCTGATGTAATTTTCAGTCCTTCATTTCCTACAAGAGAATACGTAAAAAGCTCCGGAACTCCTCCCGATGCTGTAAAGCTCATGGATGGAACTCCCAGAGAAATATCTGTCTCTATTATTGATTTAAATCCCTTTTCATCGGTATACTCTACCCTTAGTCCATTCAGCACGACACGATTTTGGTACACCTTGAGCTGTCCATTGCCGTTTACATCGGCATTTGTCGATTTGATAATAGCATGTGGCTGATTGTCTTTTTTCTCGAGAAGCTTCGGGTCTACATATTGTATGAGCTTTCCCCTATTAAAGGTCATACCTGTGCTGTCATACTCCAGACTGGTCTTTAAGCTCTTCAGATACTCCTGCGCAAAGCTGCTCTGTCTGCCTGCCTCATTTATGCTGCTGTCAGAGTAATTCTCCATAACCTTGGTATATCCTGCTGAGTAAGCCTTGGAAATATCTCCCTGCAGACCTGTGCATATCTGATCCAGCACACCCTCTGCCGAGTAAAAGTTATCTGTATTTTTTTTATCCGTCACCTTCATCTGGAGGTTCATAAGCGCTATCCACAGCACAGTCACAGCTAAAACAGCCACTATAGCCATTGCAACTACAACCATCACAAAGGAAGCACCACGGTTATCATTACGCTTCATAATTAATACCCCATGCTTCCGGTCATCGTAACAACCGGGTCTTTATCATTAAATATATCATCCAGTGAAGCCTTGCTCTCGTATACAGCCACCTTCACATCATACAGCCTTTCAGATGCATTGCTTTTTGTCAGATTCTTTATATCGACAATTGCCTTTACATCATTCTGAATTACATTGTTATTAAAGCCATATATAGCTTGATCGGGCTGTAGTGGATTATCCGGTGCTCCCATATTTACATTCAGATTGGTGGCTATATGAGTATAAGCATGACCTGTACGATTTCCCGGCTCACTTACCTTCACATATGCCTTATATGTACTCTCCTTCGTGCTCAACTCTGACTGATCCGATATAGTCTTTTGCTTTACAATATTTACCGTGCAGTCCAGCTTGCCCTTATTATTGATTATAATGACATCGTTGCAGGTATTGTAAAGTGCTCCTGTAGATGTGTACCATGGATTGTAAAACAGATAGACATTTCTCAGATTATGGTTCACAGTATCTGAAGAATTGTCGTAAATCACCATGGTATAATCATCCTTCAGTGCACTATTCGGATCCGGAAAAGTCTTTCTTACTCCATTCTTATTGATAGAATACGAATACGACACCGTCACCTTGGTAGCCTTATTGCTCGCAGCTCCATACTTTTCTATATCTATGGTGATAGTTCTTTTGATATCCTCCTGAGTGATGCCGCCTACACCCGGCATATTATTAAATGCAGCTATAATATTTGTAGCAGAATACTTGTCTGCACTCATGCAGTCAAAGTTTGCATCCATGGCCGACATATCCGCTACCTCGTCCATGTTGTACTTTTTAACCTTATTGTCCGACTCTGCGTCCGATTTTGCATCCACTGTCACAAGAGCATTGTATTTCTTTGTGCCTGACTGCACGCCTGACATATAAAAATAATACTTGTGCGCATCCGACTCCCTGAAATTCCAAAGCGATGTATCGATTATTTTGGCTGATGCATCAGTCTTGTGAATACAGCTAGTAATGACATCATCCTTGTTTACAATCTCAGCACTGATATCCTCAAGCCTCTTTACATTATCAAACTTGCCCGACTTCTTAAGAAGCTCACATGCACTGCTTCCATCTGATATATTAAAGCCGTCCGCCACATCAAAGCCCTCCGACGGATAGTTAAACTGATACGCCAGTGTCTTCATGGAGTTCTTCTCAATACCCTCCATAATGTTGGTCGCCAGATGTGTGGCATTCATCTCGTTTTTAGCCTTCACATTGGTCTTTGTAGCTGTGACAAATGCATTCAAAAAAGGAAGCACGATTATTGCGAGAATAGCAATCGACACAATAATCTCCACAAGTGTTACTCCTCGATCATCGTTTTTTAGCTTTCTCAAATCTGCTTCCTCCCCTCTTGTATTTTGTTATCTCATAACTCAATAATCTAACATTTGATATTTATCACTTACGGTCTCAATAACCCGGTAATCTAATAATCTAATATTATAATAATCCGTTAGTTTGTTGTACCAAACAGATTATTTGTACCATGTGGTACTGCAGGTATGTATGGTGCCTCATATGGCTTATCAAGTCCATACAGGAAATATGAATCCACAAGCATCTCACCTGTCAGCTTGCCTGTCGAATCATCAAAGCTCACATTAAGTGTGCTGATGGTCTTCTTCTGTGATGAACCAATCACCTCGCCGAGCATAGCCTTAAGCCCATGATACTCTGTCTTGAATGCCATAACTGTGCTGACATCATAAAGCTGATAGCCTGTAACCGTAGACTTTGCAGAGCTTGATGATGTGCTGCCACCAGCTGCACTGCCGTCGCCTGTCTGTGACTGTGAGCTGTTGCCATCAGCGGTCTGAGAGCTCTGCGAATTGTCTGCATTACTGCTGTCCGTTGTACTACTGTCAGTAGAGCTACTGTCCGTTGTGCTGCCGGACGAAGAATCTGTGCCGGCATCGCCGGTCGGATTATTCACATCAATAGCAGTCGGTGAGCCGACTGTAAGCTCTGTAATATTTGTATTGGTAGATTTCTCTATAGCAACTGCGTCCATGATGCCGTTTTCTATCTGTAAATATGAAGGAAAATTGTCATACACCTGTTGCATGGCATCAGACATTTCCTTTGTCTTATTTGTGTAATCGTCAGCCTTTGCCGCAAGGGCTGAAAGCTGATTGTACTGTGATTTCAGATTCATATTTTCGCTCTTGAGTGAATCCCTCTTATTGGACTGCGGCATAAAAATCAAAAAAAATGTCAGTGCTAAAATGGCAACACCCGCTAATATAATAAGTAACTTTTTATCTCTCGTTGACATCCTAACACCCCCTACTGATTTGTACTGTCTGTATCTGATGATGAATTACTATCCGTCTGTGCCTGTGATGACGCATCCCCTGACGTATCAGATGACTCACCGCCTGTGCCATCCCCCGATTCAGAGGCAGCACTGTCATTGGCCTTTACATATGTGCAATCTACTGTGAACTGAACCTTTGAAGCACCGGTCTCATCAACCTCCTCTGTGATGGTTGACACATTGGATACCATGATACTCTCAAATGTACGAAGCTGTGCAATCACATCAGCCGCTATATCCTTGCTGCCAGTCTTGATGGTCATCGAAACACCATCTGTCGTAACAGACATATTCACAAGCTTGGCCTCTGACGGAAGCTTCTGCTCCAGCTCATCCACGAAGCCCGTTATCTCATCATTCTTGTTGGATGAGGCACTCTCAAGAAGCTTAGTCCAGTCATAGTCCTTCTTGGTCTGGTTGTACACATCATATATATTCTGTGCATATGATAAATCAGAAATACGTGCTTTAAGCGTCATATTGTCTGAAGTTAAAACAAGATTTGAAAAAATGCTATATGCCGTAATACCAACTGCAACTACCACACACAATCCAAAAATGAGAAGCTGCACCGCAAAAGAAACAGGCTTTTCGGCTTCCTCCCCTGCCGGAACCGGAAGAGGCTTCCCATCTGGGCCAACAGGTGGATTTCCCTGCATGCCTGCCTGTGCACCACCGGGTGGCATAGCGCCTGCAGCTGTTCCTGCCATAAGAGGAGCACCGATTCCCTTGTTTTTCTTACTGTCAAGTATATCAAGCGGGTTCAGTGAACATCCGACACAGTTGAAATACTCTGCAAGCTTTGCCTCTGCGAGATTTATGCTCTTTGCCACATGTATGCCGTCAAACTGCTGGAGCGGAACCACCTTGACATTCAGCTCATTGGTCAAAAGCTTTGAGAGTCCGCTGAAATCAGCACCTAAGCCAATAAGGAAAATTCTCTCGATAGGAGTATCTGAGTTTCTCGACTGATAGTAGTCTATTACTCGTCCGAGACTGCTTATCAGATTGGAAAGTGCATACGACACATTCAGACGAAGCTTCTTAAAGCGCTCCGAATCAATCTCATGCCCCATAGGATCCATGCCGCCACCCGCCGGCTCATCCGGTACTGTGCCATCAGGCCTTATTGCAAGGCAGGTCTTTCTGCGTGCCACATCAACTGCATCGGTAAATGACAGATACTCTCCGAAAAGCTCACTATCCTGAATCTCCTCTATAGCATCAGCAAGTCCATAGTTGACATTACGCTGCAGCTTTACCATGCTTCCATCCATTACAGTCAGTGTGGTAGAAACCTCATCCACCTTGACAGTCACCTTCACATCTCCGGGAATCTCTCTTCTCATGAGCTGCTTGATGGCATTTCCACTATAGTCAAGTGCTACAAGTTGCAGCCTGCAATCAGCTGCAAGAGCACCATACGACAAAATAAGATCATTAGGCACAGCAATAACCGAAAGACGTAATTTCTTTTCTTCCGGTCTGTCAATCTTTTCTATAATCTGATGTACCAGCTTGTACTGGCTCAAATCCACCGGAAAATAATCCGATGCATTCATTGCAATCATTTCCTTAAGCTGTTTTTCCTTAACAAGTGGAAGCTCAATATCTCTGCTTGCTATACGCGCTGAATTTAAAACAAAAACAGCTTTTTTGGTGGAAATCTTCTTTTCCTTCAGCTTACTGTATAAGATAGAACGAAACATCCCATCCGGCTGTACCACTCCATCATTAATCATCCCCGGTGGTGTCGGAAATCCGAACATATTGTAAATCTTGGGATTTTTTGCTTTGTAATCAATCTCAACTACTCTGGTAAGGTTCTCCCCTATTTCAATGCCGAGTACCCTGTTTGCCATAACCTAATCCTCCATGTTTATCTTTGTTTTACACTGTATACGTCTGTAAAACTTTCGTAACTGTACTGAACAGTTACAAACTTTCTATATAAATTTCGGTATATCTGTGCTTTACTCTGCTTTTATCTCACCGTAAGTCATATCGCCTGCGTTTGTGTCAAGTACGCTTTATTATAACACACTTTTCAAAAGCCTGCGAGTGTCAAATATGCCGTTATCATTTTCTCACCCCATAGCATCGAAATAAATATTCCGGCTGCCAAGTATGGTCCCATTGCAAGCCTGTTGCCTGCGTTTGTTACTTTCATACGAATCAGATGTATCACGGAACCGATGATGCATCCTAAGAAAAATGCTAATGTAATATTCTGCCAGCCTATCGCAAGGCCTGCACATGCCATGAGCTTGACGTCTCCGCCACCTATGGCTCTTCCTCCACTTACAAGAAGAAGGATTTCAAGAAATAAACTGACACAAAAGAATCCTATCACATATTCAGACCAGTTATCATGGTCTAAAAACACATGCAGGATTCCAAGTACCAGTATAAATATATTGATTCCGAATGGAATTTCATATGTTCTCCAGTCTATCACACTCAGAACTATGAGTGCAGATGTAAGAAAGCAGTAGATGATACTCGTAAGCTCAAGTCCATTTACTGCAAAAACTACTATGTATAATATACCGTTTAACGCCTCAATAATAGGGTATTGAGGTGATATCGGTTCTTTGCACTTGCGGCATCTGCCACGAAGAAACAGCCAGCTGAAAACCGGCACCATATCGTACCACGCAAGCTGATACCCGCATCTCATGCAGTGGGATCTTTCGGTCACCACTGTCTCATGCTGCGGTATGCGGTAGATACAGACATTTAGGAAGCTGCCTATAACTATACCGAATGCAAATATTAAGATGTAGATGGGTATCAGTTCTGTGGTCATGGTTGGTGGTCCTTAAAAAACATCTTCTAAATTTTTATTTAGGTGAAATCTGTGAGCTTCCATCATCACCTGTTGTGTAATAATTAGTTTTATCAGCCTGATATGCCACTTTATATAAGACTTTTCCATCAGCTGGTGTATACTCAATTGTAATATTACTCCAATTTTTACCTTTCAGTTTAGTAGCCTTTAGTCCAGCGTCAGTCAAAGCACTTGTTGTCTGTGAATCAGCGGCAGCAACCGATGCTTCTGCAGCACTAGTTAATACTACAGTTACTTTGTCTGGATATGTTTCTTTATCTGAATAATATGTCTTAATAGCAGTTGCAATGCTATCAGCATTCTGGATATCTGTAGCCTCTCTTGACTTCTCAACATACTTGATAAGCTGTGGAGCAAGCACACCTACAAGTACTGCCATGATGGCGATTACAACAATAAGCTCTACGAGAGAGAAACCTTTGTTGTTCTTCTGTTTCTTTCCTAACTTTTTAAATACATTCTTTACCATAGTTCTTTTCTCCTTTTCATTATAACATGGTTTTTTGTGCAAAGAGCTGTGCCCTATCAGCATCTCTTTGGTTTGTATGCGCTCATTGTACCATAAATCAAAGCATAATGCAAGTTGTTTTCTAGTACAATAGTATCATTGTTGTATAATTTTTTTCGCCTTTTTTAGCAATTTTGACCAAATTTTAACCGATTTATTGCATTTAAATCATATTTTTTCAAAAAAATTATATTTCAGGCTATATTTTGGCACAGTGTGAGGGGCTTCATTCCATGTGCCCGGCTTGTGCACACTCTCTCTCGTGAGCGAATAGCGGAGCTGCCTAGATACTGTTGAATTATGCACACTATACACAGAAATGAGCTCCCACGGATGGGAGCTCAAGGAGAACCGCGCCACGGACGGCGCGTTTCGACGGTT
>OIYQ01000870.1_pt1 | contig 11984 bp, 5 predicted proteins | sample 1588311 | NCBI WGS metagenome assembly OIYQ01 (sample SAMN03283244) | human gut metagenome | biome: human-associated habitat; material: feces | host: Homo sapiens | place: Peru | collected 2012
AAATATAATAATATAATTTTCCTATCAAATCAAAATTATTATTATTTATGTTTTTAGGATTATTAGGTTTAACATATACATAATCACTATCAAATTCTACCACTTCCAACATTGGTAAAGATCTTTTTTCCGTCTTTCGTAAAGGTATAAAATAATTATTTTCATCAATTTCTTTACACTCATCTAGACCTTTAGAAATTAAACACCTATTAATTTGGACACAATTATTTTTAAATGATAAATTAACATTTGCAATATTTTCAGTGATTTCATCAAACATTATTTTTTTCTTTCCACATACAGCAAATATCAAAACATTTAATGCTGCTGATAAAATAGGACTTTTTTCGCTATCATTATACAGTTTATTTGATAGCACTTCTACTTCTGTTTCATTTACAATATCCATAAACTAATTTAATTGTTCCTTCCAATAAATAGAATTTAAATAAATATCTGTCAATTCTTGATATACTATATTATCCAATACAGAAAGATCTTTATATTTATCGATAACATCAAAAAGACTTTTCAATAAAGATTTATCTTTAATAATATTTTTTATATAGTCATCGAATGAGTAATTATTTTGATTTGATTGCATATACAAATCATACATTTTTTTTAAAAATATCACATATTTATTTTGGTATAATCTGCAAACTTGTTCTCCTGTAACATAGTAATCACAAACAAAATTCTTATTTATATAGTTTGGACTTACTGATATCAATCCTGTATCAAATGCCTGTATTATAATATAATACAGTTTAGAATCGTTTATCAAATTCAACCAAATACTAGGCAATCCTTTTTGTTTCTTTACTTTTCCTTGAAGAACAGCATTATTAAATGTCTTGTCTTCTTCTTCATTTATCGAACATATAAAATCAATAAACGGAAATTCATTAACATTTGACTCTAAATACTTTATATACTGTCCAACATAAACATCGTCATTGTTTTTATCATAATATTTTCTTATATCACTTAAATTACTATCATTTATATGAGATTTGTAAATATCAACAACATTTTTATTTGTATTTTGAATAATTTTTTCTAATTCTTCACCAAATCCATTATAAAAGCTATAATTGATTTGGTCATAATTTAATTGCCATTGACAATTATCATGAAACAAATCTATTTCATCATTGATGTTTTTTAAAAGAAAAAGATTATAATATGCTTCAATAGCTCTGTATTTTGTATCATAAGAATCCACGTCATTAATAAAACTATTACTAAATAAGCAATTACAAATTCTATCAATTTCAACATCTGAATATCCATAAAGAAAACTATAAGGTGTAATTATGCATTCACTAGTTAAAAGATTATAATATACCCTAATGCAAGAAAAATGGCTATTATTATCATTAAACTTAAATACATATGCTTTAATATTATTTCTAATAACTTTACTGATTTCATTATCATTATTGCATTCGTTCAAAGATAAATCAATCTTTTTATATTCATCTGAACATTTTTGTAGTTTCTCAATCAAGTTTGAAAAAACGTCTTCATAAACATCGCATGTATACGAATAAACATAAGATGTATAAGATGTAGATGTCAGCAACAAAGTTGCGACAATCTTATTTGACAATAATTTCCAATCTTTATCCTTTGTTTTTTTGTACGAATCGAAACTAATACCATGTATTTCTGCTTCTATTGAAAATGTTGAATAAAAACTTTCATTAAATACTCTTACTGTAATACTTGACGGATTAAATTTTTCAATACTATCAATTACAGATTTCAATGCTCTACCGTGAATTAGTATATCATCAACGACAACACATTTTTTTCCTTTCATTTGGTTCGATTTTTCAAAAGAAGAACCATTATTCATTGAATTATAAATGAATATTGCCTTATCCGTGATAAAATTTTTATTTTTATATTCATTTTTTTCAAATACTTCATTTAAAAATAAATAGAATAATAAATGACATCTTCTTGTTGTAAAAACATATAAATCTGCATCAATTGATAATACTTCATCTTTAAAGAAATTATATAACTCATTGTATTCAACATCACCTAAAACATATCTTATTATTTTTGACTTTTTCAAATTATCACCTATATTATCGAAAATTATTTTTTCGAATTCCCTTCTAAAAACAATGTGGAATATTTATGATATTATTTTATGAAATTCATGATCTTTTTGATAACTCAATACATTATGACCAACCACAAAATTTTCTTCTTTTATATCAGTATTATCATTTCTTATTAAATATACCCTTGAAAAGTGATTTGTTTGAGCCTTTTTTTCACGGTTTTTATAAAAATCATTTATCCATTTTGTTTTAAAATACACTTTGTTATTTTTCACTTTATAATTAAATTGTAGTATTAGCATGTGAGAATCAAAATACAAATACTTATTCTTATACAATATGTCTCTAAATGTATTATTATTCGATTCAAAATTAATTGTGAATTTCAACTTGTCGTTATCAATTTCCGTCTGCATCTCATCTTCATTCACAGAAATTGGTATTTTAATCATGAATCGTTCTACAGATTCATTGATATGATCTTCTTTAAATGTATCATTTGAAAAAAACACATATTGATCTAAGCAAAAATACAATTCAAAATTCATAAATACGACACTATTATAATCATTAAGATGCGGATTTTCATCAATTAATGTTATCGTTGAATGAGTTTTTTCTAACTCTTTTTGCCAGCCACTAATTACTACATCGTTAACCATAAATGTGCCATTTCTGCTAGAGATTTTATCGTCATAAAAAACAAACAGCGAAAAACCAATTGCAAACACATCCAATAACGCAGACAATAAAACTCCAATGTAACTAAGCCAATATTCAAACCACACATCTCCTGTAAATGGTGGATTTGGCATATGTGAAGTATTGCCAATCACATATCCAAAAACAATAGGAATTCCAACCAATAATAAAATTATAAAAACGATTATCAAAATACATTTTAATTTTTTCATAGTAGCTTTCTTCATCATTTTCAAAGTGTTGCATTTTTGTTTTTCATCGCTGCTTATATCATAAATATAACATCTTTCATTTCGCAAATGCAAGTTAATAATATATAATTTTAATATTATATATTATATATCATCAGGATTGTATTGTCAACATGCCACATACAGTATATTGTCAAGCGGTTTTTCAACAAATACGCAATATTTAGGGCAACTATATAGTCATTTCATCTACAATTTCTGTCATAATTTACATGTTTATAGTATATATTCTTTAATATTTCATCAACAATCTCCTCATTCCCAACATCAAGATTAAGTTGAGTATTGAGTTCATCAAGTCTGGCGGATTTTTGTTTGAGTTCATTTTCAAAAGCAAAAGGTTTTTCTACCTCTGCCTTTGCATTTTCAAGCTGAAGAATAGTGTTTTCAAGTTCGGTTTTGCACATTGCAAGCCTGCTTGGCATATCCTTAATGGCATTATCTATCCTGACAATATTGCCGTTAGCATCGGTACCTAAATCAACGCTGTGACTGATTTTGCCTTTAAGAATAAACCTGTAAATTCTTGAAAATGAATCAAAACAAATTTCGGTTTTGAAACCTCTGTACTCACCAAGGTTAATTGTATCTGCCGATGAATTGATTGCTTTGCAGGCATTTATGATTGCCAAACCGGCTTTTGACTTTTCAAAATAAGGAACACCCAAGACTATCATACCGCAAAAGGTCTCTGTCTTTGGGTGTTCTTTTGCCATTTGTAGGTCTTTTTCAAGTCCACTGATTTGTGAATTGTATTTAGCAATTTGTGCCGGATATATCTTTAATATAGCATCTTCCAAATTGAATTTTTGGCTTAGGTAAGCACTCTTTAAAACTTTAAGTTCATTTACTTTTAAATCCAAGTCCATTTTTTCTTTTATTAGTGGATTACCCGTTGCAAGCATTTTTATTTCGGCATAAGAAAGAGCAGTTTCGTCAATATCATCTGCCGAACGGGCAGGAGATTTACTTGTCATAATTTGCGATGCAAATTTTTGTTTACCTTCAACAAGTTGATAAAGGTATGCGTCAAAGGTTTGCTCTGTTACATAACGGTAAATTTCTACTTTTAAGTTTTCATTACCTTGACGAACAATTCTGCCGAGCCTTTGCTCCAAATCACTTGGACGCCATGGACAATCTAAATCATGTAAAGCAATAAGTTTTGTTTGACAGTTTGTACCTGCACCCATTTTTGATGTTGAACCAAGCAATACTCTGACATCACCCTTGCGTACTTTTTTGAAAAGTTCTTGCTTTTTAACCTCGGTGTCTGCCTCATGTATAAACTTAACCTCGTCTTCGGGTATACCCTTGGCAATTAACTTTTTTCGTATATCTGTATAAACAGAAAACTCATTGTTGCCTTTGGGAGTTGATAAATCACAGAAAAGAAGTTGTGCTGATTTGTTAGGCGTACTTTCTTTCCAAATGTTGTATACATTATCAACGCAGGCATTTACCTTGCTGTTTTCAAAATCAGGCAGCATTGGGTTTAATAAGCGTTGGTCAAGTGCAAGCTTTCTGCCGTCATTGGTAATCTTAAGCATATTATCCTGCGTTGGATCAACAGCACCACTACGGACTTTTTCTGCTCTTTCGGATAATGATTCCACCATTTCCTTTTGAAGTTCTGAGGGCTTAACTGCAATGTTGTTAAAGTGTGCATTAGGTACAGGAAGGCTTAACATATCGGCTGTTTGTATATCTGCAACCTCCTTGAACATTGACATAAGCTCAGGTAGGTTATAGAAATGAGCAAACCTTGTGCGTGCCTTGTATCCTGTGCCTTCAGGCGTTAATTCAACTGCTGTAACAGTTTGACCGAAAGTTGATGCCCAACTATCAAAGTGTTGCAAGTTCATTGAACGAAGCGTATTATATTGCAAATATCTTTGAATGGTATATAACTCAACCATTGAATTGGATATAGGTGTACCTGTTGCAAAAATTACACCTCGACCTCCCGTGATTTCATCAAGATACTGAGTTTTCATAAAAAGATCAGAGGATTTTTGTGCTTCTGTCTGTGCTATACCACCTACATTCGTCATCTTTGTATAAAGATATAAATTTTTGTAATAATGGCTTTCATCAACAAATATACGGTCAACGCCCAATTCTTCAAAGGTGACAACATCGTCTTTTCTGCATTGGTCATTAAGTTTTTTTAGCTTTGCTTCAATAGATTTCTTTGATTTTTCAAGCTGTTTAATTGAAAAGCGTTCGCCGTTTTCGCTTTTAACCTGTGCAATGCCTTCAATAAGTTCATCTATCTGTCTTTGTAAAATATCCCTTTGTCTTTCAATAGACATTGGGATTTTTTCAAATTGAGAATGACCAATGATAACAGCGTCATAATCACCTGTAGCAATTCTGCCGCAAAACTTTTTACGGTTCTTTGTTTCAAAATCTTTCTTTGTTGCAACAAGAATATTGGCCGCCGGATAAAGTTGAAGATATTCTGACGCCCACTGCTCTGTTAAATGATTAGGCACAACAAAAAGAGATTTGTTACAAAGTCCGAGCCTTTTGCTCTCTTGTGCAGCTGCAACCATTTCAAATGTTTTGCCTGCACCTACAGTATGAGCAAGAAGAGTATTACCGCCATACATTATGTGTGCGATTGCATTTATTTGATGAGGTCTTAATTTGATTTCGGGATTCATACCGTAAAAATTGATATGTGAACCGTCATACTCACGAGGACGAATAGAATTAAATCTTTCGTTATATATCTTACAAAGTTCTTCTCTGCGTTCGGGTGATTTCCATATCCATTCTTCAAAAGCTTGTTCAATTAACTTCTGTTTTGCCTGTGCAACGGAAGTTTCCTTTTTATTGAGCACAGCCTTTCTTTTACCGTCTTCTTCAAAATAGTCAAAAACCTTAACGGCTTTCTGATTAAGCGTGCTTTCAATTATATTATAGGCATTTGCTCTCACAGAACCATATGTGTTTTTCGCTTTAACATTGCCTTTATCATAACTTTTACCCTCTATGTTCCATTCACCCGTGTATTCAAAATAATGCACCTTGATAAGAGGTCTTGTATATTGCGACGGCTCAAGTAATTCAAAAACAAATTCCTGTATATATTTGTTTGGTATCCAAGTAGCACCAAGGCGAACAGAAATTTCACTTGCTGTTAAATCTTTAGGTTGGACCTTTTCAAGATATTTAACATTGATGGTATAAAGTTCAGGATAAATTTCGGCATTTTCTTTTGCAGTGTGCAATTTTTCTCGCACATTGCCGGAAAGATACTCATCTGCAGGCAGATATTTAGGCTCGTTGCTGTTTGGAGAATATATGGGATTGAGAAATATAACACCTTGCAAATCTGAATATATTTCATCTTCGATTTTACCGGTAAGCAATTTTATATATTCAATATCAATTTTTGCCCGTTCACCCATAGATACGGCAAGTGCTTCCGAAGGAGTATCAACCTCTGTTACGGGAATATGAGGTTTAATAGTCCTCTTGGTAAACATATCTGCTTTGCGTTCAAGAGTGCCGTTTTCTCCGAGTATTTCAAGAGCAGATATAAGATGATATGAAGCGTCCTCGCCGAATGCCGACTTGTTTGCTCTGCTGTTTATTAAGCCGTACTTTGCCGTAAACTTATCGTACAGTTCATTAAGATTTTTCTGTTCTGCAAGTATGTCTTCTTCAGGATAATCATCGGTTTGAAGTTCAATGAGTTTTCGGGTGCTGTCCCTAATGGAAATTATACCTTTGATTCTGTTCTCGGCAGTAGCGGATACATCAACAGGCGTCATTCTTGAATTTTCTCTAAAGTATATCTTTCCGTCTACAACAGTATATGAAAAGTTACGAACATCAGGTAATGCAGGAATAGATAAATCTTCTTCAAATTCATCACCGATTTGCACCTCTGTAATCTGTCCCTGAATATTCTTAACAGCCACATCAAGCAGTTCTTCAAGAGCTCTATCCTCATAAGGAATACAGGTTGATTCCGGACCGAAGCGACCCGAAACCATTTCCATATTACCGAGTACCATATCGGGATTATCGACAAAGTATTTATTCATTCTGATACCGTCTTCGGTATTATCAAGCTGTACCCAATTAGGCTCAATATCAAGCACTCTGTCACGCTTTTGAAGAACAAGAATATCCGATACTACCTCTGTACCTGCATTGCCCTTAAAAGTATCGTTAGGAAGTCTTATTGCACCGAGAAGGTCTGCTCTTTGAGCAATATATCTCCTGATATTGCTGTTTTCTTTATCCATAGTACCTTTGGAGGTAATGAGTATCATTATGCCGCCTGTTCTAACCTTATCAAGTGACTTCATAAAGAAGTAATCGTGAATAAGAGGGTTGTGCTTATCGTATTTCTTGTCAGATACTTTGAAATCGCCAAAAGGTACATTGGTAGTTACAAGGTCATAGAAGTTATCGGGTAAGTCTACCTTTTCATATCCGTTATTAACAATGCTTGCATTTTGGTAAAGCTGTTGTGCAATAGCTGCCGAAACAGAGTCAAGTTCAATACCGTAAACCTTGCTGTCAGCCATACTCTTTGGTTTTATACCGATAAAATTACCGATACCGCAAGATGGCTCAAGAATATTGCCTTGCTTGAATCCAAGATTTTCAGCAATATCATAACAAGCCTTAACTACTTCTTGAGGAGTATAAAAAGCGGTTAATGTGCTTTCTCTTGCAGCATTGTATTCTTCGGGCGATAAGACAGATATGAGTTCCTTATATTCATTTGCCCAAGACGAATTGTTTTCATCAAACGCTTCGGGAATACCGCCCCAACCGACATATTTTGAAAGTACGATTTGTTCATCGGGTGTTGCAAAACGGTTGTTGACTTCACATTCTTTTAAAACCTTGATAGCCTCCATATTTTTGCGAAAGCGTTCTTTTTTACCTACAACCTCAACGGGATGTGCGGCAAAATCAAAATCGTGCCTTTGCTCAACAGGAATTTCGGGATGAATATCCCACTGACTATGTTCAGTATGCTGTTTTGTATTCTGAACAGGAATAATCTGTTCTTTTTCTGTTGGTAAATATTGCCTTACAAATTCAACGGTCTCTTTGCGAAAGATAGGGAAGCCTGAACCATTGGCAAAGGTTTGGTCAGCCATAGATACATAACCGTTACTGACGGAATCAACAACAAAGTGTCTGCCGTCAATTTCTATTTTTTCACCGATTAAGTCTAAGCCATCATCAACTTCCGACACAACAGGCTCAATTTCCGCATCAACCTTTTCTTTTTCTGCCGGTTTAGTAAACTTGCTCGGTTGTTTTACTTTTGGCGCAAGGTTGGGATAATCATAAAGTTTGAATGTGCCGTTTTTGTAAGCTATAAAGTCATCATAGATTTGCTTACGGTACTGATACATTCTGTCATCTTTATCCATAAGAGCCAAAGCATTTGACATCATATTTTCAATATCATCAAGTGCCTGTGGGTTATCAAGTTGAGCCTTGATAATTCTTGAAACCTTGTATGGTTCAATATCATTCGGATAAGGCTTAGCGTCATTTTCAGATAAACCTTCAAAGAATGATTCCAAATCTCTTGTTATTTCGTTTTTATATATATCGGGTATAGCGTCAATATCCTCTTGTGTTACGAACTTATTTTGCTTGATAAGGGTATCTATTCTTTTTGCGACATCGCTCCATTTAATAAGAACTTTTGCATAAGGCTTCATAACCGAACCGTGGCTGAATTCAATACCTTTTGTTGTCTTATTAACGCTGTCATTACCGCCTAAATATCCGCTTTGATTATCCTTGCCTACATATTTAATTCTATCGGCTTTATCAGGGTGATTAACAAAATAGGTGTAGGTTTCAAGCCTGTAAGCGTGGCTGTTTTTACCGTTTGTGATAATCTTATCTATCTCATCTTGTGAGATGAACATTTTTCTGTCAGGAAGATAACCCGATTCAGCTTTAAACCTAATAGGTTCTCGTTTCATACCCTCAATAATTTCTGCAATATATGATATAGAATATTTAGCTGCATAATTAAAGCGAATGATTTTTATACCGGCATTGTAGTCATCCATCAGACTGCCGTACTCTTTGAAGATTTGAGCACGCTTTTCATCATCCTTGAGCATATCGGTGATTTTTTCAACCATATCGGGATAACCGAAAACACCGTCAATTTCTTTTTGTATTGATTGCAGACAATTATCTTTATTGGGATAATCGTCATTCAAATCTCGGATAAATTCAGTAAGTCTGTCGGCAACTTTATTGAGTTCGTAGTCATCGACCTTGTCAAGTTCATACTGTGGCATATATCTGCCGACATCAAGAAGTTCACGAATACGAACAGCCGCTTGCTCCCAAGTGAGATGTGTTGCCGTACTTGTTTTAGCCGATGTGCCTTTAGCAATACTTATACCGTTTTCATCATACCAAAAGGATACCTTTTCACCGTTAAAGACAAAGCCTGCACCGTTAGTGCCGTAAAGAAATTTGAGCATTCTTGCGTTATACTCAACACCTCTGTCCCGTCTGAAGTGCATAGCAATTTGTACTCTGCTGTTTTTATCATTAAAGCCACAGCACAGTGCTTCATCAATAATCTGTTGTGATATGCCAAAATCGCTAAAAAGTGATGTTTGAGGTATTTCATCATATACAGGCTCGTTATCATAAGAAAAGCTGAACAAATCAAGCTGTGTTTTTTCTTCTTTTTCTGTATCAAGATACTTGCCGTCATTGATAAGTTCTTTAATGATACTGACAACAATATCCCACGAAAAAATGGACTCCTTAGTTCGGGTTTTGTAGTTACCCTCATACATAAGAAGTCCGTTATCAGCTAATGTAAAGCCAAAGTGTTTATTGAATTTATCGTACTCGTCAAATCGTCTTGGATACAGCGTTTTGGTATAGTTTATGAGTTCATTATCCTTTTTGGTGGTTTGATACGCCTTTATGATTGCAGGTTTTCTTTGCACCAAATCATCATCGGGATTGCTGAGCATATACCTGATAGCCTGTTCGTCAACAAACGGCGGCAGTTTATCGGTTACATCGTGTAAATCAGTTCGTTCAAAACTGTTTCCCTCGCCGAGTTTTTGATATTGTTCATCATTCCCACCCAAGTCATCATATTCGTTTGCTTGAGTTTCTCTGTCACTCCTTGTGCTTTTGCCATCTGAGTTATGATTTGTTCTTCCATCTGCTGTGCTTGCTCCTGAATCTCGTTCAAATGGCTGTTGAGAGTGCCCTGTGTCAGTTGATAACGATAAATTGCCGGATGGGTTTCCTTGAGAAACTTCTTGCGTGCCTTGCCATAACTGTTGAGAACTATTTTTCTCTGCGGAAGCATCAAGTTCGTTATTTGGTAATTGCCCATTTGTGTATATGTTACTGTCATTTGTAACACTCCTTTCGTTTTCTTTTTCGCCTTTAGTATATTGCGTATTCTGTTCTTTATCAAATGTGCGAATTACAGAAAGAACAGTTTTTGATATTTCCGACAAGCCCATTTCTGCAATGCTGCTTGTCGCATTACCCAAAATGCTGACAGTTAAGGGAGTATTAAAACTCATAACACCCTCGAAACTTTCATTATCAAAATATCCGTCAACATCAAGATTAAGCCTTGCCATAATCATATATGCAACGCTGTTTTGAAGTGCCATACGCAAGACAGACTCACACATATCCTCACTTAATTCTTCAAGGAAACTATCGTTTTTGCACATTACCAAATCGGCGTTATAGTCATTGATATTATCTTCTACAAGAGTTTTTGATGTTTCCCATACAGCTTTGTAAATATCATCACTTGCAATATCGTAGGCGTTTTGCAATGTTTTGATTACATCATCTTTAAAGCTATCCTGATATTTCCAAATAGGCACAGGCTTTGAATTTTCTCGCTCAGATGTGTCGCTAATATCAAAGTAATATTTAAGTCTTGGATTATCTGTACTATCATCAACAACAGCAATGCCTTTAGCCCCTCTGTTTACCATTCTGTTAAAGCGGTTATTCCAAGAGTTGAAGCTAAGGACAGCTTTTGCGTCAGGTCTTTGAGCATAGATAAGCAATTGTTCATCAAAAGGCAGTCGGAAGTTATAGCAGGCAGAGCCTAAAAAGTTCTGCCATACTGTGGGTGATCTAACAATATCTTCACAGGTATTGTTATATAACTTTCTGATGTGCTCAAAAGTATTAGCCATAGTCATCACCTTTCAAGTTGTTTTTTTAATGGAGATACAGTTTTATTGCCATTTTTAATAAGTTCAGCAAAATCGTGAATATGATAAGTCTCGTTGCCGATTTTAGTGTGATATTCATCAATGTACTGACATCCAAGGATTTCACTCTTTCCGTCAGGTTCAACAACTTCAATTTGAGAGCCGTCAGGGATGTAGAAAAGAGTGTTGAAATGCTTATCAATAAAGCGTATAGACTTACTCAATTCTTTCATCTTGCTTACCTCCGAGATATGAATAGAGCGTGTGCTTTTTTACATTTTCTTTAATGGCACATATAACCTTAATTTCTTTAATCGAAACATTAGGCAAATCGAGCATTTCTTCCGTTTTCATATTCAAAATGTCTGCTTCATTGTATTTGCCTGCCTTAAACAGCTTTAAAAGCACCTTCGTTTTTGTTTGGAAATCTGTATCCATCAGCGTTCACCTCTGTCTTTTGCCTTTTCACTTCGTTGAATATTGGCAAGACCGACCTTTGCCCATTCAGGCAAATTGTTTTTATCAATCGTTCCGAGTATGTCATAACGGCGCACATACATTTCTTTTCCGGTTGAGAGAGAACAACCATATACCTTTGTGCCAATTGCATTAGGCATTGCTCCGTTACCTCCGGTACAGTAAAAAAGCTGACTGTCTGCATAACGGTATTCTCGCCTTAAGATAGACGGTTTGAGTACAATAACTTTACCAACGAGTTTTGT
>OIYQ01000873.1_pt1 | contig 11942 bp, 8 predicted proteins | sample 1588311 | NCBI WGS metagenome assembly OIYQ01 (sample SAMN03283244) | human gut metagenome | biome: human-associated habitat; material: feces | host: Homo sapiens | place: Peru | collected 2012
TTCAGCATGATGATCCCCACCGATAAGATCAAGGACGTCATCGGCAAGGGCGGCAAGGTCATTCAGGACATCTGCGCCACCTGCAACTGCAAGATCGACGTGCAGGAGGACGGCCATGTGTTCGTCTCCGCCGTGGATCAGGAGGACGCAAAGCGCGCCATCTTTACCATCAAGACCATTGTGGAGGACCCCGAGATCGGTGCCATCTACAAGGGCAAGGTGACCCGCCTGATGAACTTTGGTGCCTTTGTGGAGATCGCCCCGGGCAAGGAAGGCCTTGTGCACATCTCCAAGCTGGACACCAAGCGCGTGGAGCGGGTAGAGGACGTGGTTGCCGTGGGCGATGCCATCGTGGTCAAGGTGACCGACATCGACCAGCAGGGCCGCATCAACCTGAGCCGCCGCGACGCCATTCTGGCACTGGAAGCCAAAAAGGCCGCCCAGCAGCAGTAAGAACCTAATACAGACTGCATAAAACGAGAACCGCTGTACATTTTGTACAGCGGTTCTTTTGCGTGGAGAACCCTCTCAGGCTCACTGCGTTCGCCAGCTCCCCCGAAAGGGGGAGCTTTTTGCACGCCCGCAAGCTTTGCGCGAAAGCCGGAAAGTTTGCGGTAGTACCCCCTCAGTCACGGCTTGCGCCGTGCCAGCTCCCCCAAGGGGACGCCTTAGGCGGCACTGCCGCAAACTTTCCCGCTACCGCCAAAAGCCGTCCCCTTGGGGAAGGTGGATTGCCGCGAAGCGGCAAGACGGAAGGGGTACTGTGCCTGAGAGGGTTTTCCCCCACAAAAAATGCTCCCCCTTGCGAGGGAGCAAATTCGGCAACGCTACGCCACGCTATGCCGAAAAGAAAGGAGGCGGGGATCAGTTTTCCTTTTTGCCCTGACGGTTCAGCACCCAGCCAGCGGCAAAAAGCAGCACACCGCTGCAAGCCAGCACCGGCACGGGCCAGTTCAGCTGACCGGTCTGGGGCAGAACGGGCTTATCCGGGTTGGAAGGGGAGACTGGGTTATCCGGGTTGCCGGGACTTACCGGATTGTCCGGGTTGCCGGGACTTACCGGGCTATCAGGGTTATCCGGGCTTACCGGTGTATCCGGGGTGTCGGGGTTTACCGGCGTATCCGGGACGTCCGGTTCATCGGGGTTGTCGGGAACCTTCGGCACATCCGGGGTGTCGGGGGTGTCCGGCGTTTCCGGGATGGTGGCACCTACCTTGGGGGTGGCGTCCACATCGTAGATCCAGTTGTCGCCGTCGGGCATGGGGATGGACACAAGGAAGGGCTTGATGGCCTCGTAGCCGTGGGACGCCTCGGTCTGCACCACCAGATACAGCCCCTGCGGCAGCTTGGTAATGTCGGCGTAGCCTTCTTCGTTCACGTCCTGCTGGGCGGCAATGGCGGGCACAGCGGGCAGATACTTTACCAGCTGGTCGGCCAGCGTGCTGTCGGAAAGGTCGCCCAGCACCACACCGCAGCCCACAAAATCGCCGGTATAGTCAAAGTACAGGTTGCCGTTGGTGCGCTTGACGGAAGCCACCTGATACAGGGTCAGCTCGCCGCCGCGCAGGGGCACATCGTTGTGGGTGTCGTACAGGCGGACGTGGAGCGAGCCCAGACGCCCCAGCACAATGTTGGCACTGGTGGCAAACGCCGGCAGGGCGCAGCATACCACAAGGCACACGGCCAGCAGCACAGCCGCCAGACGATGACGCAGATCAATGCTTTTCATGTTCTTCACCTCTTGTTTTCTTGCGTTTGCGTGTGGAAAGCAGCATACCGATCAGCAGGATCAGCAGCATGGGCAGCGCCATAACGGGCGCAACGATGATAGGTTCAATTTTAAGCGCTTCGGCGGTAACGCGGAGGTGCTTGTACTGATCCGGGGTCTCCACGCGGCGGCCGCGCACCAGCAGGCGATGGGTGTTGATGCCGTAAGGGGTGCAGGTCATCAGGGTGACGTAGTCCTTGCCTTCGGCGATCTTCAACTCGTCGGTCTCGGTGGGCAGCACAATGGAAATTTTGTCCACCTCGTAGGTGAGCACCCGGTCCAGCACGGTGATGGTAAAGGTATCGCCCACTTCCAGCTGGTCGAGGTTGGTAAACAGCTTTGCGCTGGGCAGGCCGCGGTGCGCCGAGATGACCGCGTGGGTGGACGCGCCGCCCACCGGAAGGCTGGTGCCCTCCAAGTGGCCTGCGGCGATCTGCAACACGCTGTCGCTGGTGCCGTGGTAGATGGGCAGCTCCACGCCTATTTTGGAGATGGTGATGTAACCCATAATGCCCGTGCCGGTAATATCCAGCGTTTCGTTGTAGCCGGAAAGCTGATCCGGGCGGTAAAGGGCGTTTTCGTTGGCGGCCACCTGTGCGTTAAAGGCATCGGCGGCGTCAAAGTAGGCGCTGTAATCCGCATCGGTCATGTTGTCCACGTCCTGCGCGTAGCTTGCCACCGCGCGGGACTGGTTGCGCTGGTTGACGTAATCGCTGATGGTGGGGTATAACATCACGGATAGACCCACGAAAAAGACGAGGATCAATATAATGGTGCTTTTGTTCTTTTTCATGGGCTACTCCCTAACGTTATAGTTTCAGGATCAGAGCAGGGGGCCTTGCGGCCCCGCTCTGTGCCGGGGAAAAGGAGAGTTTAGCGGTTCTCCATGCGCTTTTTGGTAATGAGCAGGATAGCTGCTGCAACCATCAGGCCGCCGCCAACAACGTAGAAGATGGTGGTGCCAATGCCGCCGGTGCTGGGCAGGGTAGTGCCGCGGTTGTTCTCAATGGTAGTGGACAGAGAGCCTTCATCCGTTTTGGAAGTGAATTGAATAGCACCGGTTTCTGGATTGCCAGTCAGGGTTTTCAGCTGCGGATCATCGGATTCGGTCTCATGGGTGGCAACGACCGTAAAGGTCTGCTCCTCAATGGTGTTATAGCCAGCAGGGGTAATAATTTCGATGATCTTATAGGTGCCATCATCCAGACCGACCCATTCAAACGTGGTCTTTTTGTTATCTACAATTTTATATACACCATTAGATTCGGTAGCGTTGTTCAGCGCGACCAAATTCCAGTTACCAGCCTTGTCCTGCTTATACAGTGCAAAGGCGGCACCCTTCAGTGCTTCATCAGTAGCACCATCGATTTTGTTTGCAACGACCTTAAAGGTGAAAACAGTGACCTTATCCTTGGGAGTGGTGGTAGTGCCGTTGGTGTCATAAGGGTTGTTAGAGTATTCCAGATATGCCTCGTTGGGGTTGCCCTCGGAGCCAATCTTAGCCTTCTCGTTCAGCTTGGACTTGTACTCAACAACGACCTTAGCACCAGCGGCAGCGCTAGGGATTTGTTTCAGATCATCAATCACAACATGGAAGGTGCATTTATCACCTGTGCTGGTGATAACGTCGTACTTGTCAGGGGTCAGCTTAGTGCCGCCAACAGTGACCTCGACAGTATCGGACATAAAGGTCAGACCTTCAGACTGCTCATCGTGGAACACGAACTTGTAGGTCTTGTAGTCAGCAAAGTTGCTTGCAATCTTAGCGGTCAGCTGGAAAGGAACCTTATCGCCGATATCATGGTCAGCGCTGTCCTGCCAGTTGGAGGTAGTGTCGTCAGTGGTGTCGTTGATATCCTTAACTTTCTTTTCCAGAGTGGGTTTATCACCCTTCGGGGAAACCTCAACGTTCTTAACGACTTTCAGAATAAAGCTGGTGTAGGTTTCGTTTTCGCCTACGGAACCGGCCTTGTTCTTAACCAGATAATAACCGGCAGACAGATCGGTGATCTTGCCAGCAGCATAATTGCCGGAAGGTGTAGCAAGGTAGCTGCTTACTTCCTCAGCAAAATCCTTGACGTTAGATTCAGTGAGGTCTTTAGCCTTTGTTTTAGCATCGCCGAGAGCAGTTTTACCGGCTTCGCTGATACCGGAACCCCAAGCAATATTGGACAGAACATTGCCCTCCAGATCGCCGGAGAAGATCTGGTAGGCTTCATAAGTGCCAACGGGATTGTTGATGGTAATAGTGTAAGTAGTGCCAGCGGGAGCAGCACCATCTGCAAACGCCGGGATGGCCATGGCGCAAACCATAGCAACTGCCAGCAGCGCAGCCATGAGTTTCTTCATTGCTTTTTTCATGGAAAAAGCTCCTTTCTTTTTCTGCCCCTTACCGCCCCCTGTGTTTTTGTACAGGGGCGGGGTAGGGGGTGTGGTTTGTGTTCGGACTAATGCGTAAACTTTGCGCTGGGCGGGCGGGGTTTATGCCCCGGGCGTCCGGCAGGGAAGTGCAGTTTAGTCATCTGCCCTCCCTTCACGTCTGCGCTTGCGGTGGATAAAACTATATGCCAGCGCGGTCAGCATCATTGTGCCGCCCACGGCTGTAAACGGGAGTGTACCGGTGCCGCCGGTAGAGGGGAGTTCGTAGTTCTGCGTTTTCTCATTGGTAAGATAGAAGTATCCTCCGGCAGGCACTACATGATAACCTTTCAGGTCATAGGGAAGCTTCTTTGGATATTTGGTTTCATTTGTATCCGGGATATAGAAGTAGTAGGCATTGTCGGGGTCTAAGATATAACCGGCAGGAGCTACCGTTTCTACAAGCTTGAATGCCTGATTGTGGACTTTACATTGTCCGCTTTCATTGATGATTTTAGCCAAGGTTTTGTCATCGCTGCCAAGCAATTCACCATTTGTATTTGTGACGAGTTGATCGCTCACCAGCGTCCAAGTACCATCGCTTTGCCATGCATAAAGGCTGAACTTAGCACCGGGCAGATACAGACCGTTATTGTCTTTATCCACCTTGTAGATTTGTATGCGCTCAGCCTTCTCAACGTCTCCGGTAAACGAGGAAGAGGTAACCCGAACCGTTGTTTTATCGGTAACAGAGGTGATTGTTTTGGTTTCAGCCAGCAGGGTGGCGGTGTTGCTAAGGTCTACCGCTTTGTCGGATTTGAGAGATGTTGTGTAGCGATAAACCACTACAAGCGGCGTAGCATTTGGCAGGGTGAAGGTCAGACGGTTAGTGCGGTCTCCTCGGTAAATGTTATCGTACCCAATGGTTTCATACAGATACGAATACTCCGAAACGGACAACGGCTGTCCACGCTTGTCAGGAGCGTTTGCATCATACTCATACACAGCAACGCTGGAAGGCACCAACGATGTGACCTGATTATCATTCCATGGGTCATAAGTGTAAGTGAGTTCATCAATAAGCGTCAGCTTGATATTGCGGTCATCCAGAATTATTTTACCAGTGGGATTGACAATAACCGAATACTCGACCGTATTAATGGCACCACTATCACCACCAACAGCAACCTGTTCGCCTTTCTTTTGCACGGAATCGTACAGGCTGTTGTAGGTGATCTCCTGTGTCTGCGAGGCAGAACCCCAATTCTTATTGTTGCTGTCGGTCACATTGACCTCGTTGGTAAAGTTCTTTTGCGTGCTCTCCCACTTCTCGGGATCTTCTGTGATGTTAGCATAGATATAAACTAAGATTTTTTGATCCTGCTCCATCACGCTAAGAAGCTCTACCGGTACCTGAATGTCAACGCGCTGCTTACCGTCAGAAAGGGTGGAGAGCGTAGCAGTGAGGTTAGGGCCTTGATGGTTTCCGGGATTGTGAACCCAAGTAGGAAACGTCCAACTATTACTCGTCTTGGTGATATTACCGTTTTTACCCCAATGACCTTCGCCGCTAATATTGATATCATCAAGCGTGACACCGGCGGGGAGCGTATCGGTAATATTGATATGCGTCAGCCCGGCTTTTTCAGCGTTCTTGAAAGCTTCGGTCAGGGTCACTTCGATTTTCCATTGCAGCTTACCGTTGATTGCATGGTATTCATAGCTGCTATTGTTAGCCAAACCGGTACGAGTATCGAACTTCTTTACAATTGCATTGCCGTTGGGGCGGTAGGTATTCGTGCCGTCAAAGGCTGTATCGTTGAAGCCGCAATGGTTCTTGATATCCGTTTTATTATCAGGCCGTTTGATCGTGGTGGAAAAATCAAACTCTAAAACAGTGCCTTTGGTCAGCGGCTTTGTTCCAATGATACCAATCGTATCCCAGGTTCCGGTATAGTCGTCAGTTTTTTTGTTTCCATAAGCGTCGCTGACATCATAATAATGACCGTTGAGAACACGATCGAGTTCGGCATACAGATCCTGACGTTGCTTGGGCGTGAAATACTGCGCGTTGTAACAGGATGCCTGATCGTACCATTTCCATCCGGCATTATAATCCTTGTCGATGATCAACTTGATATGCCAGTTAAGGGTCAAAGTACCGTCAGCATTTTCTATAACACCGGTACCGTCCTTGAAAAAGGCGTCCTTGCTGCCAACCTCAACGCCGGATTCGGAAGAACCCTTTTCGCTGTCGTGGTCGTCTTTCAGGGTCACTTTGTTCTTGACCTGTGAAGTGTTATAGTCGTGGTCGGCCGGGGTGGTGTAGGTGATGGTGTAGCTTGCAGTGGTGTCCGTATCAGCGGAGTTAGAGCCAAATTTGTAAGGCAGCGGAGCGTCAAACGAAACACCCTTTGAGGTTTCAAAGTGAACAGTGCCTTTATAGGCGCTGCCGTTCAGTTCATCGCTCAGCGTCCAGCCCTTCAGGTTGGCATGGTTGTCGTTCAGCGTAACCGTCCAAGAGATGGTTTCATCGCTGTTTTTAACACCCGTCTTTTTCACCGTGTTAAAGCTGACATCTACCGAGGAGTCGCTCTCAATCTTTGCACCCTCAGAATTTTTCGATTCAACATGGATTTTATTGGTCGTGGTAACGTTGCCGCCCTTCAAACTATCGGGAAGAACACCCCAGTAGGTCAGGTCGTAATACTCGCCCGCGTCAAGAGCAGGCAGCTGACCAGAAAAGCCCTTGTTGTCAGCATTATAGGTGAGAGTTTTGCTATCAATATAATCTTTTCCGTTTTTTATGACCGTGATGCCCTGTGTCGTATCCAGCTGAATGTTGGTCATAATATCATTCAACTGAACAGCATTCCCGTCCGTACCGTAGGTGCTCCATACTTTTACAGTGTACTTTACGGTACCGCTTGCAAGGTTATAGTCGCTGGTAGACTTTTGGGTGTGAAGATCACCTTTTTTATTGTAATCCTGCTTAATGGTGATCGTGCTGGAGTGGCTTTCGTTGAACTTGATGGTGGTTTCCTTATCGTGCGTTATTTGCATTTCAGAAGCCTTACCATCGAAAGCCACAGTACCGGTGATCGGAGAACCTTCGGCGTTCATCTTCACATACTTATCGTAGAACGTAATAGAAACAACGCCGTTTTCAATTTTACCATAACCAATAGTCGCGCCATTGGAATTGGTTACATAGCCTTCCTCTTTAAAATTCTTTAAAGGTTCGGGTAAAGTGTATTTGATAGTTTTTTTCGTATCAGACAGCGATCCACCGGGAATCTTATACTCCAGAAGAGCCAAGATTTCCGCAGTTTCAGAAATGTTGGAATCTGACGTAACATCACGCCAATCTTCCCACTGGCTTCCGCGGTACTGCAATTTTGCAGAGGTGATGTCGTCCTTGAAATCGTGGTAATCGGAGGTTTCCTGCACAGGATCTTCACCCGCCAGCAAAAGCATATCAGGTGCCCGCAGTGCGCCGGTAACGGCAGAGGAGAGCATCTCGTCTGCATACTGGGCATAGGAAACGCTCACCACGCCCAGAACCTCGGCGTTGGAAAGGGTGACCTCGGCCACCTTGCCGTCCACGTCGCCGGAGATAACGGTCAGCATGTTCTCGTCTGCTGCGCTCACGATGCCCACGGTCTCCACGGGGTCAGCATCGGTCACGATGGTGGTCTGCGGCTCTGCAGCGGGGGAGACTACGCTGGGCAGAGCAGTGTCGGCACTGTCCACCGGCTTAGCGGCGGGCTGATCCACGTCAACGGTGTCGGTGGTGGGGGTGGTATCCAGCGCAGCAGTGCCGGAACCTTCAAGCTCTGCGCCGTTCTCGCCCTCGGCGTCCATGTTGAACAGGTCGTCCAGACCGCCCGCTGCACCATCGGCGCTGCTGTCCACAGCCACGGTGCGGGTGACGTACTTATTATAAATAACGATGTCGCCCACATCGGCGGAACTGCCGTCCTCGCCGTCCAGCAGCCATTCCATGTCGCTCATGGAGCTGCGCAGGGCAAGCACGCTGGCCTCCTGCGGGATGGCGCTCTGGGGGATACCGGCGTACTTCAGGCAGTAAGAGAGGAACATCACGTCCCACTCGCCGTAGGGGTTGCCGTAGGACTGGCCGTAGCGGGAGTAGTAGCGCAGGGTCACGCCGTCCGCGGGGTCGATCTCAAAGTTTTTCTCGCTCTGCTCGTAGCCCAGCTGGGTCTGCGCCACGCTGAGCAGATCCTCGGCCCAGTTACCGGTCATCACGGCCTCGGCGTTGGCGGCCTGCCACTCCTCGGGGGTCTCAAGGTCGGCGGAGGTGTCACTCAGGCAAGCAACGGTGTGGTGGTGCTCCGGCAGGGGGCAGGTGAGCACTTCCTCGTAGCAGGCATCGGTGTGGTGATGGTAGATGGGCTCCACGGTGTCCACCATCGGTGCCAGCGCCACGGGCTCTGCCACAGCCATGGCTGCCAGCTCGGCGCTCTGGGTGGGCTCCACCACCTGCTCCACAAGCTCGCCCTCTTCTAAGCCGCAGGTCAGCTCGTACTCGGTGGTGTAGCAGCTTTCGTCGTGGGTATGCTCAAATTTGTCGCAGATCAGGCTGCCGTCCTCGGGGTCAAAGCAGTCGTCATCGTGGACGTGCTCTTCCTCCATACAGGTCAGGGTTTGCACCGCGGTGTAGCAGTCGTCGGTGTGCTCATGGGGCACAAACTCGATCTGCGGCTCCAACGACAGCGGCATGATATTTTCCGCGGCGCTGGGCTGGTCGGCCTCGGCGGCGGCCACTTCGGCTGCGTTTTCAAGCTCGCCTTCCTCGTAACCGCAGGTCAGCACCTTGGTGTAGCAATCAGCCGTGTGGGTGTGCTCCTCCTCGCCGCACTGGTACTGCGCGGTCATCGAGATGCCCACGCCATGCAGCTGCCAGTTGACGAACAGGGTGGTGATCATGGCAAGTGCCAGCACGAACGCGGTGTAGCGCCGCAGGGTGTGCCGGTTCTCGCGGAACCGCTCCATGTACGTTTTAAGGATGTCGTTCATAACGGAATACCTCCTCCCGGGGTCAGTGGATTAACGAGAAGCTGGACAGGGGCCATACCCTCAAGAACACCCTGCCCACGATTTGGCTTTTTTCAACGCAGCCGATCACGCTGCTGCGGCTGTCGATGGAGGTGGCGCGGTGGTCGCCCAGCACGAAGTAGCGGTTTTCCGGCACCTGATAGGGGAACCGGATGTCGCATTCGCCCACGGTCAGCGCGTCCACATAAGGCTCGTCTAGCGCCACGCCATTTACCGAGACCACGCCGTTCACGTCCATATCGATCACATCACCGGGCTGCCCGATGATGCGCTTGAGCAGCAGCTTGTTCTGCCAGTAAAACCCGCACAGTTCGCCGTTTTCAATGTGGTTGGATTTTACCAGCAGGATAATGTCCTTGTCATTCAACGTAGGGTTCATACTGTCGCCGGAGACCTGAAGTACCGGCAGAAACAGCGTAGCCAGCAGCACGGCTACTGCGGCCACCACCACCAGAATATAGATCGTACTGCGCAGCACCCGCTGGTAGCGGCTCTGGTACGCAAGACGCTCACGTTCTGCGGCCACTTCCTCGGTGGAAGGGATGGAAGCGAACCGGATATCGCGTTTTTTCATGTTTCCTCCGAAGGCAGGCCGTCAGTGCTGCGGTACTGGTCCAACAGCTCGTTGGCCTTGCGGTCAAATGCCTGCCAACGCTGCTGCACCTCCTGCTCGGCGCGCTCCACCATGGCCTTGCAGTCGGCCTCGGTCTGGGTGCGCTTTTGCGCGGCGGCTGCGGTCATGGCGTTGCATTCCTGCTGCGCCTGCGCTTTCAGGCTGTCGGCGTCTGCCTGTGCCTGTTCCAGAATGCGTTTAGCCTCGCTGCGCGCCTGCGAAAGGGTGTTGGCGGCGGTGGCGTTGGTGTCCGCAAGGCTGGCCTGTACCGAGTGCAGATAGTCATCGGCGGCGGCCTGTGCGGCGGCGAACACGTTGTTCAGCTCCAGCGCGGCCTGCGCGATGGAACCGGCACTTTCCAGCCGCAGCTGCCGGTCTTGCAGCTGCGCGGTGAGCGCGGCGTTCTGCGCCTTGAGCTGGTCCTCGCTCTGCTTCAGCGCATAGATGATCTCTATCAGTTCAGCGCGGTGCATCCGCCGCAGTTCACGATCTGCCATTTGCGTACAAACTCCCGAATGTAAGATAACGAAATTTCTTTCGAAAATTCCGAAAAAACTTAAAGAAAATGTCTGAAAAATCGCTTGCCGTCACGCTATTTGCGCGACCTGAGGGGTCTTTTATAAGCTATCTTATTGTAGCACATCTCCTGTAACAACAATATAACAAATCAGACACAAAATCAAGAGATAAAGCCGAAAAAATATCGCGTAATTTTATGTTTTATGTGTAAAATCCCTAAAAAGAAGGCAATAAACCACAAAGTTGTTAAAAATTTCCTTCATAATTCTGGCGTGTGAAGTTCTGCGCAGTAGTGTGCTGAATTACTGAGCCTACGAAAAACGGGAGCCGCACTTTTTCGAAAAAAGCGCGGCTCCCGTATCCAAACTTTGGGGTGATCCTTTTACTTGCCGAAGCTGCCCAGCAGGCTGTTCAGCGATACGAAGGACTGGTAGATGACGTTGACGTTGTTGATGATGGAGCTTGCACCGGAGAAGATGCGGGCGATGTAGTTGAACACTTTGCCAACGTCCAGGAAGGCCTGATAAGCGTTGCTGGCGCCGCCGTCCAGATAGGTCATCTCCTCGGCTTCAATGGCGGAATAGCTGGCGGGCATTTTCATGGTAGAAGTAGTCATGGTAAGATCCCTTTCTTCAATGGTATCATTGCGTTTACAGCAGTGTTCAGAACATGGTGGCGACCAGCAGGGTAGTAAGCAGGGCACCGGCTACAAGTGCAGGCCCTACATACTTCTGCCACTGGGTAGCTGCGGGCAGGGTGGTGGGCTGCGGCACGGTAGTAGTGCCGACCTTGGCAGTCCAGTGGGCGTAGATGGTGGCATCGGAGGTGAACACGGTGGAGGTGGTCACCTTGCTGCCGCCCACCGGCTCGGTGTACCAGCCGTCAAAGGTGTAGCCCGTCATGGTAGGCTGCTCGGGCGTGTTCTCCAGTTTGCCGGACAGGTTCGTGTAGGTGACCACAGTAGAGCAGATGCCGCCTTGGGCATCCATACCAATGGCGTACACGTTCTCTTCCTTTTTGCTCCCTGAAGTTTTGTCGGCAGCAAATGCAGCCGGCAGTGCGCAGCACAGCAGCGTGAACAGGCAAAGCCCGACCACCAGTGTTTTCAGGAATTTTTTCATGAGATCCCTCGCTTTCCTTCACAAAGATGGAGACACTGCCCCGCCCAGGCGCAGCCCGGACGCAGGAGAAGTTTCTTCAACTTATTTTTATCACATCCAGTGTACCAGAACCGCAACAAAAAATACAGTCTTTTGAGAAAATAATAAGAAAAATCAAGAAAAAATTAAATTTCACCTTTGCAAGATGAATCTTGTGCCCCTGCGGACTGTGTTTTTTGAAAAACGCATCCCGCAAAACTTACCTTTCGTAAAAACATGGCAGGATATGGAAAACGCAAAATCCCTGCTGCAAAGCCCAAAAACCGACCCAAAATGCCGCAAATGCAGCGGGCGGCGCGCAGAAAAAAGCTGCAAAAACGCGGCGCACCTCTTGTGGAACGGCAGAAAATATGTTATACTGTTTTGCATGATGCGCCATCGCCAAGCGGTAAGGCAGGGGACTTTGACTCCCCCATCGTAGGTTCGACTCCTGCTGGCGCAACCAG
>OIYQ01000876.1_pt1 | contig 11939 bp, 6 predicted proteins | sample 1588311 | NCBI WGS metagenome assembly OIYQ01 (sample SAMN03283244) | human gut metagenome | biome: human-associated habitat; material: feces | host: Homo sapiens | place: Peru | collected 2012
CAGGCAGAGCATGACGCGGGCGATGCAGAGCAGCTGCTTCTGGCCTTGGCTGATGTTGCCGCCGTCCTCCGCGATGACGGTATCGTAACCGTCCGGCAGGCGGCGGATGAAGCTGTCGGCGTGGGCTGCTTTGGCCGCGGCAACGATCTCTTCGTCGGTGGCGTCCGGCTTGCCGTAGGCGATGTTCTCCCGCACGGTACCGGCCCGCAGCCAGGTGTCCTGCAGCACCATGCCGTAGCTGCCGCGCAGGGAAGCGCGGGTCACATCCCGGATGTCGGTGCCGGATACTTTGATGCTGCCGCCGTTCACATCATAGAACCGCATGAGCAGGTTGATGAGGGTGGTCTTGCCGCAGCCGGTGGGGCCGACGATGGCGATGCGCTGGCCGGGCTTGACGTCCAGATCCAGGCCTTCGATGAGGGGGCGGTCCGGCAGGTAGCGGAAGGAGACGTCCTTCAGCTCCACATGGCCGTCCGGCTGCAGCACCTTGGCGTGTTCGGCTTCGGGCACCTGGTCGTCGGCGTCCAGCAGCTCAAAGACGCGGGCCGCGCAGGCCAGTGCGTTCTGCAGCTCGGTGACGACGCCGGAGATCTCGTTGAAAGGCTTGGTGTACTGGTTGGCGTAGTTGAGGAAGATGCTCAGCTGACCGATGGTGATGCCGCCCGCCACAGCATAGACGGCACCCACCAGACCGACGCCTGCATAGACGATGTTGTTGACGAAGCGGGTGGCGGGGTTGGTCATGCTGGAGAAGAAGATGGCCTTCAGGCTGACATCCTGCAGCCGCGTGTTCACCTCGTCAAAAGCGGCAAGGCTCTCGGCCTCGTGGCCGAAGGCCTGCACGACCTTCTGGCCTTCGATCATCTCGTTGACCAGAGCGGTCTGCTCACCGCGCACGGTGCTCTGCCCCTGAAAATACTTGTAGCTGCGCTTGGCCAGAAAGCTGGCCACCACCAGGCTCAGCGGGGTGATGCAGACGACCACCAGCGTGATGGGGACATTCTCCCACAGCATGAACAGCAGGGTGCCGAAGATGGTCAGCAGGCCGGAGAACAGCTGGGTGAAGCCCATCAGCAGGCCGTCGGCGAAGGTGTCTACATCGGCGATCATCCGGCTGACGATGTCGCCGGAGGGGTGGCTGTCGAGGTAGGAGAGGGGGAGAGTCTGGATCTTCCGCAGGGCGGCATTGCGCAGGTCGCGGCTGACGGAGAAGGTGATGCGGTTGTTGCAGACGCTCAGCAGCCACTGCGCAAAGGCTGCGAGGATGGCTACGGCCACGATCTGCATGATGATCTGCATCACACCGGCAAAGTCCACACGGCCCTTGCCGAGCATCAGGTCGATGGCGCTGCCGCAGAGGATGGGGATATACAGCTGGGCGGCCACGCTCACGGCGGCCACGATGAGGCTGCACCCCACGAAAAAGCGGTAGGGGCGGATCTTTTCCAGCACCCGGCGGAGCGTTGCCTTGCGCTGTTCCGGGGTCAGGCTGCTCTTTGCTTTTGCACTCATTTCTGCGCATCCCCTTTCTTGAACTGGCTGGCATAGATCTCCTCATAGACCGGGCAGGAGGCCAGCAGGTCGGCGTGTTTGCCGAGGCCGACGAGTTTGCCGTCGTCCAGAACGAGGATCTGGTCGGCGTGCTGCAGGCTGGCGGCGCGCTGGCTGACGATGAAGACGGTCAGGCTGCCGGGCAGAGCCGCCAGTGCCTTGCGCAGGGCGGCATCGGTGGCGTAGTCCAGAGCGCTGGCGCTGTCGTCCAGAATGAGGATGTCGGGCTTGCCCACCAGTGCGCGGGCAATGGTCAGGCGCTGCTTCTGGCCGCCGGAGAGGTTCCGGCCGCCCTGTTCCACCGGCTCGTCCAGCCCAAGGGGCTTCGCCTTGACGAATTCTGCGGCCTGTGCCGTTTCCAGTGCGGCCCACAGGTCGGCATCCGAAGCGTTCTTGTTGCCCCAGAGCAGGTTCGAGCGGATGGTGCCGCCGAAGAGCTGCGCTTTCTGCATGACGACGCTGACACTGCCGCGCAGAACGTCCCGCGGGTATGCCTGCGCCGGACGGCCCAGGATCTCAACCGAACCCTCGGTGGCATCGTAGAAGCGGGGGATGAGGTTGATGAGGCTGGATTTGCCGCTGCCCGTGCCGCCGATGACGCCGATGGTCTGGCCGCGTTTGGCTGTGAAGCTGATGTCCGACAGGCTGGGGGCACCGGCACCGGCGTAGGTCAGGCTGACATGGTCGAACCGGACGGCGTCGTCGGCCTTGCCGGCCTCCACGGCATCCGGAAGGGCAGCGGGGAACGCCATCCCCGGTTCCGTGTCCAGCACCGCCTGCACACGGCTGGCGCAGGCCAGCGCCTTGCTGATCTGCACGATGAGGTTGGCCAGCTTGACCAGCTCGACCAGGATCTGGTTCATGTAGTTGACCAGCGCGATGACATCACCGGCTGCCATGCCGCCGATGTTGATCTCGATGCTGCCCACATACAGCAGAGCCACGATGGCCAGGTTGATGATCACGTAGGTCAGCGGGCTCATCAGGGAGGAGAGATGGCCGACGTGGAGCTGCATTTTGGTCAGCAGGTCGTTGGCGGACTCGAAGCGATCGATCTCGCTCTTCTCCTTGTCAAAGGCGCGGATGACGCGAACGCCGGTCAGGTTCTCGCGGGTCAGGCCCAGCACCCGGTCCAGACGGGTCTGGGCGGTCTTATACAGCGGGTTGGTCAGGACCATGATGCCGAAGACCACGATGGACAGCAGCGGGATGGCCACCACGAAGATCCATGCGGCCCGCGCATTGACCGTGAAGGCCATGACCATGGCACCGACCACCACGAACGGGCTGCGCAGGAACAGGCGGAGGAAGAGGTTCAGGCCGCTCTGCACCTGATTGATGTCACTGGTCATGCGGGTGATGAGGGTGCTGGTGCCCAGCGTGTCCATCTCGGTGAAGCCGAGCTTCTGGATGTGCTCGAACAGCGCATGGCGCAGCGAGGTGGAGTAGCCCACAGCGGCCTTGGCGGAGAAATACTGGGCCGTCAGGCTGCAGGTCAGGCCGATGACGGCGAGCAGCAGCAGGATGCCGCACCGCGCAAGGATATACTGCAGGTCGTGCGCCGCAATGCCGACGTTGACGATGTCTGCCATGACCAGAGGGACAAACAGGTCGAACGTGGCTTCCAGCATCTTGAACAGCGGCGCGAGGACGGCCTCGCGCTTGTAGCCGTTCAGGTGGGTAAGCATTTTGTTCAAGGCGAAAAACTCCTTTTCTGAAATGTAAATCGGGGAAAACTTTCCCATCGCATATTATAATACAACCGGAGTCGGAATGCTATTGTTTTGCGGAAAAATGCGGCGCGTCTTCCCCATTGTGAAACTTGGGAAATCCTGCTATAATAAATTATTATGACGGATGGAAAAAGAAGGGTGATGCAAATGGCATACGAGAAAAGCGTACGGAGGTTCCGCCCGGTGGGCAGCCGGAAGAAAAAGGCCGCCCCTAAATATAGCCCGGCGGGCACAGGCTGCCCGGTGGTGGAGCAGGCCGTGGAGCGGCTCTACCGGGAGCAGAACGAGACGCATTTCTGGAACCTGATGAACGCCCTGAACTACGCACTGGAGCTGAAAACGCGGGTGCTGGTGCCGCTGGATGCCGCAGCCGACCCGCAGAGCGGCCCGGCCCCGTGGGCTTCCATGCCCATCCCGGCGGAAAAGGCAGAAGGGCTGGACCCCTGGCTGCTCCACACCCGGAAGGAGCGCAGCTACCTGCCCCTGTTCACGTCGGTGAAGACGGCGGAAGCTGAGCGCGCCACGGCCACCCGGCCCATGGCCGAGCGCGGGATGCGGGAGGCCATGGAATATGCCCTGAACACCGACGGCATCGACGGTGTGGTCATCGACCCGTGGACCAATTCCGCTACGCTGGATGGCTCCATCCTGAACGGGCTGCTCAAGTCGGAGCGGGGCAGCGAAGGCCCCGGTCTGGAAGAACTGGATGCGGGCTACGATGCCGCGCGGCAGGGCAGCTGGGCCGAGGCGGTGCAGCACTATGAAAAAGCCGCCGAGGCGGGCAGCGCCGAAGCGCTGGCGCTGTTGGGCGACTGCCTGTATCAGGGCCGGGGGGCCCGGCGCAGCAAGGTACAGGCCCGGCGGATGTGGAAAAAAGCCGCCGAGGCCGGGGAAGTGCAGGCCATGATCGCCCTTGGCGATGACGCAGCGGCCTCCGGGAAGGAAGCCGCCGCCGCGCTGCAATACTACCGCCGCGCCCAGAGTGCCGCCCGCGGGATGCCGGATGTCTCCTATACGCCGCAGATCCGGCTCCGCATCGCCCAGTGCGAAACGCGGTATGTCTCCCGCAAAAAGGCGCTGATGGAGCTGGCGGAGGCCGAGCAGGGCTTCTGCATCCAGCTGGAAGAGGGGGCGCCGGACGCGGAGATCTGGCTGGACGAGACCCGGAAGACCGTGGCGGAGCTGATGAACGAAGGGCCGGAGAACCGCTGAAATCGGCAGGAACACAAATTCTTTACATTTGTTCTATGAAATCGTCATAGGAAATCGGTAAGATAATCCTGGAAAAAAATCTGTGCTGCAAGAAAAGAGGACAAGCACTATGAGCAACGTGATCGGAATCGACCTTGGAACGACCAACTCCTGTGTGGCAGTGGTCGAGGGCGGCAAGCCCGTGGTCATCGCCAATGCCGAGGGCGAACGCACCACCCCCAGCGTGGTCGCCTTTACCAGAGACGGTGAGCGTCTGGTGGGCGGTGCGGCCAAGCGCCAGATCGCGACCAACTCTGGCCGCACGATCTCCAGCATCAAGCGCTACATGGGTTCCGACCACCGGGTCCACATCGACGGCAAAGACCTGACCCCGCAGGAGATCAGCGCCATGATCCTGACGAAGATCCGCCGCGACGCTGAGAGCTACCTCGGCGAGCCGGTGACCGAAGCCGTCATCACGGTGCCCGCCTACTTTGACGACAGCCAGCGCAAGGCCACGCAGGATGCAGGCCGCATCGCGGGGCTGAACGTTCTGCGCATCATCAACGAGCCTACGGCCGCAGCGGTGGCCTACGGCCTGGACAACGAAGCGCCGCAGAAGATTTTGGTTTATGACCTGGGCGGCGGCACCTTCGATGTCTCCATCATCGAGATCGAGGATGGCACCTTCACGGTGCTGGCCACCGGCGGCGACACCCATCTGGGCGGCGATGATTTCGATGAGCGGATCGTGGAGTATGCGGTGGCGGAGTTCAAGAAATCCGACCGCATCGACCTGAGCTGCGACCCCGCCGCCATGGGCCGCCTGAAAGAGGAGGCCGAAAAGGCCAAGAAGGAGCTGTCCAGCGCGCTGAGCGCACAGCTGAACCTGCCCTTCATTGCGGTGGGCAAAGACGGCCCCCACCATGTGGACCTGACGCTCACCCGCCCGCAGTTCGAGATGATGACCGGCGACCTGCTGGCCCGCACCGTGCAGCCGGTGCAGAATGCCCTGCGGGATGCGGGCATCGCCGCCAGCCAGCTGGGCAAGGTGCTTCTGGTGGGCGGCAGCACCCGGATGCCGGCCGTAGAACGTCAGGTCAAAGAGCTGCTGGGCTGCGAGCCCAGCCACAGCCTGAACCCGGACGAATGCGTCGCCATGGGCGCAGCGGTCCAGGGCGCTCTGCTGCAGGGCGGCGGCAAGCTGGCCGGTGCTTCCGGTGCCGCCGCACAGGGTCTTGTGCTGATGGATGTCACCCCGCTGACCTTGTCCATTGAGACGCTGGGCGGCGTGGCGACCCCGCTCATCACCCGCAACAGCATGATCCCCACCCGGAAGAGCCAGATCTTCACGACGGCGCGCCCGATGCAGACCAGCGTGGAGATCAACGTCCTGCAGGGAGAACGCCACTTTGCGCGGGACAACAAGAGCCTGGGCAAGTTCAAGCTGAACGGCATCCGCGCCAGCTTCTCGTCCAAGCCGCAGATCGAAGTGACCTTTGATATCGACGTCAACGGCGTCGTGAAGGTCTCCGCCAAAGACCTCGGCACCGGGCGGGAGCAGAACATCACCATCACCGGCAGCACGAACCTGTCGGAACACGAGATCCAGCGCGCCATGGCGGATGCCGCCGCGTATGAGGCCGAGGACAGCCGCCGGAAAGAGCGGTTGGAACTTCACAATCAGGCCGAAGTGCTGGCCTACAAGGTGGATGAGGCCCTGTCCAAGTGCAAAAAGGAGCTGGACAAGGACGAGAAGAACCGCATCAAGGCCGATGTGGCCAACCTCCGCCGCTGCCTGCGGAAGGACAAACCCGAAAAGATGAACGAGACCGAGGAAGCAAACCTCCGGCAGGCCAAAGAGCAGCTGGAAGCCTCAGCCAACCACCTGATGATGCTCTACACGAGCGAAGAACAGGAAGAACAATAAGAAGGCAAAAAAAAATCTCCGCGCAGCTGCGCGGAGATTTTTTTGTCGGCAGGGCCGGAACAGAGGGCGGAGAAACGGACATGCTTACACGATCAGCTCCACTGTGCTCCCCCCGCTGCGGGCCTTTTTGACGAGGACCTGATGGTCGATGCGGTCTTTGAGGGCGGCGACGTGGGAGATGATGCCCACGAGCCGGTCGCCTTCGGTCAGGCCGGAGAGGACCCGGATGGCCTGTTCCAGACTTTCGTCGTCGAGGGAGCCGAAGCCCTCGTCGAGGAAGAGGGTATCCAGCCGGATGCCGCCGGCCGTGCTCTGGACTTCGTCCGAAAGGCCCAGTGCCAGCGCCAGCGAGGCCTTGAAGCTCTCGCCGCCGGAAAGGGTCTTCACACTGCGGCGGGTGCCGTTGTAGTGGTCGATGACGCCGAGGTCCAGGCCGGACTGGCTGCGCTGGTTCTCGGCCCCGACCCGCTCCAGCTCGTACTGCCCGGCGGTCATCTGCATCAGGCGAGTGTTGGCGTGGACGAGGATGCGGTCGAGATAGTGCATCTGGATGTAGGCTTCCAGTTTGATCTTCTGCTTGCTGCTCAGGGTGCCGCCCGCTGTGGAGGCCAGCGCGTTGACCCACTGCCAGCGGGTCTCCAGCACCTGCCGGGCCGCGGCCAGGCGGCGGTAGTCGGCGGCGGCGCGGCGGTTGGGCACGAGCTGGGCCGTCAGGGCTTTTTCCTGTTCGGCGGCCTGCTGGCGGGCCGTTTGCAGCGCGGCAAGCCGGGTGCGCAAAGCGTCGAGGTCTGCGGCCCCGGTCTCCGGGGCCTGCTGGTCTTGCAGGGCCTGCACGGCAGCTTCGGCGGCAGCGACGGCGTTTTCCGCAGCGCAGCGGGCGGCTTCAGCCTGCTCCATGCCGGTGCGCAGGGCCGTGCGCTGGGCCGTCAGGTCGGCGACCGTCTGCTGGGCCTCGGCGCGGCTGGCCGGTGCACTCTGCCGGGCTTCGGTGATCTGCTGTTCCAGCGCCGCAGCCGTGGCTTCGCGGGCGGCGGCAGTCTGTTCGGCAGAGGCCGCTGCTGCTTCCAATGCGGTGCGCTGGGCCGTTTTGGTCTTGCGGGCGGCATCCAACCGGGTGCGGCGGGCACAGTCGGCAGCGGCCTTTTGCCGGGCTGCGCGGTTCTCGGCCTGTGCGGTCTGGAGCGCGGCAGTCTCCTCGGCAAGGGCCGTTTTCAGCAGGGCCACGGTCAGAGCGACCGGCCCCTCCGGCGAGGTGAAGCGTTCGGGCAGAAGGCTTTCAGCGTCCCGGCGGAGGGTGGCTTTGCCCTCCCGCTGGGCGGCGAGGGCTTCGCGGGCGGCGGCCGCGCGGTCCTGCGCGGCGCGGTCTGCCGCTTCGGCCGCCTGTTTGGCGGTGGTCACCTGCGCCTGGGTGGGGGCGGTGTGAGGCAGCGCTGCTTTGGCCGGGTGGTGGACACTGCCGCAGACGGGGCAGGGGGTGCCTTCGGCAAGGCCCTGCGCCAGAAGTCCGGCCTGTGCGTCCAGAAACGCCCGCTCGCAGGCGTCCCGCTCCGCGTGGGCGGTTTCCTGCGCGGCGGCTGCGGTGCGGTAGGCGTCCTGTGCCTGTCGGGCTGCGTGGGTGCGGCGCTGGTCTTCGGTCAGGCTCTGGGCCAGCGCGGTGAGGGCGGCCTCCCGGCGGGTGAGCTGCTCGGCCTGAGCGGTCAGGGCCACGTTCCGGGTCTCCGGGTCGCCGAGGGCGGCCGCTTCGGCGTCCAGCGCGGCGAGTTCCGCATCCAGCGCGGTCAGCTGGGCCCGCGCCTTGCGGGCTTTGGCCTGTTCCAGGTCGGCCTCGCTGCGGGCGGCGGTCTGTGCGCGGCAGAGCTTGTCCAGCGCGTCGCAGGCGTCAAGGCCTGCTCTGGCCCGCTCCAGCTGGGCGGTCAGAGCGTCCAGTGCGGCGGCATCGCCTGCATGGCGGGCCGCATCGGCGCGGGCCGCGTCCCGGCGGGGGAGCAGGGCGGCAAGCTCGGCCTGCTTTTCGACCCGCTGGCGGCGGAGGGCTTCGGCCTGCTCGGCCCGGCCCAGCGTCTGCTGCAAAGCGTCCAGCTGCGCCTGCGCGGCGGTGTGGGCGGCGGCAGCAGCGGAGAGTTCCGCTTCCTGCCGGGTGAGGAGCCCGTCCAGAAGGGCGGTGACTTCCTCGGCGGGGCGCTGCGCCGAAAGCCCGCCCAGCGCTTCGGCGTCGGGGTCGGTCTCCGGATAGCGGATGCCGGAGAGCACCGCGTCCAGCTGGACGTTCTGGGCCGTGCGCTGGGCCGTGAGGCGGGCGTTCTCCTCTTGCAGCGCGTCCTGCAATTTCTGGTAGCGCTGGGTGCGGAACAGTTTGCGGAAGATCTTGCTCCGCTCCTCGGTCGTGGCGTTGAGCAGGCGGGTGAACTGCCCCTGCGCGATCATGGCAATCTGGCAGAACTGGTCGTAGTCCAGCCCGATGAGGGCGGTGACGGCGGCGGTGACATCCTTCGACCGGGTCACGGGCGGGCGGCCGTCCGGGTAGGTGAGGACGGCGTCCGCCTTTTCGGTGGTCGTGCCCTCGCCCCGCGCTTTGGGGCGGAGGTAGTCCGGGTTGCGGCGGACGGTGTACCGCTGGCCGCGCACCTCAAATTCCATCTCGACAAAGGTGGGGGTGCCGGGGTCAGCGTACTTGCTGCGCAGCATGGCACCGTCCCGCACGCCGCCGCTGGAATGGTCGTACAGGGCATAGGTGATGGCATCGAAAAGGGTGGTCTTGCCCGCGCCGGTGTCGCCGGTGACGAGATACAGGCCGCCTTTGCCCAGGCGCTCCAGCTCCAGCGTGACGGCGCTGGCGTATGGCCCGAAGGCCGAGAGGGTCAGCTTCAGGGGTCTCATGCGTCCTCCTCCTTCCAGAGCGTTTCAATGAGCTGCTGGCAGAACGCAGCCTGCTCGGCGCTCAGGGGCTGATTGTTTTGCAACGCATAAAAGGCCGCGAAGTGCTCCAGTGGCGTTTTCTGCTCGGTCTGGGCCGGGGCGTCGAGGTCGGCCTGGGTGCGGGTGCGGAGGTTGTCGTAGTCCAGCCGCATCAGGTTCGGGTAAATGACCCGCAGCCGGGCCAGCGCATCGGGCACATCCTGTTCGTCGGTCAGGGTGATGTGCAGATAGTCGTCGGTGGCCGTGCCCGCATAGCTGCGGCGGTCGGTCAGCTCCATGTAGCTGCCGCGCAGCTCCCGCAGGTCGTGCTTCGGGGTCAGCGGCGCAGTGGAAAGCGTGACCTCTCCCTTCGGCCCCAGCTCCACAAACGTCGCACTCTTGTGCTGGTGCGCCTCCGAGAAGGAATACTTCAGCGGGGTGCCGCAGTAGCGCAGGGTGTCGCGGCCCACCTTCTGGGGGCTGTGCAGGTGGCCGAGGGCCACATAGTCGAAGCCGTCAAAGAGGGCGGCATCCACACAGTCCAGCCCGCCCACCGATGGCTCCTCGCTCTCGCAGGCGGCGGCACCGGCCACGAACTGGTGGGCCACCAGCACGCTGCGGCGGGCCGGGTCGGGGGCGCAGCGGCGCAGCACACAGCCCAGGGCGTCGCTGTAGCTCTCGATGGGCTCGTCCGGGTAGATGTGGCGCACCATGGCGGGTTTCAGGAAGGGCAGTAAGTAAATGTCCACTGGACCGTATGCGTCGGTGAGGGGGATGGGGGCCGGGGCCCCTTCGAACACCGGGCTGACGTAGACCTGGCTCCCCGCCAGCAGATGGGCACCGAACGCGACCCGTTCGGCGGAGTCGTGGTTGCCGCTGATGGCGAAGACCGGCAGCTTCCGGTCGGCCAGTTCGGTGAGGAACCAGTCCAGCAGACGGACGGCTTCGGCAGGGGGCACGGGTTTGTCATAGAGGTCGCCCGCCAGCAGAACAGCATCCACGGGGTGGGTGTCGAGGAGCGACAAGATCTGCTCCAGAATATACCGCTGGTCGTCCAGCATGGAGAACTCGCAGACCCGCTTGCCGAGGTGCAGGTCGGAGAGGTGAAGAAAACGCATGGGAGCACCGCCTTTCAGTTGAATGGTTCTATTATAACATGAAGAAGAAGCGAGCAGAAGAGGAAACTCCTTCTGTCTGCTCGCTTCGCTCACATCCACCTCCCTCTGAGAGGGAGGCTGTCTGGCCCCCTCACCGAGGGGGCTGCCGCCGAAGGCGGCTGGGGGAGCTAGAACATCTTCTCCCAGGTGGCTTTGCCGACTGCGCCGTCGGCAGTGAGGCCGTTGCGGCGCTGGTAGCGCTCCACAGCGGCTGCGGTGGAAGCACCGTATTTGCCGTCGGTGGAGAGCTTTTCACCCAGCGCGTTCAGCTTCTGCTGCACCAGCCGGACCGTGCCGCCGGAACTGCCCTGCCGCAGCACGATGCCGGGGTAGGGGACGTGCAGGCCGTGTTTGGCGGTGTATTTGGTGTAGAGCACGTTCCAGGTGTTCGCGCCCACCTTGCCGTCCACATTCATGTCGTTTTTGAGCTGGAACTCCTTCACCGCGTTCACGCTCTTGGTGCCGAACCGCCCATCCGTGGTCAGCTCGTGATACCAGGTGCAGGTGTCGCGCAGGCCGTTGAGCCAGGTCTGCACCAGTGCTACGTCGGGGCCGGTGGAGCCGCGCTGGATGAGGGAATAATAGGCAGGAATTGCCATGGTCAAACTCACACTCCTTCCACCAGGAGCTTATGCGGCGGAAGGTGGAAGTGTTCGTGGGAACCTTTGTCGGATCCAGCAGGCAATACCCGACGGCCAGGGCCTCTCCTGCCGGGAGAGGCGGCACCGAAGGCGGCGGGGAGGTATTTTGTGATAAGGAGATCGTTAGAATGGATAAGGCAAAGCGTAAGGCAATCATTGCAGGCAACTGGAAGATGAACAAGACCGCTTCGGAAGCAGCCAAGCTGGTGGACGAGCTGATCCCCGCCGTCAAGGATGCTTCCTGCGAGGTCGTCATCTGCACTCCGTTCACCGATCTGGTGACGGCTGTGGAAAAGACCAAGGGCACCAACATTCATGTCGGTGCAGAGAACGTCCACTTCGAGAAGTCCGGTGCGTTCACCGGTGAGATCAGCGCAGAGATGCTGGTGGATCTGGGCGTGGAGTACGTCATCGTCGGCCACTCCGAGCGCCGCCAGTACTTCGCAGAGACCGATCAGACCGTCAACAAGCGCGCTCTGGCTGCGCTGAACGCGGGCCTGAAGGTCATCATCTGCGTGGGCGAGAGCCTGGAGCAGCGCGAAGAGGGCGTGACCGAGGAGCTGGTCCGGATGCAGACCAAGATCGCTCTGCGTGATGTCACCGCAGAGCAGATGGCCAACGTCGTCATCGCGTATGAGCCCATCTGGGCCATCGGCACCGGCAAGACCGCTACGGCAGACCAGGCAGAGGAAGTCTGCGGCCAGATCCGCAAGGTCATCGGCGAGGTCTACGGCGAGGCCGTGGCCGAGGCGACCACCGTGCAGTACGGCGGCAGCATGAACGCAAAGAACTGCGAAGAGCTGCTGAGCAAGAAGGACGTCGATGGCGGCCTGATCGGCGG
>OIYQ01000877.1_pt1 | contig 11937 bp, 12 predicted proteins | sample 1588311 | NCBI WGS metagenome assembly OIYQ01 (sample SAMN03283244) | human gut metagenome | biome: human-associated habitat; material: feces | host: Homo sapiens | place: Peru | collected 2012
ACGTATTGGCGATATGTATTGTATTTGATGGCAGTTTTAGTAACGCCATGCTTCAATGCATATTCGACCATAGATCTGCGATATTTCATAAGTTGTGATATACTGTTCATGCGAGATACTCCTTTGATCAAAGTTTCTTTTGACGAATTAACTATATCACAAGAGTATCTCGCTTTTCATGTTTTCAATGTGTAACACATGTATTGTAATCCTACAAATGAGGAGATGGTAGATAAAGCCATTGACGTGGCCACCCAAGAGAGCGCGATACTTTGCGGAAGGAATCGCCCGTACCGAGAAGGCGAGAGCCTACATGGATGGGGAATGTACCATTATGCCCATGATCCTGACTGCGTGTCTTTCAGGTGGAAGATTTCGAGCCGCCATCCATGCGATGACATTTGTGACCTGTACGTCTGTGCAGACCTTTGGGGGATGGGTGAGGGAATTTTTCCAAAAGACAAGCTCCCGAAGCTGCCAGTCCATCCGAACTGCATGTGCCGGGTGGTTCCCATATTTCATGGATCCATGCGAGTGACAAGCGAAGAGCCGAAAGACAAGACGCTTGCCGGAGCGAATGGCGCAAAGGAAGTCCAGAAGGGAGCCAGCTGGAAGCAGTATGCGAGGGGGGATTCCGATGAAGTGATGCAATGTCAAATCACTAATGGTATAATGCAGGCAGGAAGACCAGTGAACGAACAAGATGAACTGAAACAATTCCTTTTCATTGGTGAAAAGAAGACCGCCGCGGAGAAGCTCGCTTCCGTAAATCCACATTATCAAGAGGGCAGGGAATGGCAAATCAACTGCCAACGCTGCGTCGGTGCGGAAGCGGTCGAAAATATTGTAGGAGGCGATAAAAATGAGTAACGAGGATCTAGAAAAAATGACCGATGAAGAGTTAGACGAAGCTATCACTAAGGAATATGGAGAAGATTGGGCCCCGCTAATTTTGAGAAAGGGGACCCGTTAGCAGATGAATTTTTTAGGCGAATAGGCATAGCCGGAGACTAAAAATGAAGTATAATGATTATGGAAATCCCTCGAGGTGGTAAATTTCGTTGCAACCACGCACCTTTACGGTCAAAAGAGATGCAGGAGAGGCGACGCCTGCCGAGGGATATCTAACAATCTAAAGCGCTCTTGTGGGTGCTTTTTTTATTGCCTTTCCAAAGGGACGGGAGCCCTGCCGCAGGCGTTAAAGAACGGCCTTTTTTATTGGGATAGAAGCCCAAAGAGTGAGGAACACGGGAGGTTCTTATTATGACATTGGCAGAAGTGTACGAAGCATTAGGAAAGCAGGTCGACGGCAAAGCCTAGGTGCAGGAGCTGACGGAAAAAGGTACGGGAGACAGGGCGGCCTCCGGGAAGATGGAGGAGTGAATTCTGCGAGTATTTTTATATTTTTCCATCCGAAAGCCCAGCATATCTGTTATAATAATAGCAATATAGTAAAATTTTAGGGGAAAGCCCTGGCAGAAGAAGCACTTTGATTTCATGGAGGAACGAGAATGGACTTTACATTAGATGCAAAGCAGCAGGAGCTGGTAAATCTGGCGAAGGAGATCGCACAGAAGGAGATCGCGCCGCGCGCTCTGGACATCGATAAGAGCGGTATCATGGATCCGGAGCTGTTGAAGATTTTGAAACAGTCCGGTATGACTCAGCTGGCTGTTCCGAAGGAATATGGCGGAGCAGGACTCGATCTGTTGACGGGTGCGATGATCAGTGAAGAGCTCGCAAAGGGCTGTGCAGGTACTGCGACTGTTTGCGCAGCCAATTCACTCGCTTCCTTCCCGATCCTTTTCGCCGGCAGCGATGAACAGAAAAAGGAATACTTCGACTGCCTGAACAACGGTGGGATCGCCTGCTTTGCCCTGACGGAACCGGGAGCAGGCTCTGATGTAGGTGCGGTATCCTGTAAGGCAAAAAAGGTCGATGGCGGCTATGTCCTGAATGGTACGAAGTGCTTCATCACCAATGCGCCGATCTGTGATAAAATCACACTCTTTGCCAATACCCGTGAATCAGGCGGCATTCGTGGTCTGACTGTTTTCACTGTCGATAGAAATACGCCGGGCGTCTCCATCGGTAAGGAAGAGGATAAGATGGGGATCCGTGCTTCGGCTACTTCGGAAATCATTTTTGATGATTGCTTCGTTCCGACAAGCGCCCGCATCGGTCGTGAAGGCATGGGCTTCCGCATCGCGATGCAGACGCTTGAGACATCCCGTCCGGTTGTCGGTGCAATTTCTGTCGGTATCGCACAGGCTGCACTGGAAAATGCCATCCACTATGCACACCAGAGAAAGCAGTTCGGCCAGAAGATCGCTTCCTTTGAAATGGTACAGGAAATGATCGCGAATATGGTCACTAAGACGGAAGCGGCACGCGCGCTTGTCTACAAGGCTTGCTGGCTGAAGATGCAGGGTGATAAGAGGGCGTCCATGTTCTCCGCTATGTCGAAATGCTTCGCTTCGGATACGGCGATGGAAGTCACCACGACAGCGGTGCAGGTCATGGGCGGTAATGGGTACTCCCGTGAAAATCCGAATGAAAAATACATGCGTGATGCCAAGATCATGCAGATCTATGAAGGAACGAATCAGGTACAGCGCCTCGTCATTGCTAATGAAGCTCTATATTGATCACAGGATAAAACGGGTGCGTGAAAGCAGAAGGCTTTCACGCACCCGTTTTTGCATGACTGAGCTGTAGGAAAACACGGATGCAATCGGAGAGTTTGACTTTACATGTGCTTTCAAACACGCTTCTTAAATAGTTCGCAATTCGCGATTCCTTTTGGCTTTCATGGAAATATATGAGAAATCGAACATTATTGGGATAGGGGTTAGGAAGACATTTAATGCACAGTACACTGGCGTATACTATGCATTGCCCACATTCTGCCTAAATATAAATTTCGGGGGGGGTGTATATAGAATTTAAAGATATTGACTAAATGAACTTTGGCAATATAAGATTATAAAAGATTATTTATTATGTAGCTCAAGAGAGGTGATTAAAATGAAAATTATTGGAAAATTAGGTACATTATTGTTTTCGTTAGGACTTGTATCGGCGGGTACGAGTGTACAAGCAACATCAGCAGATATGGAAAAGTTTTCTAATATTACAGATACTACCCCCATTATTTTACAAGAAAATATGAGTCAGCAAATTTCATTTGAGAAACATTTGAATTTTTCGAGTGAGCCATTTGATAATGCTATGGGAGTTTATCACACTTCTCATTATTCGCATACCTCCCACAGGTCTCATTATTCTCATTATTCTTCTCGGTATTAACACTTTTAAACAAGCTGCTTTATTGTGGCTTGTTTTTTTATAGGAGATTTTTTATGGAGTGTATAAAGGAAATACAGGATGGTTATGAAATTATTTTATCAAAGAGACTTTATGAACGGGAAGCAATAATCTCTTTAGCATATAAATACAGTGGCCGTTTTGCAATATCACTTGATTCGATAGATAGTGAATATGTAAGTTTTAGTGTAAGGAAGCATAGCAATTTATCAGAACCAAGTAGAGATGATATAGAGAAAATTCTTGCTGACTTGCTGGATGAACAACTTAGGTTGGAAATTTTGCGAAGAACAAAAGAAATTCGAGATATTATTTATAAAAAGGCATTTGAACCATTGAAGGTAAAATGATATGAAAACCATACAATATCCATATTTATTTGAAACGTTTGATGACTCATTTCTATTAATCAATATGGTGGGAGAGCATATATTTTTATCCCCTGATGATTTCGAGTGCTTAATTTCGGAAAATTATGATAAATTGACGGAAAGAGCCAAAATCGGTTTATATAGCCATCATTTTATTAGTTCCGCGGATAATAAGGACTTAGTAGAAAATTTATTGGCAGTGAAATTAAGAAGTAGAAAAGATTTTTTACGATATTTTACAACTTTGCATATGGTCGTTTTAACTTTGCGCTGTAACTGCCATTGTGATTATTGTCATGCTAGCTCTAAAAATCTAGTTTCTAAAGAAACAGATATGTCCTTGGAAACCGCAAAGCATGTACTTGATGTGATTTTGCAATCGCCTTCATCTGAAGTTAAAATTGAATTTCAAGGCGGAGAGCCATCTTTGAATTGGACTGTTCTTGAATTTTTTGTTTTAGAAGGAGAGAAAAAAGTCAAAGAAGGATTAAAGAAAAGCATTTATTTTGTGATTTGTACTAATTTAATTAATTTGTCTGATGAACAAATTGAATTTTGCAAAAATCATCATGTAGAAATATCGTCTTCTTGTGATGGCCCTAAATTTTTTTATGACTTACATCGACATGCATTAGATGGTTCAAGTGCTTATGAACATTTTATTGAAACATTACAGAAGGTTCGAAAAATTAAGGGGAATAATAGCGTCAATGCTTTATTGACCATAACCAAAGATAATTTGCATCATTTACCTGAAGTTATTGATCATTATATGAAACTTGGATTTCATAATGTTTTTTTGCGTGCGCTTAATCCTTATGGATATGCAAAACAGAATGAAGCACAATTGGGCTATTCTTTAGAAGAGTTCGTACAAATATATAGAGATGCATTGGAATATATTTTTACAATTAACCAGAATGGGACATTTTTTGCAGAGTCTTATGCTGCTCTAATATTTGAGCGAATCATGACTCCTTTTTCTACCGGATTTGTAGATTTGCAGTCTCCTACGGGAGCTGGAATTGCTGGTGCTATCTATTATTATAATGGTGATGTATATCCATCTGATGAAGGGCGTATGTTGGCAGCTATGGGCGATTGTCATTTTAGGATGGGAAATGTATATTATGATGATTTTAAGACAATTTTCTCATCGAAAGTAATGAAAGATTTAGTACAAAATAGTTGTGTTGAATCTATGCCCGGATGTTCTACTTGTGCATATAGCCCATATTGTGGTGCAGATCCTATTCGGTATTATACAGAATCTGGCGATTTAATGGGGAAACGATATGATAGTGGATTTTGTAGAAGAAATAAGGGCGCAATAAAAGTTATTCTTGATATTATAAAAGAAAATGATCCTAAGAAAATCGCAATTCTTTGGTCATGGGTTCAGAGACGGCCTTTGGAGGATTGGCAATGTGGCAAACACGAGGAATAGGTACAAATATAACCAAACCAATTATTGCACGCTTTTCTAAGAAAAAAATAAATTGGTGGGAGATATTTTTAGAAAAAACAATAGGACTTTACACAAATCCTAAAGCAGGGAAACATTTGGCGGTAAGTTTGTCTGATCAGGCAATTGATGGATATGAATATCCGATGGTATCGCGCGTTCCTACGGCAGCACTAGGTGAACTTAACGAAGGCGATATATTGCAAATTATGCCAGACGGAAGAATATTGCGTGTGTATAATATTCAATCGAAGCAAAATGTTTTATTTATTACAGAAAAATGTAATTCAAGGTGTATCATGTGTCCGCAGCCGCAAAAACCTATTGATCATGATCAGGAGGTTTTGAAGATATTATCTCTTTTACCAAGGGAAAGTGTAAGAGAAATTTGTGTAAGTGGAGGAGAACCAACTGTTAATGCCAATTTTACTAATGTTATGAAGACATTGGCAAAGTTTCCTAATGTAGATCCTATGGTATTAACAAATGGAAGACGATTTAGTGATTTTGAGTTTACCAAAAATGTTATTGCGAATGCGCCTTTCAATACGCAATATGCAATTCCTTTGTATTCGGCTGTTCCCGAAATCCATGATTCTATTGTCGGTGCTAAAGGAGCTTTTAGAGAAACCATCATGGGATTACATAATTTAGCAAAATTTAGAATCCCTGTGGAAATCAGAATCGTATTAACTAAGCAAAATATTACAGGATTGGTTGATTTAGCGGATTTTATAGGATGGAATTTACCAATGGCTGTTCATGTTGCCTTTATGGGAATGGAAGTACATGGACGAGCAGACGATAATAAAGGAAAAGTTTGGGTAGAACCTGCTAATTATATGCAGGAATTAACTATAGCTGTAAAAAATATAGCGCATAGAAATATCCCTGTGTCAATCTATAATTTACCATTATGTCTATTGCCAAAAGAATTATGGCAATATAGTAAAAGGAGTATATCCGATTGGAAGCAGGAATATCAAGTGGAATGTGAAGGCTGTACTCAACAAGATAATTGTGGAGGATTTTTTACCACTTCTGTAATCGTTCCCCATGGGATTCATAGATTATGATCCTTGTTTATTAAAGTTACAAATATATAGTTAAGTTCATATCAGTGTGTAGACTAATTTCTTTTGTTTTCAATTGTTGTATAAATAAAAATGAATATTGGGTTTCGATTCAATTGCTGGTCGGATGACTGATTCACACCATTATACGTACATAATCTAATGCTTTGAGACCTGCTTTCCCAGTGGTGCTTTTATTTTGATGCATCGTGTTGCTTTCTTTACCGTACCCATAGAACCTGCTGAACCCTTTATTTCTAACCAAAAAGGACCGCTTACGCGGTCCTTTTTGGTTTCTGTCATTATTCCCAAGCAGGAACGATGGTGCCTTTGTATTTTTCAGCGATGAATTTCTTGACGGATTCAGACTGATAGTACTTGACGAATTTCTGATAAGCCGGCTGATCCTTGTCCTTCTCGCGGGCAGCGATGATCATGACGGCGAGCGGGGTATCCTTGTCTTCGAGGAAGATGCCCTGGTCTTTCGGGGAAAGGCCGGAGCTCATGACGTAGTTCATGGTGATGACGGATGCATCGACATCATCCAGGCTTCTTGGAAGCTGAGCGGCTTCGAGTTCCTGGAATTTCAGGTTCTTCGGGTTTTCTACGACATCTGCCGGGGTGGCTTTCATGCCGACGCCTTCCTTCAGCTTGATGACGCCTGCTTTTTCGAGCAGCTGGAGACCACGGCCTTCATTGGTCGGGTCGTTCGGGATGGAGACGGTGGCGCCGTCTGGCAGATCCTTGATATCCTTGTACTTGTTGGAGTAGACGCCCATGCGCATCAGGATAGCTTTGCCGATAGAGACGAGGTTTGTATTGTGCTGTTTGTTGAAGTTCTTCAGGAACGGTTCATGCTGGTAGACAACGAGGTCGAGATCGCCGTCAGCGAGTGCCTGGTCCGGAGTGACATAGTCGGAGAATTCCTTCACATTGACCTTGAGACCGTTGCTTTCAGCTTCTTTGGCAGCGGCTTCGACGACTTCTGCATGCGGGCCGGCCGTAGCACCGACGGTGATCTCTTTCTTTTCCTGTACAGAGGCAGCGGCTGAGGAGGCTGGCTTTGCGTTGGAACCACAGCCGGTGATGATGGCTGCTGCGGAGAGGGCGCAAAGTCCAGCGATGACGAGTTTCTTTAACATAGATATACTTCCCTTCTTTTATAAAATCCGGTGTCTATGTATGGAAGTGGGAGAATCCGCATTTCCTATAGATCCGGTGGAAAACAGTTTTTGGGGGCGGGGTTAGCCCGTGAGGCGGGTCGCCCATGGATTGCAGATGAAAGCTTTGCTCGAATGAGAAATTAGAAATGAGAAATGCGAAATGCGAAATGGTGGTGCGGCGCATAAGAATATAGAAGCGCCGCGAAGGTTTGAAACTAGCGGGTTTCTCGTATCGCAAACCTAATCCCTAGCCACTAATCCCTAGCTACCAGTCACAAGTCACCAGCCACTCATACCTGCGTTCGAACCCTGAACCCTTCTTATTTCTTATTCGCCTTTTTCGCAAGATTGCTTCCGATAAACTGGATGAGCTGGACGACGACGATAAGGACGAGGATGGTAGCCACCATGACGTCGGCCTGGAAACGCTGGTAGCCGTAGCGGATGGCGAGGTCGCCTAAGCCGCCGATGGTGCCTGCCATAGCAGAAGAACCGATGAGGGTGACAACGACGACAGTGATATTCTCAATGATGGAAGGCAGGGCTTCCGGGATGAGGACTTTCTTAATGATCTGGAACGGGGAAGCGCCCATGGATTCAGCTGCTTCGATGAGGCCGAAGGGGACTTCACGGATGGAGGTCTCGACCATGCGGGCGGTGTAGGGGATCGCAGCGATGGTCAGTGGGACGATGGCTGCGGTGGTGCCGATGGAGGTGCCTGCGATGAGACGGGTGAGAGGAATGATCGCGACCATCAGAATGATGAATGGGATGGAGCGGATCATATTGATGACAAAAGCGAGCGGCTTATTGAGCAGGCGGCAGGCGAGGATGCCGTTTTTCTCCGTGACGACGAGGAGAATCCCCAGAGGAATGCCGACGACAGCGGCGATCAGGGCAGAAACGCCGAGCATGTAGAAGGTTTCTGCCGTACTTTTCAGAAGAAGATTACTAATGACTGGAGACATATCCGAGCACCTCGCTTGTGATAGGTAACGATTTCAGATGACTGAGCGCTTCTTGCATATCGCTGTCATCGCCAATGATGGTGATAATGAGACGGCCGAAGGATACATTCTGGATGTAGTCGATGGAACCGTACAGGATAGATACGTCCAGATTGTACTTTTTGATGAGGTTGGCGATGATCGGTTCATTTGCGACGTCGCCGCGGAAGGAGAGGGAGAGGACGGTCTGGTCGTCCGCGTTCTCTTTAGCGGAATGGATATCCATGTGGGAGAGCTGTTCCGGTACTTCCGAAGACATGACCGAGCCGACGAATTTTTTCAGAGTCGGAGTCTGCGGATTAGTGAAAAGATCGACGACGGAGCCTTCTTCGATGATGCGGCCATGTTCGATGACGGCGACACGTTCAGCGATCTCCTTGATGACTTCCATCTGATGCGTGATCATGATGATGGTGATGCCGAGCTTCTTATTGATATCTTTCAGCAGCTGCAGGATGGATTTGACCGTTTCCGGATCCAGCGCAGAGGTCGCTTCATCGGAGAGAAGTACGGATGGATTAGACACGATAGCGCGTGCGATGCCGACACGCTGCTTCTGCCCGCCGGAGAGCTGTGCGGGGTACTTATCTTTGTACTCGGTGAGACCGACCATCTCGAGGATGTCATCGATGCGTTTCTTCTGCTCTGCCTTCGGCACATTGGCAAGTTCCAGAGGGAATGCGATATTTCCTGCTACTGTGCGGGAGGACAGCAGGTTGAAATGCTGGAAGATCATGCCGATGCCTTTGCGCTCGCTGCGCAGTTCCGCCTTGGAGAGCTTCATCATGTCTTTGCCATTGATCAGGACTTCGCCTGTGGTCGGTGGTTCAAGCATATTGATGCAGCGGACCAGAGTCGATTTCCCTGCACCGGACTGCCCGACGATACCGTAGATCTCACCATCTCTGATGGTGACGCTGACGTCGTCCAGTGCTTTGAAATTGCCATATACTTTCGTTATATGTTTGAGTTCAATCATTGGAGTCTCCTCATAAAAACAAAAAAACTTTCATCGGAAGATGAAAGCTTGCAGTCGCATCATCTTTCGAGAATACACTCGCTGGAATTGGCACCGTTTCATAAAGATGGTTGCCGTGGCTTCAAAGGGCCAGTCCCTCCGCCACTCATGATGAAAGTCGTATGTAATTCAATCGGCAAAGCCGATTGAATGAATTGTACTCTTTATGAGAAAGAAAGTCAATAGGGGGGGAGGGGAGCCCGTGGGGCGTGCTGCCCCATGATTGCGTGCGAAAGTTTTCCCTTGAGTGAGGAGTGAGGAGTGGTGGTGCGGTGCATAAAAATATCGAAGCGCCGCGGAGTATAAATAATGGCGATGCCCGAAGGTGGTATTTAGTCACCAGTCACCAGTCACTAGTCACAAGCCACTCCCCCCCATTTTCCCTTTGCACCACTTTGCCTCTAATGCTATAATATACTAAAGTATTACATACTATGACTACCCAATGACAGGAGGATATATCAATGAGTGTGAATCACAGACTGGTGAATCCGCTGACGGATCAGCTTTTCGATGGCATTCTGACTTTGAAGACGAGAGAGGAGTGCTATGAATTTTTTGAAGACCTTTGTACGATCAATGAACTGCGCGACATGTCGCAGCGGCTGGAAGTGGCACGCATGCTCGAAGCGGGAGATAAGTATGACCGCATCGAAGAAGCGACGGGCGCGAGCACTGCCACGATTTCCCGTGTCAAGCGTTGCCTGAAATTCGGAGCCGACGGATACGTGCAGGTGCTCTCCCGGATGGGAAAAGACGTCTCGAAGATGACTGACTGATGATTTCAGGGACATGGGGATCTGATCGCGGGATCGGATTCTCCTTAGTTTTTCAAAAAGGAAAAAGTACCATGCAACCATTAGAGCTTTCTCATGAAGGCTTCAAAGCCTATGATATTCGCGGTGTCGTGGGGGCGGAAGTGAATGAAGACCTGGCCTATCGCGTAGGTCGTGCCTATGCAGCGCTCTACCATCCGCAGGCGATGTGTGTCGGCTATGATATCCGTCCGAGCTCTCCTGCTATCGCTGAGGCGGTGATGCGCGGTCTGACGGATGGCGGCGCGGATGTGATGGACATAGGCCTTTGTGGGACGGAAATGATGTACTTCGCTACGTTCCATTACGGACTTTCCGGCGGCATCATGATTACCGCGAGCCATAATCCATCGAATTACAATGGCTTAAAACTTGTGCGCGAAGGGGGGATCCCTGTCAGCGCTGATACGGGACTGAAAGACATCGAAGCACTCGCATTCTCTGGGGATTTTCCCGAGGCAGAGAAAAAAGGGAAGACCTTTGCGAGACAGATCCTCCAGGACTACATCGACTGTATCCTCTCCTTTGTGGATGTCTCGAAGATGAAGCCGCTTCACATTGTGGTGGATGCAGGAAATGGCTGTGCCAATATCGCCTTTGCAGAGCTCAAGAAACACCTGCCCTTTACTTTTACAGAATTATATATGGAGCCGGACGGCAGTTTCCCCCATGGTGTGTCGAATCCGATGCTCGAAGAGTGCCAGAAGCCGCTCGTGGAGAAGGTGCTCGAAGAAAAAGCGGATCTCGGCATCGCGTGGGATGGCGACTTTGATCGCTGTTTCTTCATCGATGAGAATGGGAAATTCGTAGAAGGCTGTTACATGGTGGGACTGCTTGCATCTTATTTCCTTAAGAGGCATCCCGGAGAAATCATCATTCACGATCCGCGCGTCTTCTGGAATACGGAAAAGATCTGCCGTCTCTATGGCGGCGTGCCGGTCGAGTCGAAGGGCGGACATGCTTTCATGAAGGAAACCATGCGTCGTGTCCACGGCATTTATGGCGCGGAGAACAGTGCCCATCATTTCTTCCGCGACTTCTCTTACTGTGACTCCGGGATGATCCCCTGGCTCATCGTGACAGAGCTCATGAGCGAGACAGGCAGGCACCTTGGTGAAATGGTCGCTGAAATGGAGAACGAATTCCCTGTGAGCGGAGAGATCAATCTGCCTGCCAAGAATGTAGAGAAAACCCTCGCTGCAGTCAAGGCAGCCTATGCACCGAAAGCCTTAGCCATCGATCCCACGGATGGCGTAGGGCTTGAGTTTGAGAATTGGCGCTTCAATCTTCGTCCATCGAATACGGAGCCCCTCATCCGTTTCAATATGGAGACGATGGGCGACCGGGCGCTCCTCGAAGAGAAGAAAGAAGAAATCATGAAGCTCGTTGAGGAAAGTAACAGATAATGCGGCTTATCGCTTTTGCGCGGACAGAAGCGCCCGTCGGGCATTCGTTTTGAGAGGATAGGCTCTTATCGATCAAAGGCTCTACGCTGATGCATACATATGATGCATACGATCTCTCATGTAAACAAAGGAGCTGTGAAGAAATGAATCCTCATTTCTTCACAGCTCCTTTTTACTTTGCTTTCATTTGGTTCAGGGTTAGTCCCTTGGGCGGTTCCGTCCACTGATTATGAATGAAAGCTTTGCGCGAATGAGGAATTAGGAATGAGGAATTAGGAATGGTGGTGCGGCG
>OIYQ01000883.1_pt1 | contig 11905 bp, 8 predicted proteins | sample 1588311 | NCBI WGS metagenome assembly OIYQ01 (sample SAMN03283244) | human gut metagenome | biome: human-associated habitat; material: feces | host: Homo sapiens | place: Peru | collected 2012
CAAAAAAGGACTTTTGATTCGCAAAAATCGAAAGTCCTTTTTTGTGTTCATGGAGCTATTATTTCACAGCCCCTTTTTTGCTTTTGAAAGTGACTAGTGACTGGTGACTAGGGATTTGGGATCAGGGAGTAGGGCGCGGCAGATCATCTTGGCTCCCCTCGTTTCGCTTGAAATGGCGTCTCACTGAGGGAAACGCCTTTTCCCAAGATCTCACTCCGGCCCCAGCGTGTCTCTTTTCTCGTTTCTATGCACCATGAAATTGGCGACCTTCTTACCGGCCTGGGTCATGTGATGTCCTGTGTTTTTGAATTTGTGCATCGCTGTCGAGCGGGAGCGGATATTCGGCTTCATGTCTGGATCAATATTCCCTCTCTTGACTGAGGTGGCACGGATCTTCTCCGGCTCCAAAGCACTGCGAAGGACGGCCATCGCACGGGCGGGGAGGATGTCGCAGTCAAAGCTGTAGATGTCTACAGCGGCATAGCCGAGCTGCGGATAAGCGTGGATGCAAACATGGGCTTTCTTTCCATAAGCAGCGAGTGTGATCTCTTCCTCGTCCTCATGGAAGAAGGTATCTTCGACTTCGATACCCAGATTCTTGGCCGCCTGATTCATGACAGAGATCAGCTCCTTGGAAGAAGTGATCTCTTCCTGCACACAGCCATAACAGTCGACCAGCAGATGTTTTCCGATAAAATTATCCATAGTATTCACCTTTTGTGAGGAATTGACAGATGCAGAGACGAATCCGCATCTAGGGAAACGCTGATTCAATCGCAGAATCAGTGTTTCCCTTGCTCATTGCCTCAGCGTTTCTCTAAATTTTTATAAATTACACTTCTACTTATTATAGCAGATACGGGCAAATTTGGCATGAGTTTTGAGAAGCATTTGCAACTGATCGGTGCCTTCTCCTGGTGACTGGTGACTAGTGGCTGGTGGCTGGTAGCTAGGGATTAGTAGCTAGGGATTAGGGATTGGGGATTAGAAATCTCAAGTGACTTGTAACTAAGAGACTAGGAGACATTAGACTCCCGTATCGTCATTTCGAGCGAAGCGAAAAATCTTTGTCATTCGCGACCAGCGGTCGATGTTTGGAAATCCGAAGCGGGAAACCTGCTATGCAAGAAACCTTCGGGCATCGCCCTATTTATATTGCGGCGAAGCCGCCACCACAACCCTGAACCCTGAAGTTTGAAAGCAGGGATGAGCGACTGGTGACTGGGAGATATCATACCCTCTTGCATCGTCATTTCGAGTGCAAGCGAGAAATCTTTCATGCAGACCGGGAAACGATGTATGTGTGAACGCAGAAATACGTGGCACCAAGGCCTTGTTTCCGTATCAGTGCCTATGTGATACTAACCGTAGTGCCATAGAGATCCCTCGGCTACGCTTTCGATGACGACGGCGCGAAGCGCTATCAAAACTCTGCGGCGCTTAGATCCTTCGACTCAGTTTTCCTATTTCAGATAAGCCGTTTTTTAACATACGACGCTTTTCTCCGCTCAGGATGACGAAATGCGCCGCTCCCGCGGAACCCTCTGAACCCGTAGAACCCGTAGAACCCGTAGAGCCCATAGAACCCGCCTTCCCCATAGAACCCGCGCTCCCTCTTTCGCAAACAAGCAAAGGGCGCCCCGTGGGCTAATCCTGTCTGACAGTCCCTATTTTCTGCCGTTCTATCTACATTTTCACGATGAAAGATGCTATAATGAAAAATAATTTTGTGACAGAGATAGAGTGCGAGCAGGGAGGCGACGAGATGGCCAGACGGAAAGGGCTGAAGCGGTGGGACGAGATCACGACAGAGGGATGGCTCTCGCTGATGGCGGACAAAACGGTCATGAGTGCGCTGATGATGCAGATCTTCTCGCGGCTCTATCACTCCGAAGACTATATGGATAACGCAAAGAATATTGCGAAGGCGCTCCATCTGGAGTATCGGGCACTGAATGCAGGTGTCGGCTGGGCGGGGAATAAGATCCGTGAGATGTATGAGTCGGGAGGTCTTTTGACCTATCATGCGAGCGAGAAGAAGGACGAGACGCCAAGAGAGGAAGAGACGGGAGAATTTCGTCTTTCCGAAACGCCGGCCTCTCGTGTCCGCCGCTCGCCATGGGAGTATGTTTTCGATGGGAGTGAGGACGATAACGGTACCTATTTCTGGGTGCTGAAGCCTGAGGCCGTAAGAGCGTACCGAGAGATCATGGATGCGGATATCTGGCATCTGGATGATATTCGCCAGCTGCTTGAGAGCGATGAGACAGCCTATGGGTGCGAGGGGAGCCTCTTTTCCCACTCGTCTTCGCATACGGTCGATGAGATCCGAAAGCGGTTTTCAAAAAATGTGGATTTCAAAAGAAAATCGATGGGGGCGCACCCCTGCTGCATCGTGTGCGGGGCAGATCGGATCTCTCTTCTCCATGCGGTCCCTTATGGGACGCACGGCGAGTCACAAAAGGGACTCATGCTTTGTCCGACCCATGCGGCACTTTTCTCCGCGCATCTCATCTCTTTTTCCGATGCGGGCGAGCTTTTGGTATCTCCCCGGATCTCTGAAAGGGAAAGAAAGCTCTATGGTCTTATCGCGGGAGAGAAGGCGAAGACGCCTTTCAGCCGCAGGCGGATGCTTACGCATCGAAAAATTTTTACAGAGGAAGGAAGAAAACTGAAATGATTTTATCCGGCAAAGAAATCGTGCGACATATGGGGGAAGAAATCATCATCGATCCCTTTGACCCGAAGAAAGTGAATCCGAACAGCTACAACCTGACTCTGGCAGATGAGCTGATGGTGTATGATCACTATGAGCTCGACATGAAGAAAAGAAATGAAGGCACGCTGATCCATATCCCGAAGGAGGGCTATGTGCTGCAGCCGAATAAGCTCTACCTGGGACGGACGCATGAATATACAAAAACGAGATGCTTCGTACCGATGCTCGAGGGTCGCTCGTCCATCGGACGTCTGGGCCTTTTTATCCATGTGACGGCAGGATTTGGAGATGTGGGCTTCTCCGGGTACTGGACACTGGAAATGTTCTGCGTGCAGCCGATCCGTATTTATGCGGGTGTGGAGATCTGCCAGATCTATTTCCATACCGTTTTGGGGGAAGCAGACCGCTATGACAGCGGAAAATATCAGAATAATAAAGGAATTCAGCCAAGCCTACTTTACAAAGACTTTGAAAAGTAGTATGATAATACCAACTTAATAACACTCGGAGCGAAGAAGCTGCAGCATGACAGGAGAGTTTTCTCTTTGTCTGCTGCTTTTTTTGTACTTTGTTCCGGTGCGGGAGTACTTTTGGGGATTCAGATTATTTGCGTTTTTGTGAATATTATTTCATTCTGCAGATGGAGTCTCGGAAGGCATCCTGTTTTTTAGGAAAGCATAAGAGTGGAATTCATCTCATGGAGGACATGCTTTCCACTTGGGGGAGACGTAGGAGGTCGACTATTATGAAAAAAGCAATGAAGAAAATGATCATGGCAGGTGCTCTTTGTGTCGCAGGTGCAGCTCTGATTGCAGGCTGTGGCGGCGATTCCGGTTCTTCTGCAGGCGGCGGAAAACAGTTCCTGAACATCGCTACCGGCGGTACTGCTGGTACTTATTACCCACTGGGCGGCGCGCTCGCTGAACTGCTGAACCAGAATATCAAAGGCATGAATGCATCCGCACAGTCTACCGGTGCATCCGTAGCCAATGTCAATATGCTGAAAGACGGCTCCGTCGACATCGCTTTCATCCAGAATGATATCGCTTACTATGCAGCCAACGGCAAGGAAATGTTCAAGGACAACAAGGTAGAAAACATTCGCGGTATCGCTGCACTCTATCCGGAAACTGTCCAGTTCGTCACCACCGCTGACAAAGGCATCAAATCCATCGCTGACCTCAAGGGCAAAAAGGTCGCTGTCGGTGCTTCCGGCTCCGGCGCAGAAGCCAATGCTCGTCAGATCCTCGGTGCATATGGTCTGACCTATGATGATATCGATGCTCAGTACCTCTCCTTCGGCGAAGCTGCTGATGCACTGAAGGATGGCAATGTCGATGTCGGCGTCGTCGTCGCAGGCTTCCCGACCGCAGCGATCCAGGATCTGGCTGCCAATAAATCCGCAGCACTGGTCAATATCGATGCAGAACATGCTGACAAGCTGATGAAGCAGTATCCATACTTTACCAAGATCACCGTACCGAAGGGCACCTATCCTGGACAGGAAGAAGATGTCAACACCGTAGCCGTGAAATGCGTCATCGTTACCACCGATAAACTCTCTGATGATCTCGGCGAACAGATCGTCAAAGCCATCTACGAACACCTTGACCGCATGAAAGCTGCTCATGCTGTCGGCAAGTACATCACCAAGGATACCGCTCTGGAAGGCATGTCCATCAAGATGAATGCCGGCGCAGAAAAATATCTGAAAGCGAAATAATAGTGGGAAATCACTTTTGTAACATGGTCAGGTAAAGAGAATAAGATTCAGAGGTAACCCGTGGGGCGTCCCCCCTTGATGATACATGAAAATGCTGCTTGAATCAGCATTTCCTTCGGGGGCGGCTCCGCCGCAGCCCTGAACCTATCAACCTGAACCCTGAACCACTTGTAATCCATATCGAAACACTGATCTGATCAGCGCTTTCCCTTATAGGAAGGAGGGAGAACGGGCTCATCTAAGGAGTCCGTTCTCACTTTCATTTCATGAAGAAAAAGAAAAACGGGAAATTAGAAACCATACTTATCGTTTTCGGGATGATCATCTGTGTGATAGTGACCGTGGGAGGCTGGTTTGTTCGTCAGGACTATCTTTTCGGACAGACAGCAGACGGATTCATCATCAGGCAGCGGGTGCGTCCGGGTACACCGGTGACACTGGTGTACAGGCACTCGGTCCAGAAGACGATGATTCACGAGTACCTTGAAGTCAATGAGATGGCGACGGGGCTCGTACTGAAGTCTACCAAATACCAATCCATGGGGGTAGGACTTCCCTTCTCCAAAGAAGATGGCGATTTCCGCGAAGAAGACGGTTGGTTTATTCTGGATAACATGAACCGTCCCTATCCGGAGCTCTCGATCCGTAACGGCGTGACGAATGAAGAAAAGGTCTACGTCGGAGATACGGAGTATGATCTCGCAAGCCTGATGCCTTTGGGAAAGGAACTTCATCTGTATGTAGCACCGCTGTACCAGGTGCTGTATAAGAAAAAAGAAATTAGGAGTTGATACAATTGGCTGATTTAGAGAAAAAGAACGTGCAGGCCGAAGGCGTTTCTGAAAATGGGGAAATGTCTGAGGAACTGCAGAAGAAGTTAAAAGAGCTGGATAAAGAGTCAAATACAGCGGAATACAAAGGCATCTGTGCCAAAGTCATCGCAGTCATCTGTATTTGCTTCTCGCTCTTCCAGATCTATACAGGATTTTTCGGCGCACTGGATGCGATGATCCAGCGCTGTGTCCACTTGTCCTTCGGCATCTGCCTCGTCTATCTTCTCTGTCCGACGAAGAAAGCATGGGTCAAAGAGGGGCGTTTTCATCCGATCGACGTGGCGCTCGCTGTCCTCGCGATGATTCCTCCCATTTACATTCTTATGAATTACCAGCAGCTCATCCTGCGCGCCGGCACCGTTACCCCGACGGATACCGTGATCGGCGTCCTGGGCATCGTGATGATCATCGAAGCGGCTCGTCGTATCGTAGGCCTTCCGATCGTCATCGTTGTCTGCTGCTTCCTTGCGTATGGGTTCTTCGGACCGTACCTCCCCGGGCCGCTCGCACATCGCGGGCTCACCATCAAGCAGATGGTCGGACACCTCTTCTTCACGACAGAGGGCGTCTTTGGTATCCCGATGGGTGTTTCCTCCACCTTCATTTTCCTCTTCATCCTTTTCGGTGCCTATCTGGAAAAGACAGGTCTTGGGAAATTCTTCATCGATATTGCCAATGCCATCGCTGGCTGGGCATCCGGCGGACCGGCTAAGGTCGCCGTCATTTCCTCTGCTCTTCAGGGGACGATTTCCGGCTCCTCGGTAGCGAACGTCGTGGGCTCCGGCTCCTTCACCATCCCAATGATGAAGAAACTTGGTTATCATAAGAATTTCGCCGGCGCCGTAGAAGCAGCCGCTTCTACCGGCGGCCAGCTGATGCCGCCGATCATGGGCGCAGCAGCTTTCCTGATGGCAGAATTCGTCGGTATTCCCTATATGGAAGTCGTCAAGGCTGCCATCGTTCCTGCCATTCTTTACTTTATTGGTGTTTTCCTCGGTGTTCATTTCGAAGCGAAAAAGAATAACCTTCAGGGCACACCGAGAAGCGAGCTCCCGCCATGGGGAAAGATCCTGAAAGAAGAAGGGCATCTGGCCATTCCGCTGATCGCCATCATCGGTCTTTTGGCTTCTGGCTACACCCCGATGAAAGCGGCGCTTGCCGGTATCTTCATTTCCATCGCTTCCGCCATGCTTCGTGCGAATACCCGCATGAGCATCTCTGATATCATTGACGGTCTCATCAAAGGTGCGCGAGGTGCGCTCGGCGTCCTGATCGCATGCTCTTCCGCCGGTATGATCATCGGTATCGTCACCAAGACAGGTGTCGGTCTGAAACTGGCTTCGGCTCTTGTCGATATCGCAGCAGGCAACTTCATCCTGCTTCTCTTCTGCACCATGATCACCTCGCTGATCCTCGGTATGGGCGTACCGACCACGGCGAACTACGTCATCACTTCGACCATCGCGGCGCCGGCTCTGATCTCCCTCGGCGTACCGATTCTGGCAGCCCATATGTTCGTTTTCTACTTCGGCATCATCGCCGATATCACCCCGCCAGTTGCGTTGGCTGCTTTCGCAGGCTCTGCGATCTCCGGCGGTGATCCTTTGAAGACTGGTGTCAATGCGTCGAAGCTCGGCATTGCGGCCTTCATTATCCCATATGTCTTCGTTCTTTCCCCTGAAATCCTGGGCATCAATGCGACACTCTTCTCCGTCATGGAAACCACCATTACCGCGCTTATCGGTATGGTTGGCGTCTCGGGTGCCATGATCGGGCAGCTCTATTGCAAGGCGAATATCCTGGAGCGTCTTCTCCTTCTGGCCGGCGGTCTCTGCCTCATCGATCCGACCATCCTGACCGACATCATCGGCATTGCCGTACTGGGCGGCGTCTTCGCTATGCAGTATTTCAGAAGCAAAAAGAGCAAGTAAGCCATGCACGAAACCTGTAAAGGTTCACGAGACGGAAATCTCAGGCCTTAGTCAGCTCATGAACGGGTAGCAAAGCATAAAAACTTTGCTGCCCGTTTTTGCGTGCGGGAAAGTCGGTGAAATACAGAGTAAGGGAACGCGGACTCTGCGATTGGATCAGTGTTTCCCTAACGATTTCCCTGGACAAGTCAATAAAAAAATCCCCATAGACTGCGGCATGTGTCATGCCATAGCCCATGGGGATTTTTCTTACAAAGGCATAAAAAACATCCGGAAAAGGCTTCCCACCAATGCCCGATGCAGGCGGAGCTCGGAATCGGTGACGGTCGTCCATGAGCACCGAAGTGCGGGAGGGCCTGTGCTATCGTCGGAACCCGGCCTCGCAGAGGACAGGGAAGTGGAAAAGCCATGCTTCCGGATATTCATTTTTCTTACTTGTCAGCCTAAAATGGGCATCGGCAGCAGGCTGTACGCTTCCGACGGATCCATCCGATGACGCAAGGCGCATGCTGCAGATCTGCCCTTTCCGAAGCGGCTCTCCCTGTGATCTCGTAGCGCTTAGAGAATTCTGGAAATCGGAGAAACCGTCCGTCCGGGGAACATGTTCAGATATGTCCCTGCTTCATGCTTATATGGTACTACGTTCTAGAGGGAAAAAGCAAGTGGGAAAATATTAGCAACGCAAGATGTAGTTTGTTTTATGAATTGCAAGAATGGCATACATACCATTCTTACGGTAAATACAGGGACTAAGATGGAGTATACTCTTTGGTGACTGGTGACTGGTGACTGGTGACTGGTATTGCTTTTACTAAATAACTGGCATGTAAGTCAACTTCCAAATCAAGTTAGGAGTGAGGAGTTTGGAGTGAGGAGTGAAGGTACGGCGCATAAAATGAGGAAGCGCCGCGAAGTTTTATATAAAATAATGGACAAACTGTTTTACATAATGAAGGGTATTGGGGCACTATATGAATTGTGTGCCCCTTCCAGCACTTCTCACTAAGTCCAGAAGTTAACAAATCGAAATACTGGTGACTGGCGTCTTGAAGTAGCTAGGGATTAGGGATTAGTAGCTAGGCATTGGGAACTGGTAGCCGGTGATCGGAATCGGATGATCCGCTTTCTATCTACGGTCAGAGATATTTGTGATACTATATACATAAAGTTCTCACATATCCATTGGCTTCTTAGGGAAAGGCGATGACCTCTATGACTGAAATTGAAAAATTAAAAGATGGCGTGTATGAGAAAGTCATGTCGCGGCGCTTTGCGGAAGTGCTGCAAGAGGCACTGGCCGAGGATCAGGTGCGTGCAGAAGAGGAAGACGTGGATGCTGAGGAAGCCGTGGGCTATCTCTCTTCGTATTTGCAGCGGGTGATACGACTCTGTCTGAAGGACATCGCGGACAGGGATGAGGAGAACAGCGTCGACCACCAGCTGGCACTCACGAATGAACTCATTGCCTCCCTTGCAAAGAAGACAGAAGAGCTTGGAGGCGGACAGGAGGTGGCGAATGCACCATTTCTGCTGAGATCCTTAGAGCATAAGAAAAATACACTTCTGCCTCGCCGGTGGGAGCGGCCGGCGACATCACTCACGCGATCATTCCTTTTCACCAATTCTAAGAAGGATGTCTCGATGGTACACGAGCTCACAAAGGAGATCGCATCCTCTGACCGCATTGATTTTCTGATCTCCTTCATCCGTTTCTCCGGCCTTCAGCTGCTTCTCCCCGCACTGCGCCTTTTCACAGCCCGCGGCGGACACCTGCGCATCGTGACGACGACATACATGGGAGCGACGGATCCGAAGGCGATCGAGGTGCTTGCGTCTCTGCCCCATACAGAAGTACGCATTTCTTATGATGTGAAAGAAACCAGACTGCACGCCAAATCATACATGTTCTATCGGGGAAGCGGCTACTCGACGGCCTACATCGGTTCATCGAATCTTTCCCACGCTGCCATCGCAGAAGGAATGGAGTGGAATATGAAAGTGACGGCACAGGACCAGCCGCACATCATCAATAAAATGAGCGCGACTTTCGAGACCTATTGGCACTCCGAGGATTTCACCTCCTACGAACCCCAAAAAGATGAGGAAAAACTCCGTCGCGCTATCGATAGGGAACGCGGGCGGAGCAGCGGGACAGATGCCTCCTCCTATGCTTTTGACATCCAGCCGTACCCCTACCAGCAGGCGATACTGGATGCACTTGATACAGAGCGGCATGGCAAAGATCGCTGGTACAATCTTGTCGTCGCCGCTACAGGCACGGGAAAGACCGAGATCTCCGCCTTCGACTATCGCCGATTTGCCGCCTCGAGAAAAGAAGGGACGCGCCTCCTCTTCATCGCTCATAGGGAAGAGATCCTGAAACAAAGCCTCTCCTGCTTTCGTCAGGTCATGAAAGATCCCGATTTTGGTGCGCTCGCAGTCGGAGGACATCGGGCAAGTCACGTGGAACACCTCTTCATGTCCATTCAGACACTGAACAGCCAGCGTTTCTTTGAAAAAATGGATCCCTACTACTATGACATGATCATCGTCGATGAATTTCATCATGCAGCGGCAAGATCCTATCAGCACCTTCTCACACACTTTCATCCGAAGATCCTCCTCGGCCTCACAGCTACGCCAGAGCGTATGGATGGGGGAGACATCCTCTCCTATTTCGGCGGACACATCGCCGCAGAAATACGCCTGCCCGATGCCATCGAGCGGCGACTTCTCTGCCCTTTTCACTACTTCGGCGTCACAGATCCGGTGAGCCTTGCGGAAATCAAGTGGACAGGCGGAGAGTACGACGCGAGCGAGCTCGAACGTCTCTACACCGCAGAAGGCGCACTGGCCAGCCAGCGCGCCCGCGCCATCGGAGACGCCCTCCTTCGCTACACCGCAGACATTCGCGACGTGAAAGCACTCGGCTTCTGCGTCTCGAAGAAGCACGCGCATTTCATGGCAGACTACTTCAATCAGCACGGCATACCTGCCCTCGCACTCGATGCAGATACACCGGCAGCAGAAAGAAATGCAGCGCGGGAACGCCTCGCAGAAGGGGAGCTTCGCATCCTCTTCGTCGTAGACCTCTTTAATGAAGGCGTCGACATCCCGTCCGTGAATACCGTACTCTTCCTAAGACCGACGAACAGCATGACCGTCTTCCTCCAGCAGCTCGGGCGCGGCCTGCGCCTTTCGAAAGGGAAAGACTGCCTCACCGTCCTCGACTTCGTCGCACAGGCAAGCCGCAAGTACGACTTTTCCCGCCGCTTCGCATCGCTCCTCGGCAAACATCACGTCATCATCAAGAAAGAGATCCAAGAAGGATTTCCTCACGTACCGAAAGGCTGCGCCATTCAGCTCGAAGAGCAGGCACAGAAATGGGTACTCGAAAACATCGCCAGCCGCCTTCGGAAAAATGAATACTACATCGAGATGGTGAAAGAACTCTATGCTGCCACCGGCAGCCGGCCGACCCTTTCCGATTTCTTCCGCGCGACCCAGGTAGAGCCCGCCGTCTTCTACAATGGTACGCGCACCTATACACGACTCCTTATGGATGCCGAGATCCTTCCCGCGCTCCCTGTGACCGACCTCGAAGAAGCCCTCCGCAGATCCATGAGCCGCACCCTCACCATAGATTCGCCGCGATGGATCTCCTTCCTGCGGCGTGCCTATGAAAACCTACCGATAAACCCCACTCCCGTGGAAGAGAAATACCTGCGCATGTGGGCGATCACCCTCTTTCCTGATGGGCAGAAGGACAGCCCGAAAGACCCCGCCCTTGCCATCACCCGTTTTGCGAAAGAAACAGCCCTCAAGGAAGAGATCAGCGAACTGCTCGACTTCCTCTATGACCACATCGATATCATTCCCCAAAAGGCAGAGCTTCCCTATCCCTGCGCCCTCGAAGTCTACGATAGCTACACGCGCGACCAGCTCTTCGCAGCTCTCGGCTTCGCCAAGCCCGCCAGCATTCGCGAAGGCGTGAAATACCTCGACCATACGAACAGTGACACCGTCACGCGCCCGACAGACGTCTTCCTCGTGACACTCAATAAATCGCAGAAAGAATTCTCCGATACCACTCTCTACGAAGACTACTCCATCGACCGCCACCTCTTCCACTGGCAGAGCCAGTCCACCACCACGCCTGAGTCCAAGACAGGAAAGCGCTATCTTTCCCAAAGAGAAACCGGCGGCATCGTCCTCCTCTTCGTCCGAAGCGCCAAGCAGGACGCCTGCCGCAATGCCATGGCCTACACCTTCCTCGGCACCGCAAAGATCGTCTCCCACGAAGGCTCCCAGCCCATCAGCATCATCTATCGCCTCGATCATCCCATTCCCGCGAAATATATCACAAAGACCGATAGCAGCGGCGTGCTGTGAGAAAAAGGAAATACAGATCCCATTTCTCATATACAAACCGTGTAAAACTAAGAATTTACGCGATGGTATTTTATGGAGAGGGGAATCCTCCCGGGAGCTGAAAGCTCCTTTTGTACTCCTTCGTGCACACACCTATAGGAAAGGAGAACAGAAGGGCAGGCGGCAGATCTGATTTCCCTCCTCCCACCGGAAAGCGTGCTAGCCGCCGGAAAGCGTAAGAAATACAAATCACATAAAGACGCAGCAAGCAAAGAAAGATCTCATGCAGGATTCGCCTCCACGACAAACCCTAGAGCGAAGTTTAGCC
>OIYQ01000884.1_pt1 | contig 11899 bp, 7 predicted proteins | sample 1588311 | NCBI WGS metagenome assembly OIYQ01 (sample SAMN03283244) | human gut metagenome | biome: human-associated habitat; material: feces | host: Homo sapiens | place: Peru | collected 2012
AAGTAGGATTCCTTAAAAAAGGAAATCCTACTTTATAGAGCAACATGCCTAAAATAATCTTTCAACCACTTATGATTGCAAATCCGCGGAACAATTTACATCCTTTTGTATGCTTTGCATTTCATAAATGAGGAGTGGTTTTGTACGATGTTTCAATTATTTCTTCTGATATACACGCACATAATCCACCTGATACTTTAGAGGGAAAGCGGAAATATCAGGAGTTCCACCATTTCCACCAATGGCAAGATTCAAGAGGATATAATGCTTCATCTCATTAGAAACAAATGGATTTTCGAAGTTATCATCATAGCCTTTGTTAAAGGTGGTCTTTAAGTCTATCTTATTGAGAAGCTCATCATCCACATAAATAGACATGTAATTCTCATCCCAATCCATTTTCCAAACATGATACTTCTTGCTCCAATCCTTGTCTTTGGTCGTAAAATGAGAAAATGGCGTTACAGATTCATTCCATACCGCCTGCCACAAACCCTTGTCACCCCAGCACGCATTGGCAAGGATGGAAGGACGACCATTCTTGATATAATATTCCAGGATGTCGATTTCACCATTGTTAGGCCATTCCCATTTATCACCCAAGAGCCATATCGCAGGCCAACTTCCTGTAGCTGTCGGAATCTTCGCTCTCACTTCTATTCGTCCGAAATGAAAAGCAAAGCTATTTTGGGTGGTAAGGCTACTGGAGGTATATTCTGCATATTTACGTTGCAACTTCCAATCGCCACTTCCTTCTACATAATCAGGATTCTTTACCCTTTCTTGTCGCCCCTCAATAACGAGACATCCATCAGCAACTGTTGCATTCTTGTCCTGATACCATTGAAGTTCGTTGTTTCTAACAAAGCCTTGTTCATAACTCCACTCCTTGCTTGGCAAACCATCATTGTCAAACTCATCATGCCATACCAAGGCATAGCCATCATAAGATGGAATTGTGGCAAACTTAACTGTTGGTTTGTAACTGGTAGAATCCACTGTTGTCGTTGTACTATTTCCACCAGAATTTTCTTTCTCAACTGAGTCTGAAGTGCTACTACAAGAAAAGAGAGCAGCCATTGCCATGATTGATAATATATTCATTGTTATTCTTTTCTTTTTCATATAAATCTGTCCTATTAAAAAGAAGGACACCTTAAATAATAATGTAAGGTGTCCTCTAATATTATTTCCACAAATCGTTTTGTGTCAACATAGGGTTACTGTCCAATTCGGTCTGAGGAATTGGCCATACATATTCTTGCTCGCCCTTATAGTTTCGATACTCATAAGCAAACTTATAAGTTGAAGCTTCATTGTTGATTCTGTCAACGGCATCTTTCAAAGTATGCCAACGATACAAATCAAACAATCGTAAGCCTTCAAACGCCAACTCTACTCTGCGTTCATGACGGACAATCTCTCTCAATTTTTCTTGCGAGAGTCCTGTTCCTTCTACATTTTCTACAGTTGGCATACCTGCTCTCTGTCGTACCTCATCTATCAAACTCACAGCTTTATCTAGATTCTGATTGTTCTCAATATAAGCCTCTGCCAAGGACAGCAAAACCTCAGAATATCTAATCAAATAGAAATCCTGACCAGAATCCCAAGATGTTGACCAAGTCAATGCAGGATTGAAGTACTTCATGACATATACAGTAGAGAAGGAAGCCGCAGAACCACCATAGTTCCAATCAGCAGAACCCCATGTCATGCCTGGTAAGTACAAAGTTGTTTTCAGACGAGGATCACGATTCTCATAACGTGTACCAGTGGCAGACCATAAGTCTGGTGTTCCATCGACAATGTTACAAACATCGTCTTTCTTTGTATAAGGCTTGCCATCTAAGGTATAGAAAGCGTCTGCCAAATCTATCGTACCATTGATAGCTTCCAAAGGAGAGCCCCAGTGACCACCGATAGCATTACCTTCACCTTTACCAGGACCTTCATATCTTACTCCCCAGATAATCTCATCACAAGCTTCGTTGTCTTCAGTAAACAAAGTTGTATAATCAGGGAACAAAGAGTAGCCTAAAGTCGTCACTTCTTCATACGCCTTGATAGCAGCATCCCATTTCTCATTGTAAAGGGCAATTCTACCTAGCAAACTCAAAGCAGCGCCTTTGGTAATTCTACCTCTTTCAGAAGTTTCCTTTGGTAAGATATTGGCTGCATTTTGCACATCCTGCATGATGTTGTTTACGATAGTTGCTCTGTCTGTCTTCTCGCAGTTGGCATCTGTCAAGCTTTGGGTAGAAGTGATGTAAGGCACATCTTGATAAGTCATAGTGAGGTTCAGGTACATCAAGGCACGAATCACAGTAGCCTCAGCCTTATACTGTTCCTTGGTACTTTCATCCATGTCCACCTTATCCACATTGCTTATCAAGCTGTTACAACGCTTGATAGCCTCGTAGTTTGCCGACCAATATGTCTCAATCAATCGAGAACTGCTAGACTGGGTACCATTGCAGATGTCGTAACCAGGCATCCAACCACTCCAGTTGAATCGACCGCCATTGTCAGTCATGGCATCCATGTTGAGAGGACCACAACCGTCCCATTTGTTCTGGTTTGAGGCATCATTATACAAAAAACCATTCTGCAAAGCATCATAACATGCTGCCAATCACTCCTTTGCATCGGCTGCAGTCTTCCAGAAAGTATTCTTAGATACAGAGGTAAGTGAATCTTTCTGCAGGAAGTCATCAGAACATGATGTTGCCGTCAATAATGCTCCACAAAAGAGCATTCCTATGATATATTTATTTGTTCTTACTTTCATAATTGTCAATTATTTAAAAGTTTACATTTACACCGAATGAGAACGACTTTACATTAGGGTGAACATCACCTCTTGTGTCGCCACTACTCTTCTCTGGGTCGTAGTTTTTCAACGAGGTAATCGTCAGAAGATTTGAAGCTTGTACATAAACTCTCAAACTAGATGCACCAATATGGTGAATCAGTTTCTTGTCAAACGTATATCCCAATTCTATATTTTTCAATCTTAAATAATCAGCCTTATTCAACCAGAATGAAGAATATTTCTCATTAAACGCATTTCCCAACTTAGGCATAGAACCATTTGGATTACTTTCGCTCCAACGGTCAAGCCATCGAGTGGTCATGTTACCACCATTGGTGATAGTCGCCTGCTCCCAATAATAACGATAAATGCCACTTACACCCTGCCAGAATGTATTGAGGTCAATGTTCTTCCAGCTAAAGCCCAATGTAAAGGAATAGGTTGTCTTTGGGAATGGATTTCCGATAATCTGACGGTCAGAATCATCAATGTTTCCATCATCATTCAAGTCCTCATACATGATGTCGCCCAAAGATGGAGCCAATCCATTTTGTTTGATAATGTCCCCCTTGCTATTGGTTCTGTTCAAATCTGCTTCTGTGCGATACAAGCCGATGGCTTTCAAACCATAGTAAGATCCAATAGGGTAGCCCTCTCTGTTTATAGACTGTCCACTATAGGTATCAATACCCTTGTTATCTATAATTTTGTTTCTTACAGAAGAGAGGTTGAAGCCAGCATGCCAAGCCCAATCACCGGCATGGTCTTGATAATTAGCCGAAAGTTCCCAACCACGATTTCTTACCTTACCTGCATTTTGATATGGAGCCGACAAATTACCCAAGAATGTTGTTGGCATAGACAGCTGCAAGAGAATATCAGAAGTAACTTTGTTGAAATAATCGAATGTTACATTGATTTTCTGATTCCAGAATGCAGCATCAAGGCCTAAGTCTGTGATGGTGGTAGTCTCCCACTTGATGTCATCATTGGCAACAATGTCCTCTGCCATACCAATCATCTTGTCGTTTCCGAAATAATAATTGTAATAAGCACCCATGGTTGGAGTGTAGGCATAGTTACCAATCTCTTGGTTACCCAACTTACCCCAGCTGGCACGAATCTTCAAATATGATAGAGGCTCAATATTCTGCATGAACTTCTCGTTGGTCATAACCCATGCACCTGAGAATGATGGGAATGTGGCATATCTATGTGCCTTAGGCATACGTGAAGAACCATCATGACGAATATTGAATTCAAACAGATACTTATCTGCATAATTGTAATTTAAGCGACCAAAGAAGGACTGCATAGAGTATTCCGCGCCATTGCCACCTACATAATCATTCTTGGTAGCGGAATCCAACTCATACAAATTATCTGTGGCAAAACCTTCCTTGTAACCATGGAAATTGCCTTCCTTGTAATCCTGAATGGAATGGCCTGCAAGGAGATTGACCTTATGGTCCTTAATCGCAATGTTGTATGTCAAGATATTCTCGTTCAGGTAGCTTTGATTCAGCCAATGGTACTGGTACAAGCTATTGTTGTCATCTGTATATAAGACATTGCCCTCTGCGTCATACTTAGAAGATTTCTGGCTATAGTATTTAGTATCGTTCATATAATACTTGTAAGCCAAACTGGTTCTAAACTTCAATCCCTTGAGCAAATCCACCTCAGCAAACACATTACCATCAAATCTGTAGCCATTGTTCTCATTATGACCAAGATTCATCATCTGCACTGGGTTCTTAAAGGTGCTGAAACTAATGTCGCTACCATCTACACATCCATATTCCCCGTTAGAATAGGTTACAGGAACTGTAGGACGTGTAAACCATGACAAGGTACGCATCAAATCAGAGACAGATGCACCTGATGTGAAGTTTTCCTTAGAACCAGAAAGATTTAATCCAAACTTAAAGATACCCAACTTAGCATCTACATTAGAACGGAAATTAAATCGTTCATACCCTGTATTCTTCAATACACCATCTTGATTCAGATAGCCCACGGAAGTCATGTAATGAACATCCTTTGTTCCACCACTTACAGACAGATTGTGCTGTGTCATAGGAGCCGTGCGGAAGATGGCATCGTTCCAATTGGTGTTGGCAAAATGATCTGGGTCAGAGCCATCCTGTATTTTTTGCAACATATCGGCAGTATAAGCCTCTCTGTTATTGCTTTCATTATACATTTTTGCCCAGTTGTAAGCGTCTACATAGTCTGGCAAAATAGCAGCTTTTTGAATTGTATAGCTTCCAGAATAATTGATTGTAGGCTTTGATGCAGAACCACGTTTGGTAGTGATCAAGATAACACCATTGGCAGCACGCACACCATAGATGGCAGCAGAGGCAGCATCCTTCAACACAGATACATTATCAATATCCGTAGCTGCGATTTGCTGGATTTGGGCCACAGAAGCCTCTACTCCATCTATCAGCACCATAGGGTCATTGTTGCCAAATGTGCCAATACCACGAATACGAATCTCTGGAGTATCGCCGCCAGCCAATCCACCATTACTAGTCAAAGTTACACCAGGCAAACGACCTTGTAACAAGTTTGTGGCATTAGCCGTAGGAATATCTGTCAAATCTTTGCTCGTTACTGATGCTACAGAACCAGTCAAGTTTGCCTTCTTCTGAGTTCCATAACCTACAACTACTACTTCATCAACTACTTTTGAATCGTCCTTCATTGTTACAGTCATAGACTTGCCATCGGCAGGCTTCAGTTCCAAAGTCTTCATGCCGACATAGCTAGCCACGAGAGTTGCGCCAGACTTCGCCTCAATGGTAAAGTTACCATCCAAGTCTGTAGCCACGCCATTATTGGTACCTTTTTCTTTAATAGTAGCACCAATGATAGGTTCGCCTGAAGCATCGACGATTTTACCTTTGTAATTGATCGTACTTTGAGCAAAGGTCATTTGGGAAAAACCAAACATAAGAAATGCACATATTCCCAATTGTTTGCTCATAGACAAGTTTGACAATTCACTTGCAATTTGTTTAATTTGTCTCATATGTTTTTGGGTTTAAAATTGAATTTTGCTGCAAAATTAGCATATTGGGAAAATTAAACCAAATCCAAATCAGACAAAGACTAATGCAAAAAGGACATGTCGCATATCTGTCCTAAATATGTCCGTTGTGTTCCTGCACAAACTGTTTTGGGGCGATGCCAAATTCGTTTGTGAAACATTTCGTGAAGTAAGAAGCATTGGACATTCCCACCATATACATAACTTCTGATACAGAAAATCTGTCTTGTTTCAGCAGTTCTGCAGCTCGTTTTAAACGTGTGGAACGCAAGAATGCAACAGGTGTCTTACCTGTCAATTGCTTGATTTTTCTATATAGCTGCTTTTGATCGACCTTCATCATATCCGAAAGCACAGAAACGTTAAAACCTTCCTTCTGCATATTTGTTTCAATGATCTGCAATAGTTCTTTTATGAACAACTCGTCTGAAGATTCTATGGAAGTTTCCTCTATTGTAGACTTCTGTTCTTTTAACATTGTTTCGATATGTTGTGCTTTACGAACATTTTGAGCTTGTTTCAATAATCTTGCCACCTGAAGCACTAATTTGTTAAAGTCGAAAGGCTTGGAAATGAAAACATCTACACCTGCTTTGATGCTCTGTAATTCTGTTTCAAAGTCATCTTTTGCTGTTAGCATAATCACAGGAAGGTTTTCCATTTGTGCAGTATGCTTTAGATTCCGAACAAATTCCAAGCCATTCATGATTGGCATCATTTGGTCAACAACTATCAAGTTTACGTTTTGAGTTTTCAGTATGTCAAGCCCTTCTTTGCCATTGAAAGCTTTCAAACAAAGGTATTTTTCCTCAAAAGCAGAACATAAGAATTCAACGACTTCTTTATTGTCATCAATGATTAAAATCTTAGGCAGTGCATTCTCTGCTAATTCTAGCTCTGAAGTCGTGGAAACAGTCTCTTTTCTAATAGCATTTTCCTTTAAAGGTAAAGTTACTGTAAAAACGGCACCTCCCTTGTTGCTATTTGTTACTACCACTTTCCCATGATGTAACTCTACAAACTTCTTAACCAGGAATAATCCAATCCCTGTGCCATGTTTACTTTTATCTTCTTCTTTTCCTTGGTAATGCCTAATAAATATTAAAGGTAGTTCTGCTTCTGGGATACCACAACCGTTGTCTATGACAGAAACTGAGATTTCGCCTTGTTTTACTTGTAATTCGACCCATACATGTCCAGTATTATCATTCACATGCTTAATGGCATTTGATAGTAAGTTTGTAAATATGGATTCTATTTTCACAACATCTACATTTAACCAAAGTTCTTGTATGTCATGAATAAAGTCAATTTTTATCTTACGTTCGTTAGCTATTGGCGCAAAAGCTGAAATACAGTTATTTAATAAGGATACTAGTTCTACATGAGAGCAAATAACAGAATTCTCTGTATCATATTCTGTTTGCTTGTCATCTATAATCTTATATATCAAACTGTTCAATTTTAGGGCATTGCGCTGTATCCCTTTTAAGGAATCTCGCATTTTTGCATTCGTACACTCAGACAAGAGTTTCCCTAAAGGGGCAATAACTAAACTTAAAGGAGTTTTTAGTTCATGCGAAACATTGACAAAGAACTCCATTTTTATCCTTGCCAATTCTAAGGTCTTTTCCTTGGCTTTTCGCTCAAATAATTTATCGCTCTTTTTCTTTTGAATTCTTAAAAGACAGAATGCTCCCGTCAATAGAAATATTACATATATCCCCCAAGCCCAAATGGAAAAATACCATGGGTAAGGGACATCTAATGTGTAAGTTGAAATGGTTGCATGTTTATCTGTCATGGGGTTCGTTGTACTCAGTTGCAAGGTGTTTTTGCCACTGAGCATAACTGGATATTCAAGCAGATTGTTGCCTGTTTTCATTTTTTTCCATTCCTCATCATTCCATTTGTAGTAGAAGGTTTCTCCCTGTGCAGAATAAGCATAAGAAGCCAATTCGATGGAAATATTCTTGAAAGAACTCAGTTTTATAGCCTTTTGTTGTGAAAGGTTTGATACTGGAATAAACAAAGAATCGCATAAAATGGCAGAGATAAAGGTCCTTCTGGTATGATGCTTACCACCAAACCTGCTTATGTTCAATAATGTAAGAAAGTCTTCTCCTCCAAATATAATTCTATTGTTGTTACCATCAAAGAAGGCACACTTAAAATGTGGATTATTTACGTGGTAAGGATTGACGTTCTTATTTTTCTTGTCTATGCACAATATACCATCTACAGAAGATACCCATACGTACTTTGGGGAACAAGCAAAAGAATATGCACTTCCATAAGATACCTGATAAGGTACCTTATTCTTAATTTTTTGTTTTATATCATATTGATAGATTGCTCCTTGGTCAGAAAACCAAATATAGTTTCCATCACATGCAAAGTTATCTAAGTATATGTTTGCCAATTTGTATTCATTCTTTAAAGGGTTTACACATATCAGCCCTAGATTGGTGTTAGCCCATATATTGCCAGCATGGTCTGGTATCATTTGATATACAGATTTGATATGTCCATATCCCAAAAAGTTCTTGTTCGTCAAAGCGTAAGAATGTGATTGACTGTTTTCTAGACTAGTCTTATCCACAACGATAAGACCACTTAGATATGTGGCTATCCACAGCCTATGTTTTGTATCCTCATAAATACCATAAATCCAATTGGTATTATTACGTTTGTTGCCTAACTGATAATACTCAAATTGCATAGTCTGTTTGTTCAACTTAGCTATACCGCCATCTGTGGCTATCCAGATTTGGCTACTTCTGTCACGATAAATGGCTCGTATATAATTATTGTTCAATTTGTATAATACATTATTAGTACTATACCAAATGGTTTGTTCTTCAGAAACATAGAGTAAACCATTCTCTCCACCAAGCCAATATTCTTTATCGGAAGATTGCAATATACAAGTAAAGAGATTGCCCTTTCTGGAATCAACAATATCTGTTAACTTTACGTCTTGCATTAATGGATTCTGTTGAACCATAGATATTCCATTATCTGTAGCAACCCAAAGGTTATTGTTCTTGTCTTGATAGAGTTGAGAAATAAAATTATTACATAGAGATTGAGGATTATGGACATCGTGCTCTATTTTTTGAAGAGACTTTGTGTATATCTGATATACTAACATTCCTGTTTCTGTACCTATTAATAAACGATTGCTAGCTACATCTGAAACAATACTCTTTAAATAACAACCAGACAGTTCACAAACAGTTTCTACTTGGCGATAATTTATTTTATAGCTAAGTAGCTTACCATCTGTTCCCAACCATACGCAATTGTTCCTTCTATCATATGCAAGACTGTTTACTATAGGATCCTTCATTTCTGGTAAGTTTACGGAATAGAGATTATGATTTGTCTTGTTGTAAATGTTGAGCCCTCCATAAGAACCAACAAACAGCTTGTTGGCAACAGGCAATAAGGCATAAACCATTTTGTGCTGAAAGTTTTTAGGAGCTATTTTGTGAAGCTTACCCTTCTGTATGTCAAAATACAGCAAGCCGTCGTCGCGGGTACCAATCCATAACTTACTGTCAAAAACCGCCAATGCTCTTACTGCACTGACCTTATAAAAGTCTTGATCTGTGTCTTCAAAATTCCAAGTAAGGAGATTCAATTTATGAATGCCATTATCGGTTCCAATATATAAATAATGATCATACTGTACGATAGCTTGTACTGTATTCTCATCAGGCATGTTTTTGCCATAATAACAAAGGTGATAGTTATAGCCATTGTAATTGACTAGTCCTCTTTTCGTTCCAATCCAAATCAAACCATTAGAATCTTGGAAAATTGTATTGACAACATTAGCGTCAAAAGGCAACTTCATATTGTAAAAATTATTCCAAGTAGTGCTTGTGTTGTTTGGAAACAATAGATTAGAACCTTTTACATTTGCTAAGATTCCAAACAATAGGCTAAATATAATAAATAGTCTTTTATTCATAATTATTTGATATTTTGATGAATATGGCGCAGCAAAGATACCGGTTTCTTTTGAAAAAGCGCAAAAAGTTGTTCTTAAAAGTGTGGAGATTCACAAAAAAGTCGAATTCAAAATGGCCATATAAACCTCGTTCTCTGAACCTCGGTCAGAGAACACACCTAATGATTCCGGATCTTCAATCCAGCAATCATTCTCCTTAGCCCAGTCTTTTAACCTTGCAATTTGGACTCCCTTGCAAGCCGTTGTTCCCGCAAGCGCTTGAATTGAGCTAAGCACTCCTCCAGCGAAAGCGGATGCTCTCGCCAATAAGCCATGCTCTTTTGCATCTGGGCATTGACTTTCTTGTGATAATCGTTCAGTTGTATCTCCATCCATTTATGTATTATATTGTTAGAATATTACGTTTGCAAAGTTACGACTATTTCCCGAAACTTCCAAGGCTTCGCTTGATTTTCTTCATAATTTGCCTTTTTGCCGATAACATTCCTGGTGATAGAACCTCTTGCTCCAGCATATCCAATGCCATTCTTAACTCTTCGAGGAGCTCGGGATAGTACTTCATCTGCTCGTAGGCGAGCTTCATGCAGTAGCAGCGGATGGCGTAGGGCTGGGAACAGGCAGTAATCTTGGCGATGCAGAAATCGATGAAATCAGAACGGAGTGATTCTTCCTCGAAAGGCTGACGGAGAAGGAGTTGGAGCATCAGGCGGCGCCTGGTCTCATTCTTCTCTACGAGAACCCTATCTATCAAGTCATCGTGCTTCTGAAAGAGCCAAGGGTTGTTGGCTTCATCGAAATGGCTAAAAGCCCAAAGCGCATTGAACGATACGCGGTCGTTTTCATCGAAGGTGAGCTGGTAAAGTTCTTCCTTCCGGTGGTCGTTCTCCTTGCCTTGTGTCATGATGCATATCTTGTTGATATCGTTCATACAGATTTTGTCTTGTAGTATCTTTCTCATGCTCTTTATTTTTTATGAGGGAATAATCGTTGCAAAGATATACTTTTATGAGGGAATAACGAAAAGGAAGATTACTTTTTTTGAGAATTCTCGGACTATTTCTTGTTTTTGAGGTATAGAATGGGAGAAAAAGTCAAGTTGAACAATCGATGGATTCATTGTTGTACGTCTAAAGGTTTATAGTTGTACAACTGAAGGGTGTGTAGTTGTACAACTAAAAGGTGTACAGTCGTACAACTAAAGGGGGTATTGTTGTACGATTAAAAGGTGTTGTCACTAGGCTCGGCAGACCTGCTGACTGCAGTGAGCAGACCTGCTGACTAGGCTCAGCAGAGCTGCTGAGCCTAGTGGCAACTTTCCAGAAGCAGTCTCCTTGAACTCCATATTCTATCTCTTTGAACCTGATCAGACGTCTTCTTTCACTTGCGCAGTCATATCCTTCGGTTAACGGAGCCGTATCCTTCAGCTTGCATAGTCATATCCTTCAAAATACTCAGTCGTCTCGTTTCGTTCACTCAGCCGTTTGCTTTAGCTCTTACAGGGTGCCTTGCTGGCTGCTATTATATCCTGAGTATTGCTCGGGACCAGGAACATTGGGTCCTTTTGTCTATTCTTGAACCGCATGCGAAGGTTCTGTATAATATAAACAAAAGAAGTCCGTGGACTTACACATTGTCCACGGACTTCTTGGAATATAATCTCAATGATTGGAATCTCTTACTTTCTAAAGTATTTTCCCACCACTGGCAGACTCTTCAATGGGAAATCCTTCTTCACGAGATAAGCGGCGAAGATGAGGATGAGCACCGTGTTGATGAGGCAGGCGATTCCACTGGAGAAGTATCTGTTTGCCTCGGTCATTCCGGCGAAGAGGATGAGGGCGAGAACCACATAAATCATAATCTCCTTCACCGGATAGTTGATAGGATACTTCTTCTGACCTACAAAGTAGGAGAGAAGCATGGCTGTTCCATATCCAGCGAAACCAGCCCAGGCACAGGCGATGTAACCGTAAACTGGTACGAAGATAACGTTGATGGCAATCAATACCGCACAACCGATGCCTGAGAAGTAAGCACCCCAGATGGT
>OIYQ01000886.1_pt1 | contig 11890 bp, 9 predicted proteins | sample 1588311 | NCBI WGS metagenome assembly OIYQ01 (sample SAMN03283244) | human gut metagenome | biome: human-associated habitat; material: feces | host: Homo sapiens | place: Peru | collected 2012
AGTTTGACCACCAGTTTCATTAGGAATAGGTAATCGTAGTTCTACCTCTTGTAACTCGTATTTATCTATTAATTCAGGCTTACCCCAACCTGCCTTTTGCCAAGCAGAGATAATTTTTGGAAATCCAGAACCTATATTCTCACCATATCCTATCATACGGAGCATATTCTGTATTCTTGGGTTGCGTGCTTTTGAAACCCCACCTTCATAGATGTTTTCTATCGGAAGTTTCAAATTTCCAGGATTTCGTAAGCATAGGCAGTCATCATGCTTTTCTATCCTTAAGATACCACTATCCAAGAATAGGTCAGAGTGAATAATCGAATTGGTAAATCCTTCTCTTACAGCTTTCATTTGTGGTGTGTCATCTACACGCTGATAACCTTCCATATGAAAAGGGTGAGGTAAGTCGAATGTCAACTTAGGCATAACAATTCTAAAGAATTGATACAAGTTGTTCTCCCAACGCCCATCGTAAGTTAGTCTGTCTCTATATCTTTCCTCACCTTCTAGATGGCTCATGTCGAGATAGTCCATGCGAAAATTTCCAAATCGCTCCCTTATGGCTAACCCTGTTCCAAACATCATTAGCCCTGCTACCGTCAGTCCTTCTTTTCCTGTTTGTCTATTCTTAGTATATCCACCTAAAAGTCGCAAGAATTCTTTATCGTCCTTATCGTTCCAATCATGGTCGGCATTTAGTATTCTGAATTGATTACGGTAACCATGGAGCGTATTTGTATCAATGTCATCCAGAGTAAAAGCATCTAGTAATCCTCCGTCATTGCCATCTTCGTTAGCATCACGAATCATGGCTCTTACTTCCATTTCTGTGCAATGGTAATCACCTTCATGGTTGCGCTTGAAGGAACCTTTATAAGGATTTTCATTTAAGAAGACAGGCTTCATTCGCCAATCTGCTTGTGGCACGTGGATACATACAATAGATTTCCCGTCTATTGTAGTTACCTCTACATCTGAGTCTAGCAAAATATTTCTATTTACTTTGTTACTATTGATGGTGTTCCATAAATCAGAGATAATCTTAGGAATATTGTCAACTCCGATGATAGTAAAACGTTTGGCAACATCCGTTTCTTTTCTGTTTTCGTCAATACCTAATAATATATAGCCACCAATAGTGTTGGCAAAAGCGGAATATGACTCCCAAACTGATTTTGGGAGCTCCGTCTTTGCTTTTTTGCATTCCAGGGTAAGTCGTTCGCCTTGGGCAAGCATTTGCTTAATTTCAGTTTCTGTCATGCCTTGTCTTTGTTAGTTGGTGGCAAAGTTACGACTTTTCCTCGTAACTTCCAAGGTTTTAGGGAAAAATACTTGAAAAGGATGAGGATAAAGAAAAATAGGCGGCTCCCAGAAACGAGAGCCGCCTATTGGATGTTATTCTTGATTCCATTCGTTGAGTCCCTTTTCGATTTCTTCAATGGAAGGAAGGCTGCTGCGAAAATCTTTCGGCAGAGCAATAGAAATTGAGCTTACCGATGTATTCGGGCATGAAGTCAGTGGCTTTCAATTCTATAACTAAATACCTGTGCATAAAGGTGTCATACATCAGCATATCGATATAATAGTCGTCACCTGAGACTTCAATGTGATATTGTCTTCCCATAAAAGCGAAGCCAGCTCCCATTTCGACCAAGAATTTTTCGATATGTTTGATGAGACCAATCTCTATGTCTCTTTCGTCATATTGGTCGGTGAAAGTGAGCATGTCGAAAATATAAGGGTCTTTCAACAATGATTTTACCTCTAGTGCTTCTGTAGCAGGGAGCGTTGTGTCGAAGTTATTGGCGAGAGCGCCATGCTTGCCATAATACTCGAGTTTGATGGCTAATGTGTTTACATTATTTTTCAATTGCGCAACCAGCGGTTGCGCAATTGAAAAATGTCCAACTTTAACCATGGTCAACTCCTTGTTGTACTCATTATAGAACTGCATCATGCACTGCATGTTTCTTACAGAGAATCCTTTTCTTTCAGGATACTCATTCTTAAGATCTACAGTTAGGCGCTGTAGAGTCTTCTTGCCCCAACCATCAGTCTCTTGGCTTTTGGTAAGCATTTCACCGATGTCCCAATTCATACGGAGCAACTCCTCGTTTGCTGCGTACATGGCTTTCTGTTGGGCAAAAGAAACACGATGCTTGATTTGTCTCAACAGAGATGGATAAATATCAAATAAAAGGAAGAGTGGATAGAAAGAGAATAAAGAAGCAACCAGATGCAAACGATTTGTGCAATCGTTTGCATCTACTCGTTAAGTTGTTTCTTTAGGTACATCTTTAGGTACTTTAACTTGAAAGACTTGAAGAAGATAGTTTTTTCGTATAATTTTGCACAGACGAAACAGTAAAGATTATGGCGAAAAAGAGAACTAAAACAAAAGCGAAGGAACCCATCAAGATTTGGGTGAAACCTTTGAAGAATGGCAACAAGGCTATCTATCTCCGTACTTATCAAGCTGGAAGCAAGGGTAGGGGCTATACCTATGAGCGGTTGAAGGGATTGTTGCTGGTAGATGACAAAAGGGGAAGTGACAAGGAGGCAAAGGCAAAGAATGAAGCTACTTTGCGCACCGCCATCCTCATCCGATGTGAGCGAATCAAAGAGTGGAGTATGAGCCACGGTAACTATCAGCGAGAGATGAAGACCAAGGATATGCTCTTAAAAGACTGGATGTTGCTATATGCAGACCAAAAAAGACAGCAAGGACAGAGTGGCAGTCATGCTGCCAACATCCAGCATACCCTCTTGCATTTGATAAGATACAAGGGTGAGAATATCCGCATGGCACAACTGGACAAGACGTATTGTGAAGGTTGGGTGCAGTATCTGGCTCATGCCAAGACCATTGGTACGGATGTGCCCATGCGGGGCGAACATCATGAGAAAGATTTGGCTAAGGGTACAGCCAGACTCTATTTCAACACGTTTGTTACCGTATTGAATGAGGCTGTGAGAGAAGGCATCATACCCAAGAATCCCACTAAACTATTAAAGAAAGAAGAACGCAAAATGCTCAGCAAGCAAGAGAGTAAGCGTTGTTATCTCAGCATAGAGGAAATCAAATTGCTGATGGTTACGCCGTGCAAGGCTGATACCGTGAAATGCGCCTTCCTCTTTGCTTGTTTCTGTGGCTTGCGCCTTAGTGATGTAAGGTCGTTGCGATGGGCTGATATCGGGAAGGGTACAGAGGGATACTATATTAGCAAGCAGATGGTGAAGAGTCGCCATGTGGTGACGATACCCTTGTCGGAGAATGCCTTGGCATGGATGCCTGTAAGGGGACAGGCTAGGGTAGAAGACAAGGTCTTTTCGTTGCCATCGTATTTCTCTGTCAATTACCGAATGAAGCAATGGGCTAGGGAGGCGGGCATTGAAAAGCCTGTAACCTTTCATACAAGTCGCCACACCTTTGCCACCACCTTGCTGACGATGGGAGTGGACCTCTATACCACCAGCAAACTGTTGGGTCATCAAAACATCACGACCACGCAAGTATATGCTGAGATAGTGAACCGAAAAAAGGTGGAGGCGGTGAGTCTTTTAGACCAAATCAAGCCCCCTTTAGGTACGCTTTTAGGTACATGAGGCATTCGAAACCCTTCTAGGTAAAGGCTAGTTGCAGACTTAAAAATCAAGCAAATGATGAAGCAGGTAAAATTTAAATTGCCTCTCAGAACGTTGACCCTTGCAAGTGGTCTTCTCCTGACAGCGAGTTCCTTTGCACAGTCTGGTGCTATTAAGGGACAAGTGAAAGATGCTTCTGGTGAGCCTGTCATGGGTGCTACCATTACAGTCAACGGTAAAGCAGTGGGCATTACCGACATGGATGGTAACTTCTCTGTTGATGCAGCTCCTGGTACTAACCTTACATTTACATACCTCGGTATGACTCCACAGACCGTTAAGGCATCTAACGGCATGAACATCACAATGACAGATGACTCTAAGTCTTTGAACGAGGTCGTTGTCATCGGTTATGGTGCCGTTAAGAAGTCAGACCTTACAGGTTCTGTAACAGCAATCAAACCTGATTCAAAGAACAAGGGTGTTGTTGTAAATGCTCAGGATATGCTTGCAGGTAAAGTAGCCGGTGTTAACATTATCAGCAACGATGGTACTCCTGGTGGTGGTGCCCAGATTCGTGTACGTGGTGGTTCTTCTTTGAACGCATCTAACGACCCATTGATTGTTATCGATGGTTTGGCAATCGACAATGATGGTGTAAAAGGTCTTTCTAACCTTCTCTCTATCGTAAATCCACAGGATATTGAATCTTTCAGTATTTTGAAGGATGCTTCTGCAACAGCAATTTATGGTTCCCGTGGTTCTAATGGTGTTATCATCATTACAACTAAGAAAGGACACAAAGGCCAAAAGCCAACAGTTTCATATTCTGGTAGCGTAACTATCAGTGAGAAGAAGAACACTATTGATGTTCTTGACGGAAACGAGTTCCGCGAAGTAATTAAAAAGTTGTATGGTGAAGACAGCGAAGCATATAGTGCTTTGGGTACTGCCAATACCAATTGGCAGGATTTGATTTACCGTACAGCTATCAGTCACGACCATAACATCACAGTATCAGGTGCAGCAAAGAATCTCCCATACCGTGTTTCTGTAGGCTATACAGATCAGCAAGGTATTCTCAAGAACTCAGATTTCCAGCGTGCAACAGCTGCTATCAATTTGAATCCTTCATTCTTCAAAGATCACTTGACTTTGAATTTGAATGCCAAGGGCTTGTACGCAAGATCTCAATATTCAAATAAAGATGGTTCTGTAATTTCATCTGCAGTAAGAATGGACCCAACCCAGGATCCATATCGCTTTACATCTGAATATCACAAAGCGCAGTTGGGTGACCAAATGGATCAGACCCTCAAAAACTATGGTGGTTATTTCGAGTGGTCCTCAAGTGCAGCTTATGGCGATAGCACCTGGCCTTACACATTCAATAGTACAACCCAGATGCCTAACCCTATCTCATTGTTAAATCAAGCCATTGAGATTGCTCATAGCCGTTCATTCATCGGTAGTGCAGACATCGACTATAAGGTGCATGGTTTTGAAGATTTGAGATTACATGCAACTTTAGGTGCTGATATTTCAAAGGGTCGTCAAGGTCAGTCATTTGCTCCAACATGCACAAAAGCGATGTACTATGGTAGCTATGGCAATGAAGAAGTTCTGAAGCGCAATCTCACTTTGAGCGCCTACGCTCAATATTATAAGGATTTCGACAAGAACCATCATTTTGATATCATGGCTGGTTATGAGTGGCAGCATTTCTGGCGTAGCAAGAACAATGACTATGTAAGCTATTATCCAAAAACCAATGATGATGCAAGTCTTGCTGGTACAGAACGCCCTCACACTCCATTTAGCGAAAAGAGCGAAAGTTACTTGGTTTCTTTCTTCGGTCGCGCAAACTACACCCTGATGGATCGTTACTTCCTTACTGCAACTGTCCGTGATGATGGTTCTTCACGTTTCAAGAAGCACTGGGCTTGGTTCCCTTCATTTGCTTTTGCATGGAAGATTAACGAGGAAAACGAATGGAAGAAGATTAAATGGCTTTCAGACTTGAAACTCCGTTTGGGTTATGGATTAACAGGTCAGCAAGCAGGTTCTATCGGTGATTATGAATGGATTCCAAGCTATGCTATCAGTACTGGTACAAATGGTTTCTATCCTATCCTTGGTAAGGGTGAACTTTACAGACCAAACAACTACAGACCAGAATTGAAGTGGGAAACTACTACAACCTATAATGTAGGTTTGGATTGGGGTATCTTCAATCAGAAGTTGACTGGTACTTTGGATTGGTACTTCAGAAAGACAACTGACTTGCTGAACTACGCTCCTCTTTCTGCAATGGCAGGATACAAGAACCAGGCATGGCAGAACATAGGTTCTTTGCAGAACTCTGGTGTTGAGGCATCCATTACTTGGCGCGCTATTCAGACCAAAGACTGGTATTGGACCATGACTTACAACTTCACCTACAACAAGAACAAGATCACTGACTTGAATGGTGTATCTGAGAATGGTGATCCTGTTGCTAATACAAGTATCAAGGTAGGTGATGGTTCAGGTGCATATCTGCAGGCTAATCAGGTAGGTTATGCGATGAACTCATATTACGTTTACCAGCAGGTTTACGACAAGAACGGGAAACCAATTGAGAACTGTGTAGTTGACCGCAATGGTGACGGTAAGATTAACGAAAAAGATAAGTATCTCTATAAGAGTCCTGCAGCTCCTGTTACCATGGGCTTCTCTTCTCGCTTAGAATACAAGAATTGGGACTTTGGTTTCTCTTTGCGTGCAAGCATTGGCAACTACGTTTACAACAATGTTGAGCAAGGCATGAGCAACATGAATACTGGTGAGTTATTCTCCAACTCTTTGAAGTATTTCTCTAACCGTCTAAAAAGTACAGTCGAAAGAAATTGGCAGACATACGAGATTACTTCCAAGTTGTCTGACTACTATGTGAAGAACGCTTCATTCTTGAAGTGCGACAACATCACATTAGGTTATAGCTTCAACAACTTGTTTAAGACAAGCGGCTGGCATGGACTTTCTGGTCGTGCATACGCTACCGCATCAAATGTATTCACAATCACCAATTATGATGGTTTGGACCCAGAGGTTACCGATGGTAATGACAACAACCTCTACCCACGTCCATTCTCTGTTGTAGTTGGTCTTAGCTTGAATTTCTAATTTAGAAAGGATTACCATTATGAATAAATATATTAAAAGATTTGTTCCAGTAGCAGCAATCTTGCTTTCTTTAGGAACAACCTCATGTGTAGGCGACTTGGACGTTGATCCGATTAACCCTAACATACAGACACACCTTGACATCAATGGTCTGTTCAACAAATGCTACGCTAACTTTGCCTTAGCTGGTAATAGTGGCGGCAATGGTGACTGCGACATTGATGGTCTTGACGGAGGTACAACAGGTTTTGTACGCCAGATGTTCAATGCAAACGAACTTACAACCGATGAAGCTATTTGCGGTTGGGGTGATGAAGGTATTGCAAGTTTCTGCTATAATAGTTACAATGCTTCACACCCAATGTTGTATGGCTTCTATGCACGTATCACAACAGGTATTGCTTATTGCAATCAATATCTTGCTGAGGCAGGAGGCAATGATGCGACAATGGCAGCCGAGATTCGATTCTTGAGAGCATTCGAATACTTTACGTTGATGGATGCATGGGGAAACATCCCATTCACCCTTAATCCTTTGACCAAGCCTGTACAGTATTCAAGAGCACAGGCATACGAATGGATTGAGAAAGAACTTCTTGACATAGAAGGCAGCCTTTCTGAAGCTAAAGCAAAGAAGTCAACTGATGCTGGCTATGGTCGAGTAGATAAAGCTGCATGCTGGTTACTTCTCTCTCGTCTCTATCTCAATGCTGAAGTTTATACAGGCACACCTCAGTGGGAAAAGGTAAAGACATACGCCAAGAAAGTCATGGATTCTGACTATAAGTTGAACCTCAAAGGCAAGGACGGCTGGAGTGCTTACCAGATGCTCTTCATGGGTGATAATGGCGAGACAGATGCTGCTTACGAAGGAATTTTCCCTCTCTTGCAGGATGGTTTGAAGACAACAAGCTGGGGTACATCACTCTTCTTGATGGCTTCTACTTACGATGAGAACATGCATGGCAATCCAAACGATGCTAAGGCTACTAACGGTACTGACCAGAATTGGGGTGGTAACCGTGCTCGTCCTGACTTGGTAAAGAAGTTCTTCCCACAGGGTGAAGTCCCACATCTCGAAAGCTACGCAACAGCAAAAGCTGCTGGTGATGACCGTGCTCTCTTCAATGGTGTAGATCGAACATTGGACAATGAAGATGTTGCAACTTTCAAGAGTGGTTATGCTGTTGGTAAGTTCACCAACTTCAAAACAAAAGGTGTAGGAAGTGATGCAACATTCTGTGATGCAGACTTCTTCCTGATGCGTAAAGCAGAGGCTTATCTTAACTTTGCTGAAGCTGATGCTCGTTTGAATGGCAACAAGACGACAACAGACGGAACCAAGGCTATCAACGCTATCCGTAGTCGTGCTAATGCCACAACTCGTCCAGAGACTTCAAGCTATTCACTCAGCGAAATTTGCGATGAATGGAGCCGCGAGTTCTACTTCGAGGGTCGTCGCCGTATGGATTTGATTCGTTTCAACCGTTATGGTGGCAATGTCAACTACAACTGGCAGTGGAAGGGCGGTACCAAGGAAGGTCGCAATTTCTCTAAAAATTTGAATATCTTTGCGATCCCAACAAATGACTTGGTATCTAACAAGAATCTGACTCAGAATCCTGGATATTAATACGCAAACATTAAAAGGAATTGATTATGAAAAATATAATTAAATCAGCTCTACTCGTTGTCATGAGTTTAACACTCATGACAGCTTGTAGCGACGACAACGACTCTAATCCGACCATTCAGTCACCTACAGAGTTCAAATTGAATACTCCAGCATTGGAGAATACACCAATCGACTTGGCAAACTCGTCAAAGATTATATTGACTTGTTCGCAGCCAAATTATGGCTTTACAGCAAGTACTCAATATACAGTGCAAGTAGCCACGACTCCTGATATGTCTGACGCAGTAGAACTTGCAGAAGCCACCAACAGTGCTAAGGTTGAAATCGACGCGGCTTCATTGGCAAGCGCTTTGACCAACATTTATGTTGAAAAAGGTAAAACAGAGGCTGATTTCCCTATGGATGTAAAAGCTTACTTCCGTTTGAAAGCAAATATGGTAACCAGTACTGGTTCACCTGTAGAAGGAACTGAGATTCTCTCAAATATTGTTTCCCTCAACAAGATTCACCTCTTGTTCTCTTTGCCACCTGTAACAACACCTGACCATGTATATGCAATAGGAAAATTCTGCGATTGGAAATGGGACAATTGTTTCGACATGGTTCAAGTTTATGATGGAACAAACATATTCTGGCATCTTATGTATGTTGACAGTGAAGGTTTCAAGATTAATACAGCAAAAGCTTGGAATAATAATGAAAAGGGTTATTCTGGAGTTACTATTTCTGGTGACTGCAAAGACGACATCATTGACAATGGTGGCAATATCGCTTCTAAGAATCCAGGATGGTATCTCGTAATCGTTACTACATCAGTTTCAGGTCGTGACGTAGTCTATGACGTACAGTTCAACAAGCCAGAAATATTCCTCTTAGGTAAAGCTGCACCTGAAGTTTGGGAAGAGAACGTACCAAGTGCTATGTTTACAGTTCCAACAACAGCTGATGGCGAATTTATATCTCCAGCTTTCGCAGCTGACATTCCTGCTGACGATAAGGACGGTCTTCGTGCTTACGTGAAGATACCAGAACACAAATGGTGGCATTCTGAGTTTATGGTATTCGAAAATAAGATTACATATCGTGCAACTGGCGGAGACCAAGCTCGCGTAGCATGTAAGGCAGGTCAGAAGCTCTATCTCAAATTCAGTGATGAAACCGGTTATATCAAGTAAATAACGATTTAAAATCGAACGGAAATGAAAAAATTATCATTATATGTATCTATCGCACTTGCAGGCCTCTTTATGGGGTCCTGCAGTGACGACTTCACAAACTGGGCTAATCCTCAGACTAACCCACAGGAAGATGCCATCACAATCCCTGGCTTTACTGCAACTGCTGGTCAGGCTATCAATTTCGCTAATGTAGAAACGGATAGCGTCAGCACCTTCACATTGAGCGAAGCTGCTCTTCCTGCTGGTTTTACATTGGAAAAAGCTCGCTTAGAACTTACTCCTCAAGGTGTAGAGAATGCAACCAAGACTACAGTGAATGCAAGTCCTGAAGGTAAGGGCGCAGTTGCTGATCTTGCATCAGCATTGGAATCTGCTTTTGGCAAGCGTCCTACAGCTCGCACTTTCGATGCTCATGTTTATGTAAACGCTGTCAAAGAAGGTCAGGCAGTTCTTATTGATGCAGGAAATATCAACCTTGTGATGACTCCAAAGGCTCCTTTCATTGACACAAACTATTACCTCGTTGGTAATATGACAGATTGGCAATTGGACACCAACTTGAAATTTGCTCACTCTGATGCAGGCGTTTATGAGGATCCTATATTTACCATTGTGTTTACTACTACAGAAGACGATCAATGTTGGAAGATCATTCCTCAGGGTAATGTAGATGCAGGTAATATTTGGGCAGTAGAGAATGCTCCTAAGGGTGTTGTTGGTATTGAAACTGACGGTGATGACGCAATGAAAGGTACACTTCTCACGACCACTTCAAAAGGTGAAAAAGCTGGCGCTGGTAAGATTGCAAAGGCTGGTACCTATATGATGACTATCAACATGATGGACTACACTTATGAAATTGTGAAACCTACAGAGTTTGAGTATGTTGCTCTGATAGGTGTAGGTGGCAAGTGGAGTGATGGTGACGATATCGACCTTACGCAGGTTACTCCTCACAACTGGTACAAAGCCAATGTTGAGATTCCTGATGGCGGTTTTAAGATTCGTGCAGATCATAAGTGGCGCGATGATGGAAACTGGGGTTTTGATGCAGGTCAGAACTATGAGAGTAAGGGAACTCTTATCACTTCTGGTGGCAGCAACAACATTCCTGTTCCTGCAGGTACATACAACATCTACTTCAATGATATCACAGGTGCTTATGCCTTTGTTGAAGTGAAATAACATTTTGTACAAATAGTACACATCTATATGTTGTGTGTTTATATAATAAAAAGGCGGTTTCTATTCAGAGACCGCCTTTTTGTATGCCCTGCATTCTTTCCTTCATTTTCCCCAAAAAACATTTGGTGATTACGAGGAAAAGTCGTATCTTTGCGGCGAATAAGTACAACTTTTATATTTTTGTGAATATGAGAACAGGCGACAAAGTATTAATATCTCCAGACTTGACACATGCCAAAGACTGGATACAGGGCGAAGTGATTGAAGTTGAGAACAATCCTTTCGTAGGAATTGTCATCTCCGCAAAAACCGCAGATGGGAACATCTTCTTTGGATATAAGGACTTATTTGAACCAGCAAAGGAGGCAGTATGTACGCATTAGCATTTGATATGGTTATTTCTGATTTACAGAAATACTATGGCGAGCCTTACAACAAAGCTTACTACGAAATAAAAGAACTTCTAAAAAAGAATGGTTTCGAGTGGGTGCAAGGCAGTACATACATGACGACGAATGATGATTTGACTGCACTTGTAAAAACAGTTATGGAGCTTTCTAAAATAGAGTGGTTTAAGAAATCTGTCAGAGATCTAAGAGGATTCAAAGTTGAAAGTTGGTCGAACTTTACTGATTTGGTTAAAAACTCATAGAATAGGCGACTCTCAATTCCGAAAGTCGCCTTTTTTTTCTTTCTCCTCATCCTTTTCAAGTATTTTTCCCTAAAACTTTGGAAGTTACGAGGAAAAGTCGTGTCTTTGCCCATAAATAGCTCTAAAAAAGGAATTATGGGACATCAAGAAGATATTGTAAAAACTGAAAGTAAAATCATTGTCATCAGGGATACGCAAGTTATCCTTGACAGAGATGTTGCGGAATTGTATGGAGTAGAAACCTGAGATATAAACAAAGCAGTTAAAAATAACCCCAAAAAGTTTCCCCCTGGTTATATTATAGAACTGAATAGCAGCGAGAAACAGGAACTGGTGGAAAATTTCCACCGGTTCAATACTCTCAAGCATTCCACTGTTGCACCTCACGCATTTACTGAACAAGGACTTTAACAGAAGGAAAAATACAAGCTGCAATGAACGAAGTCTTTGCAGATAAGCTGCCACTAAAAATGCGCAAATTGACTT
>OIYQ01000892.1_pt1 | contig 11809 bp, 12 predicted proteins | sample 1588311 | NCBI WGS metagenome assembly OIYQ01 (sample SAMN03283244) | human gut metagenome | biome: human-associated habitat; material: feces | host: Homo sapiens | place: Peru | collected 2012
GTGTCCGAGATATCAGCAGTTCCACCAGTTTCGGCAGTTTCTCCGGCATCGCTGGCGGTTCCGGATAATCCTCCTCGCTACTTTGAACTTGGAGATATGAACTTTGAACTGCATGATTTGCGTTAAGGCTATTAACTGTTAACTGTAAACTATTAACTTGTTGGCTGGCCTGTTTTTCCGCCAGCGCATTCACCCTTATCACATCCCTCGACATCGGTTTGCAGCTGTCAGCATATTTCGCATAGAAATCATGTATCAGCTGATGGCAGTCATCCTCCTGATAGTAGCTTGGCATTTTCGTCCTCACCACCTTCATCAGTTCCTCCTCGCTCATCACCCTCGAAGCGCCTGCACTCATGATAGCGAGGAGCGAAGAGTGCCGAGACCCAACGGTATCAATCGCCATCCCCTCAAGCCCAGCCGACTGCACGAACAGATCAAAGGCTATCAGATTCTTCTCACTGGCCTCTCCCAGTTCACCAGAGCCATAATTGCCTCCAGGATTCCCGAGATGAGAATCATCAACATAATTGCTATTACCAGATTGGGCAGGCTGAACAGCAGTGCCAGCAGGAGTAGCGTAATCGCCACGATTGCCCGAAAGTCTATTGTTTTGAACATTGTCATTACTATTGCTATTAACTGTAAACTGTAAACTATTAACTTTTGCATCCCCCCTTCCGTCCACGGTAAGCCCACGATTAAGGAACGCTTGTCTTCGAGCCTGTATCTCGCTCTCCGGCAGCACTGCGCACCACATTTTAGACCGGTAGATTTCCGAATCCTTATCCGTCAGGAAAATCATTCTTTCAGGTGTGATGCAGCTCTCATCATAAGGCACGCCCAGTGCCTCACAATACGCCTTCTGCGTCTCCTCGATGGTCATCCCCACCGGCATTCTAATCCCGATATGCAGCTTCTTTCTAGCGCTATAGCAGAGATGCAGCAACGAGCCGTTCCATATCCCCGAAGAGCAGTTCAGCTCGCGCGCCTTCTCAATCGCCTTCTCCACATACTCCTTATCATCCACATCGATAATCGTCTGGAAGAGAAAGCTTTCCGGCATCGCATTCTCCTGTCTGCGAACATTATTCTTGAACATGCCGTAGTGCGGACAGAAGAAAGGCAGCTCGCTCTTCAGCCTCTCCTGCGCCTTCTTCACCGCCTGCGCATCGTTCAAATCAATACCTTCAATCGGCAATTCACCCCGAATCTGCTGAATCATCTTTTTAACGGCAGCCGATTCAATCACCTTATCATAAGTATCAATATTGTAAGAAAAAACTTTCCCTTTATTTCCCTTGCGATAAGGATTAATTGCCACTACATGTACTATCTCCATTTTACCTCCATCTTTTTATTAATCGAACACTTCGCTGTTAATCATGATATACCCGCTACCATAACTTACATTGATAGGCAGAATCAGCGAGTTATCAGAAATCTCCTGGACCCCGTTCGCCTCGAAAAGCGAAGCATTCTCAGCATCATTCAGTCTGCTCTTGACGAAGCCTATTACCCATCTTGCCGCAATCTTCTCGGCAGCAACATGCTTGTCAACGAGGTCCTTCACCAGCTGTTCATCGCAGAAGTTGATATCCGCATTTACGTTCTCAGCCTCCGCTTCATCCTTCCCCATTTCCTGGTTCTCGAAGAAGAGATTATACTTGATTTTCATATCCTTCATCATCACGATGTTCAGATTTTTCAGTTCCCCCTCCGAGTCAGCAATCGTCTCATAGAGTTTCTGTACCGACTTCTTGAAGATGTTCTTCACGTCCATCAGACAGTAATAGATTTTACCTCCAATCACCACCACCCTCAGTTTTCCGTACTGCGGATGAGTAAAATAAAAAGGTTTCATTGCTTTCATTTTCAATATTCCTTTTTTAAAAGTTGGGCGCTCCCACAACGGTTGATGTGCCTATACACAAAAGCCCCCGAAACCCAGACCATATCGGTTCTGAATTCCGGGGGCAAAGGTAGGAAGAATGCTCATTTACGTCATTTCCGCTGAATACGCGAAATAGCATTTGACGGAAAAAGAAAAAGGGACAAACCTTTCGGAATGCCCCTTTTAACAGGTACTTTCAATAACTAAACTTTTTTCTTTACGCCAAATAACACCCGTTATTCTGCGTAAGAATCAGACTCGAGTAGCGACATTATATAATCGTCTACCTTCGCCTCAACATCGTAATCAATATTCCCCTGAGAGATTTTCTTTCTGATATAATCAGCATAAGACTTACGGGTAACGCCCAATTGAAGATGACAATCCTCATTCAGAAACCGGGCTACAGAAGAGCCATTCGGCACTCCTGGCCTGATATAACCCTCTTTCTTCCAGAGCTGATAAAAAGCTACCACACTCTTGTTGAGCAGACCGGTACTGGTAGAAAGTTGTTCCCCAGAAAGGTGATGCACTTTAAGATAATTCACGAAAATGCCAGCCAGCCTTGCCGTCAGCTTTAAATCTTTTTTACCACTCTTATCCAGAAAGAGCGCATCTGGAGTTCTACCTGCAGAGGCAGAAGAAGAGACAACCGAAGAGTCAGAACCTGCAGAAGCAGAACATTTCTCCGTATCATCCACCGGTTCGGCATCAACAGGTTCAGCATCTTCATCATTTAAGAAATCTGCCATAATCTGCTGGAGGGCCTCAGCCGTGACATCCCCTCCAATATTTATTTCCTTATGATGGTCGTTGTGTGTGGCACCACCCGCATAATATACATTCATTTTTTATCGTTTTTAGAATCCAACATTTCTTTATTTGATGCATCATTGCCAGTAGTCAGATAGACTTGATGGCTATGATCTTCATGATTCGCACCTTTAGCATAATAAGTTCCACAATTGATAACAGAAGGTTCAGATTCTGATTTCTGAATAATCTTCTCAGACAGTTCAGCCTGAATCTTAATCCATGCAGGGTCTTTTGCCAAGATAATGCAAAGATTACCGAAGATGGTAAATGCCATAGAAGGAGGCATACGCAGCAACTGCTCCTCTATCACCTCAACCGACACGCGCGACTCTACAGCCTCAGCAAATTGCTTCGTAACCTTCTCCATTTCGGAAGACAACTTCTCCACGGAATCCTGCAACTGGTTTGCCTTTTTCTCCAGGTCATCATAACTCACGAATCTGTTTTTCATCATCTCTTCAAAATCAGCACCGAAGATGATATTACACAGCTCATCCAAATCATCCTTCTGCGGTGTAGTCTTCATGATATCTTCCAATCTCGCCATGTGCTTCGCCAGTTTCTCTTTTTTCTTAGGAGTATCAAAGAATTCATCCCTTCGCATCAGCACCGCTTTGTGGAATATGTGCACATAGGGATGGCAAGACGGAGAAATAGCCACATTGTTGATAATCTGCAAGAAGCCTTTAAAATTAGACCCTACGATTCTTCTCACCATAAAAGAATACACATTTGTTAAGTAACTCCAGTTTCTATCCAGCTGTTTCTCCAGGAAAGCCTTACGATTCTTCTGTAAATCCGTATGCTCTATCATCAAATATGCAGACATAATACACAGCAATTCTCCACGCACACTATCACCGTTAACTTCCAGTTTCTCAATCTCTTCATTAATCTCATCCTCTGGCCATTGCTGGATATACGGGCGATAAGACTGCGCCATAATGCTGTGCAACAAACGAAAGAATTCATATGAACCTTTCCACTTGTAATACGCAGAATTCAGTACATCCAATATATTGTGCTCGCCTACAAGTTTATCTAGTCCATCGTAGGAATACATCCAGTGGGCTATAGGGAAGAGTACCTCACCCCTATCGACCTCCTCGGAATAGTTTCCCGACAGGAGCCGCCTATAAATAGGTGTCATCGCTTGATGAAAGTTTTTCTTCCAGTACGGGTCATGAAAACAGCAGTTCCAGTCTTCTGCCGTCCTACGAAGATTCCATCCTACTGGCGCTTCTTCGCCACTAAAGATTTTCATTAAGGGTCTTACAAAATGTTCTTCTATTATATTTTTTATCATTTTAATTATATGATTTTTAGGCACGAAAAAGCCCCACCAGGTTTAGAGCGCTCAGTCTCATCACCTGGTGGGGCCTTCCGTTCATTGTTATTGTGGCACAAAAGTAATGATTTTATTTTAATTCTCCAAAAAATATTTCACTTTTTTTATTTTCACCTCATTTTCTTCGTATCTCTATTATTTGATACCTACAAATTGGCTCAATGAGATAATCAAAATCGCAGAAAAAAGGTCGGTTACACAATAGATATCAAAGATGCAGCAACGGAGATCATTCGTTTCTCCAGGCAGTTCCTTATCCTTTCAGCTGCTGTAACTGACTCTCCGACAATCCTGTTATTTCCATCACCGTAGCAGCATCCATACCATTTGCCAGCATCTTTCTGGCAATCTCAAGGCTTCGCTTGTTCATGCCCTTCTCCATGCCTTCAGCCAAGCCTTTTACCAAGCCCTTTTCCATGCCTTCAGCCAAGCCCTTTTCCATGCCTTCAGCCAGGCCCTCTTCTTTACCTTCTCGCTTGGCGGTATCAATTGAATTCTTGATATCACGATATGCCATCTTGCTGGCTTCAAAACTGATATATCTTTCTTCTACCTGCTTCATAATCATCTGTCTTTTAAAACCCTACCGCAAAGTTACGATTTTATTTTCATACCTGCAAGAGTTTTCTGATAAAAATTGAGAAAATGTTTATAAGTGCGCAAAAATATACAGCAAGGCCGTTTGTAAAGGGCTAGGAGCTTTTGGGCCTTAAGCCCGTACTTAAACCACTGCGATAATGACTCAGTGACTCAGAAACTCAGAAACTCAGTTTTGTTCTCTGGGGGTACTTGTCTTCTTTTTATGGTTTTAAATTGATAGTAATTATATTTTATTATATATATAATATATATTATATATATAATAAGCTTCTAAATAAAGATAAAAGTGAAGGGCTAGGAAAAAACTGAGTTTCTGAGTTTCTGAGTCACTGAGTCACTTTTTATGTTTCTATCAGAGTACTGTAAACAAAGTGTTTAAGTGCTCAACTCTATGTTTTCCTCTCTGAAAAAGTATGAGTTGCGGGGCGCAAAACGGCGAGTTAGATTGTTTAACAGGTTTCGGATTGAAAGTGTGCTGAAAATCGCGCCTTATCACACGCTGAAATTTGGTGGTATCGGGAAATTGCAGTATCTTTGCACTGTCGTTCGAAGAAAGGCTGCACTCGACAAAGCGCACCCCACAAAGTAAACATTTAACATTCAACATTTAACATTAAAAACTAAAGATCATGGAAGTAAAAGGAACATTGAAATATCGTAAAGTACAGCGCACACCTCAGACTGGTGAAAACGCAGGTAAGAAGAAGTGGTATGCGGCTGCTGTGACTGACCGCGAAGTGGACTTCGAGGGATTCGTATCGCATATCTCTGACCATGGCTCGCCTTACTCTCGTGGTACTATCCACGGTGTGCTGATGGATGCGCTCGACCATCTGCAGGAGCTGATTCTCGATGGCAAGAGTGTGCGTCTCTCTGACCTCGGTCTGTTCTCCATCGGCATGAGTTCCAAGGCGGAGGATACCAAGGAGAAGGTGACGGCTGCCAGCGTAGATGGCGTACATCTTATTGTACGTAATACGAAAAGCTGGAGTAATGCTGAGCTTCGCAAGAAGTGCAAGGTTCAGGAGTATGGTGGATATACCGGCACCGATGAAGAGGGCGGTGGTACCACCGGTGGTGGTACTAATCAGGGCGGCGCTGATATTAACCAGGGCGGCTCGGGTACTACCGGTGGTGGAACCCAGGAGGGCGGTGGCTCTCAGGAAGGCGGCGGAACCGAAGAAGGCGGCGGCGGCAATATGGGCTAAAGCCTAGCGGGTGCGCAAGCCCACCAAACGGCCTTGCGCACCCCCACAAAGTCAACATTCAACATTCAACATTCAACATTAAAAAAGATGAAAGCAAATACCTGGAAGACGATTTTGCAGATTGCAATATCCTTCCTTACAGCTATCGCTACTACGCTCGGAGTTACCAGCTGTAGCGCATAAAAAGAGAGACTTATTCTATAAATATCAAAAGCCCCCGGTGCTGCACGCATCGGGGGCTTTTTTTTTGAGAATGGGGTGATGTGGAATCACCCCATCCTCCGCTTATTTGTCGATATATGATGCTACAAAATAGACAATTTTTAAAAAGCTGCCAATTCCGGGGTAATACGAATTATTTTCTCATTAATGCTAAGGCATAGAGAGGGAGGATGGAGACGTGTCTGATGGCATTGTCATCCTTTTTGTCTATGTATTCAAACTCCCCGAAGTTTTCCAATGAACAGCGGAATGCTTCGGTGAGATGTTTTTCTCTCATAAATAGCCAAAGACTCTTCATGCCTCCTTGGGTACCCGATTTGATCTCTATAGGAGTAATCTTGAGATGGTGAATCTCAAGATAGTCGATTTCGGCAATGCTATTGCCTGTCTTCTCCCAATAGAACATTTTTTGGCGTTGGATGCAAGGTTTGTTGCGCAAGATTTCCAATCCTGCAACCATCTCGGTCATGCCTCCTTTGTTGACCAGTTCCTGAGGAGTTCCTGTCATAATCAGCTCTATCAACTGCTGTGATAAATCGCCTTCCAGTTGAAGAACTGCCAACAGCAAACCTGGGTCGAGGAAAAGAATCTTCATGCTTTTCTCGTTAGCTTCTGCGTCAAGTGGAATGCCATTGCCTGAAGTGGCAACCACTGGCGTTACAATACCTGCGAGAGTCAGCAATCGGATGGCTTCTCTAATTTGTGAACTTCTGTAATCTTTAGAAATGGTAGTGAATGAGAGCTTTTCGCCTGCTTGATGGCAAATGCCACGCATGGTGGTGCGAAGTAAATCGGGATTGACACGCTTTTTATATTTACCGAAGTCATCTTCGTAGGTCAAGATGATGTCTTCTTGTATGTTTCTGCAACGATTGAAATCGTGCGTCTTGATCCATGCAAGTACACTCTCTGGCATGCCCCCAACCAACAGATAGATACGGAAGTACTCAATGAGTTTCTCATGGAAAGCTGTATCCAAAGGATGTTGGCTGTCGGATTCATTGCGCATGCTGATAAGTCCCTCTTCCTTGTTGGCTACAAGAAATTCATCAAATGTCATTGGATACATGAATAGGGAATGGATTCTACCGACTCCGAATGTTGGAAGTTCTTCGAGAGTAAATTCCAGTAATGACCCTGCGGCTATCACATGAAGTTCAGGATACTCTTCCTTGAAAAATCGTAATGCCATGATGGCTTCAGGACATTCTTGTATCTCATCAAAGAAGAGCAAGGTTTCGCCAGCAATCATAGGAACCTTGATATAGTTGCTGATTTTTTGTGCTATCATGTGAACGTCGATATCTCCTTGAAAGAAGGTCTTGATAGCCTTGTGACGTTCAAAGTTGACCTCTGCAAAATACTTGAATTCTTTTCCAAAGTGTCTGACGGCAGATGATTTTCCTACCTGTCTAGCACCTCGGAGCAAGAGTGGTTTGCGCATGGAATCGTCTTTCCAAGCGATGAGTTCTTTGTCGATATTTCTACTGATATATTCTTGCATCTTCTTAATTATTTGATTATCAGCTGCAAAAATAATAAAAATATCGAAATCCGACAAATAAATTGCACTAAAATGCTAAATTCCGACAAATAAATTGCGCTAAAATGCTAAATTCCGACAAATAATCAGTATTCACACCACTATTCTTGTCTACATTTGCCTAAACACAGGTTTATGCTGGTGCCCCGAATTGGGCTATGGTAAATACATTGAGAGTAATGCTTTGGAACTAAGAAAAGTGATTAAAAGTAGGAACATCGCATAGAGATAAAACCGCGTGACGCGGTGTTATGTAGGTTAACCAGCTGATTATCAAGATAATAACTACCTACGAAAAGAGGGAGAAGTTTTTTTAAAAAACGCAAAAGCAATTAATACGTTTTAAAAAAGCTTAAACTTTGCGCGCTCTGCTGTTTTTTTATTACCTTTGTAGACTGAACTTTAAGAACGTAAAATTAGAAAGTATGATTCACTTTTTAGAACAGAACTTCGTTGAACTAGTAACCATAACCAGTATGATCTACCTGATACTGGCTGTCATCCTTTTTCTCTTCAAAACACCAGATACAAAGGTATACAAAACCTTCCGCAGATCAAAAAGTCTGATGGCAGGAGGAATGCTGCTCATCAGCCTGAATATTTGGATCTGGATTGCTTCATTTACCGGAAGCTGGACGGAATATAACAACTGGGTTCCCTGTTTCGATATCATCCTCTTTTATCTGATGGGCATCTGCTTCAGCTTCTCGCTCAGCAGTCTCCTCGACCCGCATTATATCTCCCGGAAACGCTGCAAGGTGATTGCCGTGAAGTTCGTAATGACGGCTTTCTTCGCCCTCATCGCCATGACGGATGCCCTGAAGGACTATCAGATACCCCTGCTGCTTATCGCCCTGCTGGGACTGCTGGAGATGCTCATAGGACATATCTACTACTTCAACAGGTGCTACCTGAGAAGCAACGCGCTCTTTGAAAACTACTTCTCGAACGACAAAAACCATTTCATCAGATGGCTCAAGGTGAGTCACTGGCTCTTCTATGGCATGCTGATACTGGGCGTGATTTCCATCCGTACAGGTGCGCTGATCAACTGGCTGGTGCAATTCTATGTAGTAGCCATGAACCTCTATATCCTGATCAACATCATCAACTATGCCTCTGAATACGAGACGCTGATGAAGGCAAACTGCGATGAGGAAAAGACTGAGGAAGAAGGAGAAGAGGCAGAGAAGGAAAAGAACGGAGAAATCAGCCCGAAGAAGGCATACATAGAAAAGCTGCGCCCGAGGGTAGCGGAATGGATTCAGGAGAAATCATACCTGGAAGAACAGTTCACGATAGATGATCTTTCTGCCAGACTGTATACCAACAAGACCTATCTCTCTACCTTCATCAAGGAAGAATTCGGCATGAACTTCAGCAATTGGATAACGAGTCTGCGCCTGAAAGAAGCCAAGAAAATGATGAGCGAGCATCCTGATGCCCGACTGAAGGATATCGCCTACAACGTAGGTTTCTCCTCCCTGCCTTACTTCTCAAGCGTCTTCGCCAAATCTGAAGGCGTTACGCCATCTGTATGGATGAAAGAACGCGGCAGGAATGCAGAAAGATAAGAAACAGAAGAACGGGCTGGAAACCAAAAAGTTTTCAGCCCGTTCTTGAACCACATGCTAAAATTAAATTACTTAGAATAAATCTCCTTCAAAGGTTTCATCACGAAATCACGCTCTTCCATCAAAGGATGAGGAACCTTGAAATCGGGCTCATCTATCACCAAGTCATCTATCATCAGGATATCGATGTCGATGATGCGGTCATGGTATTCGCCAGCCACCGACTTCATGGTGCGCCCCATTTCGCGCTCTATGCGCTGCGTAGCCTCCAGCACCTGGCGCGGAGCCATCGTGGTGAGAACCAGCACACAGGCATTGATATAGTCGTTGGGAGATGAATAGCCCCAAGGCTTGGTTTCGTAAAGAGCAGACTGGCGCTCTACCACACCAATCTGCTCTCCTATCTTTTCTATTACCTCGCGAATGTTGCGCTTTCGGTTGCCCAAATTCGTACCGAGACTTAAATATACCTGATACATACTTATTCACACTTTTATAAAATTGTGGATAACTAAGCTAAAACACAGAATATCAACAACTTCTATGTATATAAAAACTGTTTATACCGCTGTTTAATCTGGAAGCATCAACAAAGAATCACCATAGCAGCCAAACATATAGCCATTCTTCACAGCCATCTTGTATGCCTCGTAAACCAGGTCGTAACCGCCAAAGGCTGCAGTACTCATCATCAGGGTTGACTCCGGATGATAGAAATTGGCTACGGCACAGTCAGCAAGACCGAAATCGTATGGAGGGAAGATGAACTTGTTGGTCCATCCATCGAAAGCCTTCATCATACCATCGGTACCTACAGCCGTTTCTGTTGCCTTCATCACACTGGTACCGATAGCGCAGACGCGATGGCCGGCAAGCTTGGTCTTGTTAACCAGATCGCATGCCTCCTGGCTAATCATCATCTGCTCAGAATCCATCTTGTGCTTGGTAAGGTCCTCCACCTCAATATCGTGGAAGTTGCCCAAACCGCAATGCAGGGTGATATAAGCCTCGTTGATACCGTTGATTTCCATACGCTTCATCAGCTCGCGTGAGAAGTGAAGACCGGTAGCAGGAGCAGTAACAGCACCCTCTACCTCAGCGAAAACACACTGGAAATCGTCCATATCATCCTCTGTAGCGTGATGATCCTCACGTGCATCGATAACGTAGCGAGGAAGCGGAGCCTCGCCCAGAGCGAAGAGCGAACGCTTGAAGACATCATGATTGCCATCCTCATCATAGAGGAAACGGAGGGTACGGCCACGGCTGGTGGTATTGTCGATAACCTCGGCAACCATCTCGTTGACATCATCGAAGAAAAGCTTGTTGCCGATACGGATCTTGCGGGCAGGCTCTACCAATACGTCCCAAAGGCGCATCTCAGGATTGAGCTCACGGAGCAGGAACACCTCAATCTTGGCATCGGTCTTCTCCTTGGTACCATAAAGACGGGCTGGGAAAACCTTGGTATTGTTGAAGATGAAGGTATCGCCCTCTTCGAAGTAATTCACGATATCCTTGAACTGCAGGAATACTGGATTGCCATCGGCATCAACCATATCCTTGCCGTTTTCATCTTTCTTGTACATCTCGATGGTTTCTGACTTCTTGTGGAGAACCATGAGTCGGGACTCATCGCGGCGAGTAATCTCGAATGTACGTTCACCACTAGCCGTTTTTACCACGTGCTTTGCCTTATGTGGATAAAGTGCCACCTGATCTTTTGGCAACTTAAAGTTAAATTGTGATAGCTTCATGTTATATTTTTTATTACTTGGATGACTGAAGGCTGTCTTCGAGAGGCTGCTCATCAAGCCATTCCTGGAAATGATCAAAACTGATGCAGTTTTCTACTGCGAAACTTCCTGCCTTGGTACGGCGGAGGGCGGTAAGGAAGGCGCCACTATCCAGAGCCCTGCCGATATCACGGGCGAGGGAGCGGATGTAAGTGCCTTTGCCGCAAACCACACGGATGCTGGCGGTCTTCTGCTCATCGTTATAATCGGTGAGTTCTATCTCGTCTACACGCACGGTTTTCGGTTTGAGCTGTACCTCTTCGCCTGCTCGGCGCAAGGCATAAGAGCGGTCGCCATTCACCTTTACGGCGCTGTAGGTAGGCGGAACCTGCTGAATCTCGCCCACAAACTGCTTGAGCGTATCCTCCACCAGCTGGCGGGTGATATGCTTCGTCGGATAGGTGTGATTCACGCTATGTTCCTTATCGTAGCTGGCGGTGGTAGCACCGAGCTGCAGGGTTGCTGTATACTCCTTGGTATGGGTCTGCAGCTGTTCTATCTGTTTGGTACATTTGCCGGTACAGAGCACCAGCACGCCAGTTGCAAGGGGATCAAGCGTACCGGCATGTCCTATCTTTACCTTAAAACCGAGCTTCTTGCTGAGCAGATAGCGAACATGCGCCAGAGCTCCGAAACTCGACATGCGATAAGGCTTGTCGATGGCAATAATTTCTCCTTTTCTGAAATCCATAGTTTAAACTAATGAACAGATGATGGTTACAGCACCTGCAATGGCACAATAGATACCGAAGTATACCAGTTTACCCTTCTTCACAATGTTGATCATCCATTTACAAGCCAGACAGCC
>OIYQ01000893.1_pt1 | contig 11804 bp, 8 predicted proteins | sample 1588311 | NCBI WGS metagenome assembly OIYQ01 (sample SAMN03283244) | human gut metagenome | biome: human-associated habitat; material: feces | host: Homo sapiens | place: Peru | collected 2012
AGCTTTCTTTCGATTGCTGGTGCAAAGGTACAACAATTTGGAGTTGAAAACAAATTTTTCCGCTACAGATTTTTTAGGGGTGTCTGTAAGTGTCTGACTGATAGTGCTTTACAATGATATTTTGGAAATCAATTGCTGCATTTAGACTGATTTTGAAGAAAATGAAGGCTTGTGACTCAGAATTTTAGAAAAGCGGTCATAAAGGTCAATGTCATTGTTGGTCAAAATCCTTCGGGGGGATGGGTCAAAAAGCCTATAGTATAATATAAATATATATATTTATATTATACTATAGAAAAAAATGACCAATACTTCTTATAAATTGACCAACAATGACATTGACCTTTTTGACCAGAATGCTACTTGATAGGAGAATCATTTTTAATCGTTATGATTGTTTATATTGTTGATTATCAATAAGTTATGTGATTTAAACTATTTTGTTTGCGACACATTTATAAGTGCAATAAAGATAAAATATACTAACAATCAGCATCTGTCTCTATTGCCTTCTCTATTCAATTCTGTAAAATATTTCAGCCCAAAACTGCAAATGGAGGGCTTTTTCTTGTCTCTAAAATGGATGTTTTTCCATCAAAATTGGACTTCTTATACCCCCAAAATAGCTATTTTCTGCTTTTACGTTAAAAAAAATAATAAAATTCGATATTATATAAAAGATTTATTATCTTTGCCAAAAGATATGAAATACGGAACATTTTAGATGCTGATAAACATATAGAGCGAATTAGAATTACCCCCAAGTGGCGGAGTTAAGTACTTTATTATGAGTGACTTATAAATCCTAACTCATGGAAGTAGAATCAACCATAGGCAGTAATACGTAAATTAGAGAGGGACCTATTATTGTGTATTTATACTATGATAAGAAATCCCTATTTATGGAGCGTTTTTCGGCTTATTCTTTCACTTAAGAGCTCAAAACTGCGGATTTTTTCACTAAAACCCCTTATTTTTAAGCTCAAATATATAGGTTTTCAGGAGCGAAATCGTGATGTATGGTAAAATTGTCGAACAAAAATAAATATATTGAAGAAAAAGAAGTAGAAAATATCACATAATATGATATAGGCGCTCCAACTACACTTCTCAATATTCGGACCCCAGCAACTCCAGAAGATAATCAGCAAGGTACCAAGAATATTGGTACTTCAAGGATACCTTCGCCTTTCTTTTTAATAATTAAAAACTTAAAAAATGCAAAACACAAAAGAAGAAAATGAAGAAAGCTTCAATCTTCTGCTGAAAATTAACTCTGCAGAAGATCTTCTATTAACAGATGAGGATACTGGCGAACAAGTCTATGCCCCCATTAATGTGAATGATGTTGTCATTTATAAGAGAGAGACGGATCATTTATTTAATGAGATTAATCATGCTATCAGTGAAATCAAATATTATTCTGAAAAGCACATTCACATTGATTACCTCTTTTGTATATATCAGACTTTGTCTATAGAAATATGCTAAGGTTATTACCTATGATATTATACAACTTTGTCCGAAAGAAATGGTATCATCTGGATTAAAGCTATCATTGGATAATTTGCTTACCTACATCGACCAGAAGGGTGCCCTGCTGGATCTCATCGGTCAGCTGAAGGAGGAATTCCCTCATGCCACCATCCACGGTCACAACGAGTTTTCCGCCAAAGCCTGTCCTTGTTTCGATGTGAAGAAGGAATTAGCTCCCTATTTTGAGAAAGGGAGTGGGGGGAATAAAATAAACAAGGGTACGTTCCTTGTTGGATATAGAGAATATAAAAGTGTGGTTACAAGGAGGCTTTAGTCATCGTTTTGTAGCCACGCTTATTTACTCTTGTATGCAAGAAAAGCTATACCACCGAACGTTTGGAGTGGGTATTCAAGCATACCAAAGGGTAATCTACTGGAATTGAACCAATTATTAAAAGGGACTTTAAGCAACTCATATAGTCATTTAGACGGCATTGACGATTAACCTTGCTCCAACAAATCCTTGTCTTTTTTATTGATGTAAAGATATGAAAAATATTCCAGATAGCGGTATAAATCAGAGATTATTATCGTGAAATATAAACATTTTAAACAGGCCTTACTTTTTAAAGTGGGCTCAGTTTATAATTTTAAAGTTTATAAGGAATGACGGAAATCTTCAAGATATCTGAAATTCCATTATAACGCTTTTAGCAGTAAGATCCCCAACTGTGAAGTTGGAGTTTTTTTATTTTTATCCCGAAAGAAAGCCGAAGTTTCTGTAAATTACTCATAGAAAGCTAATTTTATCTCAGTCTTGTTTAGAATTCATATTTTCTGTTACTCTTTTCTCTTTATATAATAATGTGTAATCCTCTATTTTCATCTTTTCTATTCTTTTTCTAATACTAAAAATATAATTTTGTGTTAAATTCTGTTTCTTCTTAGTTACATTATGCATTTTTATCGTTATATTTGTAAATAAATAAAAGACTAATAATTATGACTAATAACTCATTTTCAATAAGATTGCGAGAAGCACGCCTGATGATGAAGCTCAGTATGGATAAACTTGTAGCGCGAACCAACGGAGCCATCACCAAGCAGAGTATATCCCGTTATGAGAAAGGCATCATGCGCCCCAAGCGTGATGCTCTGCGAGCCATAGCTCAAGCCCTCAATATCAGCGAGGAATATTTTAAAGGAACCAATCTCAAAATAGATATTCCAATGCTTCGCACCACTTCAGACGGAAAACTATCAGAGGAAGAATTGCAGTCTCTTGAAGCCCGTCTTTCGTTTTGGGCAGAGCAGTATCTTACCAAAGAACGTCTGGTACAAAGTGTTTCTAAACCAGATAAGGAAGCTAAAAGGTTTGAAAGAGTTATTTTTAGAAATCCTATCAGAGGCACAAAGGTTTCCACCTTGGAGGATGCAATCCATGCCGCCGACTTGTTGCGTGAACAATGGCATAGTGGGGATGGACCGATAGCCAGTATCCTTCGGTTAATAGAGCGAAAGGGCATCAAAATCTTATCTACAGAATTGCCTGATGGAGTATGGGGAATGAGTACGTGGGCAGATAAGTATCATCCCCTGATCGTTCTCGATATGCGTCCGGCGAAAACAACGATAGAACGTCTCCGCTTCACGGCAGCTCATGAGTTAGCGCATCTTCTTTTGACATTCCCTGCAAATCCAGAGTTGGATGTAGAGAAATGTTGTAACAAATTTGCCGGCTTCTTCCTCTTTACCAAGCAGGCTTTAATCGAAGAAATGGGCGGCGAGAAGCGCGATGAACTTCTGCTTGAGGAGATGATAGATCTCAAGGAAGTCTATGGAATATCGATTGCAGCCCAAGTGCATGCAGCCTGGGACATCCGTATGATTTCCCGAGAACACTACGACTGGTGGTTTGATGAGAGATTAAAGAAGAACAGGCTGGAAGTAGGTTGGGGGGAATATAAATTCCCTGAGACTATCGGAAGAGAGAAGAGGCTGGAAATGTGGATTAATGAAATAGAAAGAAGAAAATGAATATGCAGAATGAAAGTCAAAATATAGAATATAAGGAATCATGGCGTGATGAATATCTGAAATGGATATGTGGTTTCGCCAATGCCCAAGGTGGGCGTATTTATATCGGTGTAAACGACCAGAAAGAAGTAATCGGTTTATCTGATGCCAAACGGTTGTTGGAAGATATTCCTAACAAGATAGTTAATTATCTGGGCATCGTAGAAGATGTAAACCTTCTTATGGAAGGTGATAAAGAGTACATAGAGATTGTGGTCTCACCAAGTAATATGCCGATAGCCTATAAAGGTACGTATCATTATCGTAGTGGTTCTACCAAGCAAGAACTCAAAGGGCTTGCTTTGCAGCAATTCATTATGGAAAAGATGGGTCATTCATGGGATGATATTCCTGTTTATGGTGCTACTCTTGATGACATAGACCGCAATGCGATTGATTATTTTTTGCAATGTAGTATCAAGGCAGGTCGTATGGATGAATCAGAGGCCAATTCGTCAACCGAAGATGTATTGCGTAATCTTGGCTTGTTCACCAGGGAAGGTGAATTGAAAAATGCTGCCATCTTGCTTTTCGGAAAGCATGTTGGTCAGTTCTTCCCATCTGCGGTATTCAAGATCGGACGTTTTCATACAGATGAGAGCGATTTGATTATTCAGGATGTGATAGAAGGTAACCTGATTCAGATGGCAAGTAGGGTGATGGAAGTACTCCGAACCAAGTATCTGTTTTCGCCTATTCACTACGAGGGATTGCAGCGCATAGAGCAGCTGGAGATTCCAGATAAAGCATTACGAGAGTTGATATACAATGCCATTTCGCATAAGGCTTATACCGGTCCTGCCATCCAGATGCGTATCTACGACCGCAGTATAGAATTGTGGAATTATGGATTGTTGCCAAAAGAGTTGACTCCTGCAGCTTTGTTGCAGAAGCATTCTTCTTATCCTCGTAACCATAATATTGCTAATGTTTTTTACAAAGCAGGCTTTGTGGAGTCATGGGGACGTGGTTTCAAGAAGATTGCCGAGGAGTTTGAACGTGCCAGCTTGCCATTGCCAACGATAGAAGAAAATGGAGGTGGCGTGATGGCGATTATTCAGCGCAAAACGATAGACGAAGTTATCGCAGAGCGTGGCGGGGATGTCGGAGACATGTCGGAGATAAATGTCGGAGACGTGTCGGAGATTAAACTGTCTGATAGACAGCAAATTATTGTTTCAATAATAAGGTCTAATCCAACTGTTTCTGCGAAACAAATGTCGGAGACTTTGTCGGTGACTTCGAGAACGATAGAAAGAGATTTGGCGGTAATGCAAAAAGCGGGTGTCATAAGGCACGAAGGTAAGGATAATGCCGGTGTTTGGGTGATACTCGAACAAGGAAATACGAATTCTTAATAGTGTTAAATATGAAGAAAAAAATAATGAGCAAATTGTCTTCGATATGTTCGAAGAGGTTGCAACCGAAAGCATCGCTGAGGCTCGGAATGTGTTCACCTATGAAGAAATAGATGGGTGCTATTTGGAGGCGAAGGAAATTGCTGATCATGCAAGGATGAACTTGCTGGAGAAAATGAACAATAACAATTTAAAATAAATAATATGGCTAAGAATTTTGAAGACTTCAAAAGACTTTATCCTCTTTCAAAGACTTTGCGCTTTGAAGCGAAGCCTATTGGTGCCACTTTGGATAATATAGTCAAAAGTGGTTTGCTGGATGAAGATGAACACAGAGCTGCAAGCTATGTGAAGGTGAAGAAATTGATTGATGAATACCACAAGGTATTTATCGATAGAGTGTTGGCTGATGGATGTTTGCCTTTGAAAAATGAAGGTCATAATAATTCTTTGACAGAATATTATGATAGCTATGTATCTAAGTCACAAAACGAAGATGCTAAAAAAGCGTTTGAGGAAAATCAGCAAAATCTTCGTTCTATTATAGCGAAGAAGTTGACAGAGGACAAGGCTTATGCTAATTTGTTTGGCAAAAATCTTATAGAGTCATATAAGGATAAAGAGGATAAGAAAAAGATAATTGATTCTGATTTAATTAAATTCATCAATACCGCAGAATCAACCCAACTTGATTCAATGTCACAAGATGAGGCCAAAGAAATCGTAAAAGAATTCTGGGGCTTTACTACTTATTTTGTCGGCTTCTTTGATAATCGTAAAAATATGTATACGGCAGAAGAGAAGTCAACAGGTATTGCTTATCGTCTAATCAATGAAAACCTTCTAAAGTTCATTGATAATATGGAGGCTTTCAAGAAAGCTATCGCTAGACCAGAGATACAGGCTAACATGGAAGAGTTATACTCTAATTTTTCTGAATACTTAAATGTAGAAAGTATTCAGGAGATGTTCCTGCTTGACTATTACAATATGCTTCTTACTCAAAAGCAGATTGATGTCTATAATGCTATAATTGGAGGAAAAACCGATGATGAGCACGATGTTAAGATTAAAGGTATCAACGAGTATATCAATCTCTATAATCAGCAGCATAAAGATGACAAGTTACCAAAGCTTAAGGCTTTGTTTAAGCAGATTCTTAGTGATAGAAATGCAATTTCATGGTTGCCAGAAGAGTTCAATAGTGATCAGGAAGTCTTGAATGCTATCAAGGATTGCTATGAGCGATTGTCTGAAAATGTTTTGGGTGACAAGGTGCTCAAATCTTTGCTTGGTTCTTTGGCTGATTATTCTCTTGATGGGATATTTATCCGTAATGACTTGCAGTTGACTGATATTTCTCAGAAAATGTTTGGAAATTGGGGCGTGATTCAGAATGCTATCATGCAGAATATAAAGCGTGTCGCTCCTGCCAGAAAGCATAAGGAGTCTGAGGAAGATTACGAAAAAAGAATTGCTGGTATATTCAAAAGGGCAGATAGCTTTAGTATCAGTTATATAAATGATTGTTTGAACGAAGCAGATCCTAATAATGCCTACTTTGTAGAGAACTATTTTGCAACATTTGGAGCGGTAAATACTCCAACAATGCAGCGTGAGAATCTGTTTGCGCTTGTTCTAAATGCGTACACGGAAGTTGCTTCATTACTCCATTCTTATTATCCTGCAGAGAAAAATCTGGCACAGGATAAGGCGAATGTTGCTAAAATCAAAGCACTGTTGGATGCAATAAAGTCTTTGCAGCATTTTGTGAAGCCTCTTTTAGGAAAGGGAGATGAAAGTGATAAAGATGAACGCTTCTATGGTGAATTGGCTTCGTTGTGGGCAGAACTTGAAACAGTAACACCGTTGTATAATATGATACGTAATTACATGACTCGTAAGCCATATTCTCAAAAGAAGATCAAGCTAAACTTTGAGAATCCTCAATTACTTGGCGGTTGGGATGCTAATAAGGAGAAAGACTATGCTACCATTATCTTACGTCGTAATGGTTTGTATTATCTTGCTATTATGGACAAAGACTCAAGGAAGTTATTGGGTAAGGCAATGCCGTCAGATGGGGAGTGCTATGAGAAAATGGTATATAAGTTGTTGCCTGGTGCTAATAAGATGCTCCCAAAGGTATTTTTTGCAAAATCCCGAATGGAAGATTTTAAGCCAAGTAAGGAACTTGTTGAAAAATATAATAATGGTACTCACAAAAAGGGAAAGAATTTTAATATTCAAGACTGTCACAATTTGATAGATTACTTTAAGCAGTCTATTAGCAAACATGAAGACTGGGGGAAGTTTGGATTTAATTTCTCTGATACTTCTACATACGAAGACCTTAGTGGATTCTATCGTGAAGTTGAACAGCAGGGGTATAAGTTGTCTTTTGCAAGAGTATCTGTTTCGTATATCAGCCAGCTTGTTGAGGAGGGAAAGATGTATCTGTTCCAAATCTATAATAAGGATTTCTCTGAGTATAGCAAGGGCACTCCAAATATGCATACTCTTTATTGGAAGGCATTGTTTGATGAACGAAATCTGGCAGATGTAGTTTACAAGCTTAACGGACAGGCAGAGATGTTCTATCGTAAGAAAAGTATAGAAAATACTCATCCAACTCATCCTGCTAATCATCCTATTCTGAATAAGAATAAGGACAATAAGAAAAAAGAGAGTTTGTTCGAATATGATCTTATAAAAGATCGTCGTTACACTGTTGATAAATTTATGTTCCATGTGCCAATCACAATGAATTTCAAGAGCGTTGGCTCAGAGAATATCAATCAAGGTGTGAAGGAGTATCTTCATCATGCTGATGATATGCATATTATTGGTATTGATCGTGGTGAACGTCATTTACTGTATCTTGTTGTTATTGATTTGCAAGGCAATATCAAGGAACAATACTCGCTCAATGAAATTGTGAATGAGTATAATGGTAATACCTACCATACCAATTATCACGATTTATTGGATGCTCGTGAGGATGAACGCCTTAAAGCTCGTCAAAGTTGGCAGACCATAGAGAATATCAAAGAGCTGAAAGAAGGCTATTTGTCTCAGGTTATCCATAAAATTACACAGCTCATGGTTAAATATCATGCCATTGTTGTATTGGAAGATTTGAACATGGGATTTATGCGTGGTCGTCAAAAGGTAGAAAAGCAAGTATATCAGAAGTTTGAAAAAATGTTGATAGATAAGCTTAACTATTTGGTTGACAAAAAGGCAGATGCTTCTGTTTCTGGAGGCTTGCTAAATGCCTATCAGTTGACTAGTAAATTTGATAGTTTCCAAAAGTTAGGAAAACAAAGCGGATTCCTGTTCTATATTCCTGCGTGGAATACATCTAAGATAGACCCAGTTACAGGATTTGTCAATTTATTAGATGCACGTTATCAGAATGTAGAAAAAGCAAAAGCTTTCTTCTCTAAGTTTGATGCTATCCGCTATAATAAGGATAAGGACTGGTTTGAGTTTAATCTCGACTATGATAAGTTTGGTAAGAAAGCAGAAGGTACAAGGACTAAGTGGACTTTATGCACCCGAGGAATGCGTATTGATACTTTCAGAAATAAAGAAAAGAACTCACAATGGGATAATCAGGAAGTTGACTTGACTGCCGAGTTGAAATCTTTATTAGAGCATTATTATATTGAAATTCATGGTAATCTCAAGGAAGCTATCAGTGCACAAACCGACAAGGCGTTCTTTACTGGATTGCTGCACATTTTGAAGTTGACTTTGCAGATGCGTAATAGTATTACTGGAACCGAAACTGATTGGCTAGTATCTCCTGTTGCCGATGAGAATGGAATATTCTATGATAGTCGTACTTGTGGTGATGAGCTTCCTGAGAATGCGGATGCTAATGGCGCTTATAACATCGCCCGCAAGGGACTGATGATGATTGAGCAAATCAAAAATGCAGAGGATTTAGGCAACTTGAAATTTGACATATCCAATAAGGCTTGGCTCAATTTTGCACAACAAAAGCCATATAAGAATGGATGATTACATTCCGCTTTCAACGTTGAATGACTTTATTTTCTGTCCGTACTCCATATACTTACATAGCGTGTATATGGAGTCGGATGGAGATTTATATAAAGCCGCTCCACAGACCAAAGGTACTCTGGCACACCAAGGTGTGGATGAAAAGAAAGGGAGTACTCGCAAGAGTGATATGATGTCGCTCCCTGTCTATTGCGATGAGTTGGGCATATCTGGCAAGATTGATGTCTATAAACAGGACAAGCGTTTGTTGATAGAGCGTAAGAACAATCTCAAACGCATTTTTCGCGGTCAGATTTATCAACTTTGGGGGCAATACTTCTGTTTAAAGGAAATGGGATATGAAGTAGAGCAACTTGCTTTCTATGAAATATCAACGAATAAGATGATTCCCGTTGAATTACCAGGCGAACTTGGAAAACTGGAATTGATAGAGTTCATAGAACAGTTTAAACGTTATAATCCTGCTTCCACTACGTTACTGGTAAATTCAAACAAGTGCATCCATTGCATCTATTGCAATCTTTGCGATAAAACGAACACTGATAATGTTTACACATAAAGACATAGAAATGCGAACCATATTTGTGGTCAATTGTATTGAGCATAATCGCAGTCTTAGAGTAAATAGCGGAGAACTGATGTTAGAGGAGATTGAAGGTGAAAAGAAAAAGACCTTGACCAAATTCCCCTTTCAAAAGTTATTGGCTCTTTTCATTATCGGTCACATAACAGTGACAACTCCATTAATAGATAAATGCAAAAAGTATGGAGTAGCTTTAGTGGTGATGAAGCCTAATCTTCGCCCAGTTTTCTTTTGGGCAAACTCTGCTGAGGCAAACTATCTTCTTCGCAAAAGACAGTTTGAATATAGTACTGAAGATCTTAGCATCGCAAAATGTATTGTATATAATAAGGTGTTGAATCAGAAAACAGCATTATCAAAGACTCGAAAGAAGGATTGTAATACTGTGGATGCTATTAAGCAATGTGATGCCGCATTGGATACTTTGCCCGATGTTGATGAATACAATCAGTTGATGGGACTTGAAGGAACTGTTGCCAAGACATATTTTTCTGCCTATTATCAGCTTCAGAATTGGAAAGGAAGACATCCAAGGATGAAGAGCGATGTGCTGAATGTGACATTGGATATTGGTTACTCTATTCTATTCAACTTTATGGAGAGTTTCATTCGTATGTTTGGATTTGATTTGTATGTAGGTGTGTACCATCGATTATGGTTTAAGCGCAAATCATTGGTATGTGATTTGATGGAACCTTTCAGATGCATCATTGATCATGCAGTATTGTTGGCGTTTAATAGAAAGCAGTTCTCAGAGAAAGATTTTACTCTTATAAAGCAGGAATATCATTTGAAATATGAGAAGTGTGCTGACTATTATAGAGTGTTTTATGATGAATTGATTGCTCGTAAAATGGACATATTCAAGTTCGTTCAGCAGTATTATCGTTGTTTCATGGGATGTAAGTCTGTAAAAGAATATCCAATATTTGAGTTTTAAATGATAATAGTTAGTTATGATATTTCAGATGACAAGATGCGTGCTAATTTCTCAAAAATGCTCAAGAGTAATGGTGCTATTCGTCTTCAGTTTTCTGTATATGAAGTTAGAAACACAAAGAGGATTATGGATAATCTCGTTGCTAAGATAGAGGCTTATGCCAAACATTTCACAGCTGACGATAGTGTAATCCTCTTTGATGTAGATTCAGATAAGCTTACTAAGTATGGTAATGCTATTCATAGAGATCAATCTATAGTCTATTTCTGATAGTGCGAACCTTGGTCTTTATGTTTTCGTGATTAAGTATGTAACTTGCTTATTTACAGGTCGTTCTTTGAAATATTTGATTAGGCTTTATGGGAGGGGGGTATAAAATCTCTAAAATATTCATTCAAAAAAGCCTTTATTTAAAGGATTTGTTGTATCTTTGCAATCAATAAGAGGCTAATAAGCTTCAATAATTTCTACTATTGTAGATTTATGATAAGAAACTTCAATAGCTTCACCGGGCTAATAAGCTTCAATAATTTCTACTATTGTAGATGTGATGGTAGTTTTAATTTTACTGCACCTAGGGCTAATAAGCTTCAATAATTTCTACTATTGTAGATAGGACGAGCCCAAAGTTTTGGAAAACTATGGCTAATAAGCTTCAATAATTTCTACTATTGTAGATTCGTTGTACTCCTCAGTTGGATTACTCGCAGGCTAATAAGCTTCAATAATTTCTACTATTGTAGATCGAATATGGTTGCCGACTTGTTGGCTGATGGGCTAATAAGCTTCAATAATTTCTACTATTGTAGATATAGGTTTGGGCGAGGCTTCCGCCTCGGCGGCTAATAAGCTTCAATAATTTCTACTATTGTAGATTGCTCTATTATGCCTAAATCTATTGTTTGGCTAATAAGCTTCAATAATTTCTACTATTGTAGATAGAGGGGCTTCATCACCTCTCTTGGAACGGCTAATAAGCTTCAATAATTTCTACTATTGTAGATGTTCAGAAACTCCCAGGCGGCATCTTCTGTGGCTAATAAGCTTCAATAATTTCTACTATTGTAGATGAAAGGATCTTAATTTTTTATTATGTTTGGCTAATAAGCTTCAATAATTTCTACTATTGTAGATCCATAACTTTTAAAATTTAATGTTTTACTGGGCTAATAAGCTTCAATAATTTCTACTATTGTAGATAAGAACGGGTTACTTTTTATGAGTTCTAGGCTAATAAGCTTCAATAATTTCTACTATTGTAGATTAAACATGAGTTTTGTCTCATCGTCCACATGGCTAATAAGCTTCAATAATTTCTACTATTGTAGATTTGGATTTC
>OIYQ01000895.1_pt1 | contig 11785 bp, 10 predicted proteins | sample 1588311 | NCBI WGS metagenome assembly OIYQ01 (sample SAMN03283244) | human gut metagenome | biome: human-associated habitat; material: feces | host: Homo sapiens | place: Peru | collected 2012
TTTGCGGGAATGAATTCCGGGACTTCCCGGACCATATTTTTGCCCAGCAGTTTCATCTGCGTTCCGCAGTTGGAACAGTTCCGCTGTTCCAGCGGAAGGTCGAAATCGACATTCTCGATCTGGATGCCATTGCACAGCTTCCACTTTTCCAGTGCATTCAGAATATGGTAGCCACGGGCATCTTTCTTAATGGGCTCTTTGGGGTCCGGCTTGTTTTCCTGCTCTGCCTCGTTAAACAGGCCAAGCTGCTCTTCTGTCGGTCTCGTCTGCTCACTGGATGGGCCAAACTGTTTTTTGCGCAGCAGAGCGAGCAGCTCGTCCATATTCCGAACCTCATCCGAGAGCAGTCGGACTGTTTTCTGGAGCTCAGCGATGTAAGCATCCTTCTCTGCACTGTCGGAGGGTTGCTTTGCCAGAAGTTCTGCAATTCCAGTATCGATCTTATTCATCTGCGCTCCCTCCAGTTCCTGTCCCATTGTACAGGAAAAAGGCCACCATTGGTAGCCTTTTCCGAAGAGAATTTTGTGCTGAAATTCTGGGCACTCTGCTGCAAAAACAGTCCTTGAATTTGTGGAAAACTTCAGGCTAAAGAACAATTCGCTCAATGGTCTTTGTTGCCTTAGGCTGGTCTACCGAAAGACCTTCCAGCAGCCACCGGAATTCCTGCCAGCTCAGGCTCCGCATCTCTGCCTTTGTCCGTGGCCACTGAAAGCAGCCTGTCTCTACACGCTTGTATAACAGGACAAATCCGTCTCCCTCCCAAAGCAGGGCTTTGATCCGATCCCGTCTTCTGCCGCAGAACAGAAACAGGCTATTGGAGCAGGGATTCAACGAAAACTGATTCTGTACGATCTGTGCCAGACCGTCTATCCCTCGCCGCAGGTCTGTATATCCGCAGGCGATGTAGATGTGCTCCACCTTCCGGATGTCACCCAGCATTACGGATCCCCCGGATGATTTCGCTGATTTGGCCGGAGGGCAGATCTGCTGGCAGTTCGACTGTAACATCCCGAATCTGCACAACGATTCGTGCAGAAACATCTGAAGCTGTTTTGGGCGAGCTGGGCGAAAGTTCCTCGAACTGGACGGATTCCTGCTGCATCAATGCACTCCTCATTTTTCGCTGCCAGCTGTAGAAGCTGGAAAGCGGTACGCCATTCTCTGCACACCAACTTTTTATGCTCTGCCCACTTTGTTTCGCTGTAGTGATCGTCTGATACCATTGCTGTTCCCGTACTGCCAATGCTTGCTTCTCCATGGAGTCCTCCTTGCTGCGTCTCTGTATTTTTCAGACTGCTTTCAAAAATACATTTTTTCCATGGTACTATTTTCGCACTTTGGAGAGACCGGGGAAAGACATGGTTTCATTAGGCGGATACTTTTCTCTTCTGGGCCACATCGGGGACGCTCCTGTTCACTGGCATGAAGAATGCCCGCCCACTTGTGGAAAACCACGGTGGGTGGGCATCTTACGGTTTATCGTCCGTGTCGCTGTATAGTCTTTAAAACTTGTATAATCAATTTGGTGCTAGCGATGAATTCCTCTGTTTTTCTAAAAAACAAATAGAACAATACTGGCACAACAACCATACATACGAGAAGTCTTGTGGCTAGACCACCAAATCCATCAATCGAAATATATGAACATAAGAAAAATGTCAAAACGCATCCAAGCAGCGAAACACCCGCGTACTTCAACAATAATACGACATATTGTTTTGATTCGTCTCTAGCAAATAAAGTTGAAAAAATATTCTTAATAATCCATGGCATTCCTACTAATAGCATTGATAGAACCGTTGATAGAATTACTCCATATACTCCCCAAAAACGAACTAAAAGGAGATTCATCATCAAATTTGCTAAAGCGGTTACCAAAGGTCTGAATCTATCTTTATGCCAAATTCCACCTGCATCCTTGTAAGTGTTAAGGATACGGTTAATCTCATATACATAATAATACACACAAAAGCAAATTACAGCTGCATAATCAAGCATCATATTTTCGCCAAGCCACACTTTGATGAACGGCTGATACATATTAAGCAGGCAACTGCTACATGATCCCGCAATAACTGAAATAATACACGTAAACTTTTTCAAGTCTGCAAAATTCTTTTTCTGATCTTCCACTATCAGGCTATTCCCAATACCTGCAGTACAAGCGGTAAACACGACTTCGACAATTCCGATTACTGATGTTAAGATAAAATAGTAATTCTGATAAACAGCAAGCACTGTTAATCCTAAAAAAGCAGAAATCACTATACTATCAGCAGAATTAACAATTACTGCACCCACTTTAGATGTAAACAAATCTTTGATTCTTTGATTGATCATATGTACTTCCTTCACATCAAGCTTTCCCGATGGAACGAAATCAGGGTAAATTTTTGATGCGATAATTGCCGTCAGTACATTTGTTATTGCTTGTGTTAATAGCTGAACTAGTATATAGAGGTAATAGCTTTTAAATAACCACAGAGCTCCAATTTGAAGAATGTATTGAAAAGTACTTGTCAGTAATGTAACCTTGCTAATAATATCATTTCTCTGATGTGCTTGAAGTATACTATTTTTGTAGGCAAACAGCCAATAAGACAAAACTGTTGAGGATAGGTTGATTAGATATAGAACATACACATTTACATCCGATGGAATTTCACCGCTAATTAGTTTAGGAACTACCGGAAGAACCAGTAAGCCAATAACAGCAATGATAAGACCTATTGCGCGATAATACAAACGATATAGCCTCATCAACGCGCATACTTTTGTTCTATCATCGTGAGCAATAGGTTCATACATACTAAACACCATTGCTGAACCCACACCAAGTTCTGCTAGATTCAAAACTTGTAAGATAGATGCATAAAGGCTATTTAATCCCAAATATTGAACGCCAAGGGAATAAATCATCACCGTTCTCATCAAGAACGGAAATAGAATCTGGTATACCTTCAAAAAAACCCCAAATATTATATTCCGAGTGGCATTTTGGGCTCTTTCAATTCTCATACAACTGCTTACCTTCCATCCATAAACTACCGATCATTGTTTCCACACATCAATAGGAAAGGCTTCCATGATATTTTCTCGCATTTGCGATAAATCTGGCAGTTCCATCGGGTGTGCTTTCATGGCATCTTCCACTGATGCTGCAATAAGAATATTTCTTCTCCCTGTAGACCAATACCAGTCATAGTACTTTAAAATCTCTGATTCCATTCCATTCATTAAGAGAACTGCTGGAACGCCATAGCTTTCAGCCAAAATAATTCCATGTAGCGAAGCGGAAATAACACATTCTGACGCAGTAAGTTCATCGATAAATGCTTTATAGTCTGTTGTTCTGACATCTAAAACATTCAAAATCTTACCATATTTCTCGTTTTGTTCATCAATCATATTCATATGTGGGATTAATGTAAAACGATACTTCTTTTCCGACTGCTTCCGGTAAATAAGCGGCATCAAAATCGCAGGGTCTCCATATATTTCTGGGCATTCATACCCAGATGCCATCAGCGCTTGCCTTGTCAATGGCCCTCGAACTGCTCTGATATCATATTTTACATAATCTGATTGACGCGCAATATTAGCAATTGACGAAAACTTATGTATGCCACTTCCCCAGATTATTGCATCGTAATCCAGCAAACCAATAATAGAGCCAAGCGCCAGTAAATGAATGGTTCTTTTTTTTTCGCAATTCGGAACGATATTCTTTTGATTGAGAACCCAATTTACAATTACCGGTGACAATGTGTCTCCAATATTGGTTTCATAGTTCCACCACTCTAAAACTACGCCTTTGGCGATTCCATCTTTGCTCATGGTTCTCGAATTTCGAATCATTCTATGAATGAATTTCTTCATTTCTGCGACTCTCCCTTATATAGTTTCAAAAGCCCAACCTGTGCCATTCCTGCCTTGAGCAAATACTTTAAGTCTTTAGTTTGCTTGAACGCACGATAGTATTGGCTGGTTCCCCTCATTCCCTTTTGCTCATAACTGTCTCCTACATAATTCAGCATATATGCAAGTGCTGTCGGATGTCTCTTTAACATTTCCTTGTTTCTGTCATAAATCATTTCTATATAGGCTAAATCAGAGCCGTTATGCGTAATCGAGTCATTCTGTAAGTATACATCGACTAGAACCTCATTAGTTAAAAAAAACTTGTATTTCTCTCCTGCACGAATAGCCCATTCATAGTCCTCTAATTTACGCAAGCTATCATCAAATGGTATATTGATTAGCACACTTCTTTTTGAAAAGACTGTTTGCGTACTTACAACGGATTCTTTAACAAGCTGTTCAAATGAAACAAAGCCCCCCGGGATTCTTGGAAGTACAGATAGCTTCTCCGATTGCAGGGAATAGTTGTGCCTATCAAAACGGCAGAACACTACATCCGCTCCAGATGATACCATATCGTTGTATTGAACCTCGAGTTTATTTTTTCTCCATACATCATCACTGTCCTGAAATACAACATATTCCCCTTTTGCGCATTTCACCCCAAAGTTTCGAGCGGAGCCTGCGCCACCGTTCTCTTTTTTTATATAACGAATGCGTTTGTCCTTAATTCTTTTCACAACTTCTTCGGTATTATCCACAGATCCATCATCAACAATAAGCAACTCAAAATCTGTATAGCTCTGATTTAATACACTTTCGATTGACCTCTTAATCACATGTGCACGATTATATGTTGGAATAACAACCGAAATCATTAGCATCTACCTCCGACATTAAAAACATGCCATATATGGGAATACAGCATCATTTTTCCATAAATAATGATATACAACAAAATAATATACAAACACACTAATAAGTGCGATACTATAGAAAATTCTATACTTGTTCTTAAAATTTCTTTCCAGATAAGGGCAAAGCATTGCATATCCGGGTGTGAAATAATACATAATTCTAAATGCCCATTTCATGTTGCCGGTACATAGAATCCCCATTGCCTCCAATATGGGATAAAAGAAGAAAATATTAGTTTTAGAGAACTCCAATAATTCTTTATATCCACTTTTCCATACTACTCTTAACAACGAAAACAAAATAAGAAAGTATATTCCATATCGAATTACAAAATTATAAACTGCAATATCCCTTTGCCCAAACATATTCATATATTTTGTGTAATCCGAAAATAAAGATAAACTGCACAAAAGTTGATACACATAAGTAATCCAGAATGGAGAAGAGAACGACAAAACTACAGCAAGTAGTCTCAGCCATACGTGCTTTGTGTTTATTGCAATATGGTAAAGCGGATAAATCACGACCATTAGAAATGCACTAACATGAGCAAAACCAGCAAGAACAGTGAATAAAAGAAACCTTCTTAGTTTTTTTTCATGCACATTTTTTGCATTAAACAAGCAAATCGCTATCGCCATCGATTGTCTAACAATATTACACATCGGCGCAAGCAACATTGATAAGTAAATGAAAGTTGCCAATCCAGGATGAAACGAGAATCTGTATTCCCCTATTGCAAAATAAGCAAACAAAAGTGTAACCAATGCAACAGAGAAAAGCATTCCGTTATAGTTTCCGAATACCCAATAACCAATTTTCGCAACAATCCAGTAGAATAATTCCGCCGGAATTTCCTTTCCTTGAACATATTTTAAAAAAAATATGTATGCTGTACCATCAGTATCCGATCCCACCGATATATCGCGTAAACCAACTAAAAGAGCTGGAATGATTGCAGCGACTATAATTATGATTTTATGAGTGATTTTTTTTAGTGGGACTGCAGTAAGCCGATTTGTAATAATAACTCTTCGTGGTTGTAAAGCCGTCATTATTATGCTTGAGACTGCCATTACCCCCAAAAATAAAACTAAATCCATTTTCTACTCTCCAGATCACCATCGGTTAAGAAGAATCGCTAACTTGAAATACGCAGTCATTTTCCAATTATATGATTTCAATTTATTACTAAACACTAGCTTCAGTCGAGACATGATACTTTGATCATACCCACACAATAAATTCAGCAAGGATTGTTTGTCCTTGTCTATTTTCATATCTCCATATAGCCTTTCAAACTCTCGCGCTTGCTTTGCGTGGATGCCTATATTCTTCGAATTTCTTAGATAAGATAGTTTGAATTTGAGCTTTTGTTGAAGATTTACGGCCACGCCGACTGCATTGTTTCCGTGCTGACGATAAGAGATATGTGGAATCTGGTCATAGAAAACATGACCTAGCATAGAACAAATAAGAATCAGCCAATTATCGTGCATGACCAGCGTTTTTGGAACGGGGCGTTGGCAGACAATATCACGAGAACGCCTATTAATCACCATGCAGCATCCCGGCGCAGGATTTGCCAAAAGGATATTCCCACTATCTGCCACAAAATCCTTTGGGATATTCGATATTCCAAAATCTATTCCGTCAACTCCACAAGTTCGAAAATTGCAAAAGTAGCAATTGGGTTCACTCTGAGTCATTTCTTCCAGATGCTGTACAGCACAATAAATCTTATCCTCGTCCCATAAATCATCATGGTCGCAGAACGCATAATAGTTATATTCGTCTCCTGATTTCTGAAGCAAATCAAGAAAACTATAAGCAGGTCCCAAATTTTCCCCTTTATAATATGAAATTCTCTCTGGATACCGTTTCTGATATTCTTGAATAATCATATCCATATCGGAATCGTTTGACCCGTCATCGCGAATTAATAGATTACATTCAACGCCAACCTGCGCTAAAACACTATCCAACTGTTCACGAAAAAAATGTACGCTGTTATATACAGACATCAACACCTGAACTTTCATCATTCTATCGATCATTTGAATTGCATGCTCCTTCACACTCATGCAGCGCTTGTTCAAACCACTGCCTAGAGCTTTCTGCTAATTTTTCCATCTGGTTATCTGAAATCTGAAAACGACTACTACTAATTATATCAGTATTTGCTTTTTTTCCCGGTACGATCAGTCTGTCACCCATATCCACTGCTTGAAGCAACGAATGAATGCGACTATTTTGTCCCCGTTTGTCTCCATCTTTAAAGCGTTGCAAGACGTTGAATTGTTTATGGTAACGAATGGAAAACAGTGTACAATGAAATGAGTCGGTCAGTACATACTCTGCATTTTCTATAAGTCCAAGCCATTCACAGGGTCCTACCGGTTTTTTGATTGTTCCATCTCTATTGAAGTCTGCTGCTACCATAGGAAGCATAAGAATCTTCAGATTTTTTTCTGTTGCAATTTCTTCTGCTGTTTTCAAATATTTTGGATCTGCACTAAGAAAATAGCAAAACAGGTATTTCTTCTCTTGTTCAACTGAAATAGAAAGCGCTCTCCAATGCTCCATAGTTACCAACATTGTAGGATCTACCGTTACCTCCGCATGCTGGCCTGTTAAATCGTATACAATTTCTGCCCCGCGTTTTTCTCTGACCGAGAGATATCGGAATTGAGAAATCGCTTTCTGGATTCGTTTGCGATTGTTGCTTGGCACATTCTCAACACCAAAACTCGGAGCATAAGCAATTTTTCTATAACGATCCTTCACGAATTCAAGGTAATAATATGGATCATAAAAGTAGGGGTTCCATATCTGGTCGCTTCCGCAGACAAACACAGCATCACTGCCACATACTTTTGCAATTTCTGACGCAGTAGAGCACAATGGAGTAATCTGCATATTTTTCTCACGAAAATCATCAAAAATCGTAAGATTATTTATTTTACTGGATGCTCCCTTTTTCTTCATGAGAAACTCATTGATCTTATACTGGAGCGTCTCCTTCAAGCTATGATTGATAAACTTTAGCTTCCACAAATCTGCCTTTGTCGGCTTATAATTCAATATGCTACTCTCATATCCCATATCCATAATAATGTGCTGCAACGCATATGCCTGTAGCACACTACCGTAATTATTGCCTCTATACCATGTTTGTGTGTATACTTTCATCGTCAGTTCCCGTTTCTTTTTAGATTTCCATAAAGCCCGATTAGCTTCTCTACATAATCAGATGCGCAAAATAGCATTTTAGCGTTTTCCACAGCCTGCTCTGCCATTCGATGGTAATCTTTATCGCTCAGATGTATGATCCGTTCAATAGCTTCCGCCAAAGCTGCTTCGTTTTTCATTGGGCAAACAAAACCAGTCTCTCCATCAATAATATTTTCAGGCAAACCACCTGCGTCCGTCACAATAACTGGCTTTCCCATGGCTTGGGCTTCGCACGCTGTATATCCGCTTGCTTCATACCACTCAGAAGGAACTACCACGCAAGCACTCTCTCTTACACAGCGCCAAAGTGCCTCTCCACTTTTGAATCCTGCCAAGGTAACTCTGTCCTCCAGATCTAGCCGGTGCACTTCCTGCCGAATCGTTTCTTCCTCTGGACCAGTCCCGATGATTACTAGCGGAACTTTTTGTATTTTTTTCATTGCTCGTACCAACGTTAGGATTCCCTTTTCTCGGGATAAACGTCCATAATAAAGAACATATTCTCCTCTTGTACCCTGCACAGAGTAAACTGTCTGCGCCGGAAGAAAATTTTTCATGTGAACGATAGGTGATCTTGTCAAACCAGATTCTTGCAATTTTTTCTTGTAAAATTCAGAAGGTGTAATAAACAAATCAATCTTATTATACAAACCGCTTTGTTTGTTGAATTCACTCTCCAGTGCAGCCATCATACACTTTGCACGAGATTCTTTAAAGCACACTCGCTTTATGCAATTTAAGTAATTGCCGTGCAGACAATCCTCACAAATTTCTCCATGATCTAACATTACATGATTCGGACATATACAATTAAGGTCGTGCATTGTAAAAACGACAGGAAGATCATATTTTTTTGCAGCATCCACAATAGAAGCTGTAAGTACTCGATGAAAAAGATTGATATGAACAATGTCCGGTTTTTCTTTTTCAATCAATGCGGAAATTTTGTTTTTTGCCTCGAAGGAATATACCATGCAAAGTGCCGCTTTTATTTTCTGTGTCAATGTCAGATTTCCGTTAAACTCAACATTGCTCACAAAATATTCACTCTGTTTGCAGGCGAGATTTTTTTCATCCTGCATTGCGAAAAAAATAACTTCATGCCCTGCCTTTTTCAACAGCTCCGCCAATCCAAAAAAGTAAGTTTCCGATCCGCCATGCATATTGAAATATTTGTTTACTAGTAAAATCCTCATGCAGCTTCTCCTTGTCAGCGATTGCGCAGCATTTGTGTCACTTTCCATAGCGGCTTATATAATCTCATTGAAATCAATACTTTGACGATCTGCAGTTTTAATTGATTTGTATGGGCAATATTTTCATTTAAGTTTTCTTCAATAGGTACAGAATTCAACTTTTCAAAAAAATTTTCTCTTTTATCATTTTCGTTCATTGGCTTCACAAGGGGAGGATTGTTTATACAAACCTTTTCAATAGGGTACTCTTTCGTATACATTGCATCAGCAACTTTTTCAACCCAATCTTTCCCCTTTTTCGTGTTTACAATCAATGCAGAAAGCCCTTGATTATCGCTTTTCTGAAGAAGATAATTTTCTGCCTTCCAAAGATCTCCAATAATTATATCCGCACAGCCGTTATCGCCTTTGAACTCACAGTGATAGCAACTCTGGCGACATGTCAATCCCTGAAGCATGCCCAAAACATAAGGGTTTTCCTTGTAGCTTAATTCTTTATGCTTTTTTCCAGATTCTGTTGTTATAACATAGTACGGAAGTGACCAACCGACTGGATCCTTGCTGCGGAAATTTACGGCACTAATTTTTTCGCCATACTCTTTAGCTTTTGCATCACGATATCTTTTCCAGACACCGGGCGTAGGTGTACCTTCGCAAATCAAAGATACCTTTAATAAGTTCTCTGGATTTCCAGTAACTGCTTGGCAAGCAGCACATTGACAGGGCGTTCCGCAAAACATAACTGGTTTTCCTATTTTCAGCAGTTCCCTAATTTCTGCAAGACATCTGCCGATATCACTTTGCACATATTTGGAATTCCGCATCCGTTCAATATCTATGGTTTTATTGGAAACGATGTGGACTGCATCCATCTTCTCATTCCAAACACAACCGCATACATAACCATCCTGTCGCAAGACTTCCTTTGCAAGCAAAAAAAACATTCCACCAGAGGCAGATTCTTTACGCTCTACTTTATCCAGTTCATATGCAGCATAGCACCCTTCCCCGGCAAGGATACTATGATATCTGTCTGTATGCTGATGGATACAAACTTGATCGCACTTTCCGCAATTGATACATTGTGCTTGATCAATTTTAGGAATACAACTGCCATCCGTTGTCTGTACCATCTGAATTGCGGACCGTGGGCAAGCGTTCACGCACGCGCCACAGCCATAGCAGTATTTCATCAACTCAAAATCAAGCATAACCCCTCCACAGCTCATTATAGCAGCTGCACTATTTCTCATATTCCGGTTTGAACATCCAGACCATTCCACAGAGGCTTCAAATCACCACAATCCTATCCGACCATATAGTGGTGCCTCACGGAATCTTCAAATCGTCCTACAACTTTCGCCGGGCAACCAACAGCCATACTACCGCTGGGAATATCACGGGTGACCACACTGCCAGCACCAATAATTACATTATCACCAATGGCCACATCATACAGAACAATGGAACGACCACCAATAAATACATTGTTGCCAATCGTTATCCCCCCCCCGACGAATATTGCACTTTTGAGACCCTTCTATGTTGTTTATCATTACAGCCATGATATCATGGTTAAGAATTGCTACATCCGTTGCAATGTTCACATTATTCCCCAGAAAAACCAACTGCGGCTCACCGGGAAGTTTGTGGGGTTCGTATCAACAGTTTTCGCCAATCGCGCCAAATATCCCACTGTCCTTTAGGACTTTTGCCCGTGAGCTGCCATTTCCACAGAGTAACAGACGTAGAAGAATCATCCTTCGCCGCAAAGTGAAACGCCAAAAATGCAATTTAGAACGAATACTCATTTTTTATTCATCCTCTGCTTCAAATTCCGTGCCAGCGGATATATCTTTGTGTGAACAAAAGAAATACTGCTCACCATCAGACTCTCTGGCATAATACTAGTGACAACGCTCAACATCTTTTGCGGGACAGTCCGATCATCTGGCATCATGGGGGTTTCCTTCCACGGACTTTTCGCCTTGTATTCCAGATATGTTTTTGCATAGGGATGCTTGCATCCTACAACCCAAGGACGTATACTCATCCGAAAACAAGATTGAAAGTGAACAATTGCAGGATTCTTTACCGCTTCCTGATATTGCATAGGATCTCCAGGAACGGGAGGTTTGCGGAGCTTGATAAGATTCTTATAATCAAACGCAAAAAAAACCGTCATGCAATTATACTTGGGATGCAGAATCCCAGAGCGGCCCAGCTTACTTAAGACGCCATTCTGCACTCCTTGATCTACAAATGTGATATCTCCTTGGTTTTCTCGAATGTACTGAAGGAACATATCCTCCACTTTGTTTTTGCGCCATGCATCCAAATCAATCAAAAGAACGCCATTGTTGATATAGTTATCCTCCGGCTTGAGTCCTAAGTTTGTACGATATGCAGCTCCACGACAGTCATCCACACCGTACAGCCATTTATCCTCCATATCCATTTCCCACAACGGAGATAAATCTTGCATCACCAGCGTATCGCAATCGATAAACAGTACCTTTTTTACAGTTTCGGGTAGCATAGATGGCAAAAACAATCGATAAAAAGTGCTGATGTTC
>OIYQ01000896.1_pt1 | contig 11777 bp, 11 predicted proteins | sample 1588311 | NCBI WGS metagenome assembly OIYQ01 (sample SAMN03283244) | human gut metagenome | biome: human-associated habitat; material: feces | host: Homo sapiens | place: Peru | collected 2012
CTTCGGTTGTGGCGACAGCGAGTCATATTCTGACACTTTCATCGTATTCCGCCACCAATGGATAGAGAGGCCGCTCGTCAAGTTCCTTGCCAGCATTCTGATGCAATAACTTTTTTCATTCACCTGAAAGAGCTAAGCCCTCAAGGCGATATTTTTCTTCACTCATTCTAAATTTTCAAAGAGATGATAGAACAAGATGAAATCATAGAATACAACTCGCTGAACGAAATTCGTCTACGCAAGGAATTACTACGCAAGGATATACAGGCTGACGATGCCAAGATCAAGGCTTTGTGGAAATCGCTTTTCACCAAACCGGAAGCTCTATCCAAGAATGCGAGCGCCAGCAAGCGTTTCAGCAGCATGATGAAAATCGGAGCTGGAGCATTTGACGGTGCCATACTTGCATGGAAACTTTATCATAAGTTCAAGAGAAAAAAATAAGCGCTATTGCTGATAATAAGCGCTATTGCTGATAATAAAAGAAAGCACATCATCTTCTGCCTGGAAACAAGGGGAAAATGATGTGCTTTTTTATGATGAAATTCATATTCTCGGTAGACCGAAATTCATGTTTTCAATAGACTTTCGTACACAAAAAAGGGCCACCGCTGTGGCCCAACCTTGTTAACCTTAAATCTAATACTATGAAAAACACACGTGCAAAAATAGTAAGATTCTATGAGTTTCACAAGCTTTTCTGTAAAAAAAACCAAATCTTAAACTATATTTAACTATTCGTGTCTTAATTTCTTATTTATTTAAACGTTATTAAACCTAATTCATTTCGAATTCATTTCGAACTCATTTCTGATTCGTTTCTGATTCGTTTCTGATTCGTTTCTGATTCGTTTGATAATTAGGTCATTACATTTAGCGAACGAGCCTAAATCTCGAAACTCATCTGGTCATAACCGAAGACGACACCCTGAGGCAGACGGGCATTGGCATCATCATGAAAACCAATCTGATGAGTGACATGCGTGAGGATCGTTTTCCTGGCTCCTATCCTGCGCGAAACCCGTATGGCATCCTCTACCAGCTGATGACTATGATGCGGCTTATCGAATCGGAGGGCGTTGATAACCAGTATTTCTACTCCTTCCAGATACGGATATTCCTCCTCGCCCATCGACTTCATGTCCGTGATATAGGCAAACTTGCCGAAACGATAGCCCAAAATAGGCATCTTATCATGGAGAACACGGATAGGAACGAATTCGATATCGCCTATCCGATAAGAATGATGAGGCTCTATGGTATGAAGCTTGAGCTTCGGAGCTCCCGGATAAAGCTTTTCGGCATCCTTAGGAAAACAGTAAGGCATAGTATGAGGCAACGAACGGGTTACCAGTTCATCACCATAGATATGAATATCTCCAAACACGCAGAAACCACGCAGGTCATCGATACCTCCCACATGGTCGTAATGGATATGCGTAACCAGCACACCATCCAACTTGCGGAACGGTTCCCTGAGCAGCTGCATCCTTATGTCCGGACCCGCATCTATCAGAATACGGGTATTCTCCGTCTCTATCATCGCAGCACTTCTAAAGCGCTTATCCTTAGGATCCCTGCTTCGGCAAACCTCACAATCGCATCCCAAAACAGGAACACCACTCGATGTTCCTGTTCCCAACAAAGTAATCTTCATCTATCATCAAATATTTCCTGAAAAACAAACGAATTCTTCACTTTTCGTTCTTCATTCTTCACTTCACATTCACCTCCGGATGGATATCAATATCAAATTTCTGCTTCACATCCTTCCGAATCGTTTCACAGAGATTCACGATTTCCTCACCCGTAGCACCACCACGGTTCACCAGCACCAACGCCTGCTTGTCATGCACGCCGGCACGTCCCAGGCTCTGACCTTTCCATCCACACTGATCAATCATCCATCCTGCTGGAATCTTCTCGTGCTCAGCATCAATGGTATAATGAGGCATTCCCGGATACAGCGCAGCCAGTTCCTCATACTTTGCCTTCTGCACGATAGGATTCATGAAGAAACTGCCCGCATTGCCCTGCACCTTAGGATCAGGCAATTTGGCATTACGAATCTCGATGATGACATCACGGAGCTGCTGAGCAGTAGGATTCCCGATTTTCTTTGCAGCCAGAGAAGTACGGATGTTGCCATAATCCAGATCAGGCACAAAGTGCTTACTCAGGCGATAGATGACATGGGTAACCAGATACTTGTCCTTCCATTCATGCTTGAACCTGCTCTGTCGATAGCTATACTGGCAGTCCTGATTATCGAAAACCACCACCTTTCCGGTAGCAATCTCAACAGCTTCCACCTTATATATAATATCCTTTGCCTCCACACCGTAGGCACCGATGTTCTGGACAGCACTCGCTCCCACTTCGCCCGGGATGATACTGAGGTTCTCTGCGCCATGATAGCCATGTTCTACTGCGTATGCCACCACGTCATCAAACACCTCACCACTGCCGCAGTTCAAGAAAACAAAGTCGGGATTTTTCAGATTCTCACCCTCAGCAGCAGCCAGGGTTTCACTATCCAGCACCTCGATGCCCTTGATGGCAGAATGGATCACCGTACCCTCGTAATCGCCTGTAAGCAAGAGGTTACTGCCACCACCCAGAATGAGCAGAGGCTGATCGGCAGCAGTAAGCCCAACCACAATCTGCTGCGCCTCTTCTACCGATGAGTATTCCAGGAATCGCTTGCACTTGGCATCAATTCCAAACGTATTGTGAGCCAAAAGGCTATAGTTTCGAATATCCTTCATATCCAGCTATTTCTAAAAAACAATTAATCACTAAACAGTAATCACTAATCACTATATTTACATCTCCAGCTTGGTCAGCATCCACTTTCCTCCTATCTTCTTGAAGGTAAGCAGCGTTTCCAACCCATTGGCGATGCCACGAATCACGAATATTTTCTGGCTGCTCTCAGTATATTTCTGACCGTAAATGATGTTGTAAATCATGCCAGAAGGCAACTGAGGCGCAAAGGCAGGCCATGTCTCCGGTTCGATATCGCCCGTCATCGTACTGAAATCATCATCAGGATCAGGACCGGTAAACTTCACCGGATTATGCAGATGCTCTGCCTGGAAGGCAGAATCAGTAGCAAACGAGCCATAGAACTTCAGGAAGCTGGCATTCATGTTGGCATACATCGGCTTATAGTTGATGCTGGTCATCATCCACTGACCGTTGATACGGTTGAAGAGGAACTGCTGAACGGTATGGGTCTTGTAGAACACCTTTTCTACCACCACATGATCGATGGTAGTATCCTTCACCAGGTTCATCTGCTTCCGGTTATCGAAGATCAGCGTATAATAATCCTGACGCATAAAGAAATGTTCCATTTTCCAATGGCGCTTTTCAATTTTCTTCACCACCTTTCCGTTGCGATAGACAGGCAGCGGGAAATAAACACGCTTTTTCTGAAGCTTACGACTGGCTGCAAAATTGAACAGGAAGTCATCAAACAACTCGTCAGCAGCCTTAGGCATAGGAGTCTCCTCTATGAGCTTTTCGGCAGAGTCCATAGCCTGTGTGTCAGCGACAGCCGTATCAGCTACCACTGAATCAACAAGAGTAGCGGGCTTCTTGTCCTTGCACCCTACAGAGGTGAAACAAACGATGGTAAGCACCGCCAACATTACTGTTATAAAAGATAGTTTCTTCATAAACTTATTAAATTTCTCAAATTTTCATTGCAAAAGTACAACTTTCTTTTGATATATTTCATATTTTAAGCAAAAAATATTATCTTTGCACTCAAAATAGACAATTTAATAAGATATGTTATTAGAAAAAATAGAAGAACTCTTGAAAGAAGTGGATTCTTTGACTGCCCAGAACGCAGAAGAAGTAGAACAGCTTCGCATCAAGTATCTCAGCAAAAAGGGTGAAATCAATGCCCTCATGGCCGACTTCCGCAATGTGCCAGGCGACCAGAAAAAAGAGGTTGGTATCAAAATCAACGAATTGAAGCAGGCTACTCTTGCCAAGATCAACGGACTCAAGGAGCAGATGGAAGAGGCTGACGCAAGCAGCGACGACATCGACCTGACCCGTACGGCTTATCCTGTGGCTTTGGGTACACGCCATCCGTTGACTGTTGTAAAGAACCAGATCATCGACATCTTCGGCCGTATGGGATTCACCCTCTATCAGGGTCCAGAGGTTGATGATGACAAGCACGTGTTCACCATGCTCAACTTTGCTGCCGATCATCCAGCCCGCGACATGCAGGATACCTTCTTCATCGAGAAGAGCAACGATGATGACGTAACCAAGAATGTGCTCCTGCGCAGTCATACCTCCAACGATGAGGCACATTACATGGAGACTCATGAGCCACCTATCCGCGTTCTCTGCCCTGGCCGCGTATACCGCAACGAGGCAATCAGCGCCCGTGCCCACTGCTTCTTCCATCAGGTAGAAGGTCTCTATGTTGACAAGAACGTAAGCTTCACCGACCTCAAGCAGGTGCTCCTCACCTTCGCTCGCGAGATGTTCGGTGCAGATACCAAGATCCGCTTGCGTCCTAGCTACTTCCCATTCACAGAGCCTAGCGCTGAGATGGATATCTCCTGCAACATCTGCGGCGGCAAGGGATGTAACTTCTGCAAGCATACAGGATGGGTAGAGATTCTGGGTTGCGGTATGGTAGACCCTCACGACCTCGAGGCTTGCGGCATCGACAGCAATGTCTATACCGGTTATGCCTTCGGTATGGGTGTAGAGCGCATCACCAACTTGAAGTATCGTGTCAGCGACCTGCGTCTCTTCTCAGAGAATGATACTCGCTTCCTGCGCGAGTTCGAATCTGCTAAGTAACATTCGAATCAGCTAAGTAACATTCGAATCAGCTAAGTAACAACACATATTTAATATAGTATATAGGTTTATATGCTAACTCATCATTAGCGTATAGACCTATTTTTTTTAAACCTCAAAACATAAAGTTATGAAGAAATTTATGGTTAATGCAGTCATCGCTGTCTCTTTAGGCACCATGACTCTCAGTTCTTGTATCGGCTCATTCTGCCTTACCAACAACGTTTTGGATTGGAACAAGCGTGCTACTGACAACAAGTTCGTCAACGAATTGATTTTCATCGTTATCAGTCCTGCATACGCAGTATGTTCTGTTGCAGACTTGTTCGTACTCAACTCTATCGAGTTCTGGACAGGCGAAAAGGTGATTGCCAATGTCGGCAAGACCAAGGACGTAATGGGTAAGGATGGTCGTATGTACGCCATCAAGACATTGAAGAACGGTTATGAGATTACCGACCCAGAGGGTGAGAAATCATACTTCGTATTCAACAAGAAGAAAAAGAGCTGGTCATACAGCAAGGACGGCGATATCCGTGAACTCTTCAGCTTTAATGAGGATGGCAGCATCCAGGCTTGTCTGCCTAACGGTGAGAAGATGAACGTTCCAGCCGACGAGAATGGCCTTTTCCAGGTTCGTATGGCAATGAACGATGGCTTCTATTACGCATTCAATAAGTAAACTATTGAAAATCGATAAAGGGGTGTGCAGGTATTCAAATCTACACACCCCTTCATTATTTTATATATCCTTAAACTTTAAAGAGTTAACCTAATCCCCTCACAGCTTCTTCCAGCTGCCGAAGCGCCTGTTTCAGCACGCTTCTAGGCTCTGCCACATTCAGTCGCATGAAACCTTCGCCACCAGGACCAAACATCTCACCGTCGTTCAAGGCAAGATGAGCCTTGTCGATGAAAAGATCCAGAAGCTGATCATGAGAGAGATGCAAATCCCTGCAGTTCAGCCATACCAGGAACGAAGCCTGCGGACGAAGCGGACGGATGGCCGGAATATGCTCCTTGCAGAAATCCTCTACAAAGTGGATATTATCCTCGATATATGCCAGCATCTGCCTGCGCCACTCCTCCCCCTTCCTGAAGGCTGCTACCGTAGCAATCGGAGCAAAGAGCGTAGGCTCATCCAGTTCGTTGGCAGACAGCCAAGGATAGAACTTCCTGCGTATCTCCTCACTAGGAATGATGGCATAACTGCTCACGATACCGGCAATATTGAAGGTCTTGGAAGGAGCCTGGAAGGTGATGCTGATATCGCGCGCATGGTCGCTGACCGATGCAAAAGGAATATGCTTGTGTCCGAAGAGAGCCATGTCAGCATGAATCTCATCGCTGATTACCAGCAGATGATGCTCGTAGCAGAAGTCAGCCAGTCGCTGCAGCGTTTCCTTGTCCCATGTAATACCTCCCGGATTATGAGGATTACATAGAATCAGCACCTTGCACTTCTCATCACACACCTTTTCCAGATTTTCGAAATCCATCTCGTAATATCCGTCCTGGCGCATCTTCAGCGGATTGAAAACCACCTCGCGGCCGTTTCCCTGCGGGGTGAGCCGGAAAGGATGATAAACGGGTGGCTGGATGATGACCTTCTCATCTTCCCTGGTAAAGACATTCACCACCAGTCCTATTCCCTTCACGATGCCCGGAATAAAGCGAATCCAGTCGCGCTCCACATCCCACTGATGATGAGCCTTCACCCAATCGATGATGCTGGGCAGATAGTCCTCCGGCTCTACGGTATATCCGAAGAGCGAATGTTCCAGTCGTGCCTTCAGGGCATCGGTGATGAAATGTGGGGTCTCGAAATCCATATCTGCTACCCAGAGCGGCAGCAGATCGGTTCTTCCCCAGCGTGGCTGCAGCGCCTCGTGCTTGAGGTCGCCGCTACCCGAACGGTCAATTATTTTATCAAAATCGTACTTCATATACATTGAACTTTATACTTTGAACTTGGAACTTTTTTACTTTGAACTTGGAACTTTATGATTAGCATCAGCAATTGAATTCTTCACTCTTCACTTTCTTCACTCTTCACTTTCTCTGCTCTTCGTTCTTCCCTCTTCACTTACCCCAACGCCTGCTTGATGTCCTCAAACAGATCATCAACATCCTCCAATCCGACACTCAGTCTTACGGTAGTATCCAAGACATCCATGCTCTGACGCATACGCTCCGAGAAGCCGCCAAAGATGGTGCTGGCAGGATGGATGGCTAGCGAACGGTTGTCGAAGAGATTGGTGGCACGATGAATCAGCTTCAGATGATTCAGAAAACTGAAACATGCCTCCTTGTCCTCCAAATCGATGCAGATCATCGCTCCGGCAGTCTTGCCAAACTGCTTCTTTGCCAACTCATGGAATGGATTATCCTCCAAACCCACATAGTTCACACGCTTGATCTGAGGGAGCGTCTGAAGCTTCCTTGCCAGCTCCAGCGCATTGCTGCTCTGCACGCGATAACGCGCATCGAGCGTCTCCAGTCCGATGGTCTGCATATAAGCCACCTGCGGAGTCATGTAGGCACCAAAGTTGAAAAGCATCTCACCATAAAGTCGCTTGGCAAAATCGCCATGATAGGGAGTACCGTAATCGATGACCACACCGCCAAGCGATGTAGCACCGCCACTGATATACTTGGAACTGGATACCACCTCGATATCCACGCCCAGATCCTTAGCCGAGAACTGGGTGAAAGGAATGATGGTAGTATCAGCCACCAGGGGCACATTCTTCTCGTGAGCCACCTCAGAAAGCGCCTGCAGGTCGGCCACCTCCAGCTGCGGATTGGTAATGATTTCCAGGAACACGCAACAGGTATCCTCATCAATTGCCTCGCGTACCTCTTCTATATTAGTCAAATCGCGCAGTCGGACCTTCACTCCGAAACGGCGCAAGGTGGCAACCAGCAATGCATAGGTATTGCCGAAGAGATGCTTGGAGCTGACGATGTTCTTGCCCTGTGCAGCAAGCGCCATCAGCGTATTGCTGATAGCAGCCATACCCGAATTGAAAGCTGTAACATGCTGCGCCCCGGTCAGCGCCTCGATGCGGCGCTCCAGGTTGGTTACCGTAGGGTTCTCCACACGCGAATAATCCGGAGCCTTGATCTTGTCAGTAAAGGCATCCGACATGATGGCTGCGTTGTCAAATTCGTAAGCCAGCGTATTATATACCGGAACGCTCAATGAATCATAAGCGTCTCTACGTTCGTATGCCACATGAATGGCCTGAGTCTGTTTTTTCATTTTTCTATTAATCTCTCTTTTTATTTAATATTTGCTATATCTTGGCTGCAAAAGTACTAAAAAAATGCGATATACAAATACCAAAGGTTAAGTATTTTATAATAAATTCCAACTTTCTGCGTTAAATACTACATGAAACAGAAATTATTTATCATGACAATATGCCTGATTGCCACCCTGAAGATGATGGCACAGGAATTCACGCTGCAAGGTAGAGTCACCGATGACGACAATAACCCCGTAGAACTTGCCACGGTTTCCGTAGCCAGCCAGGGCAAGGTGGCTTTCACTTCGCTCAGGGGAGAATTCAGCATGCATCTGCATTCTGCCGACAGCGTAGCCGTCAAATTCTCGATGATAGGCTACAAGACCAAGGTCCGCGTCCTGAGAAGACCTAGAGGCAAGCAGACCCTGCAGGTGATACTCCATGCCAATGCCACGATGCTGGGCGATGTAAACGTGACGGGCGAGAAAATACAGTCAGACCAGACGCAGGAAATCAAGGTCAAGGACATCAGGATGGCTCCTTCTGCCAACGGCAACGCCGCCAAGGGCATCATCGACCTCTGCCAGCAGGCTGGAGCCACACTAGAGGGCATGGGATTCATCATCGAGAAAGCATTCCAGGACGGAGGCAAGTATCTCAGAGACAGCGGCGTCAGAGTAGAGTCGCTCGCCATCATCGAAAGTCTTGACAACTGCGAAATTAAAATTAAGGACGATGGCTACGACAGATAACACAACAACCCCGCAGACCGAAGTGGCCAAGAGCGGTTTGATATACGGACTCAACGACCGTCCGCCCTTGCGCGAGACACTCTTTGCCGCCGCCCAGCACCTGTTGGCCATATTTGTGGCCATTGTCACCCCGCCGCTCATTATAGCCAGCGCGCTCAAACTCGACACCGATACCACCAGTTTCCTTGTGTCCATGTCGCTCATGGTGTCGGGTGTGGCCACCTTCATTCAGTGCCGCCGCATAGGCCCCGTAGGTTGCGGTCTGCTTTGCATACAAGGCACCAGTTTCTCATTCATCGGCCCCATCATAGCCGCAGGCTTGGCAGGTTCGGTGGTCGAGATGTTTGTGAGCCGCATACTCAAGTATGCTCGCCGCGTCGTCACCCCCTTGGTCAGCGGCATAGTGGTCACACTCATCGGCATGTCGCTCATCAAGGTGGGCATCAGCGCCTGTGGTGGTGGCGAGGCAGCCAAGGCTGCCGGCACCTTTGGCTCTATTGAAAATGTAGGCATTGCAGCCCTTGTGCTTGTGCTCATTGTCTTTTTCAATCGCAGCAGCAACCGCTACTTGCGCATGGGTTCCATCGTCATCGGTCTCGTAGTGGGTTATGCCGTGTCGTGGGGTCTCGGCATGGTCGACTTTGGATCGGTGCAGAGCTATGGCGGCTTCAACTACCCCAACCCCTTCAAGTATGGTTTTAGTTTCGACATCTCGTCCATCATAGGTTTGGGCTTGGTATATCTCATCACCTCCATCGAGGCTTATGGCGACATTACAGCCAATTCGCTCATCTCAGGCGAGCCAGTCGAGGGCGAAACCTTCATGCGTCGTGCCCAAGGCGGCATCTTGGCCGATGGTTTCAACTCTATGTTAGCCGGCTTGGCCTTCTGCTCATTCCCCAACAGTATCTTTGCCCAGAACAATGGCATGATACAGCTCACGGGTGTGGCCAGTCGCTATGTAGGCTACTTCATAGCCGGCATGTTAGTGCTGGGCGTGTTCCCCGCTGTGGGCATCGTGTTCTCGCTTATGCCTTCGCCCGTGTTGGGTGGCGCCACCTTGCTCATGTTTGGCACGGTGGCCGCAGCTGGTATACGTATCATTGCCTCACAAACAATCAATCGCAAGGCTACACTTGTAATGGCCATTAGCTTTGCTATGGGACTAAGTGTGGAAATGGTGCCAGATATTTTGAAACAACTACCCGATAGTCTACAAAGCATCTTCTCTTCTGGCATCACTACAGGCGGACTTACCGCTATTATTACGAATATGGTGATACGGATTAAGGAATAGCGACCTCTTGAAGTTCGCTACTGCTAAGCGAGCTGGTTTCACTGCCAGCGAAACTTACGTATTAACTAAGAGCATGACGAGCCGTTCGAAGTGATTCGTGCGGCTCGTATTTTTATCAAACTATTCATCTATCCATACTTTCAATGCCATTGAAGTTACATTTTAACGTAGGATAACTCATTTTTTTACGAAATAGTTTTGCAGTTTTTAGGCCAAGCCTTACCTTTGCCATAAATTAGAAAATAACACATAACAACAAAAATGCTTAAGAAATTATTGATGTTGGTGCTTTTCGTAGCACCCTTGAGCCTCTGCGCTCAAAAGTTCGCACACTTTGACTATGCTGCCATTATGCAGGCTATGCCCGAATACAAGACAGCACAAACTGAACTCGAAGGTATCTATAAGCAGTACCAGACCGAGATCGAAGGCATGCAAAAGGAACTCCAAACTAAGGCTGAAAAGTACCAAAAGGAGGATACAGATGCCACTCCCGCTAACATCAAAGAGCGTCATCAACAAGAGTTGCAAGACATGTACACTCGTTTACAACAAGCTCAGCAAGACAACACTGACAACTTCCAAAAGGAACAACAGAAGAAGATGCAGCCCATTATGCAAAAGGTAATGAACGCTGTTAATACTGTTGCTCAAGAAGGTGGCTACGTTTACATCGTTGACAAGAATGCTTCACAACAAGCTGGTATCGTTATCAACGAGACACTCAGCACTGAAGTTACTTCAGCTATCATGAAGAAACTCGGCGTAACCCCCGCAGCCGCTTCAACTACTAAGAAGTAACATTCGTCGTCAAACGCGACACACATAAAGAATGGCACACTGGCTTCGTTGCCTGTGTGCCATTTTTAATACACATCAATAATACACATAACATATTTGCACATTTGCGCATTTACACATTTGCACATTAACACATTAGCACATTAGCATATTAACACATTAGCACATTAACACATTAGCACATTAACACATTAGCACATTAACACATTAGCACATTCTCCCCCATGCATCTCGTAATAGACTCAAAAATACCCTTCATACGTGGCTATGCCGAACGACTTGGCACTTGCACCTACCTACCTGGAGCAGAAATTACAGCCTCCGACGTGCGCGAGGCTGATGCCCTTATCATTCGCACGCGCACACACTGCGATCGTGCTTTGCTCGAAGGCTCGCGTGTACAATTTATTGCCACGGCCACGATTGGTTACGACCATATCGACACCGACTATCTGAAGGAAGCAGGCATTGCGTGGACCAACTGCCCCGGTTGCAATGCACGCAGTGTAGCACAATATGTGGAGTCGGCCTTACTCTTACTCGCAGCCCACGGCTGTTGGGACGAGCGACGCACGCGCTCTCTGGCCTCAGCCCCTGCCTGCGCTACTGACCTTGATCGTAGCGTGTTTCAGCATCTAACGCTCGGCATTGTGGGCGTAGGCCACGTAGGAAAGGAAGTACTGCGCATGGCCGAGCGTCTCGGCTTTCGTCAGATCTTGCTCTGCGACCCTCCTCGTGCGGAACGCGAGGGAGACGCTGCATTCACATCGCTCACTACACTGGCACGCGAAGCTGATGTCATTACCTTCCACACTCCGCTCACGCGCTACCCCTCCC
>OIYQ01000897.1_pt1 | contig 11776 bp, 3 predicted proteins | sample 1588311 | NCBI WGS metagenome assembly OIYQ01 (sample SAMN03283244) | human gut metagenome | biome: human-associated habitat; material: feces | host: Homo sapiens | place: Peru | collected 2012
GGTTCCATTCGCAAAGAGCGGCAACACTACGGGCTTGGCCTTTACATGCCACAATGACGGACGTGACAACATTACAACTGTAAAATTCGGCATTGAGGTAGATGGCGAGAAGATGGGTACTTTCATATACGACCAGAAGACAGCCGGTGATGCCTTCAGAGAAATCACAGATGCCGACAATTCAAATATCCAGGTAGGTCTTCCTATTGACAAGAATTGGAGCATCGGCGAACATGAGGTAACTGTATATCCTGTGCTGGTAGAAGGTGAAAAACCAGCGGGTGATTTGACCAATGATAAACTGAGCACCAAGTTCAAAGTATATAAGGACAACTTCGACCGCACCAAGAATCTGGTAGAGTTCTACGCATGTCAGTTGTCAAAATACACTTACTATGCTGACGAGGTACTCACCAAGCTTGGCAAGGCTCGTGAAGACGAAGATCTTGCTATCGTTTCTATCCACGGAGAAAGCCAGCAGAAAAACGAAGATGGATCTGTAGAAACATTATCAGATGTATTCACTGTACCAGAGGCTAACAAGTTGGCTTACTACTCTACTCCATCAGATGGTTCCGCAGCCTTCAACAGATACTTCTATGATAATGACGTGATCAATTTAGAGAAGGCTTTGACTGTGAACATGGCTGCTCAGAAACCAAGCGACCAGGATAATGTTGTTGGCATGCTCAACACAATCATCAACGAGTCTACAGCATATTATCCATCATTCTCTACCGTAGGTATCGATTCTAAGCTTGATGACGCAACAGGCAAGTTGACCATCAAGGTAATGGGTAAGCTCATCAACCAATACCAGCAGCTGATTGGTGATGATGCACGCCTCACCGTTTATCTGACAGAGGATAAGGTTATCGGCAAGCAGAACACCGGTGGTTCCATTGCAAAGCCTAGATTCACCCACAACCACGTATTGCGCAAGATCGTGACTGGCACACTCGGTGATGCACTCCAGACCAACGGCAACAGCTACGAGAACGACTATGAGATTAAGCTTGATGATGCTTGGAAGAGCAAGAACATGAACATCATTGCGTTCATCAGCCGCCCAATGAAGGAGCAGGAGAAGGAGGATGGCAAGACTGCTCTTGCTTCTGCCATGAACGATCTCTGGGTAGACAATACCAACATGGTAGCTGTTGGCGAGAGTGATCTTACCGGCATTTCTGACGTCATCAACTGGAATGATGTGAAGGAGGTAAGCCGTTACACCATCGATGGCCAGAAGCTGAATGCCCCAATGAAGGGTGTCAACCTCGTGAAGCTTTCAAACGGCAAGACCATCAAGGTTGTTGTAAAGTAATATGAAGTAGCATGAAGTCATATAAAGTAATATGAAATCATAAAATGAACTATATGAAGTCATATAAAGCAGTATGAAGTCATAAAATGATAAAGCTCCCTTGGCATTTCTTAGTCAAGGGAGCTTATTTTTTATAGATACCATTCTACTTCACGCTACACGAAATCAACGCAAAGCATAAAAAGGTTAGGACATTTTTAACGCTGGATTTCAAATCCAGCGGGACGCCTGGCGGACTAAAGATTTCATCGAAGTGGGGAAAATGTGGGATTTTACACATTTTTGGTATCTCTTTTGTGTAATTCTCCACATTTTCCACACTTGAGTCCATAATTATAGGGCAAAAGTACTAAAAAACAGGCAACGAAACAAACTTCCTCACGTTCTTTATATTACTTTTAACCAACTTTACCATATTCCCGGAATGGTTTAAAGGAGCAAGGTGATAAAAAAAGAGTGCATCGCTATACACAATGCACTCTTTCTTTTACATATATTTTCTCCAAGTGATTACTTCATCACCTTGACGGATTTCTTTGAACCATCAGCATAGGTAATAGTCTTGATGAACACGCCCTTAGCTGGAGCAATGACATTCTTACCACTCAAGTCGTAATAGTTAACTCTCTGGATGGTCTTACCGCCAGTCATAGCATCGCTAATCGCGGTAGATGTAGAAGCCTCTACAGAGATATTATCCAAATAGATGCACTCCAAATGTCCACCAGTATAAGCATAGAAACCAAAGCTGATAAAGTTATTATCCTTGTAAGCACCAAGATCTATGGTGTACTTTTTCCATCCTTCCTCACCATTTTCTTCTGCTACCTTGAATCTGCCTATTTCAGCAAAAGATCCGTCATCAACTCTGGCATAAACCAAGACATACGGCAACTTCTCATACTGAGCAGCATAATTGTATACCCAGAAAGAAAGTGTATTATCCTGACCGTGGATGGCAATCTTAGGACTAATGAATCCTGCTCCTGCGTATGCCTCATAATAGCTACCATTGTAGAAGTAAGCACAACCGCCATCCTCATCTTGAGGAGTAGCCTTGTTATAGCCATTTCCTGAAGGTGCATCCACACCCCAGTTAAGATAATTAGCATCAGAACTGATGACCCAAGTGCTTGTAGAAACTTCCTTGTTGCTGAACGACTCCTTGAACGGAACCTCATACAGCTTACCGATGGCACAATTAGTTACCACTGTATCTCCTATACCATCATTGTTCTTGGCTACCACACCATAATAAAGCATTTCCTGCTTTTTCATTGTTGGACAAGCAATAGTATAAGTATTCTCCTTCACATCGTCAGCCACAATGCTCAACGTTTTATCTGTAGGGTCATACTGCAATATGCGATAGGTAAGCTTATCCTTTGGCACAACACCACCATGATGACCCTTAGATGGAGCCGACCACGAAATGATGGCACTCATGTTATCAGAACTACCCTTTATAGCCAGATTCTCTACGGTTGATGGACGATCAGTACCCACAAACAGACTGGTGGTGAGGATTTCGCTCTTTCCGTATTTGTTGCTAGCAATGATAGTATAAGCATTCTGTCCCTTGATGGCCTGGCTATCCGTCCATCTGATTTCAGAACCCGGTATTACATCATCGGCAGTATAAACAGGAATAGAACTGTTGCCACGATAGATATTGATGGTCAGATTATCCGACAAGCGATTGCCATGATAGTCAACATCCGGTGCCTTGAACGACATATCAGACTTCAATGCGCCTGTAGAGTCAGCAGAAATCTTAAAGTCAGTAATGGCCAGAGGCGAGAAGGCAGACTTCACATAATTGAGACTCACGTCATCAATATCAGCCATGATATTATCATACTTAGCAGTAGCTTTGATGTTAAATCCGAAGCAATACTTGCCTCCATCTTGCGTTACAACCCTGTTGGAACCATCTTCCATGCCATAAGTACTATTAGCCTTCATAGCACCCAATGATATATTCTGCGCCTCAATAGTAGCATCCTTACCCATATACACATTACCAGATACTGTCTTTGTATAAATAGAGAAGTTCTTCTTGTAACCCAATGTATAGACAGAATTTGCATCAAGCTTGATGAGTGGAGTAATAAGCCAGGCAGAAGCAGGATCACCATCTTCAGCCTTGAAGCAATAGATGCTCATCTTCTTGCCATAGTCGCTGTATCCCCAATGATATGAAGGATTCTTCTCCAAGTCAATACCCTCCATATAGCTGGTATATTGCTCAGCAGCAGCCTTTGTGTCAAATGTTTCCAGATAAGGTGCAACATAGCAACCAACGAAAACAGAATCAGCAAGGGCAGCACCTTCACCATATTCGTTTTCAGCCTTAACGGCATAAGTATTCATACCTACTTTTGCCACCTTCTTGTCTGTCCAGGTAAGAACAGAGTTCACTGCAGGCGATTCAAAAGTATGCACAGGTGTCTTATCCCCATTACGATAAACGTTCACCTTGCCAAGACTGCTGATGTCATTGCCATTCAAGTCTTTATTTGGAGTTGTGAAGGAAACCGTAGCCTCCATAGCATCATTATCCCCAGCCTTCACACTCATATTGCTGGCAGCAGCTGGTGCCTTGGCATTTCCGATCTCATCTAAAGAGAATTTCTTAACCAGGAGCAAGGAACTGTTCTTCTCATTATCGCCCAGATAGCGCAAAGCCAAATAATATTTCCGGCTTTCCTCGGCATTGAAAGTTATGCTGTAATCTGAGAATGAATCATACAGTTCCAGACCATCAACACTCTTGATATTCTTGAAAGTAGATAAATCCTTGAGATCCGTACCAATCAAGACTTCAAAATACTCAGGATAGCCCTTCATGAAAGTCTTTAGATTGATGGTGAATTTATAATTCTTTCCACCTTCTAAATTGATAGCTGGCGTAATAAGCCAATCGTCTGCCTTCGGATTTTCATCAGAAAGGTCAAAACGGACGATGTGGTCATAGTCCTGATATTTCCACGTTTTACCATCCTTGTTATTATCTACAACCGTGAAATAATCCTCGAAAGCACTTTGTCCATCAAATCCCTGTGAATATGGAGCAGAGAATGCGCTACCACAGGCTATCTTGTCAGACTCAGTATAGGCACTCGTCTTGTCCTTATTGACAGCATAGACGCGATAGGAATAATTATGCAACACCTCAGGAACCTCCTCTGTATAAGTGGTGGCTGCATAATCCTTGGCTACTGTGATGCTATCAGGCATACGCACAACCGTATATTTCAAGTGTTCCTTATCAATGAATCCTTTATTCATACCTGCAGTCGGAGCTTCCCAGGTGATTGTATTCTTGTCATCTTTGTGGGTGAAATTGACTTTTTCCACTGCACAAGGAATGTCGTAACCAGCATACTGCTTCAATGAAGCCAATGGAGACCATCCCTGCTCATTCTTCAAATTCACAGCCACATAGTGATTTCCTTCCTTCAAACTGACAGGAATATTAACTTTCTCTCCTGCCTTAGCCGATACACCCTTCAGGTTTTCTCCATCAAGCCATACATTGAGCAGAGAATTTCCCAAAGCCTTACCGTCAAAAGTTGTGGTTGGCACATCAAAGGAAAGATTACCCTCTAATCCTCCATCTTTCCCAAAACTGACCTTCAGATTCTCTGCCTTGGCTGGAGCACCATCCTTGGCGCCATTATCAAGACTATAGAGGGCAGAAAACTGCTCCTGCTTATTGAATTTGGTCAGATAAGTAGCTTCAGCTGTAACCGGGTCAACACTATAAAGTTCTGAACCGTTATCGGTGAGTGCAGCCCAAAGGAACAAACCGGTACGGTTGTCATACATCATAGACTGCGAATAGAGTGTAGGAGTCACTCCAGTCCAGGCAATAAGTGACGGACGACCATTCTTCTTGTTGATTTTATACAAATCACCATACGAATTGATGAAATACATCTCTCCATCAGGAGTTGTCGCCATGGCAAGAACATTGTATTGACCTCGGAAAGTTGCCAGCTTATCCATCTGGAAGTAAGTAGGATTAAGCTTACACCAATTCAAGCCACTCAAAGCATCATTATACTGCAACGAATAAACGGTATTATCGATATAATTGTATGCCATTGAAGCTGAAAGAAGCGAGTAAGAACCATAGGAGGTATCGTACATTGCCTGCTTGCTTTCCTTCCAATTATCGGTATCAATGGTGATATATCTCGCTCCATTCATGGCTCCCATCACCGTCATGGCATAAATACCAAAGAATTCACCACCCGTATAGGCACCCGATTCAAAGTTATATACCATGTCTGTAATCTTCGCCTTTGGCTCTATCTCATCATTCAGCTCAAATGAATAAATGCCATAAGGAACATTTGTTATGGAAGCATTTGCCCAGTCTGTACTATTGATGAGAGAACCATAGAAGGTACGACCATAAAAAGGCGATGTGGCATTCAAAGTCTTGCGCGCAGCAGACTTCAAAACCTTGACTGTCTTAGGACGTGCACTGTCTGAATTAGGAATTTCCTTAAGTGCATGGAACCCCTGATGAAGTCTTTGGCTACTTGCCAGGCCCTGCGCCCCAGCCATCTGGCAACTCAGCGCCAACAATGCCGAAGCTGTTACAATCTTTATCTTGTTCATAATTATTTTTTCTTTTCTGTTAGACTTCTGTTGTTACTTTTGGATCTTGTAGCTCTTGCCATTTGCCTTAACAATATAGATTCCCTTTGGCAGAGAATTCAGATCTGTATGGCTGATACGTTGTCCGTTGATATCATAGATAGATATCGGAACAATGCTACCTGCAGTCAGCTTATCAATGCCTGTAGTCTTACTGCCCAAAACAAATTGACAAGTGGAAAGTTCACGAGGATTGAGGTATGTGTAATTGGCACCGTCATAAAGCAGGATGGTAGCAATATAAGTAGTACCATCAACTCCATTTTCGAATAATCCCGAGAAGTTTACAGGCACTGTCTCTCCCTCTTTCACCACGAAATACTGTGGATCCAGGCATCCTTTCTGTACGGCACCACTCTCATTGAGGATAAAGAAATAAGCATATCCAGAATAAACTCCCTTCTTGCCACTAATGTGGGCTGTAAAGTTCATATTATCCTTGGTTAAAACACCATCATAGCTCAATGGTTCTGCTATTTCTATCTGTGCCTCATCTTCCGGTTCTTCCAAGACTTTGATTTCCTGACTGTTGCAGATATGGCGTTCATCGTCATCAATGATAGTAAGATAATAATCACCAGGTGTCAGATTATATGTATCTATCAGCGACAAACTGATATCTCCTCCCGGCTGCAAGTCAATCTTGCTGGCAGTTCCCTTGCGTACGATTCTTCCAGTCTCCTTGCTCAAGACGGCAACCTGTACTTCACCAAGATAATTCACGTCACCTTCGTTCTTGATATGAACCTCCACCTTAGCAAGCTTGCCGGTATAAATTTCCTTTGGCAAGACTACCTGATCTGCATTCAGGCAGAAATAATCAGGATTGCTGAACGTAAGTTTGCCGGCATTTACCTCCAGGTTGACATAATTAGGATATCCCACATACTCATCCCGGATGTGCTGCCAAGGAGCGTTTGACTCGGTTCCTTTAATGGCAGGATACACATTATATTCTCCATCAGGTAAATCGCTCATATCAACATCCTTGAAAACAAGACCATTATACATGTAGCCATACAATACGCTATCAGGCTCTTCCATACTGACAGCCTTTACAGTTTTTCCGTCTTTTCCTTCAAAGGTCAAGCCAAAATATCCTGCGGCATTTTTCCAACCAGCGTTATACAGAGTTCCATGAAGAGACAGGTTTATCTTCTCATCAGCAGAATAGGTAGTCTTGCCTGGCACCAATCCTTCACTGGATACGAGTTCTATATCTTCATAGCTGTCGGCTTGTGGCTTCTGAATACCTGTAACAAGATATTGGTTGTAGTTGAATCCTCCTTCAGCACCACCGATGCCCTGAGAAGCAGGCAGGAGAGCCGTGGTACGGAAATAGCCGTTACTCATGCCACCCCATCCCCAGTTGACATGAACCAGACCGTTACGGTCGTATCCATCGAAGACAAAGGCATGACCACCAGCAGAAGAACGACCCATGGCAAGCATGGCACGTCCATGATCCAGCTCGTCGATGATAATCTTCTGCCACTCTTCTGTGCTGTAGTTCTGACGTGTACGGTAAGCTATGCCCTTATCATAATTAAAATAGGTGGCAAAGGCGATTGGAACAGGCAAGCTCGCAGCACCACTGGAGCTGGAATATTCCATGTTTACAGATATGCCACAATGGAGCATGAGCTGAGCAACCGCCTTCTGGCTTTCCTCACTGCTATTCTTGTCATATTGTGGCAACATGCTATTCCAGTCGTAGGCAGTATTACCAAAATCTGCGGTAAGTTCTTTGCCTCCCATGATGGATGGAGAATAGGTGTATGAACCAACACCCTTTTCCGGCCAACGGTTATAATACATAATCTGCGCCATAGCTGTGGCTACGCATCCGGTTGCGCAACGGCTGCTGATATCATATACCGGACACATATCATTGTATGGAGAATCCTGATTCCACTGGATGTCTCCCAATAGAGGCTTTACCTCTTTTGAATATGTCTTGGCAACCGACTGCTTGGAAACGAAATCATGCTGCTTGAGATAATGTATCTGATCAATATAACTGCCCAGCCAGTTTTTCATATTTTCAGGCATCTGGTTGCTGTCAAAGTTACCCTGATCACTATAACCCAGAATCTCATCAGCCTTGTCATCTGCCGAAACAACCACAAAGCCATTGTTACCTGATGCATTAAAAACATAGAGACATTTCTCCCCATTAGTGGTATTTCCTTCGTATGCCAACTTCAAGGAGATACTCTTACCTTTACTTAAGGCCCTCTTCGCTCCACCACTCTTTTGTAAGAAGTTTTTAGCGATTCTCTGTGCTTGTTGCTGGGTAATATCCTTAGCGGTTATTCCCAACCCAACCAGCATAAACAATGCAATTAGCGTAAATTTTCTCATAACCTAAACTATTAAATGATTTACGCTTGCAAAGGTAAGGAAAAACCTAGAATCTCAGCAAAAAGTACGGCTTCTATCGTTTTTGATTTATAAATTGATAATATAATCACCCATTTTTCGACAATTTTTGATACAAAGAAGGAGTCATCCCTGTATACTTTTTGAAGGCTGCTATAAAATTAGAAACCGATTTAAAGCCGACGCTCTCCGAAATTCCCTGAATACTATAATTGCAATACATGTCGTTATTTTTCATTCTAGCCATCGCTTCTTTTATACGATATTCATTCACGAATGTTCTGAAATTCTTATTGAGCTTGGAATTGATGGTCTGTGACACATAATTGGTATTCGACTGTGCAAGACGGGCAAGGATCGGAAGACTAAACTCAGGATCGCAGAATACATTGACATCACTCATCACCTGAATGATTTTATGAAGCAATTCCTGATGCAGTTCATCACTATCTGCCTTGCTTTCCATATTAGCTTCTACATGGCTCTTGGCTTCCACAAGTTCATTCGTTCTGTCAAACAAGGCTACATTGGTATCATGAAGGGTTTTCTGTTGCCTGCGGATTACAACAATAGCAGCCACAGCTGTTGCAACAAGTACAACGAGCATAATCAACAGAAGCTTCTGATAGAAAATTGTCTTCTGCTGACTGGTAATCGTTTCCTGCGTTTGCTGATTTTCGTAAGTCTGATACTCATTTCTTATTTTTGAGAATTCATTCACGTTCAATATGGAATCATTGTAATCGAAGTAAGCATTCTGATAAAAGAGAGCTTTCTCCTTATCTCCCAGTTTAGTGTAAATACGCATGAGTCCCTTATAGCAGTCAGCAATCAGATATGCCTGTCCCCGGTTTTCCGGGCTCTTTGTCCTATTAACCAAATGAGCCAGCGAATCATATATCAGAAGTACGTCAAGAGCCTTAGTCAGTTCCCCCTGCTTTTCGTAACATTGATACATCTCCGAATACGGATAGGCTTTCATCTTTAAAGGCAGCTGATACTTGTCTACTACCTCATTGGCAAGACTCATCCATTTAACTTTCTCATTACAATCATTTGTATGATTGGCGATGAACCCATTGTTGAAATAATAGTAAAAAAGTCTTTCCCCCTTATCAACACCAGGCATCTTTACAATTTGCTTATTAAGATTCTCTGCCTCTTGCCATTTCCCTAAATTACAATTGGCTCCAATCATATTATTGAGAACCTGAAACTTTACTTGATGATACAAACCGCCCTGGCATAGTGCGTATGCCTTCTCATATAAATCAAGTGCCTGCGCAAAATTCTGATAAACAGAATAGATACCACCAATGTTCTTATAGGCATTTATCAAGTTTAGAGTATCTTTTTTATTCTCCTTTTCTTCTATCTTGACATATTCTAAAAAATGATTGAGCGCTTCATTATATTCATTTTTCTCCAAACTCGTTTTTGCTTTCAACAAGATCTGATCTGCATGAGGATTCCCTGCCAAGCACTGAGATGGGGGAAAAATCACACAAACAATGAGCCATATATATAAAATACAATATCTTTTCATCTTAAAGCCATTTTTATTTCTCAAATTCAGCTGCAAAAATAAGCATATTTTCCGAGAAAGCCATATAAACAGAAAAGAAACTACTTGATATATACACAAGAAAGGCTGATTTCATTGAGAAACCAGCCTTTCCATATAATTAAATCATGTTGTTTATCTGATGAAAAGCAGCTCACGATACTTTGGCAAGGTCCAAAGTTCATCGGCTACGAGAAGCTCGAGCTTGTCTATCTGATAACGGATTTCCTCCATCTTTGGAGCTACCGTGTCATGATAAGCTACCGCCTTCTCGCGCTCACTCTCTATCTTGTTGGCTACCTTGCGAGCCTCAACCAGAGCTTCTACACCACGCTCAATTGACTCGGTGCGTTCGGCTATTTCACGGATAATCTTCACGTTGCGGGCAGTCAGCTTCTTGCCTTCCTCGCCACCGAAGATGTGAATCATGCCCTCTACGTTCTTTGCCAGACGGCTCTGATAGTGGGTAGCCACAGGGATGATGTGGTTCATGCTCAGGTCGCCCATCACACGAGCCTCAATCTGAATCTTCTTGGTATAGGTCTCCCACTTCACCTCGTTGCGCGCCTTCAACTCGCTCTCGCTCATCACGTTGGTCTTGGCAAACATCTCGATGCTCTCCTTGTCCAGATAACGGTCGAAGACTACCGGGCAGGATGCCTCGCAGTCCAAGCCACGCTTCTGAGCCTCTTCCTTCCACTCATCAGAATAGCCATTGCCATCGAAGCGGATAGGCTTGCAGGTCTTGATATCCTCGCGTACAACATCTATAATAGCCGATGTCTGGTCCTCACCCTTTGCTATCAAGGCATCTACACGAGTCTTGAAGTCTTCGAGTGCCTCGGCTACGGCAGCATTCAATACGATAAGGGATGACGCACAGTTGGCCTCAGAACCTACGGCACGGAACTCGAAACGGTTGCCGGTGAAGGCGAATGGAGAGGTACGGTTGCGGTCGGTATTATCAATCATCAGTTCCGGAATCTCAGGGATATCCAGCTCCATACCCTTCTTGCCAGCCAGGGCGAAGAGTTCGTCCTTATCTGCCTTCTCGATATGGTCGAGCAGGTCGGTCAACTGCTTGCCGAGGAACGAAGAGATGATGGCTGGTGGCGCCTCGTTGGCTCCCAGACGATGCGCATTGGTAGCGCTCATGATAGAAGCCTTCAACAATCCATTGTGCTTATATACACCCATCAGGGTCTCTACGATAAAGACTACGAAGCGAAGGTTGTCCTCCGGAGTCTTACCTGCTGCATGGAGCAGCACACCAGTATCGGTGCAGAGACTCCAGTTGTTGTGCTTACCCGAACCGTTGACGCCAGCGAATGGCTTCTCATGAAGGAGCACACGGAAACTGTGCTTATGTGCCACGCGCTTCATCAAGCTCATCAGGAGCATGTTATGGTCAACGGCAAGATTGCACTCCTCATAGATAGGTGCCAGCTCAAACTGGTTTGGAGCCACCTCGTTATGACGGGTCTTGCAAGGGATGCCGAGTTCGAGCGCCTGCACTTCCAAGTCTTTCATGAAAGCCTGCACACGCTCAGGGATGGTTCCGAAATAATGGTCGTCCATCTGCTGGTTCTTTGCTGAGTCGTGTCCCATCAGGGTACGGCCCGTGAGCATCAGGTCAGGACGAGCCGAGTAAAGGCTCTCGTCAACCAGGAAGTACTCCTGCTCCCATCCGAGATTGGTCTGCACCTTCTTTACCTGTGGGTAGAAATAGTGGCACACCTCGGTAGCCGCCTCGCTCAAGGTATGGAGCGAGCGGAGCAATGGAGCCTTGTAGTCCAAAGCCTCACCGGTATAAGAAATAAAGATGGTAGGGATAC
>OIYQ01000898.1_pt1 | contig 11774 bp, 11 predicted proteins | sample 1588311 | NCBI WGS metagenome assembly OIYQ01 (sample SAMN03283244) | human gut metagenome | biome: human-associated habitat; material: feces | host: Homo sapiens | place: Peru | collected 2012
CGAATGTCTTGTGATAGTCGAGATGGTCGCGGGTGAGATTGGTGAACAGTCCGCCGGCGAACTCCAAACCGCCGATACGCTTCTGTGCGATGGCATGAGAAGAGCACTCCATGAAGGCGTATTCGCATCCTGCCTCTACCATCTTGCCCAGCAGCATGTTCAGCTCGATAGGGTCTGGGGTAGTGTGGTCGGCAGGAATCGCCTCGCCCTCAATGTAATTGCAGACGGTAGAGAGCAGACCGCACTTATGTCCGAACTTGCGGAACATATTATATAATAAGGTGGCGATGGTGGTCTTACCATTGGTGCCAGTCACGCCAACCAGCTTCAGCTTTTTGGATGGGTCGCCATAGAAGAGTGTAGCCACTTTACCTACAGCATCTTCGGTAGATGCTACCTGAATGTAAGTTACGCCTTCGATTTTCTCCTCAGGCATATCCTCGCACAAAACCGACTTTGCGCCCAGGGTCAATGCCTTTGGAATAAACTGGTGGCCGTCAACCTGAGTGCCCTTGATAGCAACGAACAAGTGACCTTCCTTAATCTTTCGGGAGTCGATGTTTACGCCCGAAACCTCTACATCAGCATCGCCGACAATCTGAATCGGCTCGATGTTTTTGAGTAATTCTTGTAACTTCATATTTAATATCTTTATGTATTTACACCTTATTATATATATTAGTTCAATTCGATGATACAGATGGAACCCTTCTTGACCGGTGTTCCCGGCATGAGACTCTGCTTGATTACCTTGCCTCTGCCATGAATCCTGGTTCTGATTCCTCTGCTCTCCATGCAGAAGATAGCGTCTCTGGCTCCCATGCCCGTAATATCCGGCACGGTGCTTTTGCCGTATTGCTTCTCCTTGAAGAGCTTGATGCTTCTGCTTCCTATGCGTTCTGCCTTGCCCCAGATAGGATTGCCGTTGGCGTAGCTTCCACTCCAGTTGGTGTTGGTCTTGATGCCCAGGTGGGTGAGTACGTAGTCGGCAGCCAGCACGTTTCCGTTCTTCACGTCCGGAACGAAGATGGAGGCTGAATCCTTGGCATCCTTCACGTCGAGTTTCAGGCTCTGTGCCATGATGCCTTCGGCAATGTCGTGGAATACCTTACCACTCATACTGCCGCCGGAAGCTGGCAAACCTGATTTCTGAATGCAGACGATACAGCTGTAGCGCGGATTGTCGGCAGGGAAGTAGCCGGCGAAGCTCACCAGATAGTTGGTAATGCCGCTCTTGTAACCGCCGGCGCCCTTGGAAACCTGGGCCGTACCGGTCTTTCCGGCAACCTTGAAGTTAGGCGAACCGGCTTTTTTGCCCAGTCCCACGCTAACCACCTGTTCCAGGATGGTCTGTATCTTCTTGATGGATTGCGGCTTGGCTATCTGTTCGCGCATCACCTCTGGCGGGAACTCCATGATGGTTTCTCCGTTCTTCACTACCTTGCTCACGAATCTAGGACGCATCATCTTACCGTTGTTGGCGATGGTGTTGTAGAAGGTGAGGGTAGAGATTGGTGGCACCTGCGTCTCGTATCCGATACTCATCCATGGCAAGCTGGTCTTTGCCCAGTTGTCATACTGCCCGTGGCTGTTTCTGTGCGGCATTCGGATTCGGGCAGGAGTAGCTCCCACCAGCGGAATCTTCAGGTCGTCGTGCAGACCGGTGCGATAGATGCCCTGTACGAATTTCTCCGGACAGTTGTGGTAGTGGTCGTCGATGATTCGGCTCACACCGATGTTAGAACTGTACCACAGTGTCTTTGCGAAGGTCAGCATTCCATATCCGCCCTTTCGCCAGTTATGGTCCTTCATGTCTCGTCCGTACATCTGCCAGACACCACATCCCGTTTCCACGCGATAGGTAGTATCTACCACGCCATCATCGAGCGCTACGAGCAGCGAGGCTGGCTTGAATACCGAACCAGGCTCCAGAAGGTCGCTCACGGCATGGTTGTGAATCTCTCTGTATTCGCCATCGAAGCATTTTTCCATGTTTACAATGGCTTTGATGTCGCCGGTAGGCACATCCATCACGATGGCTACACCCACGTTGGCATTGATTTCCTTCAACTCTTCGATGAGTGAGCGCTCGGCAAGATCCTGCATGCTCACATCGATGGTGGTAACGATGTCGGCACCGTCGATAGGAGGGGTGTCGGTGATGTCGAGGAACTTGTTGCGCACCTTGCGGCGATGCACGATACCATTGGTTCCGCGCAGGATGGAGTCGTAGCTCAGCTCCAGTCCGAATCGGGCAGTATCCTTGGCACCAAACATGGCTCCGATGGTTCTTCCTGCCAGCGAACCGTAGGTACGGGTGCGGGCATTGTATTCCTCCCAGTGGAATCCGCTCTTGTAGGGAGTGAGGCGGAAAACTGGCAGCGCCTTCACCTCGGTGAAGGTGTTATAGTTGATACGGCTTCCATATACCGCCCAGTGGCGGCTCTTCTTGCCGCGTCCCTCTATGAGATGGCGCTTGAATTCCTCTGCTGTCTTCTCCGGGAAAATCTTGTGGAGTCCCTGGCAGATGGAATCCTGCTTGGCATCCCAAAGCGAGTCGTTGCCGGCTGCGGTCAGCGCCTTGAAGTCCATGAAAACCTTGAACTCAGGCAGCGAACTTGCCATCAGCTGTCCTGCGCAGCTCAGGATGTTGCCTCGGTTAGGCTTCACGGTCACGGAGTCTCTCTTCTGTCGCTCGGCAACCTGCATCCAGTAGTCGTGCTTAGCCGTCATGATGTAGAATGCTTTTCCCACGATGGCGGTGGCAATCAGGGTCATGATGATGGCGATGGCACTATAGCGCGGCATTACTTTTTTATGCTCAAACTTGCTCATTCTTCTGGTACGTTTATGATGTAAGGAGGTTGTGTGGCGATGTGCAGGGTGCTGTCCTTGCTGTGTTTCAGCATATCGAGCACATTACTCTCACGACTCTTCTCTGTTATCTGACTGCTGGTTGACAGTGCTTTGTATTTCGTGTCTTGCAGCTCTTTTTGCAGTTGATCCAATTCGATGAGGTCCTTCTGGATGCTGTATCGGTTGGATATGTAGATAATGATGAAAACCACGATGAGCATGAACAGCCATATCTGCTTTCTGATGATTTGTGCGGTGAGGATGTCACCACCCAGAATTTTGCGCAGTGTGAAGCTGGCAGAGCCCGATACTTCCTCCTCGATGGCCTGCTTGGCAATCACTTCCTTGAGCGAAGCCTGCGGAGCCGGTTTGGGAGCTTCCGGCTGCGCCTTCTGCTCTTTAGAAGCCTGTGCTTTCTCCTTTTCTGAAGCCGGTGCTTTCTCCTGAGTCTTTGCTGGCTCAGAAGCCTGCGCCTTCTGTTCTTCAGTCGGGTTGCTTGTTTCTGGTTTTTCTTTATCTTGTTTCATTTTCTATTGCATTACATGATTGCAGTTACATGATGATCTCATTTACTCTATTTCTTTTCTGCGATTCTCAACTTGGCGCTGCGGCTTCTCGGGTTCCTTTCCTGCTCATCGGCGTCAGGGATGATCACCTTGTTGTTGACAAGCTTGAAAGGCGTCTCGATTCTTCCGAAGAAGTCCTGTTCTACCTTTCCCTCCGGGTTGCCCGCCTTCATCATGTTCTTCACGATGCGGTCTTCCAGCGAGTGATAGGTAATCACCGAGAGCCTTCCTCCCGGCTTGAGCAGTTCGGTGGCAGAGCGGAGCATCTCTTTCAGGGCATCCATCTCGTGATTCACCTCTATGCGCAGTGCCTGGAAGAGCTTGGCCATCTCCTTCTTCTCCCGCTCTCGCTTGAAGAGGGGTTCCACGGCAGCCATGAAGTCCTTGGTGGTCTTGATAGGGCTTGCGGCTCTTGCCTTGACCAGCGCTGAAGCGATGCGGCGGGAATTCTTCAGTTCGCCGTAGAGATAGAAGATGTCGGCAAGTGCCTCTTCCTCGTATTCGTTCACGATGTCGGCAGCAGTCTTCCCGGCTCTCTTGTTCATGCGCATGTCGAGAGGAGAATCAAAGCGGAAGGAGAATCCGCGGGTCTCGTCGTCGAAATGATGACTCGATACACCGAGGTCGGCGAGTAGTCCGTCCAGTCCCTCCACGCCATAGTATCTCATCCAGTTCTTCAGGTATCTGAAGTTGGAGCATACGAAGGTGAAGTTGGGGTTTGCCACCACGTTGCGCTCGGCATCGGCGTCCTGGTCGAAGCTGTAGAGATGTGCTCCCTCGCTCAGGCGGGAGATGATCTCTCTGGAATGTCCTCCACCGCCGAAGGTAACATCTACATAGATGCCGCCTGGCTGGATGTTGAGTCCGTCAACGCTCTCTTTGAGGAGCACGGGTACGTGATATGTTTCTGCTGTCTTGATCATTCTTCTTGAATCTTTTTCTTTTGTAAGTTACTTATTTTTAACTTGTTTCTTTCACGTGCATGTACTTATATACAGCGCGTATGTACCTATTTAATAGGAATTCGGCTCCAAAGGTACATAAAAATCCTCACATAGCTCCATGTTTCCCCACAAATTTTATGAAACGGGCGCAAAAAAATGATTTTTTTCATTTTTACGCTCCTTATTCGCTGGTATCTGGTAATTCGCGAAAAACGATGTTTTTTGTCTTGATTTCTCTCGAAAAGGTGGAAAAATGCACTATTTTTTGGCATTATTGATAATTTTTCGGGAAAAATGACTCTTATTTAAAAAAGAAAAACTAACTTTGCACGTACTTATTAGGTTTACTGAAAATGAGTGGTTCAATAGAGAAAACGATAGACATAGAAAAGATACTGAAGAACAAGATGGGGAGCAAAGCTAAATTTGTTCCCGGATTCCTCGTGTCTTGGCTAAAAAAGATTATACACGAAGACGAAGTGAACAAGTTCTTGTGGGAAAGCCGAAACCTCTCCGGTACAGAGTGGCTTACAGAATGTGTGCGCTATCTGAAGATGGATGTAGAAATCGTAGGCTTGGAGAATTTGCCGGATAAGAATGATGGCAAGCTCTATACTTTCGTGTCTAATCATCCGCTGGGTGGACAGGACGGCGTGTGCCTCGGCTCCATCATCGGAACGCATTATGATGGTAAGTTCCGCTATCTGGTAAACGATCTGCTGCTCAATCTCCCGGGCTTGAAGCCGGTGAGCATCGGCATCAACAAGACCGGCAGACAGAGCCGTGACTTCCCTCGAATGGTAGAGGCAGGATTCCAGAGCGACAACCACATGCTGATGTTCCCTGCGGGATTGAACAGCCGCAAGCAGCCTGATGGCAGCATCCGCGATTTGCCTTGGAAGAAGACTTTCATCTCCAAGAGCGTGGAATATCAGCGTGATGTGGTGCCTATCCATTTTGGTGGGCAGAACTCTGAACGATTCTATCGCATCGCCAGGTTCAGCGACAAGCATCTGCCTTTCAACCTTGCCATGATGTTCCTCGTGGATGAGATGTACAAGAATGTGGGCAAGCATTTCCGCATCGCCATCGGCAAGCCGATTCCCTGGCAGACTTTCGATCACAGCAAGTCGGCCACAGAGTGGGCACAGTATGTGAAGGATAGGGTTTACGAACTCTAGTGAGAACCTTTTTACAGTGAGCAATCATAGAAAAAGTAAGAGAAATAGAACAAGATAATTATCGATATTATATAGAGAATTATGGAAGAAGAAATCATCCAACCGATTGACCGCGAACTGCTGAAGAGCGAGTTGACTCCCGATAAGCAGCTTCGTATGACCAACAAGAGTCATAACGAAATCTATATCGTTACGGCTAATGATTCGCCAAATGTATTGAAGGAGATTGGTCGCCTTCGTGAAATCGCTTTCCGCGAAGCAGGTGGTGGAACGGGTAAATCGATGGACCTTGACGAATTCGACTTCGGTGACAACTGCTACAAGCAGCTTATTGTCTGGAATCCAGATGCTAACGAGATTATCGGTGGCTACCGTTATCTCTTGGGCAAGGATTGGGAACTTGATGAAAAGGGGCAGCCTAAGCTTGCAACCAGTCACATGTTCCACTTTTCAGACAAGTTCCTGAAGGAATACATGCCATATACTGTGGAGCTGGGCCGTTCGTTCGTCTCTCTCGAGTATCAGAATGTGCGCAAGAATACCAAGAGTATCTTTGCTCTCGACAATCTCTGGGACGGATTGGGTGCCCTTACCGTGCTCTATCCGGATGTAAAGTATTTCTTCGGCAAGATGACGATGTATCCTTCTTACATCCGTCGTGGCCGCGATATGATTCTCTACTTCCTCAAGAAGCATTTTGATGACAAGGAGAACCTGGTGATTCCGATGAAGCCATTGAAGTTGGAGACTCCTGAGAGCGAGATGGAGAAGATTTTCACCGAGGAAGATTTCCGTGCTGATTATCGCATCTTGAATCGTGAAATCAGAGAGTTGGGCTTCAACATTCCTCCGTTGGTGAATGCGTATATGAATCTGAGTCCTACCATGAAGCTTTTCGGCACCGCCATCAACTATGGTTTCGGTGATGTAGAGGAGACGGGTATTCTTATAGCCGTGGATGAGATTCTGGAAGAGAAGCGTGTTCGCCACATCAACAGTTTCATAGAGGAGCATCCTGAGGCGCTGAAGATAACCAGTGGTGCCAACAAGATTTTCTACAAGGAAAAAGAATAAGAAACTTTATATATCAAGGGCGTGTAGCCTTAACTTATGTGGGTTAATGGCTATTCAGCGAATATTGCCTAGTTATGGCAGGAAGTTGCCCCTTTCCAGGGCAATATCTTGCCGTAACTAGGCATTTTTTGCTTGGTGGCTGGATGCTGTAGAAAGCATATCTTCTCTGCTGTCTGATTCTTTCTGTTGTCTTTCTCTCCAGGCAGTAGGGGTGCAATCCTCCTTCTGCTTGAAGATGCGGTAGAGATGGGTGCGGGATGAGAAGCCGCATTCGGCAGAGATGATGTCGTTGCTGAAGTCAGGACAGGCTTCCATCATCTTCTTAGCCGCCTCGAAGCGAATTTCACTCAGCCAGATTCTGAACGTAGATTGCAGAATCTTGTCGAAATACTGAGTCAGCTCATACTTCGGAATCCTAAGCTGATGAGATAAGGACAGCATGTTCACCGTGCTGTCTTTGTATCCCATTTCTTTGCACCATTTATCCAGACATCGCTGTATAAACAGTTGGCGTTCATCAGTAAGGGCTTCCGTCATTTCATCATTCAGCTCCTCCAGTTCCAGCTTCGTTTCAGGGTCGTTTTCATCAGACAGTCCTTTGCTGATAGCTATTTCCAGAGCAGCCATCTTCTCCTCTTCCTTATCAAGGAGTTCTTCGGTAGGGGTATAGTTGTAGCCCAGTGCCACGAAACTGAGGATGAAGAAGAAAAAAGAAACCAGTCCGAGGGGTCCCACGATGAATAGTAGTTTGGTGTTGAGGATGGCAAACAGCGTGATCAAGGCTGTAAACATGAGAATCATGACGCTGGCACGTGCGTATCTCACGTATGGCAGGATGTCGGTGGCAGCCATCGTCTCCAGCATGTTCTTTCTCTTGTTCATCTCCTTGATAATCATATAGATGCAATATACTACATCTTCCGACAACCGGTACGGGTAGCCTCTAAGTTATAGATGCCCATCGAGATGAGAGAAAAGCAGGGGGTATAGATGAGGATGTTAATGACCGCCCCCAAACCATCGTCTGTGGCACGGAACCCGAACACCATCTGCATCATATATTGTATCGCCAATCCTATCATGGCGGCAACAATCATCCAGCGTGAACGCTCATAACGCTCGTTCTCCCATCTTACATGCAGATGGGAGACTGCCACGAAGGAGGCATTGAGGAGCATGAATATGAAACATGCAAACTGAAATAGAAATAATGAATCCATACGCTTCTTATCTAAAATATATCTTAAATATACCAGTCTATCTTAAAAATACTCCTGCAAAAGTACAATAAAATTTTAGAATAAGAGTGAAAATCATTCAAAAAAGTTACGGAAAACGCATAAAAAACGGGAATTTTACCCAATTGTAACTACTCGGCACCCAATTATTTGGAGTTTACAAAAAAACAACGTATCTTTGCCATCAGATTCCAAGAAAATCAAGGATTAAGAAAGGAATTCAAGGATTAAAAGAAAAATCAAGAATAAAGAAGTAAATCAAGGATAGAAAGGATAAAGAAGATATGAAATACTATACAGCATTGACTATTGCCGGATCCGACAGTTGCGGAGGAGCCGGCATTCAGGCAGACATCAAGACGATGTCGGCCTTGGGCGTTTATGCCAGTTCGGCCATCACAGCCATCACCGTGCAGAACACCAAGGGAGTATATGGCATACAGAATGTAGAGCCGGAAATCGTGAAGGGACAGATTGAGGCAGTGATGGATGATATCCATCCCGACGCTATCAAGATAGGAATGGTGAACGACTGCGATACCATCCGCGCCATCACCGAAACCCTCAAGAAATACGAGGACCAGTTCCAGCATCTCGTTATCGACCCCGTGATGGTATCTACCAGCGGCTGCCGACTGATGCAGGAGGATGCCCTCGATGTCTTCATCCACGACCTGCTGCCGCTTGCCACCCTGCTCATCCCCAACTTCCCTGAGGGCAGACCTACTGCCGACAGTCTCAACGTGGCGATTGCCACAGCCATCACCTGCTCGGAGTTTAGAAGAAGAAAATAAATAAATCAAGAAGAATATGGATACGAATAAAATCTTTAAGTATCGTAGCGTAACCGCTTGTATGAGAGCGTCTTACGAATTGGTGACTGGTCACTTGGTTCAAATCTTGAAAAAGACTTGGTGGGCGAGCCTTATCCTCGCCATCTTCACCGCCATCACCATTTATTTCAGAATGCCCAACAAGGGTTTGCACGATTGGGGACAACTCAATCCTTGGGCATCTTTCTCCACGCAAACCGTCATTTATCTCTTCACCATCCTATGCACCTTCGTTACTTGCAGTGCTTTATGGAATTGGTTCAACACTAAAGGAATGAAACAGAATTTGATAAGATATTCGTCTGTCATGCTGATCTATGCAGTCATCTGCCTATTCTTCTTTGGACTACTCCCTCTAGCTACCCAACCGCTCATAGGGAGACTTGCAGATGCAGCTTCCTCACCCAACAAGATGTTGTTGCTTTCCACAGGAGAATTAATTTTGAGAGGTTTCATCGCTATGATCTGCATTCTTCCTTTCGCCTACATCTTGCCACGCAACATGCTCAGAGAAGCCAGTGTTCCACTTCGACCTTGGAAATCTTACACTTACGGATTACGCCATTTTGGTTCCATCTTTATGATGGGCTTCCTTGGCATTCTCCTCATCTTCATCATCACCCTCATCATGCTGATGCCAACTTACATCTTGATGTATGTACAGATCAAGTCACAATTAGGAGCATTGGAAGGTGACCCACTGGGCATTCCAGCCTACTTCACCCCACTCTTTCTGTTAGTGATGACGCTGACTTTCTTTTTCTATATTTATGTAATAGCTTGGTGGGGTTTCTCCTTCACGTATCTCTACGGTGCCATCGAGACACAAGAAAAAGAGAAGAAAGAAAGACTGCAAGCAGAGAACCAAGAACATGATGTTGTTCATCATATACAATAGTAAATACATCATATATAATGACAAATTCATCACATAGAATAGTAAAATCATCATACACAACATAAAATAGAGAGACAATGAAAAAGACAAAATTGCTGTTCATCGACCGCGATGGCACGCTGATTCAAGAGCCTGAGGACGAGCAAATCGACAGTTTCGACAAGTTAGTCTTCACCAAGGGAGTTTTCCGCAACCTTTCCTTCATCGCCCAGCATACAGACTTCAAGTTGGTGATGGTGAGCAACCAGGATGGTTTGGGTACCAACTCTTTTCCAGAGGACACATTCTGGCCAGTCCACAACTTCATCATCCAAACCTTGGAGAGCGAAGGCATCCACTTCGAGAAACAGCATATCGACCGACATTTCCCGGAAGACAACTCGCCGATGCGCAAGCCGGGCACAGGAATGCTCACCGAATACATCGACAACCCAGAGTATGACTTGGCAGGCAGTTATGTGATCGGTGACCGTGAAAGCGACGCTCAACTCGCTGAGAATCTCGGTTGCAAGAGCCTCATTCTTGGCAAGGACGGCATGGACTGGGACAAGATAGCAGAGATACTCTTCGCTGGTGACCGTATCGCCGAAGTGAAGCGAACCACCAAGGAGACCGACATCTATATCAAGGTGAACCTGGATGGTTCGGGCAAGTGTGACATCTCCACTGGTTTGGGATTCTTCGACCACATGTTGGAGCAGATAGGCAAGCACGGCATGATGGACTTGACGATTCATACCAAGGGCGACCTCTACGTGGACGAACATCATACTATCGAGGACACGGGCATCGCCCTGGGTGAATGCCTCTTGCAAGCCTTGGGCGACAAACGAGGCATCGAACGTTATGGCTATTGTCTGCCTATGGACGATTGCCTTTGCCAAGTGGCATTGGACTTCGGTGGCAGACCATGGTTGATTTGGGATGCTGAGTTCCATCGTGAAAAGGTGGGAGAAATGCCAACGGAGATGTTCAAGCATTTCTTCAAGAGCTTGAGCGATGCAGCAAAGATGAACCTCAACATCAAGGCTGAGGGCGAGAATGAGCACCACAAGATAGAAGGTATCTTCAAGGCGTTGGCTCGCTCGCTCAAGATGGCAGTGAAACGAGACATCTACCACTTTGAGTTGCCTAGCTCCAAGGGTATGCTATAGTTAGCACTCCCTTAATGAGCAGAAAAAATGCAATATTCAATCACTTGGTTGTCGAATCCGAACTGGAATCCTTCAGGCAATCGCTTGTTGGCTTCCTCGTGGAATCCGATCTGATGGGTAACATGGGTAAGATAAACTTGCTTTGCACCGATACGGCGAGCCACATGGATGGCATCATCGACGAGTTGATGGCTATGGTGAGGCTTGTCGAAACGCAAGGCATTGATAACTAGCACTTCCACACCATCGAGATAGTCGTATTCCTCCTCTCCCATCGTCTTCATGTCCGTGATGTAGGCGAACTTTCCGAAGCGATAACCGAGGATAGGCATCTTGTCGTGCATCACTCGGATAGGCACGAAGGAGATGTCACCTATCTGGTATTTCTGATGAGGCTCAATCGTATGGAGACAGAGTTTCGGAGCACCGGGATAGAGCAAGTCGGGATTTGCAGGGAAACAATAGGGCATGGTATGAGGCAAGGTGGAAGTGATGAGTTCATCGCCATACACATTGATGTCGCCATAGACACAGAATCCACGCAAATCATCAATGCCACCCACATGATCGTAATTGATATGCAGAATGATTTTATTGATGGTTCACTTGGCACGAAAGAAGCAGAGGCAATCGTGGATCCGGTAAAGAAGTTGATACAGGAATATAAAAACAGGGGAGATGAGGTGCTTTATACCAGAGATACCCATGGGGCAGATTATCTGCAGACGAATGAGGGGAAACATCTGCCGGTGGAACACTGTATAAAAGGAACAAACGGATGGGAGATCGCAGATGGAATATATGCAGCCGGCTGTAAGATCATAGATAAGCCATCCTTTGGATATACAGGTTGGGATCGGTATGAATTTGAAGATGTCTGTCTGATCGGGCTTTGTACCGATATCTGTGTAGTTTCAAATGCTCTTATCATAAAGGCGTTATATCCGGAGATTCGCGTGGCAGTCGATGTCAGATGTACGGCAGGAGTTACGCCTGAATCAAAGGCGGCGGCATTCGAAACGATGAAGAT
>OIYQ01000901.1_pt1 | contig 11742 bp, 9 predicted proteins | sample 1588311 | NCBI WGS metagenome assembly OIYQ01 (sample SAMN03283244) | human gut metagenome | biome: human-associated habitat; material: feces | host: Homo sapiens | place: Peru | collected 2012
TGCCAAACCGCACGAAAAGTGCTAAAATAGGTCTGATATAATGTTATACACGTTTCGTTAGTTATCTGATACAGAGAGGAATATGACTGATGCGCAAAACTAAAATTATCTGCACCCTCGGTCCTGCTACCGACGGTATCCTGCCCGAAATGATCAAGGCGGGCATGAACGTTGCCCGTATGAACTTCAGCCACGGCTCCCACGAGGAGCACAAGGCGCGCATGGACGCGGTAAAGGCTGCCCGCAAGGAGCTCGGCATGCCGGTCGGCATCATGCTCGACACCAAGGGCCCGGAGATCCGCACCAAGACCTACAAGGACGGCAAGATCGAGATCGTCGAGGGCCAGGAGTTCACCCTGACCACCCGCGACATCGAGGGCGACAACACTATCGTCTCCATCACCTACGAAGGTCTGCCGAACGACGTTCAGCCGGGCACCCGCATCCTCATCGATGACGGTCTGGTCGCGTTCGAGGTGCTCAAGATCGTCGACGGCACCGACATCGTCTGCAAGGCGCTCAACGGCGGCCCGCTCTCCAACCGCAAGTCCATCAATGTTCCGGGCATCAAGCTCAACATGAAGTTTATCTCCGACAAGGACCGCGAGGACATCGAGTTCGGTCTGACGCAGGACATCGACTTCATCGCCGCTTCCTTCACTCGCTGCGCACAGGACGTCCGCGACATCAAGGCCATCCTCAAGGCGCACGGCAAGGAAGACGTCGAGATCATCTGCAAGATCGAGAACATGGAAGGCGTAAACAACATCCAGGAGATCCTCGACGAGGCGAACGGCGTCATGGTCGCCCGCGGCGACCTGGGCGTTGAGATCGACTTCACCGAGCTGCCCGGCATCCAGAAGAACATCATCGACCGCTCCTTCTCCTTCGGCAAGCCCATCGTCACCGCCACCCAGATGCTGGACAGCATGATGGTCAACCCCCGCCCCACCCGCGCCGAGATCTCCGACGTGGCAAACGCCATCTATGACGGCACCTCTGCCATCATGCTCTCCGGCGAGACCGCTGCGGGCGCTTACCCCGTCGAGGCCCTGAAGACCATGTCCGCCATCGCCGAGCGCACCGAGAACGAGCCCCACTACCGCGACGAGCGCTTAAAGGATGCCGCCCACGGCCAGATCAGCGTCAGCGATGCCACCGCACACGCTGCCTGCCTGACCGCACGGGACGTCAACGCTGCCGCCATCGTCACCGTGTCCGAGTCCGGCAACACCGCCCGCCTGCTGAGCAAGTACCGCCCCACCCAGCCCATCATCGCCTGCGTCATGGACGAGCAGGTCCAGCGTCAGCTCTCCCTGAGCTGGGGCATCACCTCCCTGCTGATGGGCCCCGCCAAGAGCACCGACGAGCTGATTGAGATGTCCACCGCTCTGGCCCAGAAGAACGGCTACCTGCACAACGGTGAGCTGGCCGTCGTCACCGCCGGTGTCCCCGTGGGCGTTTCCGGCACCACCAACATGATCAAGATCCACATGGTCGGCAACTGCCTGTCCACCGGTGTGGGCGTCGGCCGCGAGAACGCCGACCTGACCAGCGCTTCCGGCAAGGCCTGCGTCTGCCGCACGCTGGACGAGGTCCGCGCCAAGTTCAAGCCCGGCATGGTGCTGGTCGTGCCCTCCACCACCAACGAGATGCTGGAGTACGTCCGCGATGCTGCCGCTCTGGTGGTCGAGGAGGCTGGCCTGAACAGCCACGCTGCCATTGCCGGCAAGGCCCTGCTCAAGCCCACCATCGTGGGTGCTCTGGGTGCCTGCAGCCACATCCGCGACGGTCTGGACATCGCTGTGGACTGCGCTCACGGCAGCGTCCAGCGCCTGCAGGCCTGAGAGGTGCACGGAATGGAACGGATCGCGAGTTTCTGCGTGGACCACACCAAACTGGACCGCGGCATGTACCTGAGCCGTCAGGACGGCGATGTGCTCACTTGGGATATCCGGATGAAAAAGCCGAACCACGGCGATTATCTCTCCACCGGGGCCGCTCACACGCTGGAGCACCTGTTTGCCACCTACGCGCGGAACAGCACCTTCCGAGACGGCGTCATCTACGTCGGCCCCATGGGCTGCCGCACCGGCTTCTATCTGCTCACGCGCGGTCTTGCCCCTGCCGAAGCGCTGAAGCTGACGGTGGAGTCCTTCCGCTTCATGGCGGCCTTTGAGGGCGCTGTCCCCGGTGCCAGCGAGGTGGAATGCGGCAACTACCGCGACATGGACCTGCCCGCCGCCAAAGCCGAGGCAGCCGCCATGCTCCCTGTTCTGGAAGCGCTGACCGCTGACCAGATGCACTACTAAGTCCCATCAAACCAACGACCGGGAAGTCTCTCATCCAAGAGACTTCCCGGTCGTTTTTCTTTTTGATCTTCTAATTTTTTCTCCGGAACTGTTCGGTGAGTGCCCTTGCTCCTTGGATCAACGCTTCTCGTTCGGTGTCCCAATGCTTCAGGACCTGTTCCAGATGAAGCGTCAAAAGAGACGCTTCGTAGTAATTTTCCGTGTGGCCGCACCGAACATTTTCCCACGCCCACATGCTGTCCGGTTCAAATTCGTTGGTTTGTCCTCAGATCAGCCCCAATGCTGCAAATTCCCGCGCAATGCCATCGTCGGTGACGGCGGGGCAGATGCGGTCACAGCGTTTTTTCAGGTTGTCTGAGCCGTTGGCCATGCAGACGCTGATGCCGACAACGTCCGTCATCTGCAAGTCGTTGTCGCTGTCGCCAAAGCCGATGGTATCGGCCAGCGAGCAGCCCAGGTGATTGCAGATGGCCCGGATGCCGCTGCCCTTGTTGAATTTGCGGTTGATGAGCTCTCCGTTCACGATGCCGCCGCCCTCGTCGCCAAGGCGGGATTCGCAGAAGACGAACTGGTCTTCGTATTGCCGCTTTACCTCCGTCAGGCAGGCTTCATTGGGCGCAATGAAAACGATCTTGTAGACCGGCTCGCCGTGGTATTCCTCGATGGGGCGGATGGTCATCCCGAATTCCATCATCTTCCGCCAGCGCTCGGCCTCGCTGTTGGTCTGGCCCGGCTTTTTGGGGAAGAGTTTGGCGAACCGCTCGATCATTTTGATGCCGCCATAAGTATCGTCCCGCACTTCCAGTGTGCACTCGGCCCCGCATGCTTGCAGCGCCGCCCGCAGGCCGCGCACCTGCTCCGGCTCCATGGGGAGGTCCACCAGGACCTTTCCCTCACAGCTCACATAGCCGCCTGCTGAGCAGACGAAGCCGTCGAACCCGTAGTGGAAGAGCGGTTCGGTCATCCGGAGGTTCCGTCCGGTGCAGAGAAAGAGCTTGTGCCCGTTGGCGCGGGCACGGCGGAGGGCCTCCACCGCGCTGTCCGGCACGGTCATCTCACCCGGCGGCAGCAGGGTGCCGTCGATATCCAGAAAGATCAGTTTTTGTTTCATTTTCCCATCCCCATCCAGCGGAAGAGCAGGCCCAGCACCAGCATAGCCAGCAGCAGGCCCAGCACCGCGTAATTCGTGCGGGGTGTCCGGCTGCGTCTGCCGCCCCCCTGTTTGCGATTCGTCGTGTTTTTGCGGGCCGTGCCGTTCCGGCTGCCCGAAGTGCGGCCCGCGCTGCCGGAACGCGGCCTGCGGTTGGCCGCAGTGCCCGAACCTGACCCGTTCCGCTGGCTGGCGTTCCGGGCTTTTCCGGTGCTGCGCGTCTCCTGCCCCTCCGGCTGCGATGCCCTGGCGACAGGCTTTCTTGCCCCGCAGCGGTCCAGAAATGCCTCCGCCTGCCGGTAATACTGTTCCAGCTCACTGGTGCGCAGGGCTGTGCCCGCATAGCCCTCTTCCAGCGCCTCCACGGCTTCGTTGAAGAGGATGGCCGCCTGGGTCCCGGCGGTGCGGTCCGATGCGTGTGCGGCCTCGTTGCGGGCCGTGCGCACCGCGTTGCAGGCGCGGCGGGCAGCACCGGGGTGTTCGGTATTGCCCAGCAGGTCCAGCGGATGGGCAGCGTCCTTTTCAGGGTCCAGCAGCACCCGCATACACAGGGTGGTGTCCAGCTGGCTCCAGCTCGTCTTGCCCGAAAGGTCGGGCATCCGCTCGTAATACTCCGGGCTCTCCTGCTGGCGCTGGGCGATGTGTTCCAGCAGGGCGTTCAGGCTGTGGGCACCGGGCTTTCGCTCCCAGTGCCAGCGCAGCAGCTTACGGCTGATCTCGTCGCAGGCTGTTTTGATCTCAAATGCCACTTGCAGTGTTTCGTCTGGCATAGTATCCTCCCTTGAGAAAACCAAAAACGGAGGAAGCGTTGGGCCTCCTCCGTTCGTTTTTTACATCATGAACTGATAGTACACAAAGCCCCACAGCGCGATGCCGGCGCAGATGATGGCCGTGAGCGGCGGCACCCAGCGGATGAGCGTTTCGGCCACGCCGTCGCGGGGCTCGGTCTGCTCTTCCTCTTCGGCGTCCTCCGGCTCGGCCGGGCGAACGGTCTCCCGCCCTCTGGCCGGGATGACGCGGGTCCCCTCGTCGTCCGCATGGGCCGGGCTGGTTTTGCCGGGAAATGCCGCACGGGTGGAAGCATCCAGCACACGGGTGCTCTCTGCATCCGGCGCGTTCTCCAGCGGCGGCGCAAAGGAAGCGGGCCTGTCCACTTCCTCAGCCGAAGGCCGCAGGGTCGTGCGCGGCGGCATCACGCGGGTGGCCTCCGCATCCGGTTCTGTCCGGGGCTGCACACTGCCCACGATGCGGGTCGGCTCTTCCGGCGGGACTGGGGCAGCGCCCACAACGCGGGTGCGCTCGTCCGGCTCCGTCTGCACAGGCCGCACCGGCTCGGCGGCGGGCACAGGCTCCTTCTTTTCCGGCTGCAACAGGGTGTTCAGTGCGTTTTGCAGCAGGATGCGGTCGCAGCCGCACTCAGTGCAGTAAACGGTGTCTTCTTCCTTCGGGTGGAAGGAACCGCAGGCGCAGTACCAGCCGTTCTCGAAGACCTGGGGCATATACTTGAGGCCCTGACGGTTCATCCGGGCTTCCAGCGCCTTTTGCAGCTCCGGACTCAGGCGGCGCGGGGCGGGCAGGCGGACGCGCTTGATGGCGTCCAGATGCACGACCTTTTTGCCGCTGTAAACATTTCGGAGAGACACATCCACGCTGGTGATGGCCTTCTGGGTCACGAACACCGCATCGTCCATGCCGAAGCTCTCGCCGGGCTTGACCTCGATGTCGCGGTACTCGAACTGGTCCTCACAGAGGATGACGCCATCCACGCCCTTGCACTTGAAATGGATCTCCAGTGCGGTCAGGGTCACGCGGGAAATGTTCTTAAAGGTCAGGCAGACCGCATGGTCGCCGCTGGCCTCGCCCTTGAGCAGCTCCACGCAGACGAACTGCACCGGGCTGCCGGGAGTGTAGTAATTCGCTCTTGTCCGTGCAACCGGATCAAAATTTTCCTCCACAACACTCGCTCCCTTCGTGGTTTATTCTTCGCTCGTCGGAGCATCCTGCTCCGGGATGAATGCTTCGCCGAGCTGGGCATTCTCGGCCTGCTCGGCAGGTTCGGCCGGTTCGGCCGGCTCAGCAGGCTCCACCGGGGCCGTCTCGACCGGAGCCGCTGCCTCCGCTTTGGGTTCGTCCCCGTCACGCGGGGACAGCTTGCCGCCCGCCATCACGGTATTGAACTCCTGCTCGTTGAGCTTTTCACGCTCCATCAGGGCCTGTGCCAGTGCATGCAGCTGGTCGATGTGCTCGGTCAGGGTGCGGCGGCAGGTCTCGTAGGCCTCGTCGATGATATCGCGCATCTCGCTGTCGATCTCGGCGGCGGTCGTCTCGCTGTAGCCCTTGCCCTGGCCGAAGTCGCGGCCCAGGAAGGTTTCCTCCTGCGAGGTACCGTAGACCACCGGGCCAAGCCGCTCGGAGAAGCCGTACTTGGTGATCATCTGGCGGGCGATGTTGGTGGCCTGCTGCAGGTCGTTGGAGGCACCGGTGGAGATGTCCTCCAAAATCAGCTGCTCGGCCACGCGGCCACCCAGACTGGACACGATGTCCTCGAACATTTCGCCCTTGGTCACGTAGCTGCGGTCCTTTTCGGGCAGATACATGGTGTAGCCGCCTGCCTGACCGCGCGGGATGATGGTGATCTCATGCACACGGGGGTGGTGCTTGCAGTAGAAGCCCGCCACCGCGTGGCCTGCCTCGTGGTAGGCCGTGAGCTTTTTCTCTTCGGGGGTCACGACGCGGCTCTTCTTTTCGGGGCCTGCCATGACCTTCATGGATGCCTCCTCGATATCCTCCATCGTGATGGCCTTGCGGCTGCGGCGGGCTGCCAGCAGCGCGGCCTCGTTGACGAGGTTTTCGAGGTCTGCACCGGCAAAACCGGCGGTGCGCTGGGCAATGACCTTCAGCGACACATCCGGAGCCAGAGGCTTGTTCTTGGTGTGGACCTTCAGGATCTCTTCACGGCCCTTGACGTCCGGCAGGCCGACATAGACCTGACGGTCGAAGCGGCCGGGGCGGAGCAGCGCCTTATCGAGGATGTCGGCACGGTTGGTAGCCGCCATGACGATGACGCCGTCGTTGGCCTCAAAACCGTCCATCTCGACCAGCAGCTGGTTCAGGGTCTGCTCGCGTTCATCGTGGCCGCCGCCCAGGCCGGCACCGCGCTGGCGGCCGACCGCGTCGATCTCGTCGATGAAGATGATGCAGGGCATGGTCTTCTTGGCCTTGTCGAACAGGTCGCGCACACGGGAAGCGCCGACGCCGACGTACATCTCCACGAAATCCGAACCGGAGATGGAGTAGAACGGCACACCGGCCTCACCGGCACAGGCGCGGGCCAGCAGAGTCTTACCGGTACCCGGAGGGCCCACGAGCAGGACGCCGTGGGGGATGCGGGCACCGAGGGAGTTGAACTTGTCCGGGCTCTTGAGGAACTCGACGACTTCCTTCAGCTCTTCCTTCTCCTCGTCCTCACCGGCCACATCGGCAAAGGTCGCGGTCTTCTTGTTCTCATGCTCATCCTTGACCTTGGCTTTGCCGACGTTCATGATGCCGCCGCCACCGGCACCGCCCCGCATCATGGAGAAGAGCAGGAAGCCGGTGCAGCCCAGCATCCCCAGATAGAACAGGATCTCCATCCAGGGGATGGTCTCCTTGAGGGTGGTGTAGTCGTAGGTCATCGGTGCGTCGGGGTTCGCCGCATCGTAGGAAGCGATATATTTGTCCACATTCTCAATGAAAACGTAGGCATAGGGCAGCTTGTAACGGACGGTCACGGTGCCGTCGTCGTTCTTCACCGCGCCGACGGAAGCCGCCGAGGAGGTGGAGAACATCCCGCTGAGCAGGCCGCCGGTGGCCTGCGTGGTGCCGGCTGCGGACGAGGTGTCCGGCAGGGCCAGGTCGCCCTCCTTCAGCGTCAGGGTGATGATGCTGGTGTTCCGGTCCAGCGTGAAGTCCGTGACCTGGTTGTGCTCAAAGTAATGCACCACGGTGGAGTAGCTCATGGTCGAGCCGCTCGTGCTGCTGCCGCCGGTGCCCAGCACCGACCAGATCATCAGCACAGCCGCCAAAGCCAGCGCCAGGATCAGGGGGTTAAAGCGAGGTCGTTTCGGTTGCAAAAGGGATCAACTCCAGTTCTATTCTTACTTATTTTTCGTAGACAGCGGGCTTGAGCACGCCGACATAGGGCAGATTGCGGTATTTCTCATCGTAGTCCAAGCCATAGCCCACCACGAACTCGTCCGGCACCTGATAGCCCTCGTAGTCGGGCTGGATGTCGGCCTTGCGGCGGCTGGGCTTGTCGAGGATGGTGCAGATCTTCACGGAGTTCGGGTTGCGCTTCTTGAGCATCGGCACCAGGTTGGACAGGGTGACGCCGGTGTCGAGGATATCCTCCACGATCAGCACATCCTTGCCGGAGAGGTCGCCGTCCAGATCCTTGATGATCTTGACCAGGCCGCTGGAGGTGGTGTTGCTTCCGCCGTAGCTGGACACCACCATGAAGTCGATGCTGCACGGGATGCTCACCGCCCGCATCAGGTCGGCCATGAAGACCACCGAGCCCTTCAGGATGGAGACGAGGACGAGGTTTTTGCCCTCGTAGTCTTTGCTGATCTGGGCACCCAGTTCCGCGACCTTGGCCTTCAGCTGTTCTTCGCTGACCAGAACTCTCTCGATATCGTCGTGCATACTCATTGTTGTTCCTCCATTTTTTGCGCTTCCATCTGCAAGACGTTTTCACTGTCCGCCGTGGGAGCCAGCCCGTCGGCAAAGCCTGCACCGCAGACCCACACGACCTCGCTCCCCGCCGCAAGCAGCGGCAGACGGTCTCGTTCTTCGGGCGGGATGCCCGCTTCGTTCATCCATTTGCGCAGCTCTTTGCGGATGCCGCGTCCCGCCGGGCGGAACGTATCCCCCGGCTGGCGGCAGCGCAGCGTGAGCGCAGAATATAACATTATTATTTTAGCATAATCTGCCTGATTTTTTAAGTCTTTTTTATGAACACCCTGTGTTTTTTCTTGAAAACCGCCCGGAATCTGCCGGGCTGCGAGCATCCAACCCCCCGGAAGGGCAATTTCCAGCGGTCCTGCCGGGTCAAACGGCAGCGGGAGCACCGCAGCCGCCGGGTCGTCCGAGGCTGCCGCGGCGGGCCGTTCCTCCGCCCAGAGCACCCCGCCGCCCGCACAGAAGCGGACGCTTCCGGTCAACTGGACGGCCCCGCTCCCCTGCTCCACCAGAGCGCAGAGCAGGCGGATGTATTTTTCCTCGGCGTCCCGCACCGGGGCCACCAGGCTGTGCAGGGCGGCTTCCAGGATCAGCGGGTCGGCCTCCTGCAGCTCTTCCAGCCCCCAGACGGGCCAGCCGCTCTGCAGCGCATACCGCGCCCCCGCCGGGAGGGCGGGCGGCAGCAGGACTTCCGCGTCTTCCAGCAGCTCTTCCGCCCGCTGTGCAAAGTAGGCATCCGCGCGGGCGGCCTTTTCGCAGAAGCGGGCGAAATTTTCCTCCGCCGCCTCGTTCACCGAGCGCAGGGCCGGGAGCGCTGCATGGCGCAGCCGGTTGCGGGCGTAGGCATCGGAGGCGTTCGTCTCGTCCGTCACCCAGCGCTGACTGCATGCCGTGCAGACCTGCTCGGTCTCCGCGCGGGTCAGGCAGAGCAGCGGGCGGCAGAAACCAGGGCGGCTGGGCCGGATGCCCGCTGCGCCGTGGAGACCGGTCCCCCGCGCCAGCCGGAACAGCAGCGTCTCGGTCTGGTCAGTAGCAGTATGGGCGGTGGCGACCGCATCTATCCCACCGGCCCGCAGAGCATCGAAGCAGGCATAGCGGAGCTTCCGCGCCCAGTCCTCCCCCGGATGCGCCGGAACGGCAGCGCCCACGTCAGCCGGATGGAACACGCGCAGCGGCACGTTCAGCCGGGCGCATTCGGCGCGGACAAAGGCTTCGTCCCGGTCGGCGGGCTCTCCCCGCAGGCCATGGTTCACATGGCAGGCCGTCAGCTCATAGCCGAACACCGGCTGGACCCGCAGCAGCAGCCGGAGCAGCGCCATGCTGTCGGCCCCGCCGGAAACGGCGGCGCAGAGCTTCTGCCCCGGATCAAACAGCTCGTTTTCCTGCGCAAAGGTGCGCACTTTTTTCAAAATTTGTTTCATCAGCGTTTGAAATCCACATCCATAAAGCGGGTATGCGCGCCATCCCAGCCCAGCGGCACCGTGCTGGTCTCGCCGTGGCGGTTCTTGGCCACGATGCACTCGGCGGTATCGGCGTCCACCTCACCGCCGTCGGGGTTCTGGCTGGCGTAATAGGAATCGCGGTAGAGGAACAGGACGCAGTCGGCATCCTGCTCGATGGAACCGGAGTCACGCAGGTCAGACAGCTGCGGCCGGTGGCTGGAATTGTTGCCCTGCTTTTCCACCGCACGGGACAGCTGCGACAGCGCGATGATGGGTACGTTCATCTCTTTGGCCATGATCTTGAGGTTCCGGGTGATGGAGCTGATCTCCTGCACACGGTTCTCGGTGCGCTGGCCGGTGGTCATCAGCTGCAGATAGTCGATGACGATGAGCCCGACGTTCGGGCGGGTGGGGTCCTGATTGACCCGGCGGATCTTCGCCTTCATCTCGGTGATGGTGATGCCGGATGTGTCGTCCATATAGATGGGCGCATCGTGGAGCTTCTCGGTCGCCATAGCCAGATACTCCCAGTCCTCGGCGCGGAGAGCACCGGTGCGGAACGCTTGGCTGTCGATGCCCGCTTCTGCCGAGAGGATGCGGTTGGTCAGCTGTTCCTTGGTCATTTCGAGGCTGAAGATGGCCACCGGCACCTTCTGCTGCATGGCCACGCGGGTGGCGATGTTCAGCGCAAAACTGGTCTTGCCCATGCCGGGGCGGGCGGCCAGGATGACGAGGTCGCCGCGGCCCAGGCCGGTCAGGACGGTATCCAGCAGGCGGAACCCGGTGGGGATGCCCTTGTATTTGTCGGCATCGGGGCCGCTGATCTTCTGCAGGTTGGTCAGCGTTTCCACCATGCTGGAAGAAAGGGGCGTCAGTGCGCTGGAGTCCCGCCCAGAGCGGATCTCGTAGATGCGCTGTTCGGCGTTTTCCAGCAGCAGGTCGGCATCCGGTTCATCGCCCGCATCCTGCAAGATATCCTTTGCCACCCCCATCAGCTGGCGGACCAGATACTTTTCCTGCACGATCTGGGCATAGGCCTTGACGTTTGAGATGCTGGGCACCGTCTCGGCCAGACCGGTCAGGTAGACTTTCGCCTCGTCCGCGCTGGGGAAGACGCCGTCCGAGATGACTGCGTCCAGCAGGGTGACAAAGTCGATGGTCTGGTCGCTCGTGAAGAGCCGCAGCATCTCGGAATAGATCTGTGCATTCTGGCGGGTGTAGAACATCTCCGGCCGGATGATCTCCACCAGATCGGTCAGAGTCTCGGGTTTGAGCAGCACCGCGCCCAGCACACTCTGCTCTGCCTGCATGTTATAGGGCAGGTTGATGCCCACACTTTCCAGATTCAGTTCATTGGAATAACGTCGTTCATTCGGCATGGTAGTTTATCCTTTTGCGTTTTTGCTGAAAAGCCAAAAAGCGCCCCCTGCTGTGAGGGGGCGCAGATGGCAGAAAAATCAGGCCTGTTCCACTTCCACCTGGATCTTGAAGGAAGCAACCACACCAACGTGCAGGCGGACCTTGCCGTTGAACACACCGGCGTCCTTGATGTCCTTGGTTTCCAGCTCGATCTTCTTCTTATCGATGGGAGCACCTGCCAGCACAGCCAGAGCATCGGCAACCTCCTTGCCGGTGACTTTGCCGTGCAGACGGCCGGATGCACCGCCCTTGGCCTTGATGGTCACGGTCTTGCCCTCGATCTTTGCAGCCAGAGCCTTGGCAGCGGCCACGGTCTCAGCCTCATGGAAGTCGGCTGCAGCTTCCTTGCTGCGGGCAACGTTCACAGCGCTGGCATCTGCCACAGCGGCCAGCTTGCGCGGGAACAGATAGTTGCGGGCGTAGCCGTCGGAGACCTCATGGATCTCATCCTTCTTGCCAATGCCCTTGATATCCTGCTTGAGAATCACTTTCATGATAGTATCCCTCACTTCTCACCGGAAAACCGGTGCAGTTGTTGTGTTTATAGTATAGCGCATTTGCCGCTTTTGAGCAAGAGGAAGCAATGCAAATGATGCACCGACTGCGGCGGCATGATGGGCATGCGCAATGATGGAATGAACCCTCTCAGCCGCCTTCGGCGCCAGCTCCCCCGAAGGGGGAGCTTCTTGTCATCTGCCGG